>Ga0247819_10000099_pt1 | contig 53792 bp, 48 predicted proteins | sample 13C_Xylose_Day6_FD_193428 | JGI IMG/M metagenome (GOLD analysis project Ga0247819, IMG submission 193428) | Soil microbial communities from agricultural site in Penn Yan, New York, United States - 13C_Xylose_Day6 | ecosystem: Environmental > Terrestrial > Soil > Agricultural land | place: USA... | reverse complement strand
GGATGCCGGCCAGGGCCACGCCGGCAAAGGTCATCGAGGACAGCACGCGCACCCGCCGCGAACGTGCGGGGCTGCTCGGTTCGTTGGGCGGGGTGAGGCCTTCCGGGGTTTCGGCGATGGCGGTGGTGGAGGTGGTCGGTGTCTCTTGAGTCATCAGGTTCGGGCGCCGCTGGTGGTGTCGGAAGGGCGTGCTGTGCGAGTCGTGTACCAGACCCAGAGGCTGCGTAGCAAGATCCACAGCATGGTCAGTACGGCAATCGTGCCGATCAACATGAACACATCGTTGTAGGCCAGCACATTGGCTTCGCGGGTGGCGGCATTGGCCAACAGGCGAGTGCCGACTTCGCTGCGCAGGCCGGGGTCGGCGATGATCCCGGCGTAGCCGCTGCCGCCGCTCTGCACCCTGGCGTTGACCAGCGGTTCAAGGCGGCTCAACTGCTCGGCGAGGTTGCTCGAATGAAACTTCTCGCGCACGGTCTGGAAGGTGCCCAGCAAGGCCGCGCCGATCAAGCCGCCGAGGTTGTTACAGATGCCGAACATCACCGAAAAACTGACCAGGTTGCGTGGGTTGGCGCGCACATGGCTGATGCCCAAGGCCATCGACGGGCCGAGAAAAAACGTGCTGCCGAAGGCCAGCATGAATTGGCTCAGGTACATCTGCGCAGGTCGGGTCAGGTTGCTTGAGCTGCTGTCCATGAACGCCCCGCTGGCCATTAGCGCGAGCGAGACGAACAGCGGCATCACCAAGTGCTTGGGGTTGATGGTCAGGGCACTGGTGGCAAGCCCGGCGACCGCGCCGAGCAACATCACCCAGTACAGGCTGCGCAGTTGTTCGTTGCCCAGGTTCAGGGTTTGCAGAAAGCCCACCGCGCCGGTCGATTGCTCGGAGGTGACCATGCGGATCAGGATCACGCACAAGGCCAGGCGGATCACTGCCGCGCTGCCTAGCCAGCGGGTCATCAGCAGCGGGTTGCTGCGGTTGTGCTCGATCGCCAGGCCCGCGCAGATCAAACCGATCGCCGCTGCCAGGGCGACGCCGATCCATGGCGCATCCAACCACCAGTCGATACGCCCCAACGACAGGGCGGCGCAGAGCAGGGCGGTGCCGCTGGCCATCAGCGAGAAGGTGAGAAAGTCCAGCGGCTCGAAGGTTTTGAAACGGTCACCCGGGGGCAATTTGAGCAGCAACACGCAGCCCAATGCGGCCAGTGCCAAGCCCAACTCGAACATGTACAACCCGCGCCATTCGGCGATTTGCAGTAAATCTTCGGAGAACACCCGGGCCAGCGGTACGGCCAACTGCGAGGCGCCCAGGCCTAGTACCATGGCCTTCAAGCGCCACTGCGCAGGGAAGGCCTGGATCATGTAGTACAGGCCCAGTGAGCTCAGCGCGGCCCCGACCATACCGTGCGCGGCGCGCACGGCAATCGCCGAGTTGAGGTCGTTGACGAACAGGTGGGCGAAGGTCACCAGTGCGTAGAGCACCAGGAACACCTCGGTGAAGGCGCGCAGGCCGAACTGCTGGCGGAACTTCACCAGCAACAGGTTCATCGACACGTTGGTCATGACGAATGCCGCCGGTAGCCAGGCCATCTCGGCGGTGGTGGCGCCCAGTGCGCCCTGCAGGAAGGTCAGGTTGGCGGTGACCAGCGCGTTGCCCAGGCCGCCGGTGATCGCCACCAGCAAACCGACGGCGCCGTAGGCCAGGCGTGTGCCTGGGGCGTGCAGGGGCGTCGACGGAGAGCCGGGCAGGGTGGGTTTTTCGTGAGGCAGCCACTGGCGGGGGGTGTATTTGTCCATTGCAGGTGCGGGGGCCTGGTTCGCGTAGGCAAACTCTACGCGAGCTGCCTGGCAAAGGAAATTTTCAGATGGGCGATTGATCCTGAGAGGATGGGCTTAGTTCCGGCCTCTTCGCGGGCAAGCCCGCTCCCACAGGGTTCCGGTTGTTCTCGGGGGCAGTGGGTGCTCAGGTACAGGCTGCTGCACTCAGGTCTCTTGGCAGGTCAGTATTTTATTAGGTTCAACCGGACCCCTTTGGGGGGCCGGCTGTTCTCGGGTTCAGTGGGTATCCAGGTGCAGGCTGCTGTATTGAGGACCCTTGGCAGGTCAGCATTTTATTAGGTTCAACCGGGCCCCTGTGGGAGCAGGCTGTTCTCGGGGTCAGTGGGTGTTCAGGGACAGGCTGCTGCACTCAGGTCTCTTGGCAGGTCAACACTTTTCAGGTCCAGCCGGGCCCTTTGGGAGCAGGTTATTGCCGGGTTAGGTGGATATCCAGTGCCAGGCTGCTGTACTCGGGTTCCTTGGCAGGACAGCACTTTTCAGGTCCAACCAGGACCCTGTGGGAGCGGGCTTGCCCGCGAAAAGTACGACGCCGCTTTCAGCCGGCAAGCAATTGCCGCTCCTTGGCCCGTTTGGCATGGGTCACCGACACTTCGCCGGGCAACGCCACGTTGTTCTTTACCGCGAGAATCTCGGCCATGACGCTCACGGCAATCTCCGCCGGGGTCTTGCTGCCGATGTAGATGCCAATAGGTCCGTGCAGGCGCTTGAGCGAGGCTTGGGTCTCACCAAAGTGCTCGATCAAGCGCTCGCGGCGTTGCTGACTGTTGCGCCGCGAGCCTATGGCGCCAATGTAGAACGCCGGGCTATGCAGTGCTTCGAGCAAGGCCAGGTCGTCGAGCTTGGGGTCGTGGCTCAAGGCCAGAATGCAGGTGCGCACATCAGGCCGGAAGGCCCGCACCACATCGTCCGGCATGCCGACCAACTGCTCGACCCCGGCAACGTTGCAGGCCCCCATGTACTCGGGCCGGGGGTCGCAGACGCTGACTTTGAAGCCATTGAACTGGGCCATGGTGGCGACGTACTCGGCCAACGCCCCGGCGCCGATCAACAGCATGCGATAACCGGGGCCAAGGGTGCTGATCATGTACCGACCATCAAAGCTGAACTGATCCGGGCTGGCGCTAGGCTCAAGGCGCACTTCACCGCGGGACAGATCCAGCGTGCGCCGCGCCAGCTCGCCGGCATCGAGCCGAGCCAACAGCTGCTCGAGCAACTGCTGGCAAGGATTGAACTCCAGGATCAGCTCCAGGGTACCGCCACACGGCAACCCGAAACGGTGCGCCTCATCCGCGCTGACCCCGTACCGCACCACCTGGGGCAACCCTGGGGCAATACCCGCGCCGCCATAAACTCGGGTGTAGCGGTGGATCAGATCATCTTCGATGCAGCCGCCCGACACGCTACCGACCACCCGGCCGTCCTCGCGCAGCACCATCATCGAGCCTACCGGCCGTGGCGAGGAACCCCAGGTGCGCGCCACCGTAGCCAACAACACCCGCTCGCCGGCAGCCAGCCAGTCGCGGGCGCTACGCAGGACCATCAGGTCAATGCTCTCCATCCCGTCGCCTCCTGTTTAGCGCATCTGCAAAATGATCGGGCTGGCACTGGCAGGCCCGGTGTGTTCGCGCAGCTTGGCTACCTCTTGCGCCTGCACAGCGCCGCCATGATTGCCCCAGGTGCTGCGCACGAAGCTCAGCACGTCGGCGATCTCGCGGTCGCTCAACTGCTCACGAAACGCCGGCATGCGGTAAGCGTCCGGGACCCCGGCAGTGACCACCCGTTGCGAGCCATTGAGGGTGATGTTGATGGCCGAGGCGGTTTCCTTGGCCAGGGCTGAGGTGGCACCGGCAAGCGGCGGCATCCACTCAGCCTGGCCACGGCCCTCCAGGCCATGACAGGAGGCGCAGACGGTGACATAGGTATGTGCACCCGGCGCTTGCAGGCGGGTAGCCGCCGACACCGCCTGGTACTGCCAGGGTTGCCCATCACGCTGGGGATCGCCGGGCAAGGATTTCAGGTAGCGGGCGATGGCCGCCAGATCATCGTCGCTCATGAACTGGGTCGAGTTGTTGAACGCCTCGGTCATCGAGCCATAGACCACCGCATGCTGGTTACGACCGGTCTTGAGAAAGCGCACGATGTCCGCCTCGCTCCAGCGCCCCAGGCCGGTATTGGGGTCATTGCGCAGGCTGGGCGCGTACCAGCCATCGAGCAAGGCCCCGGCGACGAACGCGCTGCCATGCTCGCTCAGGGCCTTTTCGTTGAACGCCAGGCCGCGCGGTGTATGGCAACTGCCGCAGTGGCCGGGGCCTTGGACGATGTAGGCGCCACGGTTCCACAGCGGGTCTTGCTCGGTTTTTGCCGCGTACGGGGCAGCATCGGTGAAAACGCCATTCCACAGGGCAATCGGCCAGCGCAAGTTGAGCGGCCAGGGGATTTCCCCCGGTTTATTGGGCTGCTCGGCTGCCCGCACGCCTTTCATGAAGAAGGCATACAGGGCACGCACATCATCGTCACTGAGCTTGGCGTAGGAGGGGTAGGGCATTGCCGGATACAGCCGGCGCCCTCCAGGCGCGACCCCGTGCCGAACCGCCTTGTCGAAGTCCGCCAGGCTGTAAGCGCCAATGCCATGGCTGGCGTCGGGGGTGATGTTGGTGGCATAGATCGCCCCCAGCGGCGTCGCCATCTTCAGCCCGCCGGCAAACGGTGCGCCTTCGGGCAGGCTGTGACAGGCCACGCAGTCGCTGAGCCTGGCCACGTATTCGCCGCGTTGGATCAGGGCTTGATCCACAGTGGCCTGGCTGCTGGCTTGCGCATCGAATGGTGAGCCAGGCTCACGGGTGACATACCAGGCCAGCAGGCCCGCCGCGATCAGGCACGGTACGGCCAGCAAACCTAGGGTTCTTGCAGTTGATTTTTGCGTCATGTGCAGGTCGTCCTGGCCAGCTAGCTGAAGGTATAGCGCGACAGCGGCATGCTACGGATGCGCTGGCCCGTCAGCCGCGCCACCGCATTAGCCACCGCCGGGGCTACGGCAGGCAAAGGCGGCTCACCGATCCCGCCCATCTTCTCGCCGCTTTCGACAATGCGCACATGCACCCGCGCCATACGCGCTGCAGGCAGGATTGGGTAGAGGTCGTAGTTGCGCGCGCGCGGCTTGCCGTCGACATACACCGCTTCCTCCAGCAGCACCTGGGACAGGCCCAGGGCCACTGCACCATTGACCTGCGCCTCGACAATCGCCGGGTTGACGATGCTGCCGGGGTCGATCGCCTGCCAGATGTCGTGGACCCGGACCTGGCCGTTTTCAATCGACACCTCGGCAATCACTGCCGCCTCGGAGCCGAACGGCGAGGCCATGGCCACGCCGCGGGCGCGCTTGCTGCCATCCTCGGCCGTGAACGGGCCGCGCTTCCAGCCGCTCGACAGCTCGCCCACCGCTTCGAGCAGGGTGCTCAAGCGTTGGTTGTCGCGCAGCAGGCGTCGGCGCAGTTCGAACGGATCCTGGCCGCCTTTATCGGCCAGTTCATCGAGGAAGGCTTCGTAGAAGAAGTCGTTCATCGAGTTGCCCACCGAACGCCAGTAACCGAGCATCGCCGGGCCTTTGACATAGACCTGCGCGATGCGCCGGTTGGCGATGGCGTAGGCTTTACCAGACAAACCTTCCAGGGCAGTGGGGTCGATCTTCTCGGCTTGCTTGCCAGCGATCGCCTCGGTCGGCCCTTCGGTGGCGCTGACTGCCTCAATGGCTACCGGCAGGCCATCGGCATCGAGCCCGGCGCGGAACTTGACCACGGCCATGGGCCGCAGCACATCGCGCAAAAACTCTTCCTCGCGGCTCCAGATCAACTTGATCGGCCGGCCGACCGCCTTGGCCAGGGCGATGGCTTGCGGGTAGGGGTTGGCGCTGTCGTAGAGGAAGTGCCGACCAAAGAAGCCGCCCAGCAGTGGTGAGTGCAGGGTGATCTGCGCCGGATCCAGGCCGGTACGCTTGGCGATGTCGGCGCGGAACATGTCTGGCGCCTGGTTGGGCAGCCAGACCTCCAGCGAGCCATCGGCGTTGAAGCGTGCCAAGGCGGAGGGCGGCTCCAGTTGCGCGTGGTTGAGAAACTGGTTGTGGTAGGTCGCCTCGACCTTGGTCTTGGCGCCGTCCAACGCTTTGGCGAAGTCGCCTTGTACTTCTTCGTCACGCGCAGGGCTGGTCGCGCTGCTTAGCCGTTCACGGAAACCCTCGGTGGAAAAATCTGCCGGCATGGGTCGCACCGGGGTGTCGGCGGCCGGCTCCTGCCACTGCACCTGGATCGCCTCCACCGCACGCTTGGCATGCCACCAGCGCTCGGCGACCACGGCCACCGCGCCGGGGAGTTGATGAATCGAATGCACCCCTGGCATGGCCTTGACCTGGGCTTCATTGCGCAGCTCGCCCACCGTCATGCCCAGGCGCGGGGCGTGTTGCACGGCGGCATGCAGCATGCCGTCGAGTTTCAGGTCGATGCAGTACAGCGCCTTGCCGGTGGATTTGTCGTAGGCGTCGACGCGCTTGACCGGCTTGCCGATCCAGCGGAATTGGCTGGGGTCACGCAGTTGGATGCTGGCCGGGTCGGGCACTGGCAGGTCCATCGCCTGGCTGGCCAGCTCGCCGTAGCTCAGCGACCGGCCTGAAGCTGCATGCAGCACCCGGCCCGGTTCGGTGCTCAGCTCGCTGACCGGCACTCCCAGCCGCTCGGCGCCGGCCTGCAGCAGCATGGCCCGCGCCAAGGCGCCGAGGCGGCGCATGGTGGGATAGCTCATGCGCACCGACATGCTGCCGCCGGTGATGCGCATGCCGTTCTCCATCACCACGTAGGCCTCGCCAGGCGGCGCGGCCTCGACCAGGAAGGTCGCAGGATCGGCGTCGAGCTCTTCGCCGACGATCTGCGCCATGGCGGTGAAGGTGCCTTGGCCACCCTCCATGAACGGGCTGAGCAGGCGAATGCTGTTGTCCGGGCGAATCTCCAGGAACGCCGGTACCTGGGTACCCTGGGCCGGTGCTGTAGCGGCCGCGGCCTGAACCCGCGAGACGCCAATCGGCAGGCCAAAGCCCAGCACCAACGCGCCGATTGCGCTGCCAGCCAGAAAGCGCCGCCGCGAGAGGTTGACCGGCTGATCCAACTGCAACAGGTCGGCCGGGTAATCGACGGGCGTGTTCATCAGGCATTCTCCTGTTGAGCAGGCTGTTCGGCCAAGGCGTGCACGGCGCTGTGGATCGCGTTGTAGGTGCCGCAGCGGCACAGGTTGACCATCGCCGCGGCAATTTGCTCATCGCTGGGCTTGGGGTTGTGCTTGAGCAGTGCGGTGGCCGCCATGACTTGCCCGGATTGGCAGTAGCCGCATTGGGCAACTTGCTTTTCTACCCAGGTCGCGACCACCCGCTTGCCAACCTCGTCCGCTTCGATGGCCTCGATGGTGGTGATCTCGCGCCCAACCACCCCGGCCACCGGGGTGACGCAGGCACGCACCACATTACCGTCGACCAGCACCGAACAGGCGCCGCATTGGGCCAGGCCGCAGCCGTATTTGGTGCCGGTCATGCCCAGATCATCGCGGATCACCCAGAGCAGGGGGGTATCCGCTTCTGCATCGACCTCGTAGGTCTTTTGGTTGATTCGAAGCTGCATGGCTCACCCGTAATCAGTCGGTTGGTTGATCGATCTTTAGTTTTTATCGGTCGCGCCGCGCAGCTGGCTCTGCGCGCACCCTGCAGAAAACCTAGCACAGGGCCAGACGTGCAGGTTTGCACGATCCTGCCGAGATCCGGTCAATCGGCACGGGACTGTGAAGTTGGGCTAATTTGGTTGAGTGCTTCAAACACTCAGGAGAACCGCCATGACATCCGCTACCAGCACCCGCCCGCCATTGCCGCCGTTCACCCGCGAATCGGCTATCGAAAAAGTGCGAATGGCCGAGGATGGCTGGAACAGCCGTGATCCGAAGAAGGTGGCCACGGCCTATACCCTCGACACCCAGTGGCGCAACCGCGCTGAGTTCATTCATGGCCGAGACGAGGTCGAGGCGTTTCTGACCCGTAAATGGAATAAAGAGCTCGACTACCGCCTGATCAAGGAACTGTGGGCCTTCAGCGCCAATCGTATTGCCGTGCGTTATGCCTATGAATGGCACGATGATTCGGGGAACTGGTTTCGCTCTTACGGCAACGAGAACTGGGAGTTTGCCGACGATGGGCTGATGGCGGTGCGCTTTGCGTGTATCAATGATCTGCCCATTCATCCCTCGGATCGCAAGTACCTCTGGCCGCTGGGGCGGCGGCCGGATGGTCATCCGGGGTTGTCTGAGTTGGGGCTGTAGAATGGGCGATTGTTGTTGTGCATTCTGGCCTTATCGCGCGACGAGTCGCAGCGCGTTAAGGGGCGTGCAGACAACAAACGCTCAATGGCCCTTGTACTGGCGCGGATCGATCCCCCACTTTTTCAGGCGCGAGGCCAGCGTGGTGGGCTTGAGCCCCAGCAGCTGCGCAGCCCCGTGCGCGCCCGATATCTTGCCTGCCGTGCGTTTGAGGACGCTGATGACATTGAGCTGGATCTGTCGTTGCCACTCTTGATCGGCAGTCGGTTCAGCATCGGCCGTAGCTGGGGTTGGCTGGCTGCGATGAGCTTGACCGCTGCTTGCCAGTAATTCGTCGAAGCTGACCCGCCCCTCGCGGGCGACGATGGTCTGGCGTTCGATGACGTTTTGCAGTTCGCGGATATTGCCCGGCCAGGGGTACTGCTTGAGCACCTCGACCTGCGTCAGGGGCATGCGCACATCGGGTTTGTTGAAGGCCTGACTGGCCCGCTTGAGGAAGTGGCTGGCGAGCGGGGGGATGTCTTCAAGCCGCTCACGCAGCGGCACCGAGCGGATCGGAATCACATTCAGACGAAAATACAGGTCTTCGCGGAAACTGCCCTGGGCGACCATTTCGCGCAGATCGCGGTTGGTCGCGGCGATCACCCGCACATCCACCGCCCGGGTGCGGTTATCGCCAACCGCCTCGAACTGGCGATCCTGCAGTACGCGTAGCAGCTTACTCTGCAGCTCAAGGGGGATTTCACCCACCTCGTCGAGGAACAGCGTGCCGCCGTCGGCCAGTTCGAAGCGGCCCACGCGGTTGCTCACGGCGCCGGTGAATGCGCCCTTGAGATGACCGAAAAACTCGCTTTCGAACAGTTCGCGAGGGATCGCCGCGCAGTTGACCCGGATCAGTGGGCGGTCAGCGCGGCGACTGCTGGCATGGATGGCACGGGCAATCAGCTCCTTGCCGGTGCCGGATTCGCCGCTGACCAGCACGTTGGCATCGGTGGCAGCGACCAGTTCGATCTGCTGGATCAGGTGGCGCACGGCCGGGCTTTTACCAACGATTTCGTGGTGGTTGGTGTGGGCGTTGATCTCTTCTTGCAGGTACTGGTTTTCCATTTCCAGCCGGTGCTGCAATTGCTCGACCTCAGTGAGCGCCTCACGCAGTCGCGCCTCGGTACGCTGGCGCTGGCGAATATCGCGAAACAGCACCACGGCGCCGACCAGCCTGCCCATCTCGAAAATCGGTGTGCTGGTGTATTCGACGGCGATCGGCTCGCCATTCTTGTGCCAGAACACCTCGTGGTCGACCCGATGCACCTGGCCATCGCTGAACGAGGCATGAATGGGGCACTGGTTGACGGCAAACACCCGGCCGTCGCTGTGGCTGTGATGGAACAATTGGTGGGCGTCCTGGCCGATCATGTCGGCAGCGCTCCAGCCCAGAATACGTTCGGCCGCAGGGTTGATGAAGGTGGTCTGGCCGCGGGTATCCAGGCCGTAGATGCCTTCCCCGACGGCGCCCAGGATCAGCCGGTTCTGTTGCTGGATGCGCTCGAACACCTGGCTGATGCGTTCCCAGCCGACATGGCCAAGGCGATGTTGCCGGCGCGCCTCGGCGCGGTTGCGGCGCTGTTCGAGTAGGTCACGACGCTGGATCATCATCAGGATGCGCTGCTGATCCATGGCCCGGGCGGTGATCTCGACCGCTTGTTGGCGGTGCAGCAGGTCGACCAGGGTCAAATCGTCCGACCACGCCTGGCCTTGGGTCAGGACTTCATCGCTGAAGCTCACCCATAGCGAAATGGCACCGCGCAAGAACTGGCTGAACGCAAGCTCATCTGCCGCCTGCGCCGAGCAGGCCAGCAGCTCTAGCGCGGCTAGGTTGGCTTGCACGATGCGGTCCTCGACAGCATCGACCAGCAACATGGCAATGGGCGCATCGGCGCAAATCTGCGGCGCCAGAGGGGCGGGCATGGGCGTTTTCCTGTGGGTTCGATTTAACGAAACTTCGTCAGTAGAGTCCCGATATTTCGTTATTAACGAACTATCGTCAATCCGCGTCTCGGTACGTAGAGGAAAATATCAATAAATTCAACGATCTATAGATTAAGCACAATTGGCACATCTCTCGCTATAGAGCGTTTAGTCCTAACCGCTAACCCGAGAGATAAACATGATGAACAAAGTTGAAATGCACCACCTGATCATGGCCGCCAAAGCGCGCAAAGGCTTTAACTGGGATGACCTCAGCGCTGCGGTGGGTAAGGCGCCGGTGTGGTTGGCGTCAGTCTGCTACGGCATGAACAGCGCGCCCCAGGAGGTGGCCGCGCATCTGTGTGAAGTGCTCGAACTGGACGCCGAAGTCGCCACGGCAATGACCGCTTACCCGGTCAAGGGCTGGGACCAGGCCATCCCTCAGGACCCTTTGATCTATCGCTTGTACGAAGTGGTCGGGGTGTACGGCCCGACCCTTAAAGACGTGATTCAGGAGAAGTTCGGCGACGGCATCATGAGCGCGATCGACTTCTCGATGCATGTCGAAAAAATCGAGGACCCCAAGGGCGACCGCGTGCTGCTGACCCTCAATGGCAAGTTTTTGCCGTACCGCTCCTGGTAATCGATCTGCCATTCTGGCGCCTCAGTGATGGGGCGTCCTTGACCGCTTTGTGCCGAGGGAAACTGCAATGTCCTATCTACTACCCGCCGAGTTCGTCACCAAGATGCTCGATGCCGGCGCCTCGAAGATCCACATGTCGACCCGCGACACCCTGATCCGCAGCTACATGGCTGGCGCCATTCTGGCGCTGGCTGCGGTGTTCGCCGTCACCATCGCAGTACAGACCGGTTCGGCCCTGCTTGGCGCAGTGCTGTTCCCGGTCGGCTTTTCGATGCTGTACCTGATGGGCTTCGACCTGCTTACCGGGGTGTTCATGCTCACGCCCCTGGCGCTGCTGGATAAACGCCCGGGAGTCACGGTGCAGGGCATCCTGCGCAACTGGGGGCTGGTGTTCGTCGGCAACTTTGCCGGCGCCTTGACCGTCGCGTTGATGATGGCCTTTGTCTTCACCTATGGCTTCAACGCCTCCCCAGGCGCCGTGGGGGAAAAGATCGCCAGCATCGGCGAGGCGAGGACCTTGGGCTATGAGCAATACGGACTTGCCGGCTGGCTGACGATTTTCCTGCGCGGGGTGTTGTGCAACTGGATGGTGTCGATGGGGGTGGTCGGGGCGATGATTTCCACCTCAGTGAGCGGCAAAGTGATCGCCATGTGGATGCCGATCATGCTGTTCTTCTACATGGGTTTCGAGCATTCGGTGGTGAACATGTTCCTGTTCCCGTCGGCGATGATCATGGGCGGCGGCTTCTCGGTCATGGATTACCTGGTGTGGAACGAGATCCCCACCGTGCTGGGTAACCTGGTCGGTGGCTTGGCCTTCACCGGGCTGACCTTGTATGGCACGCACATCCGCACTGCCGGCAAGGCGGCCCAGGTCGTGCGGCCTTAACCGGCCAAGGTCAGTCGGTCGTTGCGTCGTTGTCGGTTAGCAGGCAAGTGGCGGTGCCGGTCAGGCCGCTGGCATGCACGCTGACGTGGCGTACTGAAAAGCCGGGTTTACCGACCCTCTGCGCCGCAGTCCAGCCATCGCCATTATCAACCTGGTAGCTAATCGCGCCATCGCGGTGCCAGCTCAGGCGCAGGCCGAAGGCGTCATCGTTGTTGGGGGCGCGCAGCACCGCGGCGTCGATGATTGGCTTGGCGCGGTTGAAGGTGCGCAGGTGGAAGCGGCGCTGGTCACTGCCTGCGACCGGATCGCTGGAGAGAAACAAGGTGTCGTCTTCAGCATCGTCTTCGGCGGTGGCGAGAATCACCGAGGGCACCCATTTGGGGCCTGTGTGGTTCTGTTTGATCTTGACCTTGCAGCTCAGTTGGCCTTGCTGGCCGACTGCCTCACGCAGGACGGTTTGGTACCGGCCGTACTCGACGTCGAACTGCAGCTCTTTTTCGTTTGGTGTGCAACCGAGCAACGGGGCGAGGGCGAGCAGCGCCAAGCAGGGTTTGATGCGATTCACTGAAAAACGGTCCTTGTCCATCCTGGCGATCTGCCGGGGGCGTCAGGCTACCGACGCTGCGTAAGCAATGCAAACCCTGCCACAAGCCAGCAAGGAGCACAGATGTACTCCTTGCGTGGCTGCCTCAGCCAATGACCGGGTTGGTCGCTTACGCTCAGGGTGTCGCCTAAAGTGCTACCGCCGGGGTCAAGGCCGCAGGCTCACGGCGAATGCTGGCCAGCGGTACGCTCACCAGCAGCAGGGTCAACACCACGGTCACGCCGATTCCCCACGCCGCGAGGGTGAAGCCGCCCAGGGAGATCAGCCCACCGGAGATCGCCGGGCCTACCGCCAGGCCCAGGCTCAGGAAGCTGCTGGCGGCGGCTACCACGCGACCTTCGCGATCCAGCGCTGCGGCCAGGCCAGTCAGGTAGCTCAGGGCATAGAAATAGGTCACGCAGATGGTCATCACGCCTGCGGTGTAGAGGGTCTTGGAGTGCTCGCCAAGCACGTAGCTCAGGCTGGTTGCGCCGGTCAGCAGGATCGCCAGGATCACCGGGGTGCTCATGCCGAAGCGTTTACCGACCATGGCCGCGATCAGCGGACCGATCAGGCCGACGAACGACTGGAACGACAACAGTACGCCCAGCTCATCGCCGCTGTAGCCGACCATCGTGCCGATCCGTTCGACGAAGGCCCAGCCCATGGTGTCGCGGGCCTGGAACACGAACATCGCCAGCATCATGCAGATCGCCGGCAGGCTGAGCAGGATATTGCCGCCGCCCTTGCCGCTGCCCAGGCTCACGGGTGCAGCGTCGGCCACTGGCGCACGTTGGGCCATTGCCGGGATGGCCAACAGCATCACCGCCATGGTCGCGGCCATGGCGTAGTACAAGCCCGACAGACCGTATAGGGCCATGACCTTGGCGTAGCCGAGCATCACCACGATCATCAGGACCACCGAAAGCACGTTCATGTGCCCGGCGATCCGGTCAGGGTGCTTGGCGCTGGACACCGCCGCATTGCCACAGGCCAGGGCCAGGCCGGCGCCGATACCCGCGACGCAGCGGACTGCGGCCAGGCCATAGAGGCTGTCGACATTGGCACTGACCAGGTTGGCGGCGATCGCCAGCACCGTGCCGAGGAGGGCCAGGGTGCGTCGTGGCGCGCGGCCCATGAACGGCGCGACCAGCAACGAGGCGAGCATGGTGAAGCCAAATTCTGCCGACATCAGCAGCCCGGCCTGGGCCTCGTTGAGCTGCAGGTCATGAATGATTGCACTGATCAGGAACGGCAAGGCCCACAGGCCAAGCAAACCGACCCCGTAGGCGGAACCGGCGGCAGAGAACACCAGGCTCCAGCTTTCGGGCAAGACGTTGCGTATTGTTTTCATGGGTGAACCCTTGTTAGAAGCACGTCGTGGGGTAATGGCGCGCCCTCATCGGCGCGCCTGCGGGTTTGCATTTATTGCTGGCTTTCGTCGACCGGGGTGCCGTCGTCGTATTGCGCCAGCCAGCTGACCATGGCATCGCGGTAGCGGGTAAAGCCCTTGTAATCCACCAGCTCCTGGTCGAGGTCGCGGATCACCCGGTGCATGCGCTTGGCCCATTGCGGGGCAAACTCGGCCAGTTGCGCGAGGCTGACCAGGTAGGTGCGCACCGGGAACAGCACGGCGTTGCTGCGCGGCAGGCGGTGCAGCGGCTGCAGTTCGACCCGCAGGTTGACCAGCTCGCCGGCGTTTTCTGGGGTGACGATGGTGCGATCAGGCGCCCAATCCGGCAGGGTTTCGGCGGAGGTTTCCAGGCGCGGATTGACCGTGATCGACCAGTTGGTCCGGCGCACCGGGTGGCCTGGCCGCAGGCGCAGGAGGAACTTCAGCGCGCGCTGCAAGATGCCCATCTCGTGCAACTTGGGCACCGGGCCGTGGAACTCCATGAAGCTCATGCCCAGGTTGAAGCGCAGCGAGTAGTCGGCGCGCTGGGTGGCCATGCCGGCGCCCATCACCAAGGTGTCGTCACGTTCTTCGAGGAGGATGAACTCGCCCTGGGCCTGGCGGGTGATGTACTCCATCGGCTCCATCGGCAGGGTGCTGGCGTCGCCGAAGGTGAAGGTGTCGTCGATTTGCAGCGGGCGGTTGACCCAGTGCCACTGGCTGCCGTTCTTCTCCAGGCTGAAGTGCTCGGGGAAGTCCCGTGAATACGACTCCATCAACAGTTCGAGCAAGTCCCACTGGGCTTCCATCATGTGCGGCAGGGCGGCGTAGTGCACCCCTGGCTGGCTGTCGAGGGTCTGCGCGCGGTGATGGCATTCGGAGATGTAGTGCTCGTCGATGTCGAACTGCGCGCGCAGGGCGCCGTTGCCAAACGGTACATGCGGCTCGACGTTCATCGAGTACATGTACTGGTCTTCCGGATAAGGGAAGGGCAGGCGCAGGATCGCTTCGCGGCTGTTGCTGTAGGTGTGGCCGGCGCCAACGTCGGCGTAGGTTTCGATAGGCTTGAATACGGTCATGTTGTTGTTTTCCTGTCTCAGAGGTCTACGACCAGGCGGCTGCAATTGGCGCGGGATACGCAAGGCATGAATTTGCGATTGCTCAGCTTGTCTTCATCGCTGAGCCAGTCGTCGCGATGGTCGAGCTCGCCATCGACATGCAGGACTTCGGTCTCGCAGTAGCCACAGGCGCCGCCGCGGCACAGGTAGGGCACCTTGTAGCCGGCCTGCTCGGCGGCTTCGAGCAGCGACTGCTCGGCCGGCACTTCGAGGGTGACGCCCTGGCGCGCCAGGGTGACGCTGAACGGCTGGCCGCTGGAGCCTTGCTCGACGAAACGCTCGTAGTGGATGTGGCTGTCGGTCCAGCCCAGGGCGTGGGCGCTGTCGAGGGTGTCGTCGATCATGCTGTCCGGGCCACAGACGTAGACATGACTGCCCAGCGGGCGAGCGGCGAGGATGGTGCGGATGTCCATGCGCGTGTCCTGGCCCTGCACATACAAGTGCACTCGATCGCCATAGCGCGCTTGCAGTTCATGGCCCAGGGCGGTGTGCTGCGGGCCGCGCACGGCCAGATGCAGCTCGAAGGTCGACTGCTTGAGCTGCAGCTCCTCGAGTTGCGAATACACCGGTGTGATGCCCACGCCGCCAGCGATGAACAGGTGCTGACGAGCGTGCTTGGCCAGGGGGAACAGGTTGGCCGGCTGCAGGATCTGCAGCAGCGCGCCTTCGCTGACGTGCTCATGCAGGTAGCGTGAACCGCCACGACCGTCGCTGACCCGGCGTACGGCGATCTGGTAGGCGCTGGAGTCGTAGGGCGAGCTCATCAGCGAGTAGGCATTGCGGTGGGTCTTGTCGCCGTCTTCCATTACCACCACCACATGGCTGCCGCCGGAGAACGCTGGCAAGTGCTTGCCATCCGGGTCGACCAGGGTGAAGCGCTTGATCTCAGGGGTCAGTTGCTCGATGCGGGCAACCCGCACGCTGAGCGTGCCGTTATGGGTATTCATGTGTCGAGCTCCTCGGCTGCGGGAAGTTCGCCTGGGACTTCGCCATCGGCCTTGATGCCCTGGAAGGCGGCCAGGCGACGGGAATAGTGGTCACGCACCACCAGGTCGAGCTGGCAGCCCGGGCAGCTGAAGACCCTTTGCGTTACGTTTTCGGTGTAGGTGTCGCAGTGCGCGCACCAGACTCGGCGGACCAAGGTGCCGCTGTGTTCGCGTAGCACTTCGTCGCGGTTCAGGTCGACGGCGTTGGCCGCTTGCATGGCGGTGCCGATGAAGCTTTCCGAGCCGCTGAGATACAGCCGAGTGCCCATGCACGCCACGCCGAGCTGCGCACGCAGGGCGTCGAGCAGCGCCTGGTTGCTGGGGAACGCTTGCAGGTCGGCAACCTGCGCCGCTTGCAGGGCCTGCAAGTGGTCGTGGCCAGAGAATGACTCGCTGGAATAGAGCACGGTGCTGTGCTGGCGTTGGCCGGGGGTCATGTCTGCGATCAAGCGCAGCATGGCCGCACCGCCGCTACCCTGGCCCGCGATCAAATGGCGCAGGCCACCTGTCATGGGTTGCAGCCGGTCGTAGACCGGACGGCTCTTGATGCCGGTAATAAGCATGGTGACACACCTCGTAAGCCGTTACCCCGGTTGTGCCGGGAAGTAACAAAGACGGCTGGTTTCAGGCTCGAGCAGGGTGCATAGCAGAACCCATGCCATATTGCCTATGGTTTTATATGTTTTATGTCGAGGACGCGTTTGTAGCGTTTTCCATCAGGATTGTTTGGGTAATGCTGCTGCTCGGTAGTGCGCGCCGCCCCGATCAGGTGCGCCGCGCATACCGGGGTCAGTGCTTGAACATGACGTGGCGCACGCAGGTGTAGTCTTCCAGGCCGTACATGGACATGTCCTTGCCATAGCCGGACTGCTTCATGCCGCCATGGGGCATTTCGCTGACCAGCATGAAGTGCGTATTGACCCAGGTGCAGCCGTATTGCAGGCGCGCTGCGAGGCGGTTGGCGCGGCCAACGTCGCGGGTCCAGACCGAGGAGGCCAGGCCGTAGTCGGAGTCATTGGCATAGGCCAGGGCCTGGGCTTCATCAGTGAACGGGGTGATGCTCAGCACTGGCCCGAACACCTCGCGCTGTACGATCTCATCGTCCTGGCGGGCATCGGCCAGCACGGTCGGCTCGAAGAAGAAACCCGGCCCAGGGCCGCGCTTGCCGCCGGTGATCACACGGATGTGCGGCTGCGCCTTGGCGCGTTCGACGAAGCCTTCGACGCGCTCCAGGTGCTCACGGGTGATCAGCGGCCCCAGTTGGGTCTCAGGGTCGTCCTGCAGGCCCATGCGCAGGCTGCCAACCGCCTCGCCAAGTTTGCTGACGAACTGCTCGTAGACGCCTTGCTGCACATACAGGCGGCAGGCGGCGGTGCAGTCTTGGCCGGCGTTGTAGAAGCCAAAGGCGCGAATACCCTCGACGGCGGCGTCGATGTCGGCATCGTCGAAGATCAGGACCGGTGCCTTGCCGCCCAGTTCCATGTGCGTGCGTTTGACGCTGCTGGCAGTGCTGGAGATGATCCGCGAGCCGGTGGCCACCGAACCGGTCAGCGATACCAGGCGCACCTTGGGGTGGTTGACCAGTGGCTCACCAACGTTGGCGCCGCGACCAAAGAGGACATTGACGACGCCAGCGGGGAACAGCTCGGCCATGATCGCGGCCAGGGCCAGGGCGGTCAGCGGGGTCTGCTCGGATGGTTTGAGGACCACGCAATTGCCAGCCGCCAGGGCAGGGGCGAGCTTCCAGGCGACCATCATCAGTGGGTAGTTCCACGGTGCGATCGAGGCGACCACGCCGAGCGGGTCGCGGCGGATCATCGAGGTGTGCCCCGGCAGGTACTCGCCACCTGCAGAGCCCGACAGACAGCGGCTGGCCCCAGCGAAGAAGCGGAATACGTCGGCAATCGCCGGAATCTCGTCATTGAGCGCAGCCTGATAGGGCTTGCCGCAATTCTGCGACTCCAGACGGGCCAGGTGCTCAGCTTCAGCTTCGATGCGATCGGCGAGTTTGAGCAGCAGCTGCGCGCGTTCCTTGGGCGGGGTCTGCGACCAACTGTCGAAGGCCTGGTCGGCAGCTTGCACGGCGGCATCGACCTGGGCCGTGCAGGCTTCTGGGATGTGCACCAGCACTTCGCCCAGGGACGGGTTGTATACGGCGTAGGGCTCGCCTTGGCCCTCGACCAACTGGCCGTTGATCAGGAGTTTGGTTTGCATGGCGTATTCCTTGGTCGGTCTTATTGGTGGAAGTCGCTTGACGCAGGTCGCGCAGAACCCTGTTGCGGCCCGCTGAATCTCTAAACCTATGAAACCATATCTTAATGTTTGAAGTTTGCCAATATCTTCGAAAAGCTCCTTTTGCCCGGTAGAATGAGAAATTCATCGGTATCGGACGGGCGGCCGTTCGCTATAAGATGCGAAACTGAACCTTTTCGCCGAGGCCCCCGCCACGCCTTGCAATGCTTGTTAGGGAGAGGCAATGACTGCCCTGAATACTGCTCGAAATACCGCGTTCATACGGCTGCGCCAGGAAGGGCGTACCGATGAGGTGGCGCGGCGGCTGGTCGAAGCCATCGAGCTCGGACTGTTCGCCGAGGGTCAGCAACTGCCCAGCGAGTCGGAGCTGGCCCTGCAGCTGGGGGTTGCCACAGTGACCCTGCGCGAGGCTTTGGTGGTGCTGCGTCAGCGCGGCCTGATCGAGACCCGCCGGGGTCGCAATGGCGGCAGTTTCGTCTGCACCCCGGTCGAGTTGCCCGAGGCGTTGCTGATGCAGCGCCTGCGCGAGATGAGTGGCCCCGATCTGCGCGACCTGGGCGATGAGCAAACTGCTATTTCGGGCACTGCGGCGCGCCTGGCAGCCAAGCGCAGCTCACCCGAGCAGCAAGCGCGCATCGCCCAGCATATCGAAACCCTCAGGCAGGCGGGCTCGCGCCTGGCCCGCCACCGCGCCGACGCGCGCTTTCATATCGAAGTGGCGGCTGCCGCGCAGTCGTTGCGTTTGACCCACGCCGAGATGCGCTTGCAATCGGAAGTCGGGGAGTTGCTGTGGATGGAAGCCGCTGGTGGCGGCGATGTGAGCGTGGTCGAACACGAGCACCAGGCGATTCTGCAGGCGCTGGTCGCAGGTGACGCGGTGTTGGCTGGAGCGTTGGCCGAGGCCCATGTCAGCCGCGGTATCAAACGCTTGATCAGCTTGCGCCTGGAGCTGCTGGCCCAGGCCGAGGAGCACTGACGCCCCTTACCGCTGTGCCATCGCCCTATAACAAGAAAGCCGAAACCTGCGTGAGGTAATGCCATGTTTGCCCTGAGCGATAACGACCCCTTGTCGGCCTGTGCCGAGCAGCTCGACACCACCCTGGGGACCATCTTCAGCCAGGTTCGCCTGTTGGTCGAAGAAACCCGAGCGCTGTGGCAACGGGTCCTGGCCGAAGGGCGCCAGCCGCTCGCCAAAGACCTGGCCACCTTGCGTCCAGCCATCGACCAGCAATTGCTGGCCACCGGCGCCTTTGGCTGTGGCGGCGGGGTGATTGTCGAGCCCAATTGCCTGGCCGACCGCGAGATGCACCTGGAATGGTGGTACTTGGCTGATGGCGGCAAGACCCTGCCACTGCGGCCGAACTTCGACCGTCGCCGGGAGAACTTCTACGACTACACCGCAATGCCTTGGTACCGCCGCCCGCGCGATACCGGCAAAAGCGTGGTGGAAGGTCCGTACGTGGATCTGTACGGTACCAACATGTATGTGCTGACCTTCACCATGCCGATCGTGGTAGAGGGGCGCTTCATTGGCGTCGCCGGGCTGGATTTGTCGTTGCACAACCTTGAGCGCTTGCTGGTACGCAGCCTGATGCGCCTGGACCACGAAGCGGTGCTGATTTCCGCCGATGGCCGGGTGATCGCCTCCAATACCGCCAACTGGATGGTTGGTGATCTGGCTCAGGCCTTGTTGAACACGGTACCGCAGAATGGCGTGCGGTTGGCGTTGGCTGAGTCGCAAGCGGGCTGGTCACTGGTACGCTTGCCGGCGCTGCGCAAAGCGCCTTGACCTGCGAGCCCAGCCGCCCAGCACTCAGCCGTTGTTGCGCTGCTCCAGGCGCTGGGCAAACTGGCCAATCACCTGCACCACTTGCTGGGCGCCTTGATGGATGTCGCCAATCACCGCGCCTGCCTGGTTCGCCAAGGCAACGCCTTGCTCGGTTTTCAGGGTGCTGGAGTGCATGCTGGCAACCGCCTGTTGCGCCAGTTGGCGGTTTTTCCCTACCACCTCACTGATTGCCACGGTTGCCTTGCTGGTCCGTTGGGCAAGATTACGCACTTCGTCAGCGACCACGGCAAAACCCCGCCCTTGCTCGCCCGCACGGGCGGCTTCGATGGCGGCGTTGAGGGCCAGCAGGTTGGTCTGCTCGGCGATGCTGCCAATCGCATCGACAATGCTGCCGATCTGTTCGGATTGCGCGCTCAGGGCGCTGACCCCGCTGGCCATCTGCTCAAGCTCGTCGGCAATGCTCTGCACCACGGTCACGGTCTGTTGGACCACCGCAGCACCGCGCTGGGTATGTTCATCGGTCGCTCGGGAGGTCTCGAACGCCAGCAGCGCCGCGTGTGATTCGGCCTGGCGCTGCTCGACATCGGGGGTCACGTTGGTGGCGAACTTGACCACCCCATAGAGTTTGCCTTGGTCGTCGTAGAGCGGGTTGTAGCTGGCCTGTAACCAGATGCTGACGCCGCGGCTGTCGACACGCTGGAACAGCCCTGTTTTGTATACGCCGCGGTTGAGCTCAGACCAGAACGCTTGATAGCCGGCACTGTGGGTTTCACTGGGCAAGCAGAACATCTGATGATGCTTGCCGCGCACCTGCTCCAGACGATAGCCCATCACCTTGAGGAAATTTGCGTTGGCGTTGATCACCACGCCATCCAGGTCAAACTCGATCACCGCCATCGAGCGATCGATTGCAGTGCTGTAGCTGGATTGCTTGTGCGCCCGCAGCTTATAGCCGTCGATCTCCCGTTCAAGGCTCGCCAGCGATTCCCGCAGGGCGGCCAACTCACCTTCCAGCGCGGTCTGCTGTGCCTGAGACTTTTGCAAAAGCTGCTGGTGGATGCGGGTGCGCATGAACATCTAGGAGGCTCCGAGGGAGGATGCTGCGCGGCGGTAATCATAAAGGGGAGGGCAGCAGGTGGCGCTATTAAGCCATCACCCGCCGAATAATTGTACAAAAATATATTCTTGTACAACTTTACGCGCTACTGCCATTCGATCAACCACTGATTGGGGGACGTGCCTGTACGGTCTCGGCAACCGTTTCAGCGCGGCCGGCGCGTAGGATCGACGCTCTGCGCTGCTCATATTGTTCCAGCGTCAGGCCTTGACGGGCCAGGGCTTCAAGCTGCAATTGGCGGGTTTCTTCGGCGCTGTAGGGGCGCAGTTCGGGATGATTGGCACAGCCGCTTAGCACACTAATGCCAATGGCGATCAAGGTAGCGAAGAGCATGCGGGCTGTGATGGTCATTGAAGGTGGCTCCTTGTTTTGCGCGAGATTGGTGAGTGGCGAGTCGATGACGCAAGGTTAAGGAGGGGGTGTATTTTGTTGAAATTGCTTTGGTCGATAGTGGGTATTGGTTTTGCCTAAGGGTAGATTTGGCGCCGCTTGCGCGGTGCCAAGCTACAGGGCGCTCGAAGCCGTTCGATTATCGAGCACACATCGCGTCTGAGCGCTAAACCTTCCGCGATCAATGCCGAACGTAATGGGTAGTACATTTTTTTACCACTCGGATGCGTCGCCATGTCACTACGCCACCTCAACATCGCCACTCGCTCATACTTGAGCTTCAGCCTGATCGCCGCCCTGGTGGTGGTGCTCGGGCTGTTTTCCATCGACAAGATCTCCAGCATGCGCGAAGCGGTGGTGTACACCGAGCAGGTAACCAACGTCGGCACTCGCTACCTGGGCGAGGTGCGCAGCCACATGCTCGGCCTGCGGGTCATCACCCTGCGTATGGCCATCGCCCGCGATCCTGCCCAGCTGGCGCCAACCGTGGCGCGCCTGGAAGTGCTCAAGGGGCTGCTCGACAAAGGCGTAAAAGGTTACGGCGCAGTGCTGCCGGCAGCGGGCAAACCGGCGTTTGCCGAAATGCAGCAACTGATCGACCAGTACCGGGTGCTGCTCGACCAGTACAAGGACTTGTCCGAGCGCAACCAGTTGGCGTCGATGCAGACCATGCTCAGCGGCGCCATGCAGGACATCTCCAACCGCATTGGCGAGCTGTATGACAGCCTGGTCAGGTTCAGCAGCGAAGCCGCCGAGCAGCACACCGCTCAGGCCCGCGCCGATTACCAGCGGGCGCTGTACCTTACCTTCAGCGTCATTGGCCTGGTGCTGTTGCTGACCATTGCCCTGGCCTGGCTGCTGACCCGCAGTATCGTCAGCCCTCTGCGCGAAGCCATCCGCGTCGCGCAGAATATCGCCGATGGTGATCTCTCACATGCCGTACAGGCCACTGGCCGTGACGAGGCGACCCAGTTGATGCATGCCCTGGCGGCGATGCAGGCCAGCCTCAAGGATGCCCTGCGGCTGATCGGCGATTCCTCGCATCAGCTGGCGGCAGCCAGCGAACAGATGTCGGCGATTACCCAGCAGACCTCCGGCGACCTCAATCGACAGAGCGACGAGATCCAGCAAGCCGCCACCGCTGTGACCGAAATGAGCGTTGCGGTGGAAGAAGTGGCGCGCAACACGGTGAGCACCTCTGAGATCTCCCGCCAGTCGGAGGACGCTGCACGGCGCGGGCGTGAGCGGGTGGGCGAGGCAATCAATTCGATCAGCAAGATGAGCCACGATGTGCATGAGGCATCGCGGCAGATCGAGGCCCTGGCATTGTTATCGCAGCAGGTAGGCAAGGTGCTCGATGTGATTGGCGCGATTGCCGGGCAGACCAACCTGCTGGCGCTCAATGCGGCAATCGAGGCGGCGCGGGCGGGTGAAGCCGGACGGGGCTTTGCCGTAGTGGCCGATGAGGTCAGGGCGCTGGCGGCACGGACCCAGAGCTCGACGTTGGAGATCGAGGAGATGGTCAATGCCATTCGCGAGGGCACGGCGCGGGTCGTGGAGTCGATGCACAGCAACAGCCAGCAGGTCGGTCACACCCTGCAGGTGGCTGAGCTTGCCGGGCAAGCGCTGGATGAAATCACCAACGGCGCAACCACCATCCATGAGCGCAACCTGGTGGTGGCCAGCGCCACTGAAGAGCAGGCTCAAGTTGCCCGCGAGGTGGACCGCAACCTGCTCAACATCCGCGATCTGGCGGTGCAGACCTCCGAGGGCGCGGATCAGATCAGTGCGGCAAGCCAGGAATTGGCCAGCCTGTCGATTGGCTTGAGCGGCATGATGAAGCGGTTCCGCCTCTGAGCTGCGCTCAAGCGTGGCGACTAGGCAAGAAACTCAGACTCCGCAGGGCAAGCGGCCTGCTTGTCCTGCTGGATACTGGTGTACACCGCGAGACTGCACACCCCGACCAGCCCCACACTGGCTAGCAGGATATCGCCCAGCAGCATACCGACCAGCAGCAGCAATACGGTGATGCGAAAGAGGGTGGTCATGACTGCCTCCGATGCAGATGCGATGGTCTCCAGAGCCTCACCATAACGTCCTGCCCGCCAGAGTGCAGCCCGCTTGAGCGGAGCTGGCACTCCTTCCCTCTGATTTGGCAGATCGAGCGTCGCCGGCGCAGCCTCAGGGTGTGTAGGAGCGGGCTTGCCCCACGATGAGGCCAGACCCACCACCCCCAAAGCCGTAGCAATTAGCTCCCGGCATAGCCGACCGATTTCCCCGCCAACCGGCCACGCATCACGAAATACGCCGCCACCACAATGAACGACGTCACCGTGGTGAACCAGAACTGGAACCGCGACGCCGGATCGAATGCCTGAGTAACGATCACCGCCAACAGGGCGAACAGCGCAACGATGTTGGCGTACGGGAAGAACCACGCGCGGAACGCGCTCGGGTCCACCGGCTCATGCCGGGTTTTCCAGCGCATGGCCAAGTGGGCAATGATGATGAAGATCCACACGATCATCACGAACGTACCGCTGCTTTTGGCCAGGGTCATGAACAGGTCACCACCGCTGACGAAGTGCACGGTCAGAATCAACAAGCAGATACTCAAGCTGAGCAACAACGCGTTCAGCGGCACCCCTTTGGAGGTAGTGCGCGAGAACAACTTCGGCGCATGGCCACGCTGGCTCAGCGAGAACAGCATGCGCGAGTTGGAGAACATGAACGAGTTCATCACCGACATGAACGAGATGAACAACACGATCTTCATCGCCACCGCGGCACCGCTGAAGCCAGCCAGGGTGAACAACGAGACATACGGTGAGGCCAGGTTGGCGGTGTCGGTCCAAGGCAGGCACAGGATCAGGATCGACACGGAGCCCACATAGAACAGCATCACCCGCAGGATCACGCTCTTGATCGCGCGAATGACGTTCTTGCGTGGATTTTCCGATTCACCGGCCGCCACGGCGGCGATCTCACTGCCGCCCAGCGAGAAGATCACCACCACCACACCTGCCATGACTGGCGACAGGCCATTGGGCATGAAGCCGTCGTGAGCAGTCAGGTTGACCCAGCCAGGGGAGGGGATGTCGCTGTGCAGGCCAAGCAGGATCGAGATGCCCAGCGTCATGAAGATGACAATCGTGGCCACCTTCATTGCCGCCAGCCAATACTCCACTTCGGCGAAGGATCTGACCGAGTAGGCGTTACTCGCCATCAGTGTCACCAGCATGATGAAAGCGCCTGCCCAGATCGGTAGCCCTGGTAGAAAATCATTCAGGATTGCGCCTAGTAGCACTGCTTCCAAGGTGATGGTCAACATCGACTTGAACCAGTACAACCAGCCGACAGCAAAGCCTGCCCATTCGCCGAGGTAGGTGTTGGCGTAGGTCGAGAACGAGCCGGCATCTGGGTTGCGACAGGCCATCTCGCCCAGCATGAACATCACCAAGGTGACCACTATGCCGCCGATGAAGTACGACAGAATTGCGGCAGGCCCGGCTGAGGCAATCAGTTTGCCCGAGCCCATGAACAGCCCCGCGCCGATCACCCCGCCCAGCGCGATCATGGTGATATGCCGTTGTTTGAGGCTTTGCTTCAGACTGTTGGAATGCATTTCCTTGTCCTCTCTTATTATTCGGGAGGAGTCGGCGACAGTTGCGCAGCGCACCCAATCGGTGTCGCCCGCAGAGACTGTCGCCCCCCAACGCAAGCATCGTCGTGCGCCTGCGTCCACGCCCTGTAGCCTTTCTTTAGGCAATGGCTATCAGGCTGGCCACCTTGGACAAGGCTGGCGTGCATCTCAAGCGAATTCTGCGCACAACATCCTGCGAATTTTTCTTGAGGGCGGTGCTTGCAAAGCGGCGGCGACAGTCGATCCAGCTAGGGGAACTTGATCGGGTAGTTCGATCAGGCAATTGCCATTGCCATCGTATTGACGGCTGCCTGCCAGGCTTGTCGGCGCTATTCTTAAACCTCGAACCATCGAGGTATCTATCATGAACAGGTTGCTGCTAGGGCTAGCAATAACGCTGGTTGCTGGCTGTCAGACGCCGATGCCCGTCGCCAATCCGCAGATGGCCTGGGTCGATTTCTCGACGCCATTTCCCAACGACAGAGTGCTGATGGCCGAACGCTTGGATAAACAGCGCCTGCGCGATGGGCGGTTTTTTCAAGTGACCCCGGGTCGTCATGAACTGGTGGTCAGGTTCGATTACGAAGTCAACGGTGGCGCAGGCATCAGCCTGATGGGTGGCACCACGGTTCGCCAATGCTACCTGACCGTCAACTACCCGCATTTCCAGGCGGGCCAACGCTATGTTCTTGAGGCGCGCTCGATGGCACTGACGCCGGAAGCGCGGTTGTACGATGCCAAGGGCGAGGTGGTTGCAGAGGTTAGCGAGTTTTATTGCTTGATGTGATGCCTGCCGGCAGAGCGCTGGCAAACCAGGTCTTTGCCAAGCGCTGCAGTTCACCGTTAGCTTGCTCAGCCACCTTTCATGCGCCGTGCCATCAGAAATATCCCAAGGCCTATCAACGCGGTAACAGCACCGATGTAGCCAGTACTTGTCCACCCTAAACCGGCCGTGATCGCCATACCGCCAAGCCAGGGGCCGAGTGCATTGGCCAGGTTGAAGGCAGCGTGGTTGGACGCAGCAGCCAGGCTTGGAGCCTCGTGTGCAATGTCCATCAGGCGAATCTGCAACGGCGCGGCCAATGCGATCATCGTACCGACCAGCCCAATCCCGAAAAGGATCGACCAAAGCGAGTTAGCTGCGACGGTAAAGAACAGCAGCACGGCGATCGACCACACCAAGACGTATCCCACCGCGCGAAACTGGAATCGGTCGAATAGCTTGCCACCTGCGATGTTGCCAATGATGCCGCCGATCCCGAATGCTGCCAGGCCGAATGGAATCCACTCGGGAGAAACTTTGGTCACCTCGAGCATCGTTGGCGCCAAGTAGCTGAAAACGGTGAACGTGCCCGCAAAGCCAATGGACGCTATCGCAAGTGCCATCCAGACTTGCGGAAGACGAAACGCCTGAAGCTCCTTGCGCGGATCACTCCGGACTTCATCCTGAGGCTGAGGTACCAAGCGCCAGATCAGGGCAACGGTGCAAACGGCGATGGCCCCAACCAGCACGAATGCCGAGCGCCAGCCGAAGGATTGACCAAGGAACGTGGCGACTGGATTGCCTAGGAGCATGGCGAGGGTCAGCCCCATCATTACCCTGGCGACGGCGCCAGCGCGTTGGTTGGTCGGCACTATGCTTGAGGCCACCACCGCGGCGATACCGAAGTACGCGCCATGAGGCAGGCCACTGATGAAACGGAACGTGACCAGCCCACCGAAGGATGGCGCAAAGGCTGTGGCAAGGTTGCCGATAGCGTAGAGCGCCATTAGCAGGAGCAGCATGTGTTTGCGCAGAAGTTTGGCGCCCAGTATCGCGAGCACAGGTGCCCCAACCATTACGCCCAGAGCATAGGCACTGATCGCATGACCAACTTGAGGCTCACTCAGCTGCAAGTTCCGGGCAATTTCGGGCATCAGGCCCATGATGGCAAACTCGCCGGTGCCGATTGCAAAGCTCCCCAGAGCCATTGCCGCTTCCATCTTGGCAGCAGTGCTTCTGGCGGGCAGGGCAGGTGGCACTTGATGAACAGACATCTAAATCCTTAGCGAAACACGCTGAAGCGTTAAAGCTGCAGATGGTAGACAATACGCCATAGTCGCGTCGAGGGTAGTCGTCGCTGATTCTTTGAAGGCAGTATGCTTTTGCTGTGCATCAGCGTAGATAGAATGGCGACGGTGGCATCGAGGTTGACAATGTTATCCATGGGCTAATGGCCCAAGGCTTCGACAAGAGGACGTTATGGAGCGCCAACCCCCTGGCCCTATGCATGGCATGGATGTTCCGGCATCACACAATCAAGGCCATGCCTTTGCAACGGATGCATCAGAGCGTTTGCAGTTGGCACTCGATGCTGGCGCGATTGTCGGTACCTGGGTGTGGGATATCCCGGCTAACCGTGTGACCGCTGACGAGCGCTTTTCCAGATCCTTTGGACTGCCTGCGCACAAGTGCATGGCCGGCATTCCTATCGAGGAGGCGTTTTCGTCTATTCATCCAAACGACCGTGATCGCGTCTCGACCGACATCCAGGAAGCCATGCGTCGCGGCGGTGCCTACCGGTGTGAATACCGCGTTCGACAGCACGACGGTAGCTACCGGTGGATCGAAGCCAATGGCCGGGCGGAGCTCGATGAACAGGGCAGGGCGATCAGGTTTCCCGGGGTTGTCATGGATATTGAGTCCCGTCGCACAGCTGAGGCTGAGCGTGACAGGATGTCGGCATTGCTGCGCACATTCACTGCCGCCGTGCCCGGTGTTGTCTACGCCAAGGATCTGGAGGGCAGGCTACTTGTAGCGAACCATGGCGCCACGCAACTGATCGGCAAACCGCCAGAGTTTTACCTGGGCAAAACCGATCTGGAGTTTCTTGAGGACAAAGCCCAGGCACGTCAGGTCATGGAAACCGATCAGCGCGTGATGCAGGGTGGCAAAGCGGTGCAGATCGAAGAGCGGGTCGATATGCCGGACGGTACAGCGACCTACTGGTTATCAATGAAAGCGCCACTTTGCGACGATGCGGGGGAGGTCATTGGGCTGATCGGTTCGTCCATTGACGTGACTGCGCGCAAGAATGCCGAGTCGCAGCTTGTAGAACTCAATCGCACCTTGGAAGCACGGATCGAGGAGGCTGTGGCCGAGCGGGAAGCGGTTCAAGCGGCGCTTCGACAATCTCAAAAGATGGAAGCGGTTGGCCAGCTGACAGGAGGGATCGCTCACGATTTCAACAATCTATTGGCGGGGATCACAGGTAGCCTGGATCTGGTCAAGCGCCGTTTGAAGCAGCGGCGCATTGCCGATGTTGAACGTTATCTTGGGGTGGCCCAAGGCGCCGCCCAGAGAGCGGCATCGCTGACGCATCGGCTCCTGGCATTCTCTCGTCGCCAAACGCTGATGCCTCTTCATATCGACGTGAACAGCCTGATCAGCGATATGCAAGAGCTGATCAGCCGCACAGTAGGGCCCTCGATCAAATTGAAGGTGGAACTGAGCGCGAAATCGAGTATTTGCCTGGTCGACCCGGCACAAGTAGAGAACTCGCTGTTGAACCTGTGTATCAACGCCCGCGACGCATTAGCCAGCAGCGGCTGCATTGCCATTACCACGTTCAACCAAGAGTTGGTACTAGGGCCAGAATTGGATCCTGAACTGCCTCCCGGAAATTATTTGACGATTTGTGTCGCTGACGACGGAATTGGCATGAGCGCCCAGACGCTTTCCCGCGCATTCGAGCCGTTCTTCACCACCAAACCAGTCGGGGCCGGTACTGGTCTTGGCTTATCGATGATCTATGGCTTTGCCAAACAATCAGGAGGCCAGGTCAGGATCGAGTCAGTTGAGGATCACGGCACCCGTGTTTATCTTCAGTTGCCTAGCCAAACGGCCCGAATCACGGCGCCGGAGCGTATGGAGCCACTGGATGAGACGACATTATCTGCATCAGGTGAGACAGTGTTGGTCGTCGATGACGAGCCATCAGTGCGCATGTTTGTGAGCGAAATGCTAGATAACTGTGGGTACCGGGTTGTCGAAGCCGCCGACAGCCTCGCTGGCCTTCAGTTACTTTGTTCAGACACTCAAATCGACTTGCTCGTGACGGACATAGGCCTGCCGGGTGGTATCGACGGTAGACAAATGGCAGATGAGGGGCGTAGAGCCAGGCCTGGATTGCCAATTTTGTTCATGACGGGCTATGCGCAGCCAAATGTGCTCGACAGCGTCCAGCTTGAACCTTGCACTGCGGTGCTGACCAAGCCTTTTTCACTTGAGGCGCTAATGCTGAATATCAGGGCATTGCTCAGGAAAAACGGCTGCTAGATCGTGAGGATGTTGAGCGCCTGTGGGCGCGGGAGCGCCCGCGAAGTGGCCGGTCCAGTTAATCGGTCACGTGTCGAGACAGGCAACGGCGCTGCAGCGAGTGGGCTGCGTGAGGATATTACTAGATTTAACATAATATGCATTATGCGTAGTTTCGCATTAAGGTGCGGCCCTGGTTCCCACCAGATCCAAAGCCACGCCGCAGCCATCTACTGCTTCTGATCCAGCGCCTTACTCACTGCATTCACGAACAACGCCTGTTCGTCATACAACGAGCTCGGTGTCTCGGCATTCTTCCAGGTCGACCATTGCACCATCACCAGATGCTCAACCGGATTGATCGCGATCGTCTGACCGTAGATGCCCAGCGCCCAGAATGTTTGCTCGCTGGTAGCGGTCTTCTTCGGTTCGGCATCTGCATCCGGTGCCGGCGCGTTGTACCACCATTGGTAGCCGTACTGACCATTAGGTGCGGCTTTGGTTACCGAGCCTTTGGCTGTAGTCCAGTGCGTCGAGCGTGCAAGCCAATCGTTGGGCAGCAACTTTTCGCCGTTCGGCAATTGGCCGCCGCTGAGCACGAACTGGCCGAAGCGCCCCCAGTCACGCAGCGTGGCATTGAAGCCGTGACCACCCATGTCGACCTTACCCGGTACCAGTGCGTGCCAGACGCCATCTTGCTGCATGCCATAGCGGCTCCAGATCTGGCTTTCCAGGTACTTGGCGATGGTCTGGCCAGTGGCGTTCTCCAGCACGCGGCCGACCAGCCAGGCGCCGCCGGTGTTGTATGACCAGACTACGCCAGGCTTCACCCCGGGCTTGCGCTTGACCGATTTGACCAGGTTGAGCACGCAATCGTAAGGGTCTGGCTTGGCCTCGCATTGGGTCATGTGGGAGAAATCAGAGTCTGGCGATGCGTAATTTTCATCCCAGACCACACCTGAGGTATGTTGCATCAGCTGATGCAGGGTTACATCCTGCCACTCGGTGCCTTTGAGTTCGGGGATATACGCGGTGATCTTGTCGTCTACCGACTTGATCTTGCCGGCTTTTATAGCAACCCCCACCAGCACGCTGACTACCGACTTGGCAACTGAGCGTGAAGTCCACAGGGTCTGCGCAGTGTTGCCTTTGCCGTAGTATTCGTAAGCAATTTTGCCGTCTTTGAGCACCAACAGCCCGGTTACGCTCTGGTTTTCCAGGTAGTCGGCAAGTCCCTGGCGCTTGCCCTCCAGGCTGTATTGAACGTTGCTGAGCAGATGATCCGCTGCTGGTAACGGACTTGGGGTGGCGCCCTGGGTAGAAAATACATCCCCTTCGTACAGGCGGTAGGTATTACGGAACCCCACTACTCGGGTGTCCTGGTCCCAGGTCAGCATGTCCTTGGCTGGTGGCAGCACTTTGTCGAACGGCTGCGGGCATGTGTGCAGGTTGGGTACGCCGCACGGGCCCTTGCTATCGGCAGCCTGGGCGGTGCTGGCGGTAGCTGCCAGGGCTAGCGTAAGGATGGAAAAGACAGTGGACGGTTTGATTGTTATTGGTGTTGCCCGCATGGGGTTTTCCTCAAGTTTTGCTGTGCGTGGGACACTTCACGGGGCTAGCCCGCGCCCACCGTGAGTCTCAGCAACTTGAACGGCGCGGAAAAGAACAATAAATTGACTGCCACTAATACAAAAACTAATACCCCGAGGCGCGCATGGCCATCGACCGGCTTCCCCCACTCAATGCCATCCGTGCTTTCGAGGCCGCAGCGCGGCTTGGCAGTTACGTGGCGGCGTCAGAAGCTTTGCATGTGACTCAGCCTGCGATCGGTCGCCATGTGAAGAATCTGGAAGACTGGCTGGGTGTGCGTCTGCTTGAGCGCGGCCCGCGCGGCGTCACCCTGACGTTGCTAGGTGCGCACTATTACCAAGCGGTATCGCAGGCACTGCAGATCCTTGCCGACGCCAGTGCCCGCCTGGCCAGGCACGACAACCAGCGTTGGCTGCGCATCCTGTGCGTACCGGCCTTCGCTTCACGCTGGTTGACCCCGCGGATCGACAGTCTGCGCAAGCTGCGACCTGACCTGAAGATCGCCATCGAGCCCAATGCCTCGTTTACTGCAGTGGATGCCAGGCAAGCTGACCTGGGTATAGCCTATGGCTTGCCTGGCGAGCTATCGGGCGTGCGTGAGGTCTTGATTCGCCCGGCAGTGTTTGCCGTCTGCTCGCCCAGCTTTCTTGCGCAGTTGCCAGGGCCGCTGACGATTGCCGATTTGCCCCCAAACAAGCTGATTCACGTCGATGACGGCACATGGTGGAACAGCTGGTTCGCCGCCAATGGCCTGCGTGTGCGGGTCAAGTCCGATGCTTCGCACATGAGCAATGACATTGTGCTCAACCTCGCAGAACGTGGCCATGGCATCGCGCTGGCAACCGAGGTACTGGTTCAGCGCGAGCTTGAGCAAGGTACGCTGATACGCTGCCTGGATCAGGCAGCGCCGCTGGAAAGTTATCAGGTTCTCACGCCGTCCCAGGCACCAAACGAGGATGCGCTGTGGTTCATCAATTGGCTTAAATCCAGCCTGCGCGAGGCATTTCCCCAGGCCAGAGTTGAATCCGTGGGCGTTCTCCCATAAGGTACTGCCCTGCCCTATATTATAAGTTTCAGTGATAACTCAACTAAATATTCATTTAGTTGAGTTATATAATATTCAAAAGCACCCCATCCCTACTGAAACGCTCTCTACAAGGACGTCCATGAAGCTTCAATCGCTGTGCTGGCCTTTTTGGGCGCTCAGTACGCTAGCCTGCGCCGCAGTGCCCGATGACGGTCTGGTCTTCTCCCACAAGGACTGGGACCTCGCCTGCAACAAGTCTGGCCAGTGCATCGCGATGGGTTACTCCCCGGGCGATGGCATCGATGGCATCAGCCTGGGCCTGCAACGCGAGGCTGGCCCCAACACCGCTGTCACTGGCACGTTGATGTTCGCCAACCTCGGTGGCGAGCCCCCTGTCCCGCCGGTACAACTGGTGATCGACGAGGTGGTCGTGGGTACCCTGCGCGATGATGCTTCGGATTTTCATATCGAGCACGACCAGGTCTTGGCCCTGCTCGCTGCGCTGCCTGGCAGCACGCAGATCAAGGTGGTCGACTCCCGTGGGGCTGTGCGCACCCTCTCGGATGCCGGCGCTGCGGCAGTGCTGCTGAAAATGGATGAAGTTCAGGAACGGCTCGGCACGCCAGGCGCGCTGGTCAGCCGCGGCGCTGAGGATGAGCAGCTGGTACCAGGGCCAAGGCGCGCAGCGCCGCCTATCGAGCGCCCGCCCTTGGTTGACAATCGCCCTGAAGACCAGGCCTTAGCGCAACTCCCGGTCTTGCGCCAAGCCCTGCGCCAGACCTTGACCGGCCCTCGCCAGTGCCCCGATCTACAAGACTCCAGCCGTGCGCTGCCACTGACCGTGGAGCGGCTCGATGAGCAGCGTGTGCTGGTCGCCACGCAATGCCGGGCCAACAGCTTCAACACGGCCAACGGTTACTGGGTGGTCCAGGATCAGCCGCCCTACGCTGCGCAATTGGTCACCACTGAAGCCACACAATTCGAACGGCGCATGGCCCAGATCAGTTCCTGGCAAAAGAAGCGCGCCCTGGATGACTGCTCCACGCTGTCGTTCTGGGTTTGGAACGGTGCGCAGTTCGAGCTGTGGTACCGCAACGGTTACAACCGCTGCCGAGGCTTCAGATACGGCGCTTGGGGGATGCCGACCTACGTACGCTGAGCTTCAGGCCAAGCCGCCGAAACGCTTGTAGAAGCTCTCGTTGACATCCGGCAACGGCCCGTCGGCGGTCTCCAGGGCGCTGTTCAGCCACTCCTCGGCCTTGGCGCACACCAGTCGATACAGGTTGCGGCACAGCTGGCGGGCAGCCCTGCCCTCCCAATCGCCCGGCAGCAACTCATCTGGCAGTTGTGGGTCACGCAGCAGTAGCCGGCGATATTCATGGATCAGCAGTGTGCGCGCCAGGAAGCAGTCCTGGGCGTCAAGCGCTTGCTGTTCCTTGAGGGCTTGCCACAGCGGCCGGAACAGGCGGATGAACTCGCTGTAATGCTCGCCCAGCTCCTCGATCCGCCAGCTTTCGCGAACCTGGGCGCGCATGGCTTTAGAGGCCAGCACTTCCTGGGTGTGGGTTTCAAAGACGATGCTGTCGTCGGTGGCGTCCAGCTCACGCAAGGTTGCGGCAAGATCGCTGCGGTCGGCGCGCGGGCAGCCCAGCACGTTCGGCGCGATCGCACCATAACCTTGCCACTCCAGCTCTTCGCGAACGGCCTTGCGCTTGCTGGCCTCCAGTTGCGACAGCAAGACCAGCGTCCAGGCGCCATCCCAGGCCGGCAGGCTTGGGCTGTAGACCCGCTTGAAGGCCTTTTCGAAACGCCGCCGGCCAGTGCCGGTGAGGCTGTAGTAGCTGCGTCGGCCGACTTTTTCGGCGGTCAACCAACCTTCTTTGCTCAAGCGGAAGATCGAGGTACGGATCAGCCGCTCATTGATGCCGATTGGCTCGAGCAGATTGATCAAGCTGCCCAGCCACACCGTGCCGCCATGCGGCTCGATGGCGTCGCCATACAGGGTGATGATCAGCGAACTGGCGCGGATTGGCGTCTGTTCCTGGAAACGGGTGATCAGCGTATTAAGGGGGGCAAGGCTGCTCATGGGAGAACTGGAAGCGGATGGAACCCCGACTATACCTGCACGCCGCCCTGCCTGGCCATTACGTGGCAACGCTTGGTTCATGCCCCCTGCTCCGCTTTTGGGCGCAAGCCCGAGTCACCCATGCGCGGTCGCAGCGCTTGGACTTCGGTCAGCGGCGGGCACTCGACCAGCGCGGCCATGCAGCGCTTGGCCAGCAGCTGATATTCGGCGGTACCCCGTTGCTTCCAGGCGATTTCCTGGTCGCTGAGCGTGCGTTTGGCCTGGGCCGGTGAGCCGACCACCAGGCTTTGCTCAGGGCATTGGAAACCTGCCTTGACGAACGCCGTGGCGGCGACGATGCAGCGTGGCGCGATGTAGGCGCCATCCATCACCACGGCGTTCATGCCCACCAGGGCGTCCTCACCTACCCGGCAACCGTGCAGCACCGCGCCGTGGCCGACATGCCCGTTGCGCTCTATGACCGTATCGCCGCCAGGGAAGCCATGCATCACGCAGGTGTCCTGCAGATTGGCGCCCTCCTCCAGCACGATGCGGCCAAAGTCGCCGCGCAGTGAGGCCAATGGCCCTACGTAGCAGTGTGGACCAATGATCACGTCGCCAATCAGCACAGCGCTTGGGTGTACGTAGGCAGTGGGATGGATTACCGGTGTCAGGCCGTCCAGTCGATAGCAAGGCATGTCACACCTCTCCACATGATTCGGAATGTGTATCGATCATGTATCACAATAAAACTGATCGTCAATCTACAATTTCCTGTATCGCTTTCGTGGGCTCGTTAAATGGGTCATTAAAACCCTTATTTTGCTGCATATCTGCTGATAAAGGCTGAATCTTGTGAAAAGCATCAACTCACTACTAGACACACAAAACAATTATCCAGTTGCAGTTATGTATCGCATAAGGCATATACTTGGCTCACCTGAGCAGGCGTCGCGCTGCGCCCCCTGCTCCTGCGGACAATTCCAATAAATGCCGGCCTCAAGGCCGTGCGTGCAGCCTGAGGAACCCAACATGCCTCGCTACCTCGTTGTGCAGGCGCCTGAGGACGGCGTCCGTCTGATCACCCTGCAACGGCCCGAAGCGCTCAATGCGCTAAATACCGAACTGCTCGCGGAACTCGCCGCCGAGCTGGACAGCGCCGACCGCGACCCGGCGATCGCTGTGGTGGTAATAACCGGCAACCGGAAAGCGTTCGCCGCCGGTGCCGACATTCGCGAGATGGCCGAGCGCGACCTGGTCGGCATCCTCAATGACCCGCGGGTCGCCCATTGGCAGCGGATCGCCGCCTTCTCCAAACCGCTGATCGCCGCCGTCAACGGCTTCGCCCTGGGTGGCGGTTGTGAGCTGGTGATGTGCGCCGACATCGTCATCGCTGGCGAAGATGCACGTTTCGGCCAGCCGGAAATCAACCTGGGCATCATCCCCGGCGCCGGCGGCACCCAACGTTTGTTGCGCGCAGTCGGCAAGCCGCTGGCGATGCAGATGGTGCTGACCGGCGAGTCGATCAGCGCCCGCCACGCCCAGCAGGCCGGGCTGGTCAGTGAAGTCAGCCAACCCGAGCTGACCGTTGAGCGCGCCATGCAGATTGGCGCGGCGATTGCCCGCAAGGCGCCGCTGGCGGTGCGTTTGGCCAAGGAAGCGCTGCTCAAGGCCGCAGACACCGACCTTGCCACCGGCCTGCGCTTGGAGCGCCACGCGTTCACCCTGCTGGCCGGCACCGCCGACCGCGCCGAAGGCATTCGCGCCTTCCAGGAAAAACGCCCGGCCCATTTCCAGGGCCAGTAATCGGCCCCTTCCCATCGACTGACGGAGCGAGTCTGCAATGACTTTCGAGCACATCCTGTTTTCCATCGAGGACGGTGTCGCCCTCCTCTCGCTGAATCGGCCCGACCAGCTGAACAGCTTCAATACCCAGATGCACAAGGAAGTGCGCGAGGCCCTCAAACAGGTGCGCCAGGCCCCGCAAGTGCGAGTGCTGCTGTTGACGGGTGAAGGCCGCGGTTTCTGCGCCGGCCAAGATCTGTCGGATCGCAATGTCGCACCAGGCGCGCAGATGCCCGACCTGGGCGAGTCGATCGAGCAGTTCTACAACCCGATGATCCGCACCCTGCGCGAGCTACCGATGCCGGTGATCTGCGCAGTCAACGGCGTGGCGGCGGGGGCCGGGGCGAATATCCCGCTGGCCTGCGATCTGGTCCTGGCAGCGCGCTCGGCAAGCTTCATCCAAGCCTTCTGCAAGATCGGCCTGGTGCCCGATTCTGGGGGCACCTGGCAATTGCCGCGGCTGATCGGCATGGCCCGGGCCAAGGCGTTGGCCCTGCTCGGTGAGCGATTAAGCGCGGAGCAAGCCGAACACTGGGGGCTGATCAACCGGGTGGTCGATGATGCTGCGCTGCGCGACGAGGCCCTGAGCTTGGCACGCCACCTGGCAACCCAGCCGACCTACGGCCTGGCCCTGATCAAGCGCGCCCTGAATGCCAGCTTCGACAACCGCTTCGACCAGCAGTTGGAGCTGGAGCGGGACCTGCAACGCCTGGCCGGGCGCAGCGAGGACTACCGCGAAGGCGTCGCTGCGTTCATGGACAAACGCCAGCCAGCATTCAAGGGGTGCTGACATGAGTGTGTTCAACACTAATACCCGGGTTGCAGTGATCGGCGCCGGTGCCATGGGCGCCGGCATCGCTCAGGTGGCGGCCCAGGCCGGTCACCCGGTGCAGCTCTACGACAACCGCCCCGGCGCGGCGGCCCAGGCGCTGCAAGGTATCGATCGGCAGCTCGGGCAGCTGGTCGACAAAGGCAAGCTCGACGCCGCCGAGCGCGAGGCGATCAGCGCTCGCCTGCAGCCGGTCGAATCGATAGAAGCATTGGCCGATGCACAGCTGGTGATCGAGGCCATCGTCGAGAACTTGCAGGTCAAGCAGGACTTGCTGCGCCAACTCGAAGCACTGTGCGCCGACGATTGCATCCTCGCCAGCAACACCTCATCGCTGTCGATCACCAGCCTTGCGGCGGGGCTGCGCCGGCCGCAGCGGGTAATTGGCATGCACTTCTTCAACCCCGCGCCGGTCATGGCGCTGGTCGAGGTCGTCAGCGGCCTTGCCACTGATCCGCAATTGGCTGCCCGGCTGTATCAACTGGCCAAGGCCTGGGGCAAGCAGCCGGTCCATACCCGTTCCACCCCTGGTTTTATCGTCAACCGGGTCGCGCGGCCGTTCTACGCCGAAAGCCTGCGTCTGCTCCAGGAAGGCGCGGCGGACTGCGCCACCCTCGATGCGCTGCTGCGCGATGCAGGCGGTTTTCGCATGGGCCCATTCGAGCTGACCGATTTGATCGGCCACGACGTCAACTATGCCGTGACCTGCTCGGTGTTCGATGCGTTCTATGGCGACTTCCGCTTCCAACCTTCGCTGGTGCAAAAAGAGCTGGTCGATGCCGGCCGCTTGGGGCGCAAGAGCGGCCAGGGTTTCTACGACTACCGCGAAGGCGCCGAGCGCCCGCCGGCAGCTGAGCTTCAGAGCACGGCGCGCGTCGATCGTTGTGTGGTGGAAGGTTGCCTGGGGGTGATGCAGCCATTGCTGCAGCGGCTCAAAGCCAGTGGCATCAGTGTCACTGAACGTCCAGGCAATGGCCTGCTGCGCGTGGGCGATGCGACCTTGGCGCTATCTGACGGTCGCCTGGCCAGCCAGCGCGCACGCGAAGATGGCCTGAGCAACCTGCTGCTGGTCGATCTTGCTCTGGACTACACCAGCGCAGCGCGCATCGCCATCAGCAAGGCGGCGGACACCACCGCCCAAGCGCAGGACCAGGCGATTGCCCTGCTGCGCCAAGCAGGTTTCAGCGTGAGCGAGGTGGCCGACCTACCAGGCCTGGTGGTGCTGCGAACCGTGGCAACCCTTGCCAACGAGGCGGCGGACGCCGTGCTGCAAGGCGTCGGATCAGCCGCTGATATCGATCTGGCCATGCGCGCTGGCGTCAACTACCCCTGCGGCCCGCTGGCCTGGGCTGAGCACATTGGCCTGGGCTACACCCTGCGCGTGCTGCAGAACCTGCAAAGCAGCTATGGCGAAACCCGCTATCGCCCTTCCCTGCTGCTGCGTCGCGTGCATGCCCAAGGAGGCCATCTGCATGACTGAAAGCCAACGCACCCCCGATGAACTGGCCCGCGCCTGTAGCGATGCGATGTTCTCCCGCGACCGAGCAACCCAGGCCATGGGCGCTCGCCTGCTCGACAGCGGCCCAGGCCGTGCGCGCCTGAGCATGCAGGTCCGGGCAGACATGATCCAAGGGCACGGCACCTGCCATGGCGGTTACCTGTTTGCCCTGGCCGACTCGGCGTTCGCCTTCGCCTGCAACAGTTACGACGAAGCCACGGTGGCCCAGGGCTGCAGCATCGATTACCTGGCCCCGGCGGTTGAGCACGATGTACTCACTGCCACTGCCAGCGAACTCAGCCGCAAAGGCCGCACCGGCCTGTATGACGTCAGGCTGGAAAACCAGCGGGGTGAGCTGATTGCCCTGTTCCGCGGTAAATCCTACAAAGTGCGCGGCACGGTGCTGGCGCAGGAGAGCAAAGATGACTGACCAGACCCGCAACGATGCGCTGATCATCGACGCCGTGCGTACGCCCATCGGCCGCTATGGCGGTGCCCTCAGCACGGTACGCGCCGATGATCTTGCAGCTGTGCCGATCAAGGCGCTGATGGCGCGTCACCCGCAGTTGGACTGGAGCGCTATCGATGACGTGATCCTTGGCTGCGCCAACCAGGCCGGGGAAGACAACCGCAACGTGGCCCGCATGGCCACCCTGCTCGCCGGGTTGCCGCAGGCGGTACCGGGCACCACCCTCAATCGCCTGTGTGGCTCAGGGCTGGACGCCATCGGCAGCGCAGCCCGCGCCCTGCGCTGTGGCGAGGCTGGGCTGATGCTGGCAGGCGGGGTCGAATCGATGTCGCGCGCGCCCTTTGTCATGGGCAAATCCGAGCAGGCGTTCGGCCGTGGCGCCGAGCTGTTCGATACCACCATCGGCTGGCGTTTCGTCAATAAGCTGATGCAGGCCCAATACGGCATCGACTCGATGCCTGAGACCGCCGAGAACGTTGCCGCCCAGTTCGCTATTTCCCGCGCCGATCAAGATGCATTTGCCTTGCGCAGCCAGCACAAAGCCGCTGCTGCCCAGGCCCGCGGCCGTTTGGCGCAGGAGATCGTGCCGGTCGAAATTGCCCAGCGCAAAGGCCCGGCGAAGCTGGTCGAGCACGACGAGCATCCGCGTGCCGACACCACCCTGGAGCAACTGGCCAAGCTCGGCACGCCGTTCCGCGAGGGTGGCAGCGTTACCGCTGGCAATGCGTCGGGCGTCAACGACGGTGCCTGTGCGCTGTTGCTGGCCAGCAGCGCAGCCGCCCGCCGCCATGGTTTGCAAGCGCGCGGCCGGATCGTCGGCATGGCGGCGGCGGGTGTCGAGCCGCGAGTCATGGGCATTGGCCCGGTGCCGGCGACCCACAAGGTGCTGGAACTGACCGGCCTGGCCTTGGCCGACATGGATGTCATCGAGCTCAACGAAGCCTTCGCCGCCCAAGGCCTGGCAGTGCTGCGTGAGCTGGGCCTGGCGGACGACGACCCGCGGGTCAACCGCAATGGCGGTGCCATTGCCCTCGGCCACCCGCTGGGCATGAGCGGGGCGCGGCTGGTCACCACGGCGCTGCACGAGCTGGAAGAAACTGACGGGCGCTACGCCCTGTGCACCATGTGCATCGGCGTCGGCCAGGGCATTGCCCTGATCATCGAGCGCCTCAGACCAACGGACTGAGACTGAACCTGCTACGGGCAGTATGCTGCCCGCATGACACTCAAGGCCTCTGCGCCTACGTACAAGAACAATTCGAGTGAAGCCATGAACATGTACCACGATGCCGAACGCGCCTTGCTGGACCCGATGGAAACCGCCAGTGTCGATCAACTGCGCCAGCATCAGCTGGAGCGCCTGCGCTGGAGCCTGAACCACGCCTACGCCAATGTGCCGCTGTACCGTCAGCGTTTTGCTGAGTCTGGCGCGCACCCTGATGACCTGAAATCACTGGAAGACCTGGCCAAGTTCCCCTTCACCGGCAAGAACGACCTGCGCGACAACTACCCGTACGGCATGTTCGCCGTGCCCCAGCAGGAAGTGGTGCGCCTGCACGCCTCCAGCGGCACTACCGGCAAGCCGACGGTGGTCGGCTATACCCAGGCCGATATCGACACCTGGGCCAATGTCGTCGCCCGCTCGATCCGCGCCGCGGGTGGGCGCAAGGGCGACAAGGTGCATGTCTCCTATGGCTATGGGCTGTTCACCGGCGGCCTGGGCGCGCACTACGGCGCCGAGCGCCTGGGCTGCACGGTCATCCCCATGTCCGGTGGCCAGACTGAAAAACAAGTGCAGCTGATCCGCGATTTTCAGCCTGACATCATCATGGTCACACCCTCCTACATGCTCAACCTGGCTGACGAGATCGAGCGCCAGGGCATCGACCCGCATCAGCTCAAGCTGCGCCTGGGGATCTTCGGTGCCGAGCCTTGGACCGACGAACTGCGTCGCTCCATCGAGCAGCGCTTGGGGATCAATGCCCTGGATATCTATGGCCTGTCGGAAATCATGGGCCCAGGGGTTGCCATGGAGTGCATCGAAACCAAGGATGGCCCGACCATCTGGGAGGACCACTTCTACCCCGAAATCATTGACCCGATAACCGGTCAAGTGCTGCCCGATGGTCAGTTGGGTGAGTTGGTGTTCACCTCGCTGAGCAAGGAGGCGCTGCCGATGATCCGCTACCGCACCCGCGACCTCACCCGCCTGCTGCCCGGCACGGCGCGGCCGATGCGGCGGATTGGCAAGATCACCGGGCGCAGTGACGACATGCTGATCATTCGAGGGGTCAACGTGTTCCCCACGCAGATTGAAGAGCAGGTGCTGAAAATAAAACAGCTTTCCGAGCTTTATGAGATTCACTTGTATCGCAATGGCAATCTCGACAGCGTTGAGGTGCATGTCGAGTTGCGCGGCGAATGCCAGGCGCTGGATGAGGCGCAGCGCCAGCAGGTGGTTGGCGAATTGGGCCGGCAGATCAAGACTTACATTGGCATCAGCACCCAGGTATTGCTCAAGCCTTGCGGCACCTTGAAGCGTTCGGAAGGTAAGGCTTGCCACGTTTACGATAAACGCCTGGCTAGCTGAGTCTTCGCTGGTCCCCCAGCCCCGGCCAATGGCCGTCATGCTGTTCACTTAAGATTTTGGGGCCGCTTCGCGCCCCTTCGCGGGCAAGCCCGCTCCCACAGGGATAGCGCCGCTCTCGCGGTCGGCGCCGTACCTGTGGGAGCGGGCTTGCCCGCGAAGGGGCGCGAAGCGGCCCCAGTATTTCAAAGCGATACACAATTAGTATTCGATACATCAAAATATGTTTGATGTTGTGTTTTGTATCGCTTATAAATGACTCATGCCCCACCCAGCCCTGAGGCAGGAGTCAGAACATGTACGCACAGCTAGTGGAAACCGGTGTAAAGCACATCAAGTCGCTCGAGGAGATGTCCCCCGAGGAGCGTGCCTTCCAGGAAAAAATCGACGCCGAGATCAAGATCGAAGCCAAGAACTGGATGCCCGACGCCTACCGCCAGACCTTGATCCGGCAGATCTCGCAACACGCCCATTCGGAAATCGTCGGCATGCTGCCTGAAGGCAACTGGGTCACCCGTGCCCCCAGCCTCAAGCGCAAGCTGCAACTGATGGCCAAGATCCAGGACGAAGCCGGCCACGGCCTGTACCTGTACAGCGCCATGGAAACCCTCGGCGCCGACCGCGACGAAGAAATCGCCAAGCTGCACAGCGGCAAGGCCAAGTATTCGAGCATCTTCAACTACCCGACCTTGAGCTGGGCCGACATGGGCGCGGTCGGCTGGCTGGTCGATGGCGCGGCGATCGTCAACCAGGTGGTGCTGCAGCGCACCTCCTATGGCCCCTACTCGCGGGCGATGATCCGCATCTGCAAGGAAGAAAGCTTCCACCAGCGTCAGGGCTACGAGTTGCTGCTGACCATGATGCGCCACGGCACCCAGGCGCAAAAAGACATGGTCCAGGATGCGATCAACCGCCTCTGGTGGCCGGCGCTGATGATGTTCGGCCCCAGCGACGAGCACTCGCCCAACAGCGCCCAATCAATGGCCTGGAAGATCAAGCGCCAGACCAACGACGAGCTGCGCCAGCGTTTCATCGACCAGACCATCCCCCAGCTCGAACTGCTTGGCTGCACCGCGCCCGACCCAGACCTCAAGTGGAACGAGGCGCGCGGCCACTACGACTTCGGCGAGATCCAGTGGGATGAATTCTACGAAGTGATCAAAGGCAACGGCCCCTGCAACCAGGAGCGCGTCGCCACCCGCCGCCAGGCCATCGAAGACGGCGCCTGGGTACGCGAGGCCGCCGTGGCCTACGCACGCAAGCAACAGAACAAGAACGCCGCCTGAAGCGGCGATTGATGCGGAGATCGAACATGTCTGTCTGGACCCTCTACGAAGTATTTGTGCGCAGCAAGCACGGCCTGAACCATAAACATGTGGGCAGCGTGCATGCCGCCGACGCCGCCATGGCCATCGAGAACGCCCGTGAGCTGTACACCCGCCGCAGCGAAGGGGTGAGCCTGTGGGTCGTGCCCTCGGCACTGATCACCGCCTCCTCGCCAGATGACAAAGACCCGCTGTTCGCCCCTGCCGACGACAAGGTCTACCGCCATGCCAGCTTCTACCAGCTGCCTGATGAAGTCGGACACATGTGAGGCCCGCCATGCACAATCAAGCACTCATCCAATACCTGCTGCTGCTCGGTGACAGCGCCCTGATCCAGGGCCAGCGCCTGTGCCAGTGGTGCGGCCATGCGCCGGCTCTGGAAGAAGAGCTGGCCCTGATGAACGTCGGCCTCGATTTGGTCGGCCAGGCACGCAACTGGCTGGAATACGCCGCCGAACTGAGCGACGACGGCCTCGACGCCGACGCCCTGGCGTTTCGCCGCGATGAGCGGGCCTATCGCAACCTGTTGCTGGTCGAACAACCCAATGGCGATTTCGCCGTGACCATGCTCAAGCAGTTCTTCTATGACGCCTGGCATTTCGCCGTGCTCCAAGAGCTGAGCCAATCGCAAGACCCGCGCATCGCCGGCATTGCTGCCAAGGCCCTGAAGGAAGTCACCTATCACCTGCGCCGCTCTGGCGAGTGGGTGCAGCGCTTGGGCGGCGGCACCGAAGAAAGCCGCCGGCGCATGCTCGCCGCGATCCCGCTGCTGTGGCGCTTCACCGTGGAACTGGCGGCCGGCAGCGATGCCGAGCTGCGCCTGGCCGAAGCGGGCATCGGCGCAGATCCTGCGCAGGTCGGCGCGGCTTGGCTCAAGCAGGTCAGCGCGATCTTCGCCTCGGTCGAGCTGCCGCTGCCAAAAGCGGCCAACCACTTCTATCTGAGTGGTCGCACAGGCCTGCACAGCGAGCACCTGGGCCTGCTGCTGGCCGAAATGCAGTTCTTGCCACGGGCCTATCCCGATGCAACCTGGTGAGCTGATCGCCAGCGACCGTGGCGCCCGCGCGGCACGCGGCGATGACCTGGCGCGGGCCTGGGCGGTGCTGGAACAGGTGATGGACCCGGAAGTGCCGGTGGTCAGCGTGGTCGATCTGGGCATCGTGCGTGACCTCGACTGGCGCGCCGGCCACCTACACCTGGTGGTGACCCCGACGTACTCCGGCTGCCCGGCAACCGAAGTGATCGAGGGCGATATCCGCCAGGCGCTGGAGCAAGCCGGATTCGCCGAGCCGGACCTGGAACGGCGATTGACCCCGGCCTGGAGCAGCGACTGGATCAGCGACCAGGGCCGCGAGCGGCTACGGCAGTACGGTATCGCCCCGCCCGAGGGCAGCCAGAGCAAGCGCAGCCTGCTCGGCCAGGCGCCGCAGGTGTGCTGCCCGCAATGTGGCAGTAGCCATACCGAGCTGCTCAGCCAATTTGGCTCCACCGCCTGCAAGGCCCTGTACCGCTGTCGCGAGTGCCTGGAGCCCTTCGACTATTTCAAATGCATTTGAGCCGTGGAGAACACCATGAGCCAGTTTCATAGCCTGACCATCAAAGACGTGCGCACCGAGACCCGCGACGCGGTTTCGATCGCCTTCGACGTGCCTGCGCACCTGCAGGCGGCATTTCGCTTCACCCAGGGCCAGTACCTGGTGATGCGCACCCAACTGGATGACGAAGAAGTGCGCCGTTCGTATTCGATCTGCAGCGCGGTGCACGATGGCGAGTTACGCGTGGCAGTCAAGCGGGTACCCGGTGGGCGCTTTTCCTCGTTTGCCAACGAAGCGCTCAAACCGGGCCAGCAATTGGAGGTGATGCCCCCCGCCGGCAGCTTCTTCGTGCCCCTGGAGCCGAGCCGCCAGGGTAATTACCTGGGCGTGGCCGCTGGTAGTGGCATTACCCCAATCCTGTCGATCATCGCCAGCACCTTGGCCAGCGAGCCGCACAGCCGCTTCACCTTGCTGTATGGCAACCGCTCAAGCTCCGCTGCGTTGTTTCGCAACACGCTTGAAGACCTGAAAAACCAATACCTGGATCGCCTCAACCTGATCTTCGTGTTCAGCCGCGAGCAGCAAGACGTTGACCTGTACAACGGCCGTATCGACGCCGACAAGTGCGGCCAGCTGTTCTCCCGCTGGATGGATGTGGCGAGCCTGGATGCGGCATTCATCTGCGGTCCGCAAGCGATGACCGAAACCGTGCGCGACAGCTTGCAGGCCAATGGCATGGCCAAGGAGCGTATCCATTTCGAGCTGTTCGCCGCGGCCGGCAGCCAGGCGCGGCGTGAAGCGCGTGAGGCGGCGCGCCAGGTCGATTCGGCGATCAGCCAGGTCACCGTGATCAGCGATGGCCGCGCGCTGGCGTTCGACCTGCCGCGCAATACCCAGAACATCCTCGATGCCGGCAACGCGATTGGCGCCGAGCTGCCCTACTCGTGCAAGGCCGGCGTCTGCTCGACCTGCAAGTGCCGGGTGATCGAGGGCGAGGTGGAGATGGACAGCAACCATGCGCTGGAAGATTACGAGGTGGCGGCGGGCTATGTGCTGTCGTGCCAGACCTATCCGATCAGCGACAAGGTGGTGCTCGATTTCGACCAGCTGTGAGATCCAGTAGACCTCATCGCGGGGGAAGCCCGCGCCCACGTACCTCGTCGCAATCGAATCCATTGCGTGGGAGCGGGCTTGCCCTGCGATGAGGCCCTCAGCAACACCGCACTAACCGCGTGACCTCAGTAAAAACAATTACAACACCAAGAGATCGCTTCCCATGACCCCCGAGCACATCGAGCGCATCAGCAATCACCCCGATTTCCAGCAACTGATCCAGCGCAAACGCCGCCTCAACGGCTCGCTGACCCTGATCATGCTGGCTGCCTACTACGGCTTCGTCCTGCTGGTGGCGTTCGCCCCCGGCCTCCTCGGTCAGTCGCTGAGCGGCGGCGTGACCAGTGTCGGCATGCTGGTCGGGGTGCTGATGGTGCTGTTGTCCTTCGCCCTTACCGGCATCTACATGCACCGCGCCAACAGCGTGATCGACCCGCTCAACGACAAGGTCAAGCAGGAGTTCGCCCAATGAACTGGACTGCCATATCGATGTTCATGGTGTTCGTCTGCTTCACCTTGCTGGTGACCCGCTGGGCCGCCTTGCGCACCCGCTCGGCCAGCGATTTCTACACCGCCGGCGGTGGCCTGACCGGCATGCAGAACGGCTTGGCGATCGCCGGCGACATGATCAGCGCCGCGTCCTTCCTGGGCATCTCGGCGATGATGTTCATGAACGGCTACGACGGCCTGCTGTATGCCCTGGGCGTGCTGGCCGGCTGGCCGATCATCCTGTTCCTGATCGCCGAACGCCTGCGCAACCTGGGCAAGTACACCTTCGCCGACGTGGTTTCCTACCGCCTGGCGCAAACCCCGGTGCGCCTGACCTCGGCATTCGGCACCCTGGCCGTGGCCTTGATGTATCTGGTCGCGCAAATGGTCGGCGCCGGCAAGCTGATCGAACTGCTGTTTGGCATCAGCTACCTGTATGCGGTGGTGCTGGTCGGCGTGCTGATGGTGCTCTACGTGACCTTTGGCGGCATGCTGGCAACCACCTGGGTGCAGATCATCAAGGCGGTGATGCTGCTTTCGGGCACGACCTTCATGGCGTTCATGGTGCTCAAGCACTTTGGCTTCAGCACCGAGGCGATGTTTGCCAGCGCGGTGTCGGTGCATGCCAAAGGCCAGGCGATCATGGCCCCGGGCGGCTTGCTGTCCAACCCGATCGATGCGATTTCCCTAGGCTTGGGGATGATGTTCGGCACCGCTGGCCTGCCGCATATCCTGATGCGCTTCTTTACCGTCAGCGATGCCAAGGAAGCACGCAAGAGCGTGTTCTACGCCACCGGCTTCATCGGCTACTTCTACCTGCTGCTGATCGTCATCGGCTTCGGCGCCATCGTCATGGTCGGCACCGAGCCGTCTTATCGCGATGCCAGCGGCGCAATCATCGGCGGTGGCAACATGATCGCCGTGCACCTGGCCCAGGCCGTAGGTGGCAACTTGTTCCTCGGCTTCATCTCGGCCGTGGCCTTCGCCACCATCCTGGCGGTGGTTGCAGGTCTGGCGTTGTCTGGCGCCTCGGCAGTCTCCCACGACCTGTACGCCTGCGTAATGCGCAAAGGCCAGGCCAGCGAGCAGGATGAAATGCGCGTGTCGCGCCTGGCAACGTTGGTTATCGGCGTGTTGGCGATCATTCTCGGCCTGATGTTCGAGTCGCAGAACATTGCCTTCCTCTCCGGCCTGGTGCTGGCGGTAGCGGCCTCGGTCAACTTCCCGGTGCTGCTGCTCTCGATGTTCTGGAAGGGCCTGACCACCCGTGGGGCGGTGTGCGGCAGCATGGCCGGGCTGATTTCGGCGATCGTGCTGGTGGTGCTCGGCCCGGCGGTGTGGGTCAACGTCCTGCACAACCAGCAAGCGCTGTTCCCCTACAGCAACCCGGCGTTGTTCTCCATGAGCCTGGCGTTCTTCAGCGCCTGGGCGTTCTCGGTCACCGACGGCTCTGAACGCGCCGCGCAGGAGCGTGGGCGCTACCTGGGCCAGTTCATCCGCTCCATGACCGGTATTGGCGCGGTTGGCGCCAGCAAACACTAACCCTTGAACTTCGAATGTCGGGTACAACAATAATGAACCACACTCGCTTCAAGTCGCTGGCCTGGCTGGCCAGCCTGGCCCTGCCCTCGCCCGCCATGGCGGATTTGATCGCAGACAGCCACGCGCGTATCGAGCTGCGCAACCACTACATCAACCGCGATTTTCGCCAGGCCAATGCCCCGCAGTCCAAGGCCGAGGAATGGGGCCAAGGCTTCACCGCGCGCTTCGAGTCGGGCTTCAGCGAAGGCCCGCTGGGGGTTGGCCTCGACGCCATGGGACAGCTGGGGATCAAGCTCGACTCCAGCCGTGATCGGCGCAATACCGGCCTGCTGCCGTATGGGCCGAACAGCCACGAGCCGGTCGACAACTACAGTGAGCTGGGCCTGACCGGCAAGCTACGGCTGTCCAAGAGCACCCTGCGCCTGGGCACCCTGCAGCCGATCCTGCCGGTGGTGGTGTACAACGACACCCGCTTGCTGTCATCGACCTTCCAAGGTGGCTTGCTGACCAGCCAGGAAATCGACGGGCTGACGGTCAATGCCGGGCGTCTGACCGAGGCCAACCTGCGTGACTCGTCCGGGCGTGACGATATCGGCTATGGCGCAGCGCAGAGCGATCATTTCGACTTTGCCGGTGGCAGCTACGCACTCACCCCACAGACCAGCCTGAGCTACTACTACGCCAAGCTCGACGAGATCTACCGTCAGCAGTATGTCGGCCTGCTGCATACCCAACCGCTGGGCGAAGGCCTGAGCCTGCGCAGCGACCTGCGCTACTTCGATAGCCGTGGTGACGGCGCCGAGCGCGCCGGGCGCATCGACAACCGCAACTTCAACGCCATGTTCACCCTTGGGGTGCGCGCGCATAAGTTCACCGCGACCTGGCAGCAGATGTCCGGCGACAGCGCCTTCCCGTTCCTCAATGGCGGCGACCCCTACACCGTCAACCTGGTCACCTACAACACCTTCACCCGCGCCGGGCTCGACTCCTGGCAGTTGCGCTACGACTACGACTTTGTCGCCTTGGGCATCCCCGGCCTGAGCTTCATGACCCGTTACACCGACGGCCGCCACGCCGAAACCGCAACCCTCAGCAATGGCCGCGAGCGCGAACGCGACACCGACCTTACCTACGTCATCCAGAGCGGCCCATTCAAGGACGTCAGCCTGCGTTGGCGCAACGTCACCTTCCGCTCTGGCAACGGCCTGACCAGCAAGCTGGACGAGAACCGCCTGATCATCGGCTACACCCTGGCGCTGTGGTAACCGCGCCCCTGTCCATCACAACCGCTTGGAGAACAGTATGTCTGACGCCCCTACCCTGCAGAGCTTCATCGCTGGCCGCTGGATTGGCCAGCACGGCGCCCAGGCCCTGCGTAGCGCCCTGGACGGCCACATCCTGGCCTACAGCCATGAAGAGCGTCCTGATTTCGCCGAGGCTGTGGCATTTGCTCGCAGCCAGGGCCTGGCCCAGTTGCTGGCCATGGATTTCCAGCAGCGCGCTGCGCGCCTCAAGGCGCTGGCCCTGTACCTGGCCGAACGCAAGGAACAGCTCTACGCCCTGTCCCATCACAGCGGCGCGACCCGCGCCGACAGCTGGATCGACATCGAAGGCGGCAACGCCACGCTGTTTTCCTATGCCGGCATCGGCAGCCGCGAGTTGCCTTCGGGCAATCTGCTGCACGAAGGCCCGGCCATCGCACTGGGCAAGCAAGGGCACTTTGCCGGCAGCCATATCCTGGTGCCGCGTGCCGGCGTGGTGGTGCACATCAACGCCTTCAACTTCCCCATCTGGGGCATGCTGGAAAAGTTCGCCCCGACCTTCCTCGCGGGCATGCCGTGCATCGTCAAACCGGCCACTTCGACCAGCTACCTGACCGAGGCAGTGGTGCGCCTGATGAACGAGTCCGGCCTGCTGCCCACTGGCAGCCTGCAACTGGTGATCGGCAGTACCGGTGACCTGCTCGACCGCCTGCAAGGCCAGGATGTAGTGACCTTCACCGGGTCTGCCGACACCGCGGCCAAGCTGCGGGTAAACCCCAACCTGATCCGCCATTCGGTACCGTTCACCGCCGAGGCCGACTCGCTCAACTGTGCCATTCTCGGCCCGGACGTGACGCCGGACGACGAAGAGTTCGAACTGTACATCAAGGAGGTGGTGCGCGAGATGACCACCAAGGCCGGGCAGAAATGCACCGCCATCCGCCGCGCCATCGTCCCGGCCAAGCACCTCGATGCGGTCGCCACTCGCCTGCGCGAGCGCCTGGCCAAGGTGGTGGTCGGCGATCCCTCGGTGGAAGGCGTGCGCATGGGCGCGCTGGCCTCGCATGATCAACAGCGCGATGTCGGCGAGCGGGTGCGCAGCCTGCTCGCCAGCTGCGACCAGCTGTTCGGCGCCAGCGATGGCTTTGCGCCGGTGGGTGACGGTGTGGCTGAAGGGGCCTTCTTCGCGCCAACCCTGCTGCACGCGCGCGACCCGCATGCCGAAGGCGGCGCGCACGATATCGAGGCGTTTGGCCCGGTCAGCACGCTGATGACCTACCACGATCTGGACGAAGCCCTGGCACTGGCCGCACGAGGTAAAGGCAGCCTGGTCGCGAGCCTGATCACTGGCGAACGCGCGGTCGCCGCCAAGGCGATTCCGGTGGCGGCGGCGTGGCATGGCCGGCTGCTGGTGCTGGATCGTGAAGCGGCCAAGGAGTCGACCGGGCATGGATCGCCCCTGCCGCAGCTCAAGCACGGCGGCCCAGGGCGGGCCGGGGGTGGTGAGGAGCTGGGCGGTTTGCGAGCGGTCAAGCATTACCTGCAACGCGCGGCCGTGCAGGGCTCGCCGAGCATGCTCAGTGCGGTGACGGGCGAGTATGTGCGCGGCGCCGAGGTGATCGAGACCCAAGTGCATCCGTTCCGCCGCTATTTCGACGAGCTGCAAATCGGCGAATCGCTGCTGACCCATCGACGCACGGTGACCGAGGCCGACCTGGTCAACTTCGGTTGCCTGTCGGGCGATCACTTCTACATGCACTTCGACGAGATTGCCGCCAAGCAGTCGCAATTCGGCAAACGGATCGCCCACGGCTACTTCGTACTGTCGGCTGCCGCCGGCTTGTTCGTCTCGCCTGGCGAGGGGCCAGTGTTGGCCAACTATGGGTTGGATACCTTGCGCTTCATCAACCCGGTCGGGATCGGCGACACCATCCAGGCGCGGCTGACCTGCAAGCGCAAGATCGACCAGGGCAAGAGCAGCCCACTGGGGCAGCCGCAAGGCGTGGTGGCGTGGGATGTCGAGGTGACCAACCAGCTGGGTGAGTTGGTGGCCAGCTATGACATTTTGACCTTGGTGCTCAAGCGGGCGGGTTGATGCGGGTCAGTCTCGCGTGAATGTCCCGGCCTCTTCGCGGGCAAGCCCGCGCCTACACGATCAGCGCAACGCCTGTGGGAGCGGGCTTGCCCGCGAAGAGGCCATAACTGACACCCCATCAATAGCGGCACTACGCCACCTCGTACATCTGCCCTAATCCCAGCGCCCCATCCTCGGCGTTATAGTCCGGCCACTCACCCGCTTTCCACGCGCCGTCCCCGCGGCGCCAGGCCGGCGTGTGGCCGAACAATCAGAACAACGCCAAGGAAGCACCCCATGAAGCCCCGTCATCCCCTGCTCAAGCCAATCCTGACCCTCGCAGCATTGGCCACCCTGGCTGGCTGCCAGACCGTCAAACCCACCGAAGACACCCTCAAGCAGCGTTCCGAAATCGCCCTCGGCGTGCCGGTGACCAAGGTCTCCAACGTGCGCAACGACAGCACCCTGACCTATTTCACCGCCACCACCGCCAAAGGCGAGTACGACTGCCAGATGCCGAGCGGCGCTATCGTTGCCGTCGCTGGCATGGGCCTGTACGACCCGACGCCGTCGTGCCTCAAGGAAGGCCAGCCGCTGATTCTGCGCTGAGCGACACTGTCCGCGTTTCCCCTTCAGCCCCAACGCCGGTCTAACCCACCGGCGTTGCTGGCTCCTCCCGCAAGGCCCGTAGGGCTGCACGCAGTTCGGCCGGACGTACCGGCTTGGACAAAATGGCGATATTCCGGTCATGTACTGCCGCCTGAATCCGTTCAATGTCGTGCCCGGTCATGATCAAGGCCGGCACTTGCCTGCCGCGTTGCGCGCGCAGGCTGTCGATGCAATCCAGCCCAGTGGCCTCCGGCCCCAGGTCGTAATCGGCGACGATCACATCACAGTCACTGCTCAGGCCCTTGGCCGAGCTTTCTGCCTGCACCTGGCAACCCCAGCGCCCGAGCAATGCCGAGGTGGCCTGCAATACGTTGTGGTCATCTTCCACCAGGCACACCCGCAGCCCGGTCAGCAGGCCCGCCTGCAAGGCTGGGTCGACGCCGCTGTGCACGGCTCGCGGCGCTACCCGCGCCAGCCCCTGCAGGGTGACGCTGGTGCCATGGCCCGGACGCGACCGCAGGCTCACGCGCAGATCCATCAGCTGGGCCAAGCGCTTGACGATGGCCAGGCCCAGGCCGACGCCTTCGACATCCTTGTCGCGCATTTCGCGAATCCGGTAGAACTCCTCGAACACCTTGTCTTGATGCTCGGCGGCAATGCCGCGGCCTTGGTCATGAATCTCGATCTGCAAGTGATCGCCGCGCCGGCGTACGCCAATCAGCAGCGGCCGCTGCGCGGCGTACTTGAAACTGTTGGACAGCACGTTCTGCACCATGGTGGCGAGCATGCCTGGGTCAGCCAACGTCCAGTGCCGACCGGCGCGCAAGCGCATCTCCACCCCCGCCCAGCGCGCAGCTTCGGCGTTCTGGCGCAGCAACTCGCGCAAGAACGGCTGCACAGCGAAGGTTTCGTACTTGGGTTGCACCCGGCCGTTGTCGAGGGTGTACAGGTCGAGAATCGAGCGAAACAGCTGGGAGACGTTGAGCAAGGAGCGATCGATATTGTCCACCAGGCGCCGTTCTTGCTCACCCAACTGCCCTTCGCGCAGGCAGGCGGTGAACAAGCCGATGGAGTGGATTGGCTGGCGCAGGTCGTGGCTGGCCTGGGCAAGGAACCGCGATTTCTCGCGGGTGGCAAGCATGGCCAGTTCCGAGGCCTTGCGCGTGCGCTCCAGCAGCAGGTGGGCATAAATCGGGATCAGTGTGCTGGTGGTCAACAGCATCAACACCATGAACGGCTGCTGCTGCCAATACGGCGTGATCTGGTACACCACCAGCAACGCCGCCAGCGCCAGCACCGTGGCGATGGCCAGGTAGCGCGAGCCGAAGCGCATGCCGTTGCCCAGGTTCACCCAGACCATCACCGCATACAGCGGCAAGGCCGCCTCGCCGCCGACCACCAGGCCAAAGCAGGTGCCGGTATAGTCATGCACCATGCCCAGCACGCGCCGCCACGGGTAATGCCCAGGCCAATGGGCGATGGCCTGGCGCAAGCCGATCGACACCAGCAGGAACGCTGCGATGTAGTGCACCACTGGCAGGTAGGTCTGGTAGGTGCGCCCCGGCAGAAAACCGAGCACTCCCATGTAGACCAGTGCACAGGTCGCGACGATGATGCGCAGGTTGGCCTGGTCCAGTTCGTTATTCTTGTCAAAATCCATTGCAAGCATCCTTGTGCGCCAGTCGACATCCGCGCCATGCGCGCCAGGAAGGCTGCGCAGGCAGGTGCTAAATTAGCATGACCCGGACAACGGGCGTTTTCAGGAGCGACAAGACGTGAGCTGCCGCATCATCGTCGCGGACGACCATCCGCTATTCAGGGAAGCCATGGTCCGTACCGTGCAACGGATATTACCGCAGGCTTGCCTGGAGGAAGCGGGCAACCTCGGCCAAGTGCTGGAGCTGATCGATCACGGCGATACGCCGGATACGCTGATTCTCGACCTGCGTTTCCCCGGCCTGACCTGCCTTGAGCGGTTGGCTGCGCTGCGCAAGCAGTTGCGCCGCACCTCGCTGATCATTGTCTCGATGGTCGATGAACCGGAGCTGATCAGCCAGGTGATGGCCGCCGGCGCCGACGGCTTCATCGGCAAGAGCATCACCCCCGAGGAGCTCGGCGCGGCGATCCTGGCCATCCGTGAAGGTGAAGTCGTGGTCAAGTACCAGCCTTCTGGCCTGCTGCCCGCGCTGGGCGCAGAAAGCGAAGTCGAACAGCTCACCCAGCGCCAGCAAGACGTGCTGCGCCTGATCGCCCAAGGCAAGACCAACAAGGAAATCGCCCGCGAGTTGGATATCTCGCCGTTCACCGTGCGCATTCATGTGTCCTCGCTGTTGCGCACGCTGAACGTCTCGTCGCGTACAGCCGCTGCGGTCAAGTACACCGGCACCTGATGCCGCTGGTCGGGCTCGTGTGACTGGCCATGGAGCATTGAGGGTGCTGAGCGGTTCTCAATTGTTGAGGGGCTTTCAGATTTAGGTCCGTTTTGCGGCCCTTCGCGGGCGAGCCCGCTGCCACAGGTACCGCGCTGTTCTCTGGGTAAGCGCTGTACCTGTGGCAGCGGGCTTGTCGGGCAGCAAAGCGGACCCAAAGGAGGTGTTATGAACAAGACTCTGAACATGGGCGGCGGCAATGTCGAGGACGACTGGCCAGAACTGCAACCTGATCGGCGCAACGACCGCGCTGA
>Ga0247819_10000097_pt1 | contig 54178 bp, 41 predicted proteins | sample 13C_Xylose_Day6_FD_193428 | JGI IMG/M metagenome (GOLD analysis project Ga0247819, IMG submission 193428) | Soil microbial communities from agricultural site in Penn Yan, New York, United States - 13C_Xylose_Day6 | ecosystem: Environmental > Terrestrial > Soil > Agricultural land | place: USA... | reverse complement strand
GGCCTCTTCGCTCTCGCCCGGGAAGTCGTCCAACGGCGGATGAATGACCAGGCGATAACCACTGCCATCGTCCAACCGCCGCTGGGTGAACGGAATCACCCGTGCCTTGCCCAAGCGGGCGAACTTGGTCGTGGCGGTCACCGTCGCTGCCGGGATGCCAAACAGCGGCACGAACAGGCTCTGCTTGGCGCCATAGTCCTGATCCGGTGCATACCAGATCGCACGGCCACTGCGCAGCAGCTTGAGCATGCCGCGCACATCCTCACGCTCCACCGCCAGCGAATCGAGGTTATGCCGCTCACGACCGCTGCGCTGGATGAAGTCGAACAGCGGGTTGCCGTGCTCGCGGTACATGCCGTCGATGGTGTGTACCTGGCCGAGCAGCGCCGCGCCAATTTCCAGGGTGGTGAAATGCACGGCCATCAGGATCGCCCCTTGGCCATCGCGTTGCGCTGCCTGCAAATGCTCGAGCCCTTCGATATGCGCCAACCGCGCCAACCGGGCCTTGGGCCACCACCAGCTCATGGCCATTTCGAAGAAGGCGATGCCGGTGGAGGCGAAGTTTTCCTTGAGCAAATGCCGCCGTTGGTCGGCGGACAGCTGCGGGAAGCACAACTCCAGGTTGCGCGCGGCAATCCGCCGACGCTCGCCGGCCACCCGGTACATCAGCGCACCCAAGGCGCGGCCGAGCCACAGCAGCGCGCGATACGGCAGCTGGACGGTCAGCCACAGCAGCCCAAGGCCTAGCCACAGGCCCCAGAATCGCGGGTGGAGAAAATACGGACGAAAACGCGGGCGTTCCATTGAAGCTTCCGGCAAGACAAGGGCCGAGCATTCTACAACGGATCGCCGCCGGTTGCGGGCAACCGGCGTTCTCGTTATAAGTCAGGGCACTTTTTGAGCAACAAGCCGTCTATGCAGACCATGAGCCTAAACCAGACCCCCGAAAGCGCCCCCGTGTTCCAGCTCAAAGGCAGCATGCTTGCCATTACCGTGCTGGAACTGGCGCGCAACGACCTCGAGTCCCTCGACCGGCAACTGGCGGCGAAAGTGGCCCAGGCGCCGAATTTCTTCAGCAATACCCCGCTGGTGCTGGCGCTGGACAAGCTGCCCGCCGACGAAGGGGCGATCGATTTGCCTGGGCTGATGCGCGTCTGCCGCCATCATGGCCTGCGCACCCTGGCCATTCGCGCCAGCCGCATCGAGGACATCGCCGCGGCGATCGCCATCGACCTGCCTGTGCTACCGCCCTCCGGCGCCCGTGAGCGGCCGCTGGAGCCCGAACCTGAGGTGAAGAAGCCCGAGCCAGTGCCTGCGCCGCCCGCGGAGCCAGAAATCCGTCCGACCCGGATCATCACCACACCGGTGCGTGGCGGCCAACAGATCTATGCTCAAGGCGGCGACTTGGTGGTGACCGCCTCGGTCAGCCCCGGTGCGGAACTTCTCGCCGATGGCAACATCCATGTGTACGGCGCCATGCGTGGCCGCGCCCTGGCAGGCATCAAGGGCAACACCAAGGCGCGTATCTTCTGCCAGCAGATGACCGCAGAGCTGGTCTCCATCGCGGGTCAGTACCGTGTCTGCGAAGACCTTCGACGCGACCCGTTGTGGGGGGCCGGCGTGCAGGTCAGCCTGTCCGGCGATGTGTTGAACATCACCCGTCTTTAACGGATACTTGCCGGCATTTTTAGAGCAACTTTTTCCTCGTTGCCATTTTGTGTATTTGCTGGGACTCGCGTCCCGATTATTTTTAGGGGTGAAACACCTTGGCCAAGATTCTCGTGGTTACTTCCGGCAAAGGGGGTGTGGGCAAGACCACCACCAGCGCCGCCATCGGTACTGGCCTCGCTCTGCGCGGCAAAAAGACTGTCATCGTCGACTTCGACGTGGGCCTGCGTAACCTCGACCTGATCATGGGTTGCGAGCGCCGCGTGGTGTACGACTTCGTCAACGTGGTCAACGGCGAAGCCAACCTGCAGCAAGCCCTGATCAAGGACAAGCGCCTGGAAAACCTGTTCGTCCTGGCTGCCAGCCAGACCCGCGACAAAGACGCGCTGACCCTCGAAGGCGTGGAAAAGGTCATCGAAGAGCTGGCCAAGGATTTCGACTACGTCATCTGCGACTCGCCAGCCGGTATCGAAAAAGGTGCCCACTTGGCCATGTACTTCGCTGACGAAGCGATCGTGGTGACCAACCCTGAGGTGTCCTCGGTACGTGACTCCGACCGTATGCTCGGCCTGCTGTCGAGCAAGTCGCGCCGCGCCGAGCGTGGCGAAGAGCCGATCAAGGAACACCTGCTGATCACCCGCTACAACCCTGAGCGCGTCAACAACGGCGAAATGCTCAGCATCGCCGACGTCGAAGAGATCCTGGCGATCAAGCTCAAGGGTGTGATTCCAGAGTCCCAGGCCGTGCTCAAGGCCTCCAACCAAGGCGTCCCGGTTATCCTGGACGACCAGAGCGATGCCGGCCAGGCGTACAGCGACACTGTCGACCGCCTGCTGGGCCAAGAGAAAGAACTTCGGTTCATCGATGTACAGAAGAAGGGATTCTTCGAGCGCCTTTTCGGGAGCAAATAAACCATGAACCTTTTTGACTTCTTTCGTGGCAGACAAAAACAGACCAGCGCGTCGGTAGCGAAAGAGCGTCTACAGATCATCGTGGCGCACGAGCGCGGCCAGCGCACTACGCCGGACTACCTGCCCGCCTTGCAGAAGGAGCTGGTCGAGGTGATCCGCAAGTACGTCAATATCGGTAACGATGACGTGGTGGTTGCCCTGGAAAACCAAGGCAGCTGCTCGATCCTCGAGCTGAACATCACCCTGCCCGAGCGTTGATTCACGCTTTCGGGTAATCGCCACGGCGCCTGCTGACTAGCAGGTGGCTCGTGGGAGCGGGCTTGCCCCGCGATTACGCCAGACCCAGTTGCAGCGGGTCGGGTAATCGCCGGGCAAGCCCGCTGCCACGCAGCCACTCCCAGTCCGCAGGCGCCGTTGGCATTTGCAGAGAACACGTAATGCCGCTGTCGAACGTGCAGATCCTCCATGAAGACGCCGCCATCCTGGTGGTCAACAAGCCGACCCTGCTGCTCTCGGTCCCCGGCCGTGCCGAAGACAACAAGGACTGCCTGATCACCCGCCTGCAACAAAACGGCTACCCCGACGCACTCATCGTGCACCGGCTGGATTGGGAAACCTCGGGGATCATCCTGCTCGCACGCGATGCCGACAGCCACCGCGAGCTGTCACGCCAGTTCCACGACCGCGAGACCGAGAAGGCCTACACCGCGCTGTGCTGGGGCCAACCCGCGCTGGACAGCGGCAGCATCGACCTGCCGCTGCGCTACGACCCGCCGACCAAGCCACGGCATGTGGTGGACCATGAACAGGGCAAGCATGCGCTGACCTTCTGGCGCATCGTCGAGCGTTGTGGCGACTATTGCCGCGTCGAGCTGACGCCGATTACTGGGCGCTCGCACCAGTTGCGGGTGCATATGCTGTCGATTGGCCATCCGCTGCTGGGTGATCGTTTGTATGCCAATCCCGAGGCGCTGGCGGCCCATGAGCGGTTGTGCCTGCATGCATCGATGCTGAGCTTCACCCACCCGGTAAGCGGGCAGCGCCTGAAGTTCGAGTGCCCGGCACCATTCTGAAGCCATAGGTCCATCGCGGATTCGTGGGAGCGGGCTTGCCCCGCGATGGCACCGACACAAATTCCCGGGCAATTACGCTAAACTCGCGCCACTGCTGTCTGGAGTGACTTATGCGCGATGCTTTGAACCAGGGCCTGATCGAATTTCTGAAGGCCTCCCCGACGCCCTTCCACGCCACCGCCAGCCTGGCCCAGCGCCTCGAAGCCGGCGGCTACCAGCGCCTGGACGAGCGCGACAGCTGGGCCACGGTGCCTGGCGGGCGCTACTACGTAACCCGAAACGACTCCTCGATCATCGCTATCAAGCTCGGCAAGCACTCGCCGCTGCTCAGTGGCATCCGCATGGTCGGTGCCCACACCGACAGCCCGTGCCTGCGGGTCAAGCCGCAACCTGAGCTGCAACGCCACGGCTTCCTGCAATTGGGCGTGGAAGTGTACGGCGGTGCGCTGCTCGCACCTTGGTTTGACCGCGACCTGTCGCTGGCAGGCCGAGTCACCTTCCGCCGGGACGGCAAGGTGGAAAGCCAGCTGGTCGATTTCAAGCTGCCCATCGCGATCATTCCCAACCTGGCCATTCACCTCAACCGCACCGCCAACGAAGGCTGGCCGATCAATCCGCAGCTCGAGTTGCCGCCGATCATCGCCCAAGTGGCGGGTGACGAGCGGGTCGACTTCCGCGCCTTGCTCACCGAGCAACTGGCCCGTGAGCACGATCTAAACGCCGACGTTGTGCTCGATTACGAGCTGAGCTTCTACGACACTCAGGACGCCGCGCTGATCGGCCTGAACGCTGACTTCATCGCCGGCGCGCGCCTGGACAACCTGCTGTCGTGCTACGCCGGCCTACAAGCGATGCTGGCCTCGGACAGTGACGAAACCTGTGTGCTGGTGTGCACCGATCATGAGGAAGTCGGCTCGTGCTCGGCCTGCGGCGCCGACGGGCCGATGCTCGAACAAACCTTGCAGCGTCTGCTGCCCGATGGCGACGAGTATGTGCGCACCATCCAGCGCTCGCTGATGGTTTCGGCCGACAACGCCCACGGCGTGCACCCCAACTATGCCGACAAGCACGACGGCAACCACGGGCCCAAGCTCAATGCCGGGCCGGTGATCAAGGTCAACAACAACCAGCGCTACGCCACCAACAGCGAGACCGCGGGCTTCTTCCGCCACTTGTGCATGGCCGAAGAGGTGCCGGTGCAGAGCTTCGTGGTGCGCAGCGACATGGGCTGTGGCTCGACCATCGGCCCGATAGCCGCCAGCCATCTGGGTGTGCGCACGGTGGATATTGGCCTGCCGACCTTTGCCATGCACTCAATCCGCGAGCTGTGTGGTAGCCACGACCTGGCGCACCTGGTGAAGGTGTTGACGGCGTTCTATCGCACTCGCGAATTGCCCTGAGTTAGTACCGGCCTCATCGCGGGGCAAGCCCGCTCCCACGCAGACCGCCTGTGCATAAGCGTGGAGCGGGCTTGCCCCGCGATCGGGCAGGTACAGGCAAAACACCTGCCACGGATCAAGCCTCACCCCGCCCCAGCCGCTATGCTTACTACATGGCCCCAAAGCAGAAGGATTCTGTCCATGTCCCCGTTCATCTCGCTGTTCTTGCCGGTATTCCTCCTGCTGATGCTGCTGACCATCGGTTTCAGCCTGCGCGAGCGTAATGTCGGAGTGGTGATGATGTGGGTCGGTACGCTCGGCATTTTCGGCATCATGTGCTGGAAGATCCTTGAGAAACTGCCCACATAAACCTCTACACTCGGTCAATCGTTTGACCTGAGGTAGATTTCCCGGTGCCTGCCCTCCTGCGTTGCCTGACCCTGCTGCTGTTGCTGTTCACCCTGCCCGTACACGCTGCCGGTCTGCCGGGGATACTCGGCTCCAGCGCCCCTGCCCAGCCGCAAGCCAGCGAGCCGTTAGCCAAGTCGCTGGACGAGGTGATCAAGAACCTTGAAAACGACCAGCAACGGAGCAAGCTGCTTGCTGACCTGAAGAAGCTGCGCGACGCCAGCAAACAGACCCAGACCAGCCCCGAGCAAGGCGTGCTCGGCCTGATTGGCGGCGCCCTGCACGACCTGGAGAGCCAGTTCAGCGGTGACGCCAGCCCGTTTCGCCGCTGGTCGCAGGAAATCGAGCAAGCCCAAGCCGAGTTGACCTCACTGATGGTGCCGGTGCACCAATGGCCGGCGATCCTGTTCGGCTTCATCGCGATCATCGCGGTGTGGAGCCTGCTGGCCTATGCCTTCAACTGGATCGGCCACCGCGTACGTCTGCGCTTCGGCCTGAGTGAAGAGCTGCCGCAGCACCCGCGCACCTGGGACCTGGTGCGCTTTGCCCTGCGCAAACTCGGCCCCTGGCTGGTGGCGCTGGTGTTCACCGTGTACCTGAGCTTCGCCCTGCCTTCCTCGCTGGGTAAATCGATGGCCATGGTGCTGGCCTATGCACTGGTGGTCGGCACCTGTTTCTCGGCGATCTGTGTGATCGCCTTCTCCCTGCTCGACGGCCCGCACCGCCACCGTGCCTTGCACATCCTGCGCCATCAAGCATTCCGCCCGCTGTGGCTGATCGGCAGCTTCGCGGCCTTCGGCGAGGCGATGAACGACCCGCGCCTGACCACCGCCCTGGGCACGCACCTGGCGCACGCCCTGGCGACCCTGGCCAATGTGTTGGCGGCGCTGTGCACCGGGTTGTTCATCCTGCGTTTCCGCCGGCCGATCGCCCACCTGATCCGCAACCAGCCACTGTCGCGGCGCCTGACCCGGCGTACCTTGAGCGACACCATCGAAATCCTCGGCAGCTTCTGGTACATCCCGGCGCTGATCCTGGTGGCGATTTCGCTGTTCGCCACCTTCGTCTCAGCCGGCGACACCAGCACCGCCTTGCGCCAGTCGCTGATGTGTACCGTGCTGGTGGTGGTGTGCATGGTGCTCAATGGCCTGGTGCGCCGCCACGCCGCCAACCCCAAGCGCGCCAACCGCCGCCAGGAGGTCTATACCGAGCGCCTGAAGAACTTCGGCTATGCCTTGGTGCACCTGTTCATCTGGCTGGTGTTCATCGAGCTGGGTTTGCGCGTGTGGGGCTTGTCGATGATTGGCTTCGCCGAAGGCCAAGGGCATGAAGTGAGCCTGCGCCTGCTGGGCCTGGCCGGCACCCTGATCGCCGCCTGGCTGGTGTGGATCCTGGCCGACACCGCCGTACACCACGCGCTGGTGCGCTCGCGCCGAGGGCTGGCCAACGCCCGCGCGCAGACCATGATGCCGCTGATCCGCAACGTGTTGTTCGTGGCCATTTTCATCATCGCGGTGATCGTCGCCCTGGCCAACATGGGCATGAACGTCACACCGCTGCTGGCCGGTGCCGGGGTGATCGGCCTGGCCATCGGTTTTGGCGCACAGTCGCTGGTGGCCGACTTGATCACGGGCCTGTTCATCATCATCGAAGACTCGCTGGCCATCGATGACTACGTCGATGTCGGCGGCCACCTGGGCACGGTCGAGGGCCTGACCATCCGCACCGTGCGCCTGCGCGATATCGACGGCATCGTGCATACCATCCCGTTCAGCGAGATCAAGAGCATCAAGAACTACTCGCGCGAGTTCGGCTACGCCATTTTCCGTGTGGCGATCCCGCACAGCATGAACATCGACGAGGCGATAACGCTGATCCGTGAGGTGGGCCAAAAGCTGCGCAGCGACCCGCTGATGCGCCGCAACATCTGGTCGCCGCTGGAACTGCAAGGGGTGGAAAGCTTCGAGTCCGGCCAGGCGATCTTGCGCGCACGCTTCAAGACCGCGCCGATCAAGCAGTGGGAAGTGTCGCGGGCGTTCAACCTGGCGCTCAAGCGTCAGTTGGATGAGGCTGGGGTGGATCTGGCCATGCCTAGGCTGTCGGTGCAGGTGGTGACGGCTGGGGGTGGTGTTTTGACCGAAACTGGCGCTGCTGGGTGACGCCTCATCGCGGGGCAAGCCCGCTCCCACGCAGCGCCTACATTGAGCGTGGGAGCACTTGGCGTGGGAGCGGGCTTGCCCCGCGATGGCGTAGCGTGCAGCACTACCCTGCCTCAGCCCGAATACGAATCGCATCATGGCGCCAATACTCAAGGTCACAGTCGATCAAATGCCCATGCTGATCGCTGTTGACCCGGGTGATGTGCAGCCCAGGGCTGCCCGCGGAAACCTTCAATGCCAGCGCCGCCGCCACCGGCAAGGCAGTAGGCAGAATCTCGAAACACACCTGGCCGTAGCGAATCTGATACTCGCGCTGATAGATCTCGGTCAGTGACTGGGCCAGGTCCTGTTCGAGAATCCCCGGAAAATAGTGCGGATTCAAATAGTGCTCGGCATACAGCACTGCCCGCCCATCGATGCGGCGCAACCGGCAGATCTGCACCACGCTGGACAACCCCGGCAGGCGCAAGCGCGCGCAGATCGCCGCCGACGCCGGCAGTAGCCGCGCCGACAACAGCTCGGTACTCGGTAGCCGCCCCTGATCACGGACCATGGCGTGAAAGTGGCTGCGCTCGATCAGGTCATAGGTCAGCCGCTGCGGCGCGACAAACCAGCCACGGCGCTCTTCGCGATAGATCAGCCCCTGTGCCTCCAGCTGCACCAATGCCTCGCGCAGGGTGATGCGCGTGGTATCGAACACCTCGCTGAGCTTGCGTTCAGCCGGCAGCTTGCCGCCCGGCGCCAGCAGACCGTGTTCGATCTGCTCCTGCAAGGCATGACAGATAGCTGTTACCGCGCGCGGTGGCGTCGCTTGCATCAAAGGTTACCTATCTGGACTAGTCCAGCCCCAGAACAGGGCATTTGGAGAATAGTGCAAGCCTAGGCACAGCCGATGAACATCCTGTGACAAAGACCTGCACAGGCCCCTGCCAGAAACGGGCCAGCCCTTGCCAATCAAGGCGTGGGTCTTGGTCTACGCTGTATCTCCAGGGCTGCCGGTTGCCCGTACTGGCGCCTTTCCTACATCAAACTGTCACGCAAGCGGCCTACCTTGGCTCAAGGTTTGCTGACCTAGACCACCACCGCAAGCAAGGTTTGCTCGATAAGCATAATTTCAAAGCACAACTGCAAGGCATCCCCACCAAAGGAGCTTCGGATGAAAAAGTTCTTCATGGCGTCACTGCTGGGCTCGGCCATCGCCCTGGGTAGTTCGGCGTGGGCCGCGGACGATCTCAAGGCCCTCGAAGACGCCGCCCGCAAGGAAGGCGCCGTCAACAGCGTGGGCATGCCCGATGCCTGGGCCAACTGGAAAGACACCTGGCAAGACCTGGCCAGCAAGTACGGCCTCAAGCACAGCGACACCGACATGAGCTCGGCCCAGGAAATTGCCAAGTTCGACGCCGAGAAAGACAACGCCAGCGCCGACATCGGTGACGTCGGCGCCGCCTTCGGCCCTATCGCCGTGGCCAAGGGCGTGAGCCAGCCGTACAAGCCGAGCACCTGGGATCAGGTTCCAGCCTGGGCCAAGGACCAGGACGGCCACTGGGCCTTGGCCTATACCGGCACCATTGCCTTCATCATCAACAAGGATCTGGTCAAGGAAGGCGATCGGCCAAAAACCTGGCACGACCTGGAAAAAGGCAAATACAAAGTCGCCATTGGTGATGTCGGTACTGCGGCCCAGGCGGCCAACGGCGTGCTGGCAGCGGCGATTGCCTACAAGGGCGACGAAACCAATATCGAACCGGGCCTGCAGCTGTTCACCAAGCTGGCGCAGCAGAAGCGCCTGTCGCTGGCCAACCCGACCATCCAGACCATCGAGAAAGGTGAAGTGGAAGTCGGCGTGGTGTGGGACTTCAACGGCTTGAGCTACCGCGCCCAGATCGATCCGAAGCGCTTCGAGGTACTGATCCCGTCGGACGGCTCGATCACCTCCGGCTATACCACCATCATCAACAAGTACGCCAAGCATCCCAATGCGGCCAAGCTGACCCGCGAGTACATCTTCAGCGATGCCGGGCAGATCAACCTGGCCAAGGGCCATGCCCGGCCGATTCGTGCCGAGCACCTGAAGCTGCCGGCCGATGTGCAGGCCAAGTTGCTGCCTAATGAGCAGTATGGTGCAGCGCAGCCGATCGAAAATGCCGAGGCCTGGGAAGCGACCTCCAAGGCACTGCCGCAAAAATGGCAAGAGCAAGTGATCATCGAAATGGAATGACGTATCCGGACCCTCGTGGGAGCGGGCTTGCCCCGCGATAGCGTCACCAGCAACGCTTGCCCAACCGCCATCGCGGGGCAAGCCCGCTCCCACGCCTAGGTTCTCACTGTCCCTGCGGAGTCAACATGCAACACAACGTCATCCTGGTCCTGCTCGACGGCCTCAACCACCAGGTGGCCCATCACGCCATGGGCCACCTGCACGCCTACGTCGAGGCCGACCGCGCCGCCCTGTATAGGGTCGAATGCGAACTGCCGTCACTGTCGCGGCCGCTGTACGAATGCATCCTCACCGGCGTGCCGCCGATCGACAGCGGCATCGTGCACAACAACGTCAATCGCCTGTCCAACCAGCGCAGCGTGTTCCACTACGCCCGCGAAGCTGGCCTGGGCACCGCGGCGGCGGCCTATCACTGGATGAGCGAGCTGTACAACCGCTCGCCGTTCGACCCGCAACGCGACCGCCATACCCACGCGCCCAAACTGCCGATCCAGCACGGCCTGTTCTACTGGGACGACCGTTACCCCGATTCGCACCTGCTGGCCGACGCCGAATACCTGCGCCGGCGCCACGCACCGAATTTCCTCCTGGTGCATCCGATGAGCATCGATGACACCGGCCACCGCCATGGCCTGGACAGCAGCCAGTACCGCAACGCGGCGCGCAGCGCCGACATCCTGCTGGCCGACTACCTGCCGCGCTGGCTCGAAGAGGGTTACCAGATCCTGGTCACCGCCGACCACGGCATGAACAACGATCGCTCGCATAACGGCCTGCTGGCCGAAGAGCGCGAGGTGCCGTTGTTCGTCTTCGGCGACGCGTTCAGCCTCGATCCTGCAGCCAAGCCCTTGCAAACCGAGCTGTGCGGGACGATCTGCGAACTGCTCGGGGTGGCCCACGACAAAACGGTTTGCCGGGAGCTGCTCAAGTGACCTCCAGCCACCGCGGCCGTTTCCTGGCCCTGCTTTGCCTGCTGCCGTTCGCGGTGTTCTTCTTCATCTTCCAGATCGCCCCGCTGGGCTGGGTCGCAGTGCACAGCCTGCACGCCGAAAGCGGCTGGGGGCTGGACAACTTCAGCAAGATATTTGCCTCCAAGTTCTACCTGCAGGCGCTGCAACGCAGCCTGGAGATCAGCTTCTATTCGAGCCTGTTCGGCATCCTGATCGCCACCCTCGGCGCCTATTCGCTGCGCCAGGTCGACTCGCGGCTGCGTGATTTCGTCAGCGCCTTCGCCAACATGACCAGTAACTTCTCCGGCGTACCGCTGGCCTTCGCCTTCATCATCCTGCTCGGGTTCAACGGCGCACTGACCTTGCTGCTCAAGCAGATCGGCCTGCTCGAAGACTTCAGCATCTACTCCAAGAGCGGCTTGATCCTGGTCTACACCTATTTCCAGATCCCGCTGGGGGTGCTGCTGCTCTACCCGGCCTTCGACGCCCTGCGCGAAGACTGGCGGGAGTCGGCCGCGCTGCTGGGCGCCAGCCACTGGCAATACTGGCGACACATTGGCCTGCCCGTGCTGATGCCAGCCCTGCTGGGCACCTTCGTCATCCTGCTGGCCAACGCCCTGGGCGCCTACGCCACCGTCTACGCGCTGACCACCGGTAATTTCAACGTGCTGCCGATCCGCATCGCGGCGCTGGTGGCCGGCGACATCAGCCTCGACCCTAACCTGGCCAGCGCCCTGGCGATGGTGCTGGTGGGCTTGATGACGCTGGTGACCGTGGTCCATCAATGGCTGTTGAAGAGGAGCTACCATGCGCGCTGAACCTGGCAAGGGCGGCGTGTACCACCGCGTGGTGGTGTACTTGCTGTTCCTTATTTTGCTGCTGCCCCTGGCCGGCACCCTGCTCTACTCGCTGGCCACCAGTTGGTCGGCAAGCCTGCTCCCCAGCGGGCTGACCTTGAAGTGGTACGTGGCGCTGTGGAGCGAGCCGCGCTTTCTCGCCGCATTCGGCCAATCGCTGCTGGTTTGCGTGGGCGCCCTGCTGCTGTCGGTGGTGCTGATCCTGCCGTTGTTGTTCGTGGTGCATTACCACTTCCCGCGGTTGGACGCACTGATGAACATCCTCATCCTGTTGCCGTTCGCGGTGCCGCCGGTGGTGTCTTCGGTGGGCTTGCTGCAACTGTATGGCAGCGGGCCAATGGCGATGGTCGGTACGCCGTGGATCCTAATCGGTTGCTACTTCACCGTCGCCCTGCCGTTCATGTACCGGGCGATCACCAACAACCTGCAGGCGATCAACCTGCGCGACCTGATGGACGCCGCCCAATTGCTCGGCGCCAGCACCTGGCAGGCGGCGTTGCTGGTGGTGCTGCCCAACCTGCGCAAGGGCTTGATGGTCGCCTTGCTGCTGTCGTTCTCGTTCCTGTTCGGCGAGTTCGTATTCGCCAACCTGTTGGTCGGCACCCGCTACGAGACCCTGCAGGTGTACCTGAACAACATGCGCAACAGCAGTGGCCACTTCAACAGCGCACTGGTGATTTCCTACTTCGCCTTCGTCCTGCTGCTGACCTGGGTCGCCAACCGCCTGAACAAGGACAAATCCTGACATGAGCTTCGTCAGCGTAGAAAAACTGCACAAAAGCTATGCCGGCACCCCGGTGTTCCAGGACATCGACTGCCAGATCCAACGCGGCGAGTTCGTCACCCTGCTCGGCCCCTCCGGCTGCGGCAAGTCCACCCTATTGCGCTGCATCGCCGGGCTGACCCCGGTGGACAGCGGGCAGATCCTGCTGGACGGCCAGGACATCGTCCCGCTGAGCCCGCAGAAGCGCGGAATCGGCATGGTGTTCCAGAGCTATGCGCTGTTCCCCAACATGACCGTGGAGCAGAACGTGGCCTTTGGCCTGCGCATGCAGAAGACCAAAGCCGAAGAAAGCCAGGCGCGGGTGCGCGAGGTGCTGGAGTTGGTCGAGCTGGGCAGCTTCGCCGGGCGCTACCCGCACCAGCTGTCGGGCGGCCAGTGCCAGCGGGTGGCCTTGGCCCGCTCGCTGGTCACTCGCCCGCGCCTGCTGCTGCTCGATGAGCCGCTGTCGGCGCTGGATGCGCGCATCCGCAAGCACCTGCGTGAGCAAATCCGGGCGATCCAGCGCGAGCTGGGCCTGACCACCATTTTCGTCACCCACGACCAGGAAGAGGCGCTGACCATGTCTGATCGCATCTTCCTGATGAACCAGGGCCGCATCGTCCAAAGCGGCGATGCCGAAACCCTCTACACAGCGCCGGTGGACCTGTTTGCCGCAGGCTTTATCGGCAACTACAACCTGCTCGATGCCGACAGCGCCAGCCGCGTTTTGCAGCGGCCAATCGCCAGCCGCCTGGCGATCCGTCCTGAGTCGATCAGCCTCGGCCTCGATGGCGAGCTGGACGGCCTGGTCCGCAGTCATAGCTTGCTGGGTAATGTCATCCGCTATCGGGTCGAGGTGCGCGGGGTGGAACTGGTGGTGGATGTGCTCAACCGCTCATCGGCCGATCTGCATCCGGACGGCCAGCGGGTATCCTTGGCAATCGACCCCACCGCGCTACGAGAAGTGGCTTAGGAGATTTGCGCAATGGCTTTGGCAATTTTCGATCTGGACGAAACCCTCATTCACGGAGACTGCGCGTCACTGTGGAGTGAGCAGATGGCGCGGCTTGGCTGGGTCGACGGCAAGGAGTTTTTGCGCCGTGACCATGAACTGATGGAGGCTTACGGCAAGGGTCACCTGCGCATGGAGGAGTACATGGCCTTCAGCCTGGAGCCGATCGCCGGGCGCACCCTGGAAGAGGTCGAGCATTTGGTCGAGCCGTGGGTCGAGGAGGTGATCGAGCCGATCATCTATGGCGATGCCTGCCGCTGTATCGCCGAGCATCGCAAGCTGGGCGATCGGATTCTGATCATCTCGGCCTCCGGCACTCACCTGGTAGGGCCGATCGCTGCGCGGTTGGGGGTCGATGAGTACCTGGCTATCGAGCTGGAGGCGGTCAACGGGGTGTATACCGGCAAGACCCATGGCGTGCTGACCTACCGCGAAGGCAAGATCACCCGCTTGCTGGAGTGGCTGGATCAAGAGCAGGAGAACCTGGAGGGGGCGAGTTTCTATTCGGACTCGCGCAATGACTTGCCGTTGTTGCTGAAGGTGGATCATCCGAGGGTGGTCAATCCGGATGCGGTGTTGCGTGAGCATGCCCAGATCAATGGCTGGCCGATTCTGAGTTGGTCTTGAGCTCGCATTCGCGGGGCAAGCCCGCTCCCACGCCAGTAAGTCGCTCTGGCTAGGAGCGAGCATGCCCAGATCAATGGCTGGCCGATTCTGAGTTGGCCTTGAGCTCGCATTCGCGGGACAAGCCCGCTCCCACGCCAGTAAGTCGCTCTGGCTAGGAGCGAGCATGCCCAGATCAATGGCTGGCCGATTTTGACTTGGTCTTGAGCTCGCATTCGTGGGGCAAGCCCGCTCCCACGCCAGTAAGTCGCTCTGGCGTGGGAGCGGGCTTGCCCCGCGATGGGGTCAGCAGGGACTACACAAGGCTCTGGTCGATCACCAACACCAGCTTGCCCGACACCTGGTTGGTGGCCAGCTCCGCATAAGCCGCCTCGGCAAACGCCACCGGGTAGGTATCGACCAACTGCGCCTTCAGGCGGCCTTCAGTAAACAGCGGCCACACCTGCTGCGCCAACTCCTGCAGCAACTCAGCCTTGAAGCCATCATCGCGATTGCGCAGGGTCGAGCCCGTCACTTGCAGGCGCTTGCCCAGTACCACCGCCAAGTCCAGCTCGACCTTGCGCCCGCCCATCAAGCCAATGATCACCCAGCGCCCATCGCGCGCCAGCAGCTCAAGGTTAAGCGGCCCATAACCAGCGCCCACCGGGTCGAGGATCACGTCAAACGGCGCCAGCCCCTTCAAATCATCCAGGTTCTCATTGCGCACCACGCCACCGGCCGCACCCAGGTCCTGGCAATAGCTCAGCCGCTCGGCCGAGCCAACACTGACCCACACCGGGTTGCCAAACGCCTTGCACAGCTGGATCGCCGCCGAACCGACGCCGCTGGCCCCGGCATGCACCAGCACCTTCTCGCCAGCCTTCAGGCCGCCGAGCTGGAAGATGTTCAACCAGGCCGTGGCATACACCTCGGGGATCGCCGCCGCTTCGTGCAGGCTCAGGCCCTCGGGCACCGGCAGCACATGGCGGGCATCGACCACCACTTCTTCGGCCATGCCGCCACCGGCGAGCAGTGCGCACACCCGATCACCCACACGCCAGTCGGCACCAGCGCCAACCTCCTCGATCACCCCCGAGCATTCCAGGCCCAGGTAAGGGCTGGCCCCCGGCGGCGGTGGGTAGAGCCCGGCGCGCTGCAACAGGTCAGCGCGGTTCAGCCCAGCGGCGGCCACACGAATGCGCACCTGGCCCGCGTCACAGGTCGGGCGCTCGGCATCACGCCACTCCACATGTCCGTCAACGCCTTGCAATGCCTTCACAGTGCCTCCATAGTTGAGTCATGACTGAGCCCGAGGATGCTTACCTCGGGCTTTTCGCAGTATTTGTCCGGCTCCATGGAACCGGCGAACGGAATAGACGGCCTACTATGCGTGATCAATTGCCTTTACGTCGAATCAGCATGAAGCATTTCCTGCCCAGCACCGCCCTCGCCCTGCTCATCGGCGTCGGCAGTCTGACGCTCGGCGGCAATGCGGCGGCCGCCAACAAGTGGGAAAGCCTGCAGCCAGATCGAGACGAGGTTGTTGCCAGCCTCAACGTGGTGGAGCTGCTCAAGCGCCATCATTACAGCAAGCCGCCGCTCGATGATGCCCGCTCGGTGATCATCTACGACAGCTACATCAAGCTGCTCGACCCTTCGCGCAGCTACTTCACCGCGTCCGACATCGCCGAATTCGACAAGTGGAAGACCCAGTTCGACGACTTCCTCAAGGCCGGCAATCTCGACCCGGGTTTCACCATCTACAAGCGCTACCTCAATCGGGTCAAATCGCGTCTGGACTTCGCCCTGGCGGAGCTGAACAAAGGCGTCGACAAGATCGACTTCACTGCCAAGGAATCCTTGCTGGTCGACCGCAAGGACGCCCCGTGGCTGAAGAATGAGGCCGAGCTCGACGACCTGTGGCGCAAACGCGTCAAGGACGAAGTGCTGCGCCAGAAGATTGCCGGCAAGGATCCCAAGCAGATCCAGGAAACCCTGACCAAGCGCTACAAGAACCAACTGGCGCGCTTGAACCAGACCCGTGCCGAAGACATCTTCCAGGCCTATATCAACACCTTCGCCCAGTCCTACGATCCGCACACCAACTACCTGTCGCCAGACAACGCGGAAAACTTCGACATCAACATGAGCCTGTCGCTCGAAGGCATCGGTGCGGTGCTGCAAAGCGACAACGACCAGGTCAAGATCGTGCGCCTGGTGCCGGCAGGCCCTGCGGCCAAGACCAAGCAGGTGGCCCCGGCTGACAAGATCATCGGCGTCGCCCAGGGCAACAAGGAAATGGTCGACGTGGTCGGCTGGCGCCTGGACGAAGTGGTCAAGCTGATCCGTGGCCCGAAAGGCTCGGTGGTGCGCCTGGAGGTCATCCCGGCCAGCAATGCGCCGAACGACCAGACCAGCAAAGTGGTCTCGATCACCCGCGAAGCGGTCAAGCTTGAAGAGCAGGCCGCGAAAAAATCGGTGCTCAAGCTCAAGCAGGACGGGCGTGACTACAAGCTGGGGATCATCGAGATCCCAGCCTTCTACCTGGACTTCAAGGCCTACCGTGCCGGCGATCCGGAGTACAAGAGCACCACCCGCGACGTCAAGAAGCTGCTCACCGAGTTGCAGAAAGAGAAAGTCGATGGCGTGGTCATCGACCTGCGCAACAACGGCGGCGGCTCGCTGCAGGAAGCCACCGAGCTGACCAGCCTGTTCATCGACAAAGGCCCGACCGTGCTGGTGCGCAACGCCGATGGCCGCGTCGATGTGCTGGAAGATGAGAACACCGGCGCCTTCTACAAAGGCCCGCTGGCGCTGCTGGTCAACCGCCTGTCGGCCTCGGCCTCGGAGATCTTCGCCGGTGCCATGCAGGACTATCACCGCGCGCTGATCATCGGTGGCCAGACCTTCGGCAAAGGCACGGTGCAAACCATCCAGCCGCTCAACCATGGCGAACTGAAGCTGACCCTGGCCAAGTTCTACCGGGTCTCCGGGCAGAGCACCCAGCACCAGGGCGTACTGCCGGACATCGACTACCCGTCGATCATCGACACCAAGGAAATTGGCGAGAGCGCCCTGCCCGAGGCGATGCCGTGGGACACCATCCGCCCGGTGATCAGACCGGCTGCCGATCCGTTCAAGCCGTTCCTGGCTGAGCTCAAGGCACGCCATGACGCGCGCAGCGCCAAGGACGCCGAGTTCGCCTACATCCGAGACCGCCTGGCCCTGACCCAGAAGCTGATGAACGAAAAGACCGTCAGCCTCAATGAGCAGGAGCGCCGCGCTCGCCACGATGAGATCGAAGCCAAGCAACTGGCCCTGGAGAACATTCGTCGCAAGGCCAAGGGCGAAGAGCCGCTCAAGGAGCTGAAGAAGGAAGACGAGGACGCCCTGCCGGTCGAGGATGAAGACACCAAGCCGGAAGATGACGCCTACCTGTCCGAGACTGGGCGCATCCTGCTCGACTACCTGAGCCTGAACTCGCAGGTGGCCAAGCACTAAGTACCGAGCAGCCGCTCAAGCGTGTGACACAAACCAGAAGGGCCGAACGTGTGAACGTTCGGCCCTTCTGGCTTATGTACGGCTTGTAACAGCGCCTGGCTCAGGCCTCTTCGGGATAGCGGTACTCGAAGACCCGGACCACTTCCGATGCATGCCAGGACGCCGCCTCCATGCCATCCACCGGCCCGGAAAACCGCCCCAGGCGCTCGACACATTCGAAGAAGCCGGTGCGTGGCAGGCGGCTGGCGCCCTGGCTGATCACCAGCGAGCTGCGCAGCGGCTGCTCGGCTTGGGCATCGAGACGCGCCAGGTATTCCAGGGCAGCGGTCAGCGTCTGCATCGCCGGGGTGGGCAACTGCAGACGCTCGAGCAGGGCGCGGTAGGTAAGCAGATGACGCTGGCGTCGGGCTAGATCAAGTTCATCGAGCAGGCTTTGCCACTGCTGACGGCTGATCCTCACCTGGCTCATGATGGCTCGCTCCAGCCGGCGATACCCAGGTGCCAGGCCAGACTGCGCAAGATCGCCGCATCAGGCCGGCGCTCGCCTGCTTCGATCATGGCCAGGTACGCCGGGCTAATGCCCACCGTACGCGCCAGTTGTTCGGCAGCCAGGCCCTTGGCCTGGCGTAACTGCGCCAGCTCACTCAGGTCGAGCAAGGTTGCGCTTGGCGCAGGAGCATCTGCCTGGCCTGCTTCGACCTTGGCGGTGGCAGGCGCTTGACCAGCCGCCTTGAGCAGTGCCTGGTAGTGCTCCCAGGGAACAACGGCATATTCGGGCTGACCGTCCCGGCTGATGACCTGAATTTCCATCACAATCCCCTTACGTAGGATTACTCCATGTAATCCGTAGGCATAATCCTTATGCCAATTATATTACCAAGCGCGGGAGTCTGTGCAGTTCAGGTGCAAATCAGGGCGTGCGGCGCTCTAGGCGTAGCGCTTCAGGGGTGTCTGGCAGGCGCTCGACCACGCGCAGACGCTCCGGGGCCTGGCTGTCACGCCAGGCTTTGAAGCGGCCCAGCTCATCGGCCACGGTCTTGAGCACCCAACCCAGCACGGCAATGTCATCGAGAAACCCGACGCCCAGCAGCCAGTCGGGAATCGCGTCCAATGGGCTAACGAAATACAACAGGCCGGCCACGACGGTGACCAGCGCCTTGGGGCTGACCGCGCGGTACTCACCCCGCCACCACGCCAGGCACAGCGCCTGCATCAGCCGCACGTCTTCGCGCAACTGGCCAAGCCTGGGCCCTTTACGGGCAACGGCGAACAGCAAAGCCGGCAACCGACCACGGCTGAGCAGACGCTCGGCCAGGGGCAGGAAACGGGCGAAATTCCAGGGTGCGCTCATGAGGCCTCCAGATCGGCAGAAGGTTATCCACATTTATTGTGGATAACCTTGTGAACAGGGCACAGTTTCCGACGCCGGGCGCCCAGTGGGCAAGGGTCTGGCTCAGATCGGGCGTTTTTTACACAGTTGTTTCATCTTCGCAAACGTTTTGCGGCAACCGCAACGCCAGTCCTTTTTCGGACAGCCCGGCGCCCGCAAGGTTCGTCTTGCCTGCCCCACAGATACGACAACGCCCCGGCAGGCGGGGCGTTGTGCATTCAGCCGAGGCTTACTTGGCTGGCGCTTCGGCAGCGTCCGGCGCTTCGCCTTCGAGCTTGCTCGGGTCTTTGATGGCGATCAGTTCCAGATCGAACACCAGTACCGAGTTAGCCGGGATCAGCGGGCTTGGGCTCTGCGCGCCGTAGGCCAGTTCAGCCGGAATGTACAGTTTGTACTTCTCACCGACGTGCATCAGTTGCAGGCCTTCGACCCAACCTGGGATCACGCCGCTGACAGGCAGGTCGATCGGGCTGCCGCGCTCGACCGAGCTGTCGAACACCTTGCCATCGATCAGCTTGCCTTCGTAGTGGACGGTGACCACATCGGTCGGCTTAGGCTGCGGGCCATCGGCCTTTTTCACCACTTCGTACTGCAGGCCGGAGGCAGTGGTAACCACGCCTTGCTTCTTGGCGTTTTCTTCCAGGAACTTCTTGCCAGCGGAAGCGGCTTCTTCGCTGGCCTTGGTCAGGCGCTCTTCAGCACGCTTTTGCAGGGCGGTGAAGGCCTCGACCAGCTCTTCGTCCTTGATGCGTTGTTCTTTCTTGCTGACCGCATCCTCGATACCGAGGGCTACTGCTTTGGAATCAAGGTCTTCCATGCCTTCCTGAGCCAGGCTCTTGCCCATGTTCAGGCCGATACCGTAGGAGGCTTTCTGTGCCGGGGTTTTCAGCTCTACGCTGCTGGTCTGGGCATCGCAGCCCGCCAGAACCAGGCTTACCAGGGCAACCGCAGCCGCCAAACGATGTTGTTTCATGCTAGTTCCTTGTTCATGCGCCATAAGGGCAATCAGGGTAAAGCCGCGAGCTTATCAGGCGGCCGTTACCAATGGCTACCGGCATAAGAGCGGGTTGCGGGCTGGAAGTTCAGTGGGTGAAAGGTTGTTCATCCCAGGGTTGCAGCCAATGGCCAGTATTGACGGGATAGGCTCGGTTTGCCGGGTTTTTGTGGCTATTTATTTCGAAGTGCAGGTGACAGGGCACTTGAGAAGCCGCTGACATGCCCGGCAAGCTCAAGGATAAACCCCATCCCGATACTGCCCTGCCACCTCGCGCAACACCTCGCACATCCACTGCGCCGGCAGGCTCTGCGGCAACGCGGCATTGCGACAGATCCCCACCGAGCCACCCGGCTCCTGCACGCCGAGGTCCAGCTCAACCAGCTCGCCACTGCCCAGGTCGATCAGCACTGCATCGCGCGGCGCGACCCACACCGCATCGCTGCCCAACAGATAGCGCCGGCTCAACGCCAGCGACAGCGTCTCCAGGCGCTGCGCCGGCAGTTGGATGCCACATTGCACGAACAGGCTGTCTGCATGCTGGCGAATGGTCGTGCCCGCCGGCGGCAGCACCAGCGGATAGTCCCCTACCCGCCCGCGCTCCACTGGCTGGCGCGCCAGCAGCGGATGCCCAGGGCGCACCACCAGGCTCATCGACTCGCTATACAAATGCTCGAATGACAACCCCTGGATCTGCGGGCTGTCCGTCATGCGCCCGACCACCAGCTCCAGCTCACCCACATGCAACTGGCCCAGCAACTGCGCGCTGACGCCTGTGACCACGCTGATCACCAGATCCTGATGACGCTGGTGCAAGCGGCACAGCACCTCCGGCATCAACAGCCCTTCGACAGTCGAAAGCACCCCAATGCGCACCTGCGAAGGCGCTCGCGCCTCGCCACGCAGCGTGCTCACGCCGTCGCGCAACGCCTGCACGCTGGGCCCGGCGTAGCGCATGAAACGGGTCCCGGCCGGGGTCAGCTCGACGCCCTGGCGGGTGCGCTCGAACAGGCGCGTTTCAAGTAGCTCTTCAAGCTCCTTGAGGGTCTTGGAGATAGCCGGCTGGCTGATCGCCAATACCCCAGCCGCCTTGGCCAGACTGCCCTGGCGGGCAATCTCCAGGAAGCACAGAAGATGGCGATACTTGATACGCGTGTCGAGATTCATGCCTTGGGGGGCGGCCGCTGCCGCGATAGCGTCGATGCGCCATCTTATAGCATCGCCAGCTCCACAGCGTCGCCGCGCATCCTTACTGGCCACACCCGCAGCGCCTGCTGCGGATCCTCAAGGCAGCGCCCGCTGTGCAGGCTGAAGTGCTGCTTGTACAACGGCGCGGCGACCATCAGCTCGCCGCCGATGCTGCCGATCAAGCCGCGGCCGATGATGTTCGCCCCCGAGCGCGGGTCGCGATTGTCGATGGCGTACAACGCCTGCTCTTGATTGGGCAGGTAGAACAGCGCGACCTGCTCGCCTTCGAGCCACACCACTACGCCAGAATCGGCGACCAGGTCCTGCACCTGGCACACCGCCTGCCAGTGGGCGTGTTGCGCAACAGCAGCATTGGACAGGTTCATCAGACAGCCTCCTCGACAGTGGGGATCAGGTGCAGCGCGCTAGCAGGTCGGCGTTGTTCGCGTTCGCGGACGAAGTGCACGTCCGGGTCGGCGCGCCGGTCATTGACGAAGGTACGGAAGCGCTTGAGTTTCTCGGGATCGTTCAGGGCGTTGGCCCACTCGCACTCATACTGGTCGACCACATGCTGCATCTGCGCTTCGAGCTCGGCGCCCAGTTGCAGGCTGTCGTCGAGGATCACCGCCTTGAGGTAATCCAGGCCGCCCTCCAGGCTCTCGCGCCAGACCGAGGTGCGCTGCAGCTTGTCGGCGGTGCGGATGTAGAACATCAGCACGCGGTCGATGGTGCGGATCAGCGCGTCGTCGTCCAGGTCGGTGGCGAACAGTTCGGCGTGGCGCGGGCGCATGCCGCCGTTGCCGCACACATAGAGGTTCCAGCCCTTGTCGGTGGCGATCACGCCAATGTCCTTGCTCTGCGCTTCGGCGCATTCGCGGGTGCAGCCAGACACCGCGAACTTGAGCTTGTGCGGCGAACGCAGGCCTTTGTAGCGATCTTCCAGGCGCAGGGCCATGCCGACGCTGTCCTGTACGCCGTAGCGGCACCAGGTGCTGCCGACGCAGGATTTCACCGTGCGGGTCGACTTGCCGTAGGCATGCCCGGTTTCGAAGCCGGCCTCGATCAGCTCGCCCCAGATCAGCGGCAGCTCGTGCAACTGGGCGCCGAACAGGTCGATGCGCTGGCCGCCGGTGATCTTGGTGTAGAGGTCGTATTTTTTCGCCACCTGACCAATCACGATCAGTTTGTCCGGGGTGATCTCGCCACCTGGGATGCGCGGCACCACCGAGTAGGTGCCGTTTTTCTGCATGTTGGCCATGAAGGTGTCGTTGGTGTCCTGCAGCGGTACCAGGGCCGGGTCCATGATCGGCTGGTTCCAGCATGAGGCGAGGATCGAACCCACCGCTGGCTTGCAGATGTCGCAACCGACATGACCCTTGCCGTGGCGTTCGAGCAGCTCATTGAACGTGCGGATGCACTCGACCCGAACCAGGCCATAGAGCTCCTGGCGGGTGTAGGCAAAGTGCTCGCAAAGGCTCTTGTCGACAGTAACGCCGCGGGCGCTGAGTTCGTGTTCGAACACCTGCTTGAGCAATGCCGCGCAGCCGCCGCAGCCGCTGGCGGCCTTGGTGCAACTCTTGACTGCGGCAAGGTCCGCGCAGCCGCTGTCGATGGCGGCGCAGACCGCGCCTTTGCTGACGTTGTGGCACGAGCAGATGGTCGCGCTGTCGGGCAGCGCATCGGCGCCCAAGGCGGGTGCGCCAGCGCCTTGCGGCAGGATCAGCGCGGCCGGGTCGGCGGGTAGGGCGATGCCGTTCTGGCAGTACTGCAGCAGGGTGTCGTAGTAGCTGTTGTCGCCGACCAGTACCGCACCGAGCACATGCTTGCCGCTGGCATCGACCACCAGGCGGCGGTAGGCCGCATTGGCTTCGTCGATGAAGCGATAGCTGCGCGAGCCGGGGGTGGCACCGTGGGCATCGCCGATCGAGCCGACATCGACGCCGAGCAACTTGAGCTTGGTCGACATGTCGGCGCCGGTGAACGGGCTGCTGGCCTCCCCGAGTAACCGCGCAGCCAGGTTGCGCGCCATGCTGTAGCCCGGCGCGACCAGGCCGAACACGCTGCCATTCCACGAGGCGCATTCACCGATGGCGAAGATCTGCGAGTCGCTGGTGCGGCAGTCGTTGTCGATCACCACCCCACCGCGCGGGGCGATGTCCAGGCCGCAGCTGCGACCCAGGGCATCTTGCGGGCGAATGCCGGCGGAGAACACGATCAGGTCAGTTTCGAGGAACTCGCCACCGTCGAAATTCATCCGGTAGCGGTAGGCTTCGCCGGCACTGATCGACTGGGTGGCACGCGACAGGTGCACGCCAACGCCGAGGGCTTCGATCTGCGCCTTGAGCGCCGCGCCGCCCTCGCCGTCCAGTTGCACCGGCATCAGGCGCGGGGCGAACTCCACCACGTGCGCTTCCAAGCCAAGAGATTTCAGCGCGTTGGCCGCTTCCAGGCCGAGCAAGCCGCCACCGACCACCACACCGCGACGGGCGTCAGCGGCTGCAGCACGGATAGCGTCGAGGTCATCCAAAGTGCGATAGACCAGGCGCGCAGTGCCGCTGGAGCCCTCGATGGGTGGCACGAACGGGTAGGAACCGGTAGCCAGGATCAGTTGGTCATAGCCATAACGGCCCTCGGCGGTGACCACCTCGCAGCGCTCGCGGTCGATGTCCACCACCGCTTCGCCCAGGTGCAGGTGCACCCCGTGGCCCGTGTAGAAATCGCTGGGGCACATGGCCAAGGTTTCAGCATCGCTGCCGGCGAAGTACTCCGACAGGTGCACCCGGTCGTAGGCGCGCTGGCGCTCTTCGCCGAACACCCGCACCTCGAAACGGGCCAAGGCGCCACGCTCGACCAGTTGCTCGACGCAGTGGTGACCGACCATGCCGTTGCCGACGATGACCAGTCGCTGTAGATGTTCGCCGCTCGCTGTTGCCTTCATAGCCGATCCTCGATCACGGTTGGCGGGGTTGGCCGCCGTAAAGACAAAAAAAAACGCCTGGAGCCGAAGCTCCAGGCGCCTTTGCCTGTTCTCATCAGTGTGAGGCCCCTGAGTGATCGCCGTTGATCAGCGGGGCGTGTTGTACAAGAGTAAAAGCAGGGAGTGTGCCAATTTGATGTGCTGACTGTGCAAGGAGCATTTTTTGCGTTGCACCTGCTGGCCTCTTCGCGGCGGTTCGGCGCCCCGACAAGCCCGCTCCCACATGGCCCTGCAAGCCGCAGCCCCTGTAATCGACCCGGCCCCTGTGGGAGCGGGCTCGCCCGCGAAGAGGCCGGTACGGGCAACCTCGATCTGCGAAAAATCGCACAGCCAAAGTGCATCACTCCCCATCATGGGGCATTCAGTACACATCACGGCGGTAGCGCTTGTCCTTGCTCAACGCCTCGACATAGGCAGCCGCCGCCTCGGCGCTCATGTCGCCCTGCTCGGCCACGATCTGGCGCAACGCCGCATCGACATCCTTGGCCATGTGCAGGGCATCGCCACAGACATAGAAATAGGCCCCCTGCTGTAGCCAACGCCAGAGCTCGGCGCCTTGCTCGCGCATGCGCTGTTGAACGTAGATCTTCTCTGCCTGATCACGGGAAAACGCCGTATCCAAGCGCAAGTGGCCGCTGGCTTGCCAAGCCAGCAGCTCGTCGCGGTAATAGAAGTCGCAGGCCTGGTGCTGTTCACCGAAGAACAACCAGTTACCGCCGCTCGCGCCCCTGGCCTGGCGCTCTTGCAGAAAAGCCCGGAACGGCGCAATACCGGTGCCCGGACCGACCATGATGATCGGCACCGCGTCATCCTCGGGCAGGCGAAAATGCCTGGAGACCTGGGGGAAGATCGCCACCTTGAGCGCTTCGGCGCGATCGGCAAGAAACGCCGAGCACACACCCTTGCGCTGCCCATAGCGCACCGTCGACACGGTCAGGTGAACCTGCTCAGGGTGAGCCCTGGGGCTTGAGCTGATCGAATACAGGCGCGGTTGCAATGGCTTGAGCAGCTCAAGCCAGGTGGCCAACGGCAGTTGCTGGGGAAACTCGCGCAGCACATCGACCAACTGCCGCCCCCACAACCAGTCCTTGAGCTCGGCGCTGTGTTCAGGCTGTAGCAAACGATGCAAATCAGCGGCGGTTTCACTGAACACGTGTAGCTGCTGGGAGGTGACCCGAGCGATCTCCAGATGCTGCTGCAGAGCGCTCGCCAATGACATGGCGGGGTGCCCCTGCAACTCGACCGTGGTGCTGGCGTCGAGCTTGATCAAGGCCAGCAGTTCTTCGACCAACTGCGGACAATTGCGCGGCCACACGCCAAGGGCGTCTCCGGCCTGATAGGTAAAGCCGCTGCCAGCCAGGTCGAACACCAGCTGCCGAGTTTCCTTGCTCGCACCGGGACCATTGAGCAGGCGGTTCTCCAGCAACTGTGCCGACCAAGGCTGGCGCTTGCCATAGGCGGCCAGTGGCTCAGGCTCGATGGCCGCTGGCAGCAGCGCGGTACTGCCCAGCTCGGCCAACAGCGCGTCGAGCCAAGCGGCAAAGGCCTGGTCGAAATCCGGTTCGCAATCGACCCGCGCCAGCAGCCGGCGCGCACCCAGTTGCGCCAGGCGCTCATCGAGCTTGCGCCCGAAGCCACAGAATTGGCCATAGCTCGAATCGCCCAGGGCCAGCACCGCGTAGGGCAGTTCAGCGCAATCAATGGCCTGCTCGCCCTGCAAGGCTTGCCAGAACGCCGCGCCGCTATCGGGCGCCTCGCCATCGCCAAAGGTGCTGGCGATCAACAGCACACTGGCGGCGCCTTGCAGTTGGCTGGGCGTGACCGCTTCCATGCAACTGAGCTCCACGGCAAGCCCGGCGGCACGCAAGCGCTGCGCGCAACGATCGGCCAGGGCCTCGCCGTTACCCGTCTGCGACGCCCACAGCACCCGGTGCGGGGCGGTTTCGGGCAAGGCGCTCGGCAGCGTCTGGGGCTGGACGAACAGCCCGGCCAGCAAGCCATCGACAAACAGGCGCCGGGCCGGCGCCAGCGGTGCCGTGGCGGGCAGGCTTGGCACTCCTTGCGGCCGCGCTTGGCCCAGGCCGAGCAAAAAACCTTGCAGATAATGGCGCTCATCCTCGGCCAAGGCCGGCGCTGGCAGGTTGTCCAGGCCGAGCAGACGGTTGAGGGTGGTTAGCGGCATGCTGGCAGGCTCCGAAGGGGTGGCAGTGGTCAAGTCCACGGTCTCGATGCGTGCACCGCTGACCCGTTCGAGGGCCACGGCGCAGTGCTTGTAGGCCGGTTGCAGTGAGGTCGGGTCGAGCGCATCAGAGGTCACGGCATTGATCGCCAATTGCTCGCCGTACAGGTCGTTCCAGTGAAACGGCGCAAAGCAAGCGCCGACCATGACCCGGTCAGTGACGCGCGCAGGCAACAGCGCCTGGCCACGGCGCGAGCGGATCGCAACTTGATCGTGCTCGGCGATCCCCAGGCGCTGGGCGTCCTCGGGGTTGATCTCGACGAAGGGACCCGGCTCGAGTTTGTTCAGGCTCGCGACCTTGCCGGTCTTGGTCAGGGTGTGCCACTGATGCTGTACACGGCCGGTGTTGAGCACGAAGGGATAGTCATCGTCCGGTAGCTCGGCGGCCGGCAACCACGGCCGGGCAAAGAAACGCGCCTTGCCGCTGGCGGTGGGGAATGCCAGCGCCGGTTGCAGACCCTGCGCGTCGCGCAGCAGTTGCTGACTGCTGCCGTCATTGAGGTAGCGCAGCGGGCTGCGATCATCTTCGCGACCGGGTGCGCTGGGCCATTGCCGTGGGCGCTGGCGCAGGTCGGCATAACCGATACCGCGCAGGTCATACCCCGTGGCGGGGTTGTAGAAGCGGCGGATCTCGTCGTACACCGCCTCGGCATCGGCGTAATCGAATGCGTCCGCGTAGCCCATGGCGCCGGCGATGCGGGCGATGATCCGCCAGTCTTCCTGGCTTTCACCTGGGGCGTCGACGGCGCGCGGCATCAGGGTCAGGTTGCGCTCGCTGTTGATCATCACCCCCTCGCCTTCGGCCCACAGCGCCGCAGGCAGGAGAATGTCGGCGTAGCGGTTGGTCTCGGTATCGAGAAAAGCATCCTGGCTGATCACCAACTGCGCCTGGCCTAGGCCGTCGATCACCTGCTGGCGGTTGGCGACGCTGGCCACCGGGTTGCTGCAGATGATCCAACAGGCCTTCACCTCGCCCGCCTTCATCTGCTCGAACAGCGCCACCGTGCCTTCGCCATCTTCACTGCGCAGGCTGCCAGCGGGCAGTTGCCACTGCGCCTCGACAAACGCCCGGTCTGCGGCCACTAACGCCGAGCGCTGGCCCGGCAGGCCCGGGCCCATGTAGCCCATCTCGCGCCCGCCCATGGCATTGGGCTGACCGGTCAACGACATCGGCCCGCTACCGGGGCGGCAGATGGCGCCCGTTGCCAGGTGCAGGTTGCACAGTGCATTGCTGTGCCAAGTGCCATGGATGCTCTGGTTCAGGCCCATGGTCCAGCAGCTCATCCAGTTGTTGGCGCTGCCAATCAACTGTGCGGCCTGGCGGATGTCAGCCTCGGACAACCCGGTCAGGGCCGCCACGCGCTCGGGTTGATAGTCCTCAAGAAAGCTCGGCAGATCGCTCCAGCCTTCGGTGTGGCGAGCGATGAACTCGGCATCGGTGTGGCCGTTCTGGTGCAACAGGTACAGCAGGCCATTGAGCAGCGCCAGGTCGCTGCCGGGGCGCAGTTGCAGGAACAGTTCGGCCTTGTCGGCCGTGGCACTGCGCCGCGGGTCGACGACGATCAGCTTGGCCCCGGCCTTGAGCCGGTCGAGCAGGCGCAGGAACAGGATCGGGTGACAATCGGCCATGTTCGCGCCGATCACCAGAAACACGTCCGCCTGCTCGAAATCCTCATAGCTGCCGGGCGGCCCGTCGGCGCCCAACGATTGTTTATAGCCGCTGGCGGCACTGGCCATGCACAGGCGCGAGTTGGACTCGATATGGCGGGTGCGGATAAAGCCCTTGGCCAGTTTGTTGGCCAGGTATTGCGCCTCCAGCGACATCTGCCCGGAGACATACAGCGCCACGGCATCCGGGCCATGCTCGTCGATGATTGCGCGCAGGCGCGCGGCGGCCTGCTCGATCGCCGCGTCCAAGCTGCTGCGCACCGGCTGCTGGGCGCGCTGCTGACGGACGTAGGCATTGGCCATGCGCCCAGCGGCGGTTAGCGGCAGGTGCGCGGTCAGGCCCTTGGTGCACAGGCGACCAAAGTTGGCGGGGTGCTGTTTATCGCCCGCGATCTTCTGCACCTGGCCATTTTCCACCGACATGACGATGCCGCACCCTACCCCGCAATAAGGGCAAACGCTGCGCACTTGGCTAGTGGCCATCGGGCTACTCCCGGCAAAAACGAAAAAGGCGCCGGCTGCCCTGGGCTTGCCTAAGCAAGCGGGGCAACACGGCGCCTTTGTCGTGAAAAGAGGTGGGCCATCGGCATTGACGACCCGGGTACAGGGGATTGAGCAAATCCTGGGCCAGTTGCTGTTTCTCGCAGGCCAACGCTGTCATACCCGCCCTGCACACCTGGATTTGCGGGTTCGCCACGATTCTTGTGGGAGCGGGCGTGCCCACGAACCAGGGCGCAGCCCTGGCAACGGCCTTGCACCGAGTTGGTGACCTGCGCACCAACCGGTAGCACCGGCAACCAGCCTGGGGATATGCTGTAAACGCCTATTCAACCGAGATTCGCATAGCCCCAATGTCCCAGGTGATCCTCAAGACCCCCGAGCAACTCGACCTGATGCGCCGCGCCGGCCAGTTGCTGGCCCAGGTGTTCGCCGACCTCGACGGCTTCATCCGCCCCGGCGTCACCACCCTGCAGATCAACGACCGCGCCGAGGCGTTCATCGTCCAGACCCTGCGCGCCCGGCCAGCGAGCAAGGGCCAGTACGGTTTCCCCTACTCGCTCAATACCTCGGTCGACCACGTGGTGTGCCATGGCATCCCCAAGGCTGACGAAGTGCTCAAGGAAGGCTCGATCATCAACGTCGACATCACCCTGGAGCAAGCGGGCTACATTGCCGACTCGTCGAAGATGTACCGCATCGGCGCGATCAGCGAAGACGCCCAACGCCTGGTCGACACCACCTATGACGCGCTGTGCAAAGGCATCGAGCAAGTGCGCCCGGGCGCCACCCTGGGCGACATTGGCCATGCCATCCAGAGCCATGCCGAGGCCGCCGGCTACAGCGTGGTGCGCGAATACTGCGGGCACGGCATTGGCCAACAGATGCACGAAGGGCCGGAAGTGCTGCACTACGGCCAGCGCGGCATGGGCCTGAAACTCAAGCCGGGGATGGTGTTTACCATCGAGCCGATGATCAACCAGGGCGCGCGTGGCACGCGCACGCTCAAAGATGGCTGGACGGTGATTACCCGCGATGGCGGCTTGTCGGCTCAGTGGGAACATACCGTGGCAGTGACTGCCGAGGGCTTTGAAGTATTGACCTTGCGCGATGAAGAGCGCGGGCGTTTCGTCTCAGCCAGCCAAATCGCCTAAGACTCATCGCTTGGCGTCGTGGGAGCGGGCTTGCCCCGCGATAAGGCCGGCGCAGCCACCCCAAAAGCCAACTAGCGACATTTGCCCCCACCCCCCCTCGCTCTCTACAATCGCCCCCAGCAAGGCCGGCCGCCTTTTCTGTTTCGAGCCGGCCCAGGAGCCCCCTCATGGAAGAAACCGCGCAGCACTGGCTGCATGCCCTGTCCGCACCCATGGCCGCCCTCAATGGCGCCAGCTACACCGCCGCGCAGTACTTCGAAGGCGACGATCAGACTGACCTCGAACGCTGGTGGGGCATCAGCAACCGGGCGCAATTGCTGGACATGCTCGGCATGGCCGATAACGGCCACGCCACCGAGCTGACCGAAGCCTACTGGCAATTCCAGCGCCGCCTGCCGAGCGAGTGGCAGGCGCTGCTGGCCAGCCTGCCACTGCGCGAACGCATCAAGCACGAATACGCGGCCCGCACCTTCCCCGACTGCGGCCCCGGTGGCACCCGCGCGTGGGACCTGGGGCGGATGAGTTTTCTCCTGCGGGCCGGGCTCAAGAAGGACTTCATCACGCTCGATGAAAGCCTCTACCTGCATTACCGCCTGGCCTTGCGCGCCCGCCACTACTACAACCGCTGGGACAGTTACCTGGCCGGCTACCTGATCGGCAAGGCGCTGTGGAATGCCTCCGACAGCAGCGACGACACCCTGGCCGCCGAACTCGAACGCCAAGGTAGCGAACACTGGAACCGCTGCATCGTGCTCAACCTGCGCCACGGCGCCAGCGACTTGCTGGCCAGCCTGCCGTGGGACCTGGAGCTGCCCGAACCGCAACGCCCCGCCTCACTGGAAGAGGACTGCTGGTCATGAGTTGTTGGATACGCCTGGGCCTGGAACCGACCCAGGACCTGAACAGCATCCGCCAGGCCTACCGTGGCCTGCTGCCGTCGCACCACCCAGAAACCGACCCGCAAGGTTTCCAAGCGCTGCGCGAGGCCTATGAAGAGGCCCTGCGCCTGGCCCGCGAAGGTGAATCGAGCGCCGCCTCCGAAGCTGACGCCGCGGCCCAGGATGACGCGCCACACCCAGCTTTGCAGGCCTTCCACCGCCTGCTTGAAGAGCCGGCCTTGCGCTTCGATCCGGTCGCCTGGCAGGAATACATCGCCGAGCTCGACGAGCTGCCGCTGGACGACCTCGAAGCGCTGAGCTGGCGCCTGCTGCACGAACTGCGTAACTGCGGGCCGATCTCGCACCGCTGTGTCGGCCTGCTGGCCCAGCGCCTGGGCTGGGCCGAACAACTGCTGCGCCTGGAAGATCCACATGAGGTGGAAGCCTTCCTCCAGCGTCTGGAGCAACCCGATCCATTCGACACCGGGCTGATGCGCGATTGGCCGCCTGCGGCGCAGCTGGAGGCGCTGTGGTACTTCCGCAGCCTGGAGTACTGCTTCCAGCAACGGCCGCTGTTCGAGTACGCGCAATTCGCCCAAACCCATACCTGCCTGGCCTTCCCCGACGATCAGGGCTTGATCCAGCGCCTGCTGGTGCAGTTCAGCCAGGCTGGGGTCGCCAGCCAAACCCTGCACGCGCTGCTGCTGGAGCGCCAACGCCAGGCCCCGGACGATCAGGACCTGCTCTACCTGCTGGCCTGCCAGGCCGACGCCCTGGGCGCCAAGCAGCAGGCGATGGACTGCTGGCTGCGGCTGTGGCGCGAACACCGCCATCCGCAGGCTGAGCGCTGGCTGATCGAGCTCTGCACGCAGTACCAGTCGCAACGCCTGCCGCTGCTGATCCAGGCCTTCGATAGTGTGTCGCAGCCCGTTTCCTGGCCCGAGGATCTTGCCGATCCTGCGCAGTTGCTGGGCACCCCGGCACAAAACCCGCAAACCCTGGCGCGCTGGCTGCAAGCCTCGCGCCTGGAGCTGGGTGGTATCGCCAGCCAGTTCATCGACTGGCGCCTGGACGGTGACGACGAACTGCCTTTGCTGGCCCTGCTGCTGGATGACCCGACAGAGGCGCAAGACCGCGCCCTGCACCGCCTGTACTGGTATGCCTGGGCGTTGCAGCGCGGTGAAGCCGAGCTGTTACGGCAGATCCTTGCGCAAACGCCCGGCGAAGATGCCCTCGACGCCTTGATCCTGGAAGGCTTCCAACGCCAGGCCGAGCAACAACTGCACTGGTTGCAACAGGCACCGGTGGTGCAGGCCCTGGTGCAGTTCTGCCAGCGTGAAGACCCTGCCGCGTCATTGCCCGAGGCACTCGCCACGCAACAGCTGCACCCGGCGTGCCGCGAGTGGCTGCGGCGCATGCGCAACTACGGCGCGCCAGCACTGCACAGCCTCAACCGCAACTTCGAGATGCGGCGCATGTTCACCGTCCCCTTCGCCCTGCAAACACAGGACAAACTCGCCGAGCGCGGCCTGTTGCTGCCGCCGATGCCGGATGGCGAAGCCGCCTGGAACTGGCATCGCCAGCAATTATTCATGCTCGCCCTGCTCGAACACCCGACGCGCTGGCTGAGCTTGATACCGGCGCAGTTGCCCGGCCAACTGCACTACCCCGCCGAGCATCCATTCGCCCCGCTGCATGGCGTGCTGCTGCAAACCCTGGCCAGCCCAGACGGCAGCAACGGCCTGTTCGGCGCGCTGGACAGCGCCGATCCGGCACAAGCGCTAGTGGCCAACCAGATGCTGACCTTGCGCACCCTGCTCGACAGTGCCCAACTGCCCAGCGCCGCGCAGCTCTTGGCAAGCCTGGAAAACGAGCCCAACGTGCTCGACGAATACCCGCTGGGCAAACTGCTGTTCTGCGCGGTGCTCTATCACGACCGCAGCTTGGACGAGGAGCAACGCACGCGCCTGCGCAACCGCATCGAGGCGTTGTACATCGAGGACTACGGATACGAGCCGCTGCGGCGCAATCTGGTCGAGGGCAAGACCAAGCATCCGCCGGCTGACCTGTTGCACAAGCAAGGCATCGCCAGCCGCCCATTCAACGATGCCCTGGATGCGCTGGACAGCCTGCTCAACCACTGCGCCCCGCCCAAGACCCGGTTGCTGCGCGCCCTGCAAAAAGCCAAGGACGACGCCGAGCTCGATCCAGGGCTGCGCTGCGCGATCATGGCCTTGCTGTCGTGGAGCGAGCGTATGCTGCGCAACGATCTCAAGCAGGCACCTGCGCCATTCTGGGCGGTGTGGAAGCTCAAAAGCCGGCTCAACCGCACAGGTTTTGCCTTGCACCTGGGCGCGATTGCGTTGTGCGGGAGCTTGATGCTGACCGCCCCCATGATCGTGGTGGTGATGGGGTTGCTGTTGGTCAGCGGCTTTCTCAGGCGCTTGCGTGACATTGGCCAAGGGGTGCCGGCGCTGCTGTTGCTGCTGGTGGTCAGCCGGGTGTTGCCGGTGTTGCCGCTGATGTTGCTGGGGCTGCCGGGAGACAAGCTGCCCAATCGTTATGGCCCGCCGCCGGGCAAGGCGCAGCAGCTGGACGGTGGGTTGCAGGCGACGTTGCGGCGTTTGAACGGTTGAACGATGAGCAGCGGGGGCCGCGTTGCGGCCCCAACACTGTCAATAGCGCAACTCATCCAACGCCTGGCTCAGTTGCTGGCGCTGGCGACTGATCTCCCCGGCCTGCTGCCCCGCCAACACGGTATTGAACGCATCCAGCCAACTGCCAATCAACTCCCGCTCTTCACCCAGGCTCTGCATCCACGCCCGCTCCAAACGCGCCAACAAGGTGCGATTGGGCAGCGCATCGCGCGGATGAATCTTCAACCGCGACAGCCGCTCATGGCTGGCCTGGCGCGCGGGTTCATCCAACCCGGTCGGGCTGCGGTCGATGCTGTGGCTGTGCTTCTGGCCGGTTTCCTGGAAGGTCACATCCACCTCCAACAAGCCATTGATGTCGTAGCTAAAACGCACATCCAGCGACTGAATCTGCCCGGTCTGCTGCAACGGGATCTCGAAACTGTCCACCAGAATATTGTCACGCACCCAAGGCCGCTCGCCCTGATACACAGCGATGCGCACCACTTTCTGCTCGGCATGGCTGCTATAGAAGCGCTCGACCCGCGAGGTCGGGATCACGGTATTGCGCTCGATGATCGGCGAAAACGCCCCGCTGTTCTCCCCGCCACGCTGGGCGGCGATGCCCAGGGTGTAGGGGCAGACATCGGTGAGAATCAGCTCATCGATAGCCTCGTCTCGCGCCTTGCACGCCGCCTGGCTGGCAGCGCCGAGGGCGACGATGGTGTCCGGATCCAGGTGCCGATACGGCAACCGGCCAAACAACTTGGCCACCAGCTGCTGCACCTGCGCCATGCGCGTCGCACCACCGACCAGTACCAGGCTGTCCAGCTCCTTGGGGCTCAAGCGGGCGTCACGCAGAGCCTGCTCGATCGGCGCACGCACCCGGGCCAGCAATGGCGCCCAGATCGCTTGCAGCTTGAGCTCATCGAGTTGCCATTGGCGCGGCTGTGCATCGCCGTTCCAGCTCAGGGTCCAGTTGCCCTCGCCCAATTCATGTTTGAACTGCTCGATGGCGTCATGCAGGCTGGCCAGCGCTTGCGGCTGCAGGTCGTCCAGCGTGAGATTCCAATCGCGCAAGCACGCCAGCAGCAAGGCATCGGTAAAGTCTTCGCCGCCCAGATAGTTGTCGCCGGTGGAGGCATGCACCTCGATCAGCGGCAGCGCGTACTCCAGCACGGTGACATCGAAGGTGCCGCCGCCCAGGTCGAACACCAGGGTGCGCTCGAATTTCTGCTCATGCAGCCCATAGGCCATTGCCGCAGCGGTCGGCTCGTTGATCAGCCGCTGTACCTTCAACCCGGCAAGCTCGGCGGCGAATACCGTGCGCTTGCGTTGCTCGTCGCTGAAGTAGGCGGGCACCGAAATCACCGCCTCGCTCACGGGGCAGCCCAGATAGGCTTCGGCATCTTGCTTGAGCGCGCCCAGGACCAGTGCCGACAGCTCTTCAGGGGTGAAGCGATGCTCGCCCAGCTCGAAGCGCTTGTCGCTGCCCATGAAACGCTTGAACGCGGCGGCCGTGCGCAGCGGATGGGTGGTCAAGCGCGCCTTGGCGGCCTTGCCGACGAGAATGCTGCCATCGTCATCGACGCTGACCACCGACGGCGTCAGCACTTCGCCCAAGGCGTTGGCGATCAGCCGCGCTTGCCCGTCTTGCCAGACGGCAATCAGGCTATTGGTGGTGCCCAAGTCGATGCCCAGCAATGGCGTGGCAACTGCGGGGGAGAGAGAAGTACTGGCATCCTGCATGGTCGGTCTCTTGCTTGCGGTGAAGAGCCGGAGCGGAACCTGCTGGCCGCTTCCGGCGGACAGGGGGCATTCTGACGCAATGCCAGAAACAAAAAAAGCGACCCTAAGGTCGCTTTCTCTGTTGCTTCAGGGTGTTCAGTGGGCCCTTGAAGCTGAATATGGCGCAGCGGACGGGACTCGAACCCGCGACCCCCGGCGTGACAGGCCGGTATTCTAACCGACTGAACTACCGCTGCGCTATACATCGAGTGGTGGGTGATGACGGGATCGAACCGCCGACCCTCTGCTTGTAAGGCAGATGCTCTCCCGGCTGAGCTAATCACCCTTCGTCTCGGTGTGGCGCGCATTCTACGGAGGACGTACCACCCTGGCAAGCACTTTTTTAAAAATTTTTTGCAGGGCTTTCAAGGACCTAGCGCAACCGCCCTTTTCCTTACTAATAAGTGGCTGATGGCCCTCTGACAGGGTTGGCCGCATGGCACCAGTCGGAGAATAATGCCCGCCTTATGCATTAAGGAGAGATCTACCCTCATGTGGTTCAAGAACCTGCTGACCTATCGCCTGACCCAGGAAGTCCCATTCGAGCCTGAGGCACTGGAAGCCGCCCTGGCCAGCAAGCCGGCCCGCCCATGCGCCAGCCAGGAGCTGACCACCTACGGTTTCGTCGCGCCGTTCGGCAAAGGCGAAGACGCTCCTCTGGTGCATGTCAGCGGTGAGTTCCTGCTGATTGCCGCGCGCAAGGAAGAACGCATCCTGCCCAGCAGCGTGGTCAACGACGCGGTCAAAGAGAAGGTCGAGGAGATCGAGACCGAGCAGATGCGCAAGGTCTATAAGAAGGAACGCGACCAGATCAAGGACGACATCATCCAGACCTTCCTGCCGCGTGCCTTCATTCGCCGCTCGATGATCTTCGCTGCCATCGCCCCGCGCCTGGGCCTGATCCTGGTCAACTCGGCCAGCGCCAAGCGCGCCGAAGACCTGCTGTCGACCCTGCGCGAAGTGATGGGTTCGCTGCCGGTGCGGCCGGTGACCGTGAAGATCGCCCCGAGCGCGACCATGACCGATTGGGTCAAGTCGCAAGCCGCCGCGCCAGACTTCTATGTGCTGGACGAGTGCGAACTGCGTGACACCCATGAAGACGGCGGCATCGTCCGTTGCAAGCGCCAGGATCTGAAGAGCGACGAGATCCAACTGCACCTGGGCACCGGCAAGGTGGTGACTCAGCTGGCCCTGGCCTGGCAGGACAAGCTGTCGTTCGTGCTCGACGACAAGACCGTGATCAAGCGCCTGAAGTTCGAGGAGCTGCTGCAAGAGCAGGCCGAGCAGGATGGCGGTGATGAAGCGCAGCAGCAGTTCGATGCCAGCTTCCTGCTGATGATGATGACCTTTACCGAGTTCCTGCCGGCGCTGTTCGAGGCGTTGGGTGGCGAAGAGATTCCGCAAGGGGTCTGAGCGTTGTCGCAGTAGCATTTTGGGGCCGCTTTGCGGCCCTTCGCGGGCAAGCCCGCTCCCACAAGGACCGCGCTGTTCTGAAGGGCAGCGTAATCCCTGTGGGAGCGGGCTTGCCCGCGAAGGGCTGCAAAGCAGCCCCAACTACGCCGATTAAAAGAATAAGGATCTACCCATGCGTGCCCTCGCCGCTTTGAGCCGCTTCGTCGGCAACACCTTCGCCATCTGGGTGCTGCTGTTCGCCTGTCTGGCCTTCCTTCAGCCGCAATGGTTCATCGCCCTGAAAGTGGCCATCGTGCCGCTGCTCGGCCTGGTGATGTTCGGCATGGGCCTTACCCTCAAACTCGACGACTTCGCCGCCCTCGCCCGCCAACCCTGGCGCGTGGCACTGGGGGTAGTGGCGCACTTCGTGATCATGCCGGGCATGGCCTGGTTGTTGTGCCAGCTGTTTCACCTGCCGCCGGAGATCGCCGTCGGCGTGATCCTGGTCGGCTGCTGCCCGAGCGGCACGGCGTCCAACGTGATGGTCTGGTTGTCCAAGGGCGACCTGGCGCTGGCCGTGGCGATTGCCGCAGTGACCACGCTGTTGGCGCCACTGCTCACCCCCACGCTGATCTGGTTCCTGGCCTCGGCCTGGTTGCCGGTGTCCTTCATGGACATGTTCTGGTCGATCCTGCAGCTGGTGATGCTGCCGATCGTGCTCGGTGTCGTGGCGCAGAAACTGCTGGGCGAGCGGGTGCAACTGGCGGTGCAGGTGCTGCCGCTGTTGTCGGTGGTGAGTATCGTGATGATCGTCTGTGCGGTGGTCGCGGCGAGTCAGGCGAAGATCGCCGAGTCAGGCCTGCTGATCATGGCGGTGGTAGTGCTGCACAACAGCTTTGGTTATCTGCTGGGCTATCTGACCGGCAAGCTGTGCAAACTGCCGCTGGCCCAGCGTAAGTCGCTGGCGCTGGAGGTGGGCATGCAGAACTCGGGGCTGGGCGCGGCGTTGGCGGCGGCGCATTTCTCGCCATTGGCGGCGGTGCCCAGTGCGCTGTTCAGCGTTTGGCACAATATCTCTGGGGCGTTGCTGTCGACCTGGTTCCGGCGCATGCAAGAGCCTGTAACAGTAGAAGCCGAGGCTAGACCCGCCAACCCTTGATGACGTTAGTGGCCTCACCGCGGGCCCGCTCCCTCGGGCCCGCGATGAAGGCGCTATGGACATCCCCCCTGCAATTGGGCAATATACTGCGCACTGTGAGGACGACCTCACGACGCACCGCGTGACCAATCAGGGGACGGCCCCATCATTCAAACGATGGAGACACACTCATGTCCTGGATCATTCTGTTCTTCGCCGGCCTGTTCGAAGTAGGCTGGGCGGTAGGCCTGAAATACACCGACGGCTTCACCCGGCCACTGCCAACCGTGCTCACGGTCGGCGCCATGGTGATCAGCCTTGGCTTGTTGGGCCTGGCCATGAAAGAACTGCCACTGGGTACCGCCTATGCCATCTGGACCGGAGTTGGTGCAGTCGGTACGGTGATTGCCGGGATCATCCTGTTCGGTGAATCCATGGCCCTGGTCCGCCTGCTCAGCGTTGCCCTGATCATCACCGGCCTGGTCGGCCTGAAGGTCAGCGCCAGCTGACCTCCCCCCTACTATCTCTTAACGCAGATCGCCGCGCAGAGCACTGACCTGCTCGCGTAGCGCTTCCGGCTGCGCCGCCTCCACCGGGATGGCGGCGCCCGCCACCAGGGTCACCCGCGACCACAGTCGCTTGAACAAGCCCTTGCCCGGATCGCGACTGAAGAAGCTGCCCCACAAGCCCTGCAACGCCAGGGGGATCACCGGCACTGGGGTCTCCTGCAAAATCCGATTGACCCCACCTTTGAACACATCGATCTCGCCATCGGCGGTCAGCTTGCCCTCGGGGAAGATGCACACCACCTCGCCCGCCGCCAGGTACTGGGCGATCCGCGCGAAGGCCCGCTCGTACGTCGCTTCATCTTCACCACGCCCGGCAATCGGAATCGCCCCAGCGGTGCGGAAGACGAAGTTGAGCACCGGCAAGTTGTAGATCTTGTAGTACATGACGAAGCGCACCGGCCGCCGGATCGCACCGCCGATCAGCAGCGCATCGACGAACGACACGTGGTTGCACACCAGCAGCGCCGCGCCTTCATCGGGAATGCGCTGCAGATCACGGTGCTCGACGCGGTACATCGAGTGGCTGAGCAGCCAGATCAAGAAGCGCATGGTGAACTCGGGCACAATGCGGAAGATGTAGGTGTTGACCGCGATATTGAGCAGCGATACCACCAGGAACAGCTGCGGGATGCTCAGCTTGGCCAGGCTCAACAAGACGATGGTAAGGATCGCCGAGACCACCATGAACAGCGCATTGAGAATGTTGTTGGCAGCGATCACCCGCGCCCGCTCGCCCTCGGCAGTGCGCGCCTGGATCAGTGCATACAGCGGCACGATATAGAAGCCGCCGAACACCCCCAGGCCAACGATAGAGACCAGGATCCACCAGGCCTGGTGCATCCCCAGCAGGGCCAGCCAGTCGTGCGCGACGGCGCCGCTCGGCACGTCGCCCGAATGCCACCACCAGAGCAAGCCGAACAGGGTCAGGCCGAACGAGCCGAACGGCACCAGGCCGATTTCCACCTTGCGCCCGCTGAGCCGTTCACAGAGCAGCGAACCCACGGCGATGCCGACCGAGAACAGGGTCAGCACCAAGGTCACCACGGTTTCATCGCCGTGCAGCCAGTCTTTGGCATAGGCCGGAATCTGCGTCAGGTAGATCGCACCGACGAACCAGAACCAGGAGTTGCCGACGATCGAACGCGACACCGCTGGCGTCTGCCCCAGGCCCAGGCGCAAGGTGATCCAGGACTGCTTGAAGATGTTCCAGTCCAGTTTCATCTCTGGCGCCGCCGCTGCCGCGCGCGGGATCCAGCGACTGGCCAGGTAGCCCAGCACCGCGGTGCCGACGATGCCGCCAGCCACCACCGTGGCGTAGTTGCTCGACGACATCATCACCCCGGCGCCGATGGTCCCGGCCAGGATCGCCAGGAAGGTGCCCATTTCCACCAGGCCATTGCCACCGACCAGCTCTTCTTCGCGCAGGGCCTGCGGCAGGATCGAATACTTCACCGGACCAAACAGCGCCGAATGGGTACCCATGGCGAACAGCGCCAGCAGCATCAGCACCAGGTGATTGCTGACAAAACCGACCGCGCCGATGGCCATGATGACGATCTCCGCCAGCTTGATCATGCGGATCAGCGCGTCCTTGGCGAACTTCTCGCCAAACTGCCCGGCCAGCGCCGAGAACAGGAAGAACGGCAAAATGAACAGCAACGCGCACAAGTTGACCAGTATCGAGCGATCGCCTTCCAGGCTCAGCTTGTACAGGATCGCCAGGATCAGCGACTGCTTGAACAGGTTGTCATTGAAGGCGCCCAGCGACTGGGTGATGAAGAACGGCAGAAAGCGCCGCTTGCCGAGCAAGGTGAATTGCGAGGGGTGACTCATCAATCGTATCCCTGAATAGAGCCGCGGAGGGCTTATGCCTTATTAGAATGCGTGCATAGGGTTGAAAGCCACACCCAGCTTGTCAACTGCGATTTTTACCAGTGGCAGCTCAGCCGCGCATTGTCCAAGCTGGGGCTGATCTCTAGCGGATGCTGGATACCCACGGATGGAAGGTTTATTGGCAACGATTTATGCCGCGTTCGCAAGGTACCTGGCTTGGGGCCTTGCCCTATGTTTAGCGCTGGCAAGCTCTCCACCCAGCGAAGCGGCGACAGCTCTTGCCAACGCCAAATCGACCTTCATCGAAAGCCTGTTGGCGCGCATGACTGTCGAAGAGAAGGCCGGTCAATTGCTCATGCGTTTCGCCGAAGCCGAACCACCCCCTCAAATCGTCCTCGATGCAGTGGCGGCAGGCAACGTGGGTAGCGTGTTCGCGCACCCCGCTGCAACGCCCGCGCAGCTGCGAACCCTCCAACAGCATGCGGTAAAGCACAGCCGCCTCGGTATCCCGCTGTTCTTCGCCGGTGACGTGGTGCATGGGCGCAGAACGATCTTCCCCATCGGTCTGGGCCTTGCCTCCAGCTGGGACCTTGACGCAATCAGCGTCAGTGCCCGGGTAGCCGCGCGCGAAGCCACTGGCGATGGTTTGGATATGACCTTCGCGCCAATGGTCGACATCAGTCGTGATCCGCGCTGGGGCAGGATCTCCGAGGGCTTTGGCGAAGACACTTACCTAGTCTCGCGCATCGCCGCCACGGTGGTCCGCGGTTTTCAGGGTGAGCTGGGAGCCAGAGACAGCCTCATGGCCTGCGTCAAACATTTCGCCGCTTATGGCGCAGTGGAGGGCGGGCGGGACTACAACTCGACCGACGTCAGCCCGCTACGCCTCTATCAGGACTACCTGCCTCCTTACCTGGCTGCCATTAATGCAGGGGCAGGCGCCATCATGACTGCTCTGACCAGTCTCAACGGCGTTCCAGCCACAGCTAATGGCTGGCTGCTGCGCAGCGTACTGCGTCAGCAATGGCAATTCTCCGGACTGGTCATCAGTGATCATAGTGCGATCGAGGAACTGATCGTCCATGGCGTTGCCCAGGACGGTGCACAGGCCGCGCAGCGGGCTCTCGTCGCCGGAACCGACGTCAGCATGAACGATCGCTACTATCTGCAAACGCTGCCAGGGCTGATCGAGCAGGGCCAGATTGAGGTTGAACTGCTGGATGATGCCGTGCGCCGGGTCCTGGCAGTCAAATACGATATGGGGCTGTTCGAATCGCCTTTTCGCAGGTTGAGCGGCAGCCACGGCGCTGCTTTCTCCAACGCAGGCCTTGCTCTTTATAGAGCCGAGGCCAGGCACGTCGCCCGACGGACCTTGGTGCTGCTGAAGAATGAACGCGCCACACTGCCTCTCAAGCGCCAAGGTACCATCGCGCTGATCGGCCCGATGGCCGACAACTCACGGGATATCCTCGGCAGTTGGCCGGCCAACGGCCAGCCCAGCCAGGCAGTCAGTCTCTACCAGGGTCTGCGCACGGCATTGGGTGATCATGCACAGCTGCTGTATGCCTTGGGGGCGAACATTCATGACAACCCACCCGCCTTCGACCTGTTGGCCGACAACCAGGTAGTGCTCGACCCGCGACCGCCATCGGCCCTGCTGGCAGAAGCGCTGGCAATTGCCAGGCAGGCTGACGTGGTGATCGCCGCACTCGGCGAGCCGCGGGGGATGTCGCATGAAGGCGCCAGCAAAACCACCCTCGACCTGCCCCAGCAGCAGCGGGAACTGCTGCGCGCCTTGAAAATGACCGGCAAGCCGTTGGTGCTGGTATTGATGAACGGCCGCCCGCTGTCCATCGTCGAGGAAAGCCAGTGGGCCGATGCGGTGCTGGAAACCTGGTTCAGTGGCAGCGAGGGCGGCAACGCCATCGCCGATGTCCTGCTGGGCGACTACAACCCCTCCGGCAAGTTGCCGATCAGCTTTCCGCGCACGGTCGGTCAGTTGCCTGTGCATTACAATACCCTCAATACCGGTCGGCCGTTCATCAAGGAGCGACCGAGCAAATACAAGTCGCGCTACTTCGACCTGGACCCCACTCCGCTGTACCCGTTCGGCTATGGTTTGAGCTACACCACCTTCAGTTTGTCCAGCCTACGCCTCTCCACGCACCAGCTGCCCCCAGGTCAGTCACTGCAAGCGAGTATCACCGTCAAGAACCAGGGCTCGCGCAGCGGCGAGACAGTGGTGCAACTGTATCTACGCGACCGGGTAGCCTCAGTCAGCCGGCCGATCAAGGAGCTCAAGGGTTTCAGGAAGGTATTGCTCGCCCCAGGTGAATCGCGCCGGATCACCTTCACTGTCGACCAGACCGCGCTGGGCTTCTACAACCAGGACCTGCAATGGATCATCGAGCCTGGCGAGTTCGACGTGATGATCGGCCTGGACTCGCAGCACCTCGAGCATGCCCGTTTCGAGCTACTGGAAGCCTCACGCTAGCATTGCCCTGCACCTGCGCCGTCAGGTTTGCAGTTGCCCGACAGCTTCGGGCTTGATATTCGTAGCGCGCAACGCTGGCAGCTAAATGGAGGCTGAGGCAAACTGCGCGCACTGGACGCCCGCCCCGTCGCAAGTAGCGAGCGCTATTCAAGGATGACAGAAGGGATCGATGGGTAATCGCACGCACAACGCTCAATTGAAGGGCGTGATTGAACTAGCCACCCAGACTGGGCAAAGCGCCAGAAACAAACAAGATCTTCTGCATGCAGTGCAGGCGATCCGCGACTTCAAAGGCCCATTACGCTTCGACAATACCCTGCCCTGGTGCCTGACGCTGCTGCTTGCCGGCCTCACCCTGGTTGTCGTTGGCCTTTGCTACCAGTACCCCATGCAGGCAACCACGTGGGCCGCCAAGGTCACCCCGGACAAAGCCCACCTGCTATTGCTGGCCGTGGTAGCAGGGTTGCTGACCATGACCCTGCTCAGCCTGCGCGCGATCTTCAAGCGGGCCAACCTGCTGTCAGGTCTGTCCACTGACCTGGCCAGACGCTCAAGCCTGTTCAGCGCCGGACTGAGCCCTATCGACAGCCCACCTGGGTTGATCCTTGAGCAACTGGGCGAGCACTTCGAAGATTATCAACGCGGCAACCACAGCCGCGATATCACCCGTGCGCTGCGCGGGCGCTATCAAGGCCCGCTGCACAGTTTCGAGTACGCCTACTACCAGCTGCATTACGTGGTCAGACGCCTGGAGCAGGAAGAGGTGTCGGACGGCAAAGGCGGCACCCGCCAGCAAACCCGCGTGGTCTACGACCATCATGATCGCTTCAGCCTGGTGCTGGACTTCCCCTGGATCGAGGGCATTGCCGTGCGCTCGGGCGGGCCGAGCGCCATCGACTTCGAGCACAAGCACCAAACCTCTTCGACCGACTTCAACCGCGCCTTTACCCTGACTGGTGCCAGCGCCATGGCTTGCGCGCGCTTCGCCAAGCCGGTGACGGTTGTGCATCTGCTTGGCCTGAAGCCGAGGTTCAGCCAATTGAACCTTGAGTTCTCGCTGAACCAGGGCGGCTTGTGCATCAGCTTCGACAACAGCGACCTGCTTGGCTTCCAGCTGCCGTGCGACCTGCATTCGCCCAGCGAATTCCACGCGTTGATCGACGCTGGAGTGCCACTGCCCGCGCTTACCCAACTGCTCGAAGCGATCCACACGCTTGCCGAGCAGCATGACGACAACTTCAACCTGCCTCGCCAGGCAACCCCTCATATGGAGAACTGACAATGGATATCCCGGTCATCATCGGGCTGGTCATCGCCGTCATCGTGTCGTTGACGGTGATCGGCCTGTACAACTCGATCATCGGTGGGCACAACCGCGCGCAACGCGCCTGGGCCGATGTGCTGACCTATGAACGGCAGAAAACCAAGGTGCTCGATGCCCTGCAGGAGCAAGTCACCCAGTATCAAGAGTACGAGCAGAGCCTGCTTGGCGAGATCACCCGTCTGCGCAGCGCCATTGCCGAGTTGCCGGCTGCGGCCGATGGCAACTCGCTGGCCAAGACCGAACAGGCGACCCAGGCGCTGTTGAGCGGGCTGCGGGTCGCCTTCGAAGCCTACCCGGACCTCAAGGCGTCCGAGGTGCTGAACAATCTGATGCGCGAAATTACCGAACAGCAGGAAAACGTCGGTGCAGCCATCGTCATCTTCAATGGCGAGGTCGAACGCTTCAACAACACCCTCCAGATGTTTCCAGGCTCGCTGGTCAATGGCGCGCTGAACAAGAAGTCCCCGATCACGCCGTTTACCGATGCCCAGGCCGCGCAGGGTTTCTCGTACCGGCCGAACCTGTAGGCAATGCAGCCGTCGCCGAGGGCGGCGTTGACTGAGACCTATACTGGGCTTCCTGCGATACTTCGACGACAAGGACGTGGTAATGCTCGCCTCACTCAAGCGCTATCCCCCTGCGGTCAACCTGCTCCTGCTGACCACGTTCGTCCTGACCTTGGCCCGCGCGATCACCCTGCCCTACCTGGTGGTCTACCTGGCGGACAACTTCCAGCTCGCAGTCAGCCAGATCGGCCTGCTGATCGGCGGCGCGTTGATGCTGGCGTCGCTGCTGAGTCTGTACGGCGGGCACCTGGTCGACACCCTGCGCAACCACACCTTGGTAATCAGCGCCACGCTGCTGTTCGCGCTGGCCTTCGGCGTGGCCATCGCCAGCCGCTCGGCGTTGCTGTTCTTTGTCTGCCTGGTGCTGATCAACCTGGCCCTGGCGGTGGTCGACATTGCCGCCAAAACGGGCTTCTGCGCGCTGCTGCCGGTCGAGGAGCGCGCCGAGGTGTTCGCCATCAAGTACACCTTGAGCAATATCGGCTACGCCATCGGCCCACTGCTAGGCGTGGCGCTGATCGAGCTGGACGATCAGCTGCCGTTTCTGGTCTCGGCAGCGATCGGCCTGGGCATGTGCCTTTGCTATGCGCGCTTGGGCGATCGGCAGTTGCGCGCGAGCAGTCCGGGACAAACAGGCGCCGGCTTTGGCCAGGTGGCCCTGCGCCTGGCGCGGGATCGACGACTGGTCTGCTTTACCCTGGGCGGGGTGCTCAGCGCAGTGGTGTTCGGCCAGTTCACCGCGTACCTGTCGCAGTACCTGGTGGTCACCGCCAGCCCCGCCGAAGCGGCGCGGCTGGTGGGGTACCTGGTGACGACCAACGCCGTTACCGTGATTGCGCTTCAGTACCTGATCGGCCGGCGTATCAGCCGCCAACGCCTGATGCCCTGGCTGCTGGCCGGGATGGGGCTGTTCATCGCCGGTCTGCTGGGCTTCTCCCTGGCTGATTCGGCGCTGGCCTGGTGCCTGGCGATGCTGGTGTTCACCCTGGGTGAGATCATCGTCATTCCGGCCGAATACATGTTCATCGACCTGATTGCGCCGGAGCATCTGCGCGGTGTCTATTACGGCGCGCAGAACCTGTCCAACCTCGGCGCGGCGCTGGGGCCGGTGATCGTAGGCTTTGCCTTGGGGCAGTGGGTACCGGTGGCGGCCTTCTACCTGCTGGTGTTGTCGGTGATACTGGCGGCAGTGTTTTATTACCTGGGCACACAAAAGCGCTAGATTTTCGGTCAGGGCCCTGCGACGTCCTGCCACTGCGACCATGGTCGGCGCTGACGAAGCCCGAACGGCGTGCCAGACTGGTTGATCGGGACCGCGTTGGTTTTTTTGCTCCGGAGTCTTCATGTCGTTATCCAGCGGGCTGATCGCCGTGGTCGCCCTGGCCTACATGGCCATCATGTTCGCCATCGCCTTTTATGGCGATCGCCGCAGCACGCCGTTGCCGCCGCGCCTGCGTGCCTGGGTATACAGCCTGTCGCTGGCCGTCTATTGCACCAGCTGGACCTTCTTTGGCGCCGTCGGCCAGGCCGCCGAACAGCTGTGGGCGTTCTTGCCGATCTATCTGGGGCCGGTACTGTTGCTGATCTTCGCGCCGCAAGTGGTGCAGAAGATGGTGCTGATCAGCAAACAGCAGAACATCACCTCGATCGCCGACTTCATCGCCGCGCGCTATGGCAAATCGCAGAGCCTGGCAGTGGTGGTGGCGCTGATCTGCCTGGTTGGGGTACTGCCTTACATCGCCTTGCAACTCAAAGGCATCGTGCTCGGGGTCAACCTGCTGATTGGCGCCAACGCCGACGCCACCGGTACCCGCGTACAGGACACCGCCTTGGTGGTGTCGCTGGTGCTGGCGCTGTTCTCGATCGTCTTCGGTACGCGCAGCCTGGACGTCACCGAGCACCACCGCGGCATGGTCCTGGCGATTGCCTTCGAGGCGCTGGTCAAGCTGCTGGCGTTCCTGGCCGTGGGCGTGTTCGTGGTATTCAACCTGTACGACGGTTTCGACGACCTGTTCACCCAGGCGCGCCAGTCGGCGCACCTGGAGAGCTACTGGCAGGAGACCATCAACTGGCCGTCGATGGTGGTCCAGACCGGCGTGGCGATGATGGCGATCATCTGCCTGCCACGCCAGTTCCATGTGACCGTGGTGGAAAACATCGAAGCCCAGGACATGCGCATGGCGCGCTGGGTGTTCCCGATGTACCTGGTGCTGGCGGCGCTGTTCGTGGTGCCCATTGCCCTGGCGGGGCAGATGCTGCTGCCGGGCACGGTGATCTCCGACTCCTTCGTCATCAGCCTGCCGCTGGCTGAAGCCCATCCGAGCCTGGCGCTGCTGGCGTTCATCGGCGGCGCTTCGGCCGCCACCGGCATGGTCATCGTCGAGGCGGTGGCGCTGTCGACCATGGTCTCCAACGACATGCTGCTGCCCTGGCTGCTGCGGCGCAAGAATGCCGAACGGCCGTTCGAGGCGTTCCGCCACTGGATGCTCTCGGTACGCCGGGTGACTATCGTGGTCATCCTGCTGCTGGCCTATGTCAGCTACCGCCTGCTCGGCTCCACCGCAAGCCTGGCAACCATCGGCCAGATCGCCTTTGCCGCCGTCACCCAGTTGACCCCAGCAATGCTCGGCGCGCTTTACTGGAAGCAGGCCAACCGCCGCGGGGTGTTCGCAGGATTGGCCGCCGGTATCTTCCTGTGGTTCTACACCCTGGTGCTGCCGATTACCGCGCATAGCCTGGGTTGGTCGCTGGAACTGTTCCCAGGTTTGGCCTGGCTGCATGGCAACCCTCTGAACCTGCCGATTACCCCATTGACCCAAGGCGTGGTGCTATCGCTGGCGGGTAACTTCACCCTGTTCGCCTGGGTTTCGATCCTGTCACGCACACGGGTGTCGGAGCACTGGCAGGCCGGCCGCTTCATCGGCCAGCAGACCAGCGCCCGGCCCAACAGCCGCTCGCTGCTGGCGGTGCAGATCGATGACCTGCTCAAGCTCGCGGCGCGCTTCGTCGGCGAGGAGCGGGCGCGGCAGAGCTTCATCCGCTTCGCCTACCGCCAGGGCAAGGGTTTCAACCCTAACCAGAATGCCGACGGCGACTGGATCGAACACACCGAACGCTTGCTCGCCGGGGTGCTCGGCACCTCCTCGACCCGGGCAGTGGTCAAGGCCGCCATCGAAGGCCGCGACATGCAGCTCGAAGACGTGGTGCGCATCGCCGACGAGGCCAGCGAGGTGCTGCAGTTCAACCGCGCCCTGCTGCAAGGGGCGATCGAGAACATCAACCAGGGCATCAGCGTAGTCGACCAGAACCTGCACCTGGTGGCCTGGAACCGCCGCTACCTGGAGCTGTTCAACTACCCGGACGGTTTGATCAGCGTGGGCCGGCCGATTGCCGACATCATCCGCTACAACGCCGAGCGCGGCCTGTGCGGCCCGGGCGAGGCCCAGGTGCACGTGGCGCGGCGCCTGCACTGGATGCGCCAGGGCCGGGCGCACACCTCCGAGCGACTGTTCCCCAATGGCCGGGTTATCGAGCTGATCGGCAACCCGATGCCGGGCGGTGGCTTCGTCATGAGCTTCACCGACATCACCCCGTTCCGCGAGGCTGAGCAGGCGCTCAAGGAGGCCAACGAGGGCCTGGAGCAGCGGGTCGCCGAGCGCACCCACGAGCTGTCTCAGTTGAACCAAGCGCTGACCGAGGCCAAGAGCCGCGCCGAGGCGGTCAGCCAATCCAAGACCCGCTTCCTGGCGGCGGTCAGCCATGACCTGATGCAACCGCTCAATGCCGCCCGGTTGTTCTCCGCGGCGTTGTCGCAGCAGGCCGAAGGCATGTCGGACGAGGCCCAGCAACTGGTCCAGCACATGGACAGCTCGCTGCGTTCGGCTGAAGAGCTGATCAGCGACCTGCTGGACATCTCGCGCCTGGAAAACGGCAAGGTCACCCCAGACATCAAGCCCTTCGCCCTCAGCGACCTGTTCGACACGCTGGGCGCCGAGTTCAAGGTGCTGGCGGCGGAAAAAGGCCTGGAGTTCCGCCTGCGCGGCAGTCGCCTGCGGGTCAACAGCGACATCAAGCTGCTGCGCCGGGTGCTGCAGAACTTCCTCACCAACGCCCTGCGCTATGGCAAGAGCCCGATCCTGTTCGGCGTACGCCGCCAGGGCGAGCGCCTGTGGCTAGAGGTGTGGGATCGCGGGCCGGGCATTACCGACGACAAGCTGCAGGTGATCTTCCAGGAGTTCAAGCGCCTGGACAGCCACCAGACCCGCGCCGAGAAGGGGCTGGGCCTGGGCCTGGCGATCGCCGATGGCCTGTGCCGCGTGCTGGGGCATACGCTTGAGGTGCGCTCATGGCCAGGCAAGGGCAGCGTGTTCCGCGTCAGCGTGCCAATCGCCAGCGCCGCAACAGCCGCGCCTAGTGCCCCTGCCGAGCAGCAGCCCGGGCAACCGCTGGCTGGCCTGCACGTGCTGTGCGTCGACAACGAGGCGAGCATCTTGATCGGCATGAACAGCCTGCTCAGCCGTTGGGGCTGCCAGGTCTGGACCGCTCGCAACCGCGAGGAATGTGAAGCGTTGCTGGCCCAAGGCATGCGCCCACACCTGGCATTGGTCGACTATCACCTGGACGATGGCGACACCGGTACCGAGCTGATGGCCTGGCTACGGACCCGCCTGGGTGAGCCGGTGCCAGGGGTAGTGATCAGCGCCGATGGGCGCAACGAGACCATCGCCATGGTCCATGCCGCCGGCCTCGACTACCTGGCCAAGCCAGTCAAGCCCGCAGCGTTACGCGCCTTGCTCAATCGGCATCTGAGCCTGGTTCAGTAAGCGCTTGGTCGCTCAAGGCGCGCTCGAGCAGCTCGGCCGGCAGACTCTTGCTGGCGCGAGCGCCGAGCAGCTTGAGCTGCTCGCTGCGGCTGATCAGGTTGCCGCGCCCTTCACAGAGTTTGTTGCGCGCCGCCGCATAGGCTTTGTCGACTTGTTGCAGCCGCGCGCCGAGCTCGTCCAAGTCCTGGATGAACAGCACGAACTTGTCGTATAGCCAGCCGGCGCGCTCGGCGATCTCGCGGGCGTTCTGGCCCTGGCGCTCTTGCTTCCAGAGGCTGTCGATGACCCGCAGGGTCGCCAGCAGGGTGGTGGGGCTGACGATGACGATCTGCCGATCGAAGGCTTCCTGGAACAAGTTGGGTTCGGCTTGCAGCGCGGCTGAGAAGGCCGCTTCGATGGGCACGAAAAGCAGCACGAAGTCCAGGCTGTGCAACCCCTCCAGGCGGCTGTAGTCCTTGCTGGACAGGCCTTTGACGTGGCTGCGCAGCGATTGCACATGCTGCTTGAGCGCCGCTTCGTCGTTGTTACTGACGAACTGCTGGTAGGCGGTGAGGCTGACCTTGGCGTCGACCACCACCTGCTTGTCGCCGGGCAGCATGATCAGCACATCGGGCTGATAACGCTCGCCATCGGCGCTTTTCAGGCTGACCTGGGTTTGATATTCGCGGCCCTTTTCCAGGCCGGCGTGCTCGAGCACTCGCTCCAGGATCAGCTCGCCCCAGTTGCCCTGGGTTTTCTGCCCCTTGAGGGCCTGGGTCAGGTTGGTCGCCTCATCGGACAGGCGCAGGTTGAGCTGCTGCAGACGCTCGAGCTCTTTGCTCAGGGAGAACCGCTCGCGGGCCTCTTGCTGGTAGCTCTCTTCCACGCGTTTTTCAAACGCCTGGATGCGTTCCTTGAGCGGATCGAGCAGTTGGCCCAGGTGCTGTTGGCTGGTCTGGGCGAAGCGCTGTTCGCGCTCATCGAAGATCTTGCTGGCCATCTCGGCGAACTGCGCACGCAGGGTGTCACGGGCTTGCTGCAAGTCTTCCAGACGCTGCTGGTGGCTTTCCTGCTGCTCGCGCAGTTCAGCCTCCAGACGCGCTGCCTGGGCCTCCAGCCGGCGTAATTCGGCTTCACGGCTGGTGCGTTCGAGCTGCCAGGCATGGGCGGCGTCGCGGGCGTTGTCGCGGTCGATCTGGAGCAGTTCCAGCTCACGGCCAAGGGCGGCGAGGTTGGCTTGCTTGACGCCGTTGGCTTCGCTGAGGTCGCTGATTTCGTCGCGGCTGGCGTCGAGTTGGGCCTGCAGGCCTTCGTGGGCGAGCATGGCCGCGCTGAGGCGCTCTTCGAGCAGCGCCAGCGCGTTCTGCCGGGCTGACTGGCGACGCTGGCTCTGCAGGATCCAGGTCAGGCAGGGAACTGCCGCCGCCACGATGCCCAGCAGAATGCTGGCCAGATCTACTGCCATAGCTACCCCAATTAGTTCGATTTCGGTGGATGGAGCTTAACAGTACGCAGGCTGTTCGGTCCTCGGCCCCGCGTTGCGGGCCATCGCAGACAAGCCAGCGCCTACAGTGACCGCGGAGCCTGTAGCAACTGGCTGTGCTTACGATGGCCCACAGTTGTCAGGTAGATGACATCTGCTTGAGCAACCGCCCAGCCTCCTGCGAGCCCTGCCCTGCCGCCAGCTCCAGCCAATAGCGCGCCTGCTCCGGCTCGCTGCGCTGGCACAAGCGGCCATATTCAAGTTGCGCCCGGCGATCCCCCGCCCGCGCCGCTTGGCGCAGCAGTTCATGGCCAATACGCCGATCCCGGGCATTACCGCAGTCGCGGCAAAGCATCTGCCCCAGGCGACTCTGTGCCACCACCACACCCTGGCGCGCCGGCTGCTTGAGCAAGCGCCCAGCCAGGTGCTTGACGCTGTGCTTGTCACCCAGGCGCGGGCTGTCGAGCAGCCACAGGGCTACTTTCAGGGAAAAGCGCTTGGGAACAGGCTCGGACGATGCGGGGGGTTGAGCGAGGTTTTTACCGCGAAAATTCATGACTGACAGCGAAGGCAATTCGTGAGGCGCGCCACTCTACTCCATTTTTTGCGCGATGGCCTGGGCGTTTGTTGATGAAATTTCAAAAAAATTTGGTGATCTTTTCTTGACGTTTTCCAACCGGCATTTATCACCGAGTCGATTGACGACGATTGTCGGACAGTTATGAATATTGCTGGCACGCCCGTCCTAGAGCAAGCGCTCGGGACAATCCACAGATCCTGTGGATAACTCGGTGGACAACCACTTCATGTTGCCTTCAAACCCCCATGAAATGGGGCCTACAGTCAAACTGTCGATTTTTTCACCAGCTAAAATTAGTGTTTTTTTTCATTGACTTAAGCTTTCAGTCAAGGCATTGGCGAGGCCATCGGCGGTTGTTGCAGTGCCGTTACAAGCTGCGCCTCAAATGTGTACAAGTGCACCGAAACCCCGCATTTGGATGCACGAAAATAGTCCATGCGACCAATTGCCCTGGTTGCTCCCCCACTTCACAAGAGGGCCAGGAACAGACATACTGGTCGGCTTCGCGGCTAAAAAGCAGCGATGCTTGCACTCCCTGTTTTTTTCCTGTAGGGTGCGCCTCGTTAGTACCCAGCTGAAAATCAATTCTGGCCAGTAAGGTCCCTGCAGCGTCCAGCTCCCCCCAAGAGCAGCACCTGCTGAAACAGGACCGGCCCTTTCGATGATTCACTCGGCAGCCAACGCTGCTCAAGCACGAATCACCTCGCAGATTGATCGGGATCTTCACCCAGAGGCCTTGAACCTTCGCCTCGGTGTGCCTGCCCGACTTTTGACGTACCTACCAGTCAGCCCAGCGCCTACCTATTGAATGCGCCACCTCTGGCTGCCCTGTTCCAGTCAGGTTCAGCGCCTCCTTAATAAAGGCGTCACTGGAACGTTTCTAAGATGCATGGATCGTATTCCATGACTAATGCAGGAACCTCCACATAATGACAAATCATCATCAGTTTCAGCGTGCCGTTGGCACTCTCTCTCAGGCCTTCGCCCCACTGAAGTGCCTTATCGTTGCCCCACGCAAGGGCAGCTTCAGCTTCACCCTGGTCGACGAACACGGTATCGCTTGCCACAGCGAGCGCCTGTATCCCGAGCAGTACAACCGCGCCGAACCGCTGCAAGCGGTCATCGATCGGACCCGCCAATCGCTGACCGCGTGATTGGCGAATGCCAGCCCATTCATGGGTTGAATCGGCGCACTTCCCTGCTGCCTGTTGGTTCTTGGCCTAATTGCTGTATGGCATATGGCGAACAACCTCAGGCAGCAATCGATTTAAAAACAGGCCTTTACGCCGTGGTTATCACACTACACTTCAACTCGAGTGGTGTAAGCCGCTTCCGGCGGGCCTGATCCTTCACCAGCTGCCAAGCTCCAGCGCCCGTCGGCCCTTAATAGAACGAGGGCATCATGGGTATCGCTGCGAATGAATTGTGTCAGTATGTGATCCGTCCAACCCTGGTCTACCTGAACCGTCATTGCGCCAGCGCCGAGGCCTTGCTACTCGGTGTCGCCGCCAGCCAATCGGCACTCGGTTCAGCCTTGCACGACCGACGCGGACACGGTCTCTACCGAATCGGTGAGACACGTCACCAGGCCCTGTGGGACGACTACCTCGCTCGCGATCCGGACCTGGCCAGCCTGGTCCGCGGCCTTGCCAGCCAACACGCCTTCCTGGGCGGGCCGCACCTGGAGCTGACGGTCAACCTGCGCTACTCCACCGCCATCGCCTGGATGCTCATCGAACAGCAATCCACCGCCCTCCCCGCGCCCGATGATCTGCTTGGACTTGCCCGAATCTGGCGGCAAATCTTCCAGCCCCAGGGACGCCTGCGTGACTTCACTCACGCTTGGCACACCTGCATTGAACCAATCCTGTCGGAAGCCTCCTAAGCGTCATCCTACAAAAAACCGGAAAAAAGGGAATTTTGGTCGGATTGTCCTACAAAACCGCTCTATCTCCTGCGTTTGAGGCTATGGCGCGGCGCGTGATTTGTTGGTAGCTTTTCGCCCCGGAGATCCCAAGGAGTTTCACAATAATGAAAAAAGTAATGCTCAAAACCTCCCTCGGCGTCGCCGTTGCTCTCGCTTCCAGCCAATTGCTGGCCAGCGGCTTTGCGCTTAACGAGCAAAGCATCAGCGGCATGGGGACAGGTTTCGCGGGTCGTTCTTCTTCTGCCGAAGATGCCAGCACCGTGTTTGGCAACCCTGCTGGTATGTCGCGCCTCAAGCGTGAACAGATCACCGTGGGTGGCGCCGCCGTTATCGCAAAATCCGACATCTCGGGCCCAGGCAGCAACTATGGGGGGGAAACTGACGGTGACATGGTCCCGGTGGTTGGCGTACCGATGGGTTACTACGTCAAGCCAATCGATGATCACTGGAGCGTAGGTTTTGGCGTGTACGTGCCGTTCGGCCTGGTTACCGACTACGGTGGAGACGACGCCGCACGCTACTGGGGCAAGAAAAGCCACGTAGAAGTCATCACCTTCCAGCCGACCGTCAGCTATGCCTTCAACGACAAGGTATCGATCGGTTTCGGCCCTACCTTCAACCGGATCAAGGGTGAGCTGGGTTCCAACCTGAACCAGTCGTTCATCGGTCAGGGTGATGGCGAGGTGAAGATCAAGGGTGACGACACCGCTGTAGGCTACAACATCGGTATTCTGGTACAGGCCACCGATCAGACTCGTCTGGGCCTGACCTATCACTCGATGGTCGACTACAAACTCGAAGGCAAGACTCGCGTCAGCAGCCCGTTGCTCGGCCCGTTCGATGGCAACAAGTTCGATGCCACGCTCAAGATCAAGACCCCAGAGTCGGTGGACTTCTCGATCACCCACGAGCTGGACGATCAGTGGACCGTCTACGCGGGTAGCACCTGGACCCGCTGGAGCCGCCTGGAAGCCATCACCGTCAATAACGAGCTGCCTGCTGCGCTGGCAGGTAGCCCGATCGGTAGCTCCTTTGGCACCATCAGCGAAGAGCAGAACTGGCATGACACCTGGGCTCACGCTATTGGCGTGTCCTACAAGGTCAACAAGGAGTGGACGCTGCGTACCGGCTTCTCGGTCGATCAATCGCCTACCAACAACC
>Ga0247819_10000096_pt1 | contig 54455 bp, 46 predicted proteins | sample 13C_Xylose_Day6_FD_193428 | JGI IMG/M metagenome (GOLD analysis project Ga0247819, IMG submission 193428) | Soil microbial communities from agricultural site in Penn Yan, New York, United States - 13C_Xylose_Day6 | ecosystem: Environmental > Terrestrial > Soil > Agricultural land | place: USA... | reverse complement strand
CTTCCGCCCTTACGGCGGGTCACTTTTTGGCAAACGCCCGGTGTGCCGGCCCAGCCAAAAGTAACCAAAAAAGGCTGCGCTCCACCATCCGGCCCTACGCTGCGCTTCGGGTCCCCTCGCTTCGGTGTCTTCCACGCCCGCGCGGCCTACGATTTGCTACGCAAATCTACATCTCGCGCCTTCGGCTACGCCGAAGGGTGCTGCGCACCTGGCCCTCCAGACACCTACGCTCGGCCTCCTGAAGTCGCGAAGTTAGTGGCGGCGACTGGGCTGGCGTTATCTGGCGATAGTGCCAGGTGTGGTGGATAGTTGGACGCCATCGCGGGGCAAGCCCGCTCCCACGAGTCACCGCCAACCAAAAGCGGCGCGGTATCGTGGGAGCGGGCTTGCCCCGCGAAGAGGCCAGAACAAACAACACAAAAGAAAAATTCAAACCTTGGCCTTGGCTTCTGCGAGAGCGCAGCGATTCGCTGCTCTTGATCTTCGTGCGCGCAGGTTCAGGCGCCGCAGATTCGCGACTTCAGGAGGCTGAGCAGAGGTGTCTGGAGGGCCAGGTGCGATAGCACCCTTCGGCGCGGCCGAAGGCGCGAGATGTAGATTTGCGCAGCAAATCGTAGGCCGCGCGGGCCTGGAAGGCGCCGGCGCGAAGGGACCCCGGAGCGCAGCGCAGGGGCCGTATGCAGGAGCGAGCGGCTTTGCCTACTTTGGCCAAGACCAAAGTAGGCCGCCGTAAGGGCGGAAGGGGCCAGTAGCGCCGCCCCCTCAAATGGATAAGCTCAAATCTCTAGAAGCCCAAGCCCACCTCAAAGAAACACAAACTTGGCAATAAAGATCGCACAAAGCACCCAAAGGCTAGCCGAGATCTCCTTGTACTTCCCAGTCCCCGCCTTGAGCACCACATAGCTGATGAACCCCAAGGCAATCCCATCGGCCACCGAAAACGTCAACGGCATCATGATCACCGTGACAATCGCCGGAATGCTGTCAGTCGCCTCATCCCAGTGAATGTGCGCCATGCTTCCCATCATCAGCATCGCCACATAGATCAGCGCCCCCGCGGTGGCATAAGCAGGAATCATCCCCGCCAGCGGGGCAAAGAACATTGCCGCGACAAACAGCAGCCCGACCACCACGGCGGTCAGCCCGGTGCGCCCACCCGCTGCCACGCCCGCAGCACTCTCCACATAGCTGGTCACCGGTGGCACGCCCACCGCAGCACCAAAGACGCTCGACGCACTGTCTGCCTTCAGCGCCCGCGACAGGTTCTCGATCTTGCCATCCGCCGCTACCAGGTTGGCCCGCTGGGCAACGCCCATCAAGGTCCCCGCCGTGTCGAACATATGCACGAACAAGAACGCCAGGACCACGCTGATCATGCTGACGTTGAACACACCCGCCACATCCATGGCCATCCAGGTCGGCGCCAGGCTCGGCGGCAGCGAGAACACCCCGCCATACTGCACCAGGCCCAGACCCCAGCCTGCCAAGGTAACGGTGATGATGGCGATCAGGATCGCGCCGAACACCCGGTGGTAGCTGAGCACGGCAATCATCAGGAAGCACACCGCCGCCAGCAGTGGCCCCGGCTCATGCAGCGAGCCCAACTTGATCAGGGTGGCAGGGCTATCGACAACGATGCCTGCAGTCTTCAAGCCGATCAGTCCGAGAAACAATCCGACGCCGGCACCCATCGCATGACGCAAGCTCACTGGGATGCTGTTGAGCAGCCACTCACGCACCCGTGACAAGGTCAGGAACATGAACAGCACCCCAGAGACGAACACCGCACCCAGCGCGGCCTCCCAGGTGTACCCCATGGTTCCGACCACGGTATAGGTGAAGAAGGCATTCAGGCCCATGCCCGGTGCCAGGCCAACCGGCCAGTTGGCGTACAGCCCCATCAGCAGGCAACCAAGGGCGGCGGCGATGCACGTGGCGACGAACGCTGCCCCGTGGTCGATGCCGGCGTCAGCCATGATGTTGGGGTTGACGAAGATGATGTAGGCCATGGTGATGAAGGTGGTCACCCCGGCGATCATTTCGGTCTTGACCGTGGTGCCGTGTCGCTTGAGTTTGAAAATCCGCTCCAGCCAACTCGTTTCGAGCGGTGGGGCGAGATCCAGCGTAGGGGCTTCGGATTTGCGGCTTTCCACAGCGAGTACTCCTCAAGTCTTTCTTGTTGTTCGGAGCCAGTGACCTGCGCTATGCACTTGGTGACTCCGCGAGGGGGATTGGCAGACATCCGACCGTTTGTTGACTTCAGGGTCAAGAAGTTGCTCGCTGGATTATCCTTTTGTGTACAAAGAATGCAAATAATGTTTTATCTTTTGTACGAACAATCTGACGTCTGATGGCTATATGCCGAAAGGCCACCTGCAGAAACGGGTCAGCCTGTGTACAATAGGCCCATACCTTTATCCTTTATTTTCCAACCAGGGCTTGCCATCCACCCTCTGACAGGTATTACAGTCAAGGTCCGACTGGCGGATTCCCGTGCTCGAGTGCCCATGAACGAACAGCTGCAACCTCTCAAGAAACCTGTGCGCAATGGCAAGGCCGGCCGCAGTGGTACCCAGGATGACATCGTCTACGCGCATATTTTCGAGGCGATCCTCGAGCAGCGGCTGGCGCCGGGCACCAAGTTGAGCGAGGAAGCGCTGGGCGAGATCTTCGGTGTTAGCCGCACCATCATCCGTCGCGCTCTGTCGCGTCTGGCCCATGAAAGCGTGGTGCTGCTGCGGCCCAATCGTGGTGCGGTTGTCGCCAGCCCAACGGTTGAAGAAGCCCGCCAGGTGTTCTTCTCCCGGCGTATGGTCGAGCGTGCGATCACTGAGCTGGCGGTGCAGCATGCAACGCTCGAGCAACTCAACGAACTGCGCCAGATGGTTCGCGAAGAGCGCGACAGCTTCTCGCGTGGCGACCGTGGCGCGGGTATTCGCCTGTCCGGTGAATTCCACCTCAAGCTGGCTGAGGCTGCCGGTAATGCACCGCTGGTGAGTTTCCAGCGCAGCCTGGTATCGCAGACCTCGCTGATCATCGCCCAGTACGAAAGCGGCAACCGCTCGCATTGCTCGTACGATGAGCACATGCAACTGATCGACGCCATCGAAGCGCGCGATGCGCAGCAGGCGGTGAGCCTGATGATGCATCACATGGACCACATCGACAGCAAGCTGAACCTGGACGAGGAGAGCGCCTCGGACGACCTGCATGCAGTGTTCTCGCACTTGCTGCAGAAAAAGCCCAAGGCTTCTGCCAAAGGTTGATCGTTTGCCTGGATGATAATGGGGCCGTAAAGCGGCCCCAGTCGTTACTGGCCATTAGCCAAAGCTCTGCTAGATTTCACTCCTGCAAACCTTCATCAAGCAGTTGGGCTTGCGCAACCGTTGCGTCCAACTACTTGAGGAAAGGTCCATGACTACGTCCCTGGGTGTGCGCATGGGTGCCGAGCTGGTCGGCACATTCTGGTTGGTCCTGGGGGGATGCGGCAGCGCGGTGCTGGCGGCCAGCTCTCCCATCGGCATCGGCGTTCTGGGTGTCGCGTTCGCGTTCGGTCTGACCGTCCTGACCATGGCCTTCGCCATCGGCCATATCTCTGGTTGTCATCTCAACCCTGCGGTTTCGCTAGGGCTGGTGGTCGGTGGCCGGTTTCCTGCCAAAGAGCTGTTGCCCTACGTCGTCGCCCAGGTGGTCGGGGCAATCCTGGCCGCTGCGGTGATTTACTTCATTGCCAGTGGCAAGGCCGGCTTCGAGTTGTCGTCGGGGCTTGCCTCGAACGGCTATGCCGAGCACTCCCCCGGCGGCTATTCGCTACTGGCGGGGTTCACCAGTGAAGTGGTGATGACGGCGATGTTCCTGGTGATCATCATGGGCGCCACCGATGCTCGTGCGCCGGCGGGCTTTGCGCCAATTGCCATTGGCCTGGCCCTGACCCTTATCCACTTGATCTCCATCCCGGTCACCAACACTTCGGTGAACCCGGCGCGTAGCACCGGGCCGGCGTTGTTCGTGGGAGGCTGGGCGTTGCAGCAGTTGTGGCTGTTCTGGGTGGCGCCGCTGATCGGGGCTGTGATCGGCGGCGCGCTGTATCGAGGGCTGGCGCGCGAACCTTAGCGCTGGTGCACGCAGCGCCCGGCCGCGAAGGTTTCACGCACGGTACGGTCGTCGCCCAGGGTGGTGAGGACGAACAGGGTCTCCTCGATGCTGTTGGACTGCTGAATGCGGTAGTCCAGCAGCGGCGTGGCTTTGTAGTCGAGCACCACGAAGTCGGCGTCGTTGCCAGGCTTCAAGCTGCCGATGCGGTCGTCCAGGCGCAGCGCGCGGGCGCCGCCGAGAGTGGCCAGGTACAGCGACTTGTACGGGTGCAGGCGAGCGCCCTGCAACTGCATGACTTTGTACGCCTCGTTGAGGGTATTGAGCAGTGAGAAGCTGGTACCGGCCCCCACGTCGGTGCCCAGGCCGACGTTGACCTTGAACTTCTCCGCTTGCGGCAGGTTGAACAGGCCGCTGCCCAGGAACAGGTTGGAGGTCGGGCAGAAGGCGATCGCCGAACCGGTCTCGGCCAGGCGCTGGCATTCTTCATCGCACAGGTGCACGCCGTGGGCGAACACCGAGCGCTCGCCGAGCAGCTCGAAGTGGTCGTAGACGTCCAGGTAGCCTGTGCGTTCAGGGAACAGCGCCTTGACCCAGTCGATTTCCTTGAGGTTCTCCGACAGGTGGGTGTGCATATACACGCCCGGATGCTCCTTGAGCAGTTGTCCGGCCAGGGCCAGTTGCTCTGGGGTGCTGGTCGGGGCGAAGCGAGGAGTAACTGCGTAGTGCAGGCGGCCCTTGCCGTGCCAGCGCTCGATCAGTGCCTTGCTTTCGCTGTAGGAAGATTCGGCGGTGTCGGTGAGGTAGTCCGGTGCGTTGCGGTCCATCATCACCTTGCCGGCGATCAGGCGCAGGTCCAGGCGTTGGGCTTCTTCGAACAGGGCGTTGACCGACTCGGGGTGCACGCTGCCGAACACCAGGGCGGTGGTGGTGCCATTGCGCAGCAGTTCCTGGAGGAAGATTTTCGCGACGTTGTCGGCATGGGCCTTGTCGGCGAACTGCTTTTCGCACGGGAAGGTGTAGGTGTTCAACCAGTCCAGCAGTTGCTCGCCATAGGAGCCGATCATGCCGGTCTGCGGGAAGTGGATATGGGTATCGATGAAGCCTGGGGTGATCAGGGCATCCTGGTAGTGCACCACTTCGATGTCGGCATCCAGCGTCGGCAGCAGCTCGCTGGCATGCCCCAAGGCACTGATGCGGCCGTCGTCGACTACCAGCAGGCCGTCTTCGTAATAGGCATGGGAGGCCTCCAGGCCGACCTCGGCTGGGTCAGCGATGCTGTGCAGGATGGCCGATCGGTAGGCTTTACGGGTTGCAGTCATATCACGCTCGTCAAATGGCTTGGCTGCGCCGAGAGGGCGGCAGCAGTTGGGCAATGGGGCCGGCGTTCACGCCAGCGTCGTGCTGGCCAAAGCAGGCGTTGTAGGTGGCAATGATTTCCGCGGCGATGGACACGGCGATCTCGATTGGCAGCTTGCCCTTGACCTCGGCCAGGCCCATCGGGCAACGCATCCTTGCCAGCAGGGCGTCGTCGTAACCGCGTTCACGCAGGCGGTGCTCGAACTTGACGCGCTTGGTCTTCGAGCCGATCAGGCCGAACCAGGTGAAATCGTTGCGCTTGAGGATGGCCGCAGTCAGCTCCAGGTCGAGCTGGTGGTTGTGGGTCATGACGATGCAGTAACTGCCTGCTGGCAGTTCGGCGACTTCGTCGACCGGCTCCTCGCTGATGATCTTGCTCACCCCGGCTGGGATCAGATCGGGGAATTCCTGCACGCGCGAATCGATCCAGCGCACTCGGCAGGGTAGGGCGGCGAGCAAGGGTACCAGAGCGCGACCGACATGGCCCGCGCCGAACACGGCGATCTGTGCCTGTACTGCGGCCATTGGTTCGAACAGCAGCACAGTGGCGCCGCCGCAGCATTGGCCGAGGCTGGCCCCGAGGCTGAAGCGCTCCAGGTGTGGGGTGCTGCGTTGTTCCTCGAGCATCTGCCGGGCGATGTGCAGGGCTTTGTATTCCAGGTGGCCGCCGCCGATGGTGTCGAACATCTGGCTGGCGCTGACGACCATTTTCGAGCCGGCGTTGCGCGGGGTCGAGCCGCGCTCCTCGATGATGGTCACCAGGACGCAGGCTTCGCCGCGGGCTTGCAGGTCGGCGAGGGCGTTGATCCATTGGTGCATGATGCAGATCCTCTCTCGATCTCTGTTGGAGCGGACATGCCCGCTCCAACAGAGAGCCGCGGCGTTAATGCGTTACGGTTTCCACTTCAACTTCTGCAGGTTGCGCTGCGGCCAGCGCCTGGCGCATCTGCTCGCAGCCCCACAGTACCCGCTCGGGGGTTGCCGGGGCGTCGATGTTCGGCTGCACCTGGTAGCCGGCAATGCTCGCCACCGCATCCTTGATCGCGCACCAGGCAGCGATGCCGAGCATGAACGGCGGCTCGCCAACGGCCTTGGAATGGAACACGGTGTCCTCCGGATTCTTGCGGTTTTCCACCAGTTTCACCCGCAGGTCCAACGGCATGTCGGCGACGGCGGGAATCTTGTAGCTGGCCGGGCCGTTGGTCATCAGCTTGCCTTTGGCGTTCCACACCAGCTCTTCGGTGGTCAACCAGCCCATACCCTGGATAAAGCCGCCTTCCACCTGGCCGATGTCGATGGCCGGGTTCAGCGAGTCACCGACGTCGTGCAGGATGTCGGCACGCAGCATCTTGTACTCGCCGGTCAACGTATCGACGATCACTTCGACGCAGGCCGCCCCAAAGGCGAAGTAGTAGAACGGCCGACCACGCGCCTGAGTGCGGTCGTAGTAGATCTTCGGGGTGCGGTAGAAGCCGGTGCTCGACAGCGATACCTGGGCAAAGTACGCCTGCTGCACCAACTGCTCGAAACTGACGATCTCTTCGCGAATGCGCACATGGCCATTGCGAAACTCGACGTCTTCCTCGGTGACCTTCCAGTGCCGTGCAGCAAACTCAGTCAACCGTGCCTTGAGGATTTCGGCGGCGTTCTGAGCGGCCTTGCCGTTCAGGTCGGCGCCACTGGAGGCGGCGGTTGGCGAGGTGTTGGGCACCTTGTCGGTGTTGGTTGCGGTGATCTGGATGCGATCGAAATCGACCTGGAATACCTGCGCCACCACCTGCGCGACCTTGGTGTTCAAACCCTGGCCCATCTCGGTGCCGCCGTGGTTGAGGTGAATGCTGCCGTCGGTATAGATGTGGATCAGCGCACCGGCCTGGTTGAGGAAGGTGGCGGTAAAGGAAATACCGAACTTCACCGGCGTTAGCGCCAGGCCCTTTTTCAGGATTGGGCTGTGCTCGTTGAAACGGCGGATCGACTCGCGGCGCTCGGCGTAATCGCTGCTGGCCTCGAGCTCTGCGGTCATCTCCTCGAGCATGTTGTGCTCGACGGTCTGGTAGTAGTGGGTGACGTTGCGCTCGGTCTTGCCGTAGTAGTTGGCCTTGCGCACCGCCAGCGGGTCACGGCCCAGCTGACGGGCGATGTGGTCCATCACCTGCTCGATGGCGACCATCCCTTGCGGGCCGCCAAAGCCGCGGTAGGCGGTATTGGAGGCGGTGTTGGTCTTGCAGCGATGGCCATGCACGGTGGCATCGCCCAGGTAATAGGCGTTGTCGGAGTGGAACATGGCGCGGTCGACGATCGAGCCAGACAGGTCAGGTGAGTAGCCACAGTTGCCGGCCAGGTCGAACTGGATGCCATGCAGGCGGCCGTCATCATCGAAGCCCACGTCATATTCGACGTAGAACGGGTGACGCTTGCCAGTCATGGTCATGTCTTCGACCCGGGGCAGGCGCATCTTGGTCGGCTGTCCGGTCAGGCGTGCGATCACCGCGCACAGGCAGGCGGGGCTGGCCGCTTGGGTTTCCTTGCCGCCGAAACCACCACCCATGCGGCGCATGTCGAGGACGATCTTGTTCATCGGTACGTCGAGTACTTCGGCGACCAGCTTCTGCACTTCGGTGGGGTTCTGCGTGGAGCAGTAGACGATCATGCCGCCATCTTCGGTGGGCATCACCGAGGAGATCTGCGTCTCCAGGTAGAAGTGCTCCTGGCCGCCGATGTGCAGCGTGCCCTGCAAGCGGTGCGGGGCGCTGGCCAGTGCTGCTGCCGAGTCACCGCGCTGGTGGGTGTGGCTGTCGAGCACGAAGTGCTTTTTACGCAGCGCTTGGACCACATCGAGCACCGGCTCCAGGTCCTGGTACTCGACGATTGCCGCCATCGCCGCCTGGCGTGCGGTTTCCAGGTCGCGGGCAGCGACGGCGAGCACGGGCTGGCCGAAGAACTCGACCTTGTCGATCGCCAGCAGTGGGTCGCCGGCTACGACCGGGCCGATGTCCTTCAGGCCCGGAATGTCTTCGTGGGTGATGACGATGCGCACACCTTCGAAGGCGTAGCAGGGCGTGGTGTCGATGCGCAGGATGCGCGCGTGGGCGCGGTCCGAGGTGCGCGCATAGACGTGCAACTGGTTGGGGAATTCCAGGCGGTCATCGATGTAGATCGCCTCGCCGGACACATGTTTGTCGGCGCTGTCGTGCTTGACGCTGCGGCCGACCCCGGTGCTCAGGTCCTGGCGGAACAGTTCGGCCATCTCGGCCTGGCTCTTGACGGCGTGATGGTTAGACATAGGCGGTCACCCGGGTTTCGATGTGCGGCGATTGCAGTTCGATGAAGTACTTGCGCAGCAGGTTCTGCGCGGTGAGCAGGCGGTACTCTTTGCTCGCACGGAAGTCCGTGAGCGGGCTGAAGTCTTCAGCCAGCGCCTGGCAGGCGCGCTCCAGGGTGGCCTGGTTCCAAGGCTTGCCGCGCAGCGCCGCTTCACAGGCGCGGGCGCGTTTGGGGATCGCCGCCATGCCGCCGAAGGCGATGCGCACGCCGCTGACCACGCCATTCTCGATGCTCAGGTTGAACGCTGCGCACACCGCCGAGATATCGTCGTCCAGACGTTTGGAAACCTTGTAGGCGCGGAAGGTCCAGTCATTGCTGGCGCGCGGCACGATGATCTTCTCGATGAACTCGCTGTCCTGGCGGGCGGTGATGCGGTAGTCGATGAAGTAGTCTTCCAGGGCCAGGGTGCGCTGACGTTGACCCTGGCGCAGTACCACCTGGGCATCCAGGGCGATCAGCAGGGGCGGTGAGTCGCCAATCGGCGAGGCGTTGCCGATGTTGCCACCCAGGGTGCCCTGGTTGCGGATCTGCAGGGAGGCGAAGCGGTGCAGCAGGGCGCCGAAGTCCGGGTATTCTTCGCTCAGCGCGCCATAGCAGTCGGTCAGAGGGGTGGCTGCACCGATTTCCAGGTGCGTGGCGCTCTTGTCGATGCGCTTGAGTTCGGCCACGCCACCGACGTAGATCATCACCGGCAAGGTGCGGTGGAACTGGGTGACTTCCAGGGCCAGGTCGGTGCCGCCTGCGAGCAGGCGAGCTTCTGGGTGCGAGCTGTACAGGTCGGCCAGGTCGGCCACGGTAAGCGGTACCAGGCAGCGTTTGTCGCCGCTGTTGAGTTCGCCGGTTTCGCTCGGGGCGATGGCTTTGAGGCGAGCGATGGTTTGCGCCTGCTGGGCATCGAACTGATCGCGGCAGGGCATGGCGCAGCTCTGCTCGGCAGCGGCGAGAATCGGCCGGTAGCCGGTGCAGCGGCACAGGTTGCCGGCGAGGGCTTCCTGGGCTTGCTGCAGGTCATGGCCTTGGCTGTTTTTCTGCAGGGCGAACAGCGACATGACAAAGCCCGGGGTGCAGAAGCCGCATTGCGAACCATGGCAGTCAGCCATTGCCCGCTGCACACTGTGCAGCTCGCCTTGATGCTTGAGGCCCTCGACGCTGATCAGTTGCTTGCCGTGCAACGACGAGACGAAGGTCAGGCACGAGTTGAGGCTGCGGTAGCGCAGGGTCTCGTGACCTTGGTCGTCCTGGGTGAGCTCGCCCACGACCACGGTGCAGGCGCCGCAGTCGCCACTGGCGCAGCCTTCCTTGGTTCCGGGTTTGCCTAGGTGCTCACGCAGGTATTGCAGCACCGTCATGTTCGGGTCCAGGGCGTGCTCATTACGCAGCTCCTGGTTGACGAGAAACTGGATCACGGGGAAGGCCTCGCAATGGTTTTATTGTTGTTCGGGCGGACTCTAAGCAACCCTTGACCTCTTGGTCAATAATTTTCTGACTCAAAGGTCAAGAAATTATCTGTAATGAGTCTAGGCCGCGAACACTGCCTTTACCGTAAGCATAGATCGCGCCGGATTTATTGGGGGTGGAGTGACGAGTTGCGCAGGTATTTGGCGTTTGCAGCCAGCTTGCTTGGTAGTTTGCAGGCTTTGCTCCCAGGCAGGCGTTGCGCGTTTGCCTGGGGCCAGCTCCACTAAGGGCGGAGCTGGTGATCATGCACCGCCAGGCAAATCGCAAAGAGCTTCCCGTTGCCTGGCAGCGAATGTGTGGCGAGGGCTACAGTCCAGCCATGATCACAGCCCTGACGCGGCTGTACCGTTGTTCAACTTTGGCTGCCGGTAAAGCTCGAGCAACACCTGATCCAGCACCTGGGATGCCCCCCAAGGCTTGGGATCATTCAAGATCGCCGCCACCGCCCAGGTATGGCCGTTGCTGTCCCGGCTAAACCCGGCGATCGCCCGCACTGTGTTGAGCGTCCCGGTCTTGATGTGGCCCTCACCGGTCAAGGCGGTACGCTTGAGCCGCTTGCGCATGGTGCCATCCATGCCTACCAGCGGCATGGAACTGATGAACTCGGCAGAGTAGGGGCTCTTCCAGGCCGCTTGCAGCAACTGCGCCATCTCGCGGGTGCTAACGCGTTCAGCGCGAGACAAGCCGGAGCCGTTTTCCATCACCAGGTGCGGCGCGGTGATGCCCTTTTTCGCCATCCACTGACGCACCACGCGCTGGGCAGCACGCGCATCATCGCCGTCGGCATCGGTCCGGAATTGTGCTCCCAGGCTGAGGAACAGCTGCTGGGCCATGGTGTTGTTGCTGTATTTGTTGATGTCGCGAATCACTTCCACCAGGTCCGGCGAGAACGCCCGGGCCAGCAAGCGTGCGCTCTTGGGCACGTTCTCGATGCGGTCACGGCCCAGAATGCTGCCACCAAGCTCGTTCCAGATTGCCCGTACGGCCCCGGCGGCGTAGGCCGGGTGGTCGAGCAGGGCCAGGTAGGTCTGCGAGTTGCAGCCTTCACCTAACTGGCCGCTGACCACGACACTGACCCCATCAGGTTGAACCTGCGGGTTGTAGCGCACCTCGCCGGTGCACTGCTTGGAGGCTAAGGCCTTGACTTGGTTGTCGATGCGGATCGTGGCGATGGGGGGCTCGACCGCCACCAGTACTTTGCCGCCATCGTTACGGGCAACGAAGCGCAACGCTTTGAGGTTGACCAGCAGCGAGTCCGGCTTGACCAGGAACGGCTTGTTCATGTCGCCGCCGTCATCGTCGAAGTGCGGCAGGTTGGGCTGGACGAAGTGGCTGCGATCAAGCACCAGATCACCCGTGACCGTGCGCACGCCGTTGGCACGCAGATCGCGCATCAGCAGCCACAGCTTTTCCATGTTCAGCTTGGGATCACCGCCGCCCTTGAGGTACAGGTTGCCGTTGAGCACGCCGTTGCTCAGGGTGCCATCGGTATAGAACTCGGTTTTCCACTGGAAGGTTGGGCCGAGCAGCTCGAGGGCTGCGTAGGTGGTCACCAGCTTCATGGTCGAAGCCGGGTTGACCGACACATCGGCGTTGAACACCGTTGCTGTGCCAGGGCCGTCCAGGGGCAGCATCACCAACGACAGGGCCGAATCTTGCAGTTTGTTGGTCTTGAGAGCCTGCTGCACCTTCGGTGGCAGGGTGGTGTTGACGGCGGCAGCCTGGCTGGGCATGGCCAAGGGCAGCATGAGGCCGGCGAGAAACAGTGGGCGGAGCGCTTTGATCATAAGAACTGAAACCCTGCGGGCGAGGGGAAAGATAACGGGGCTGTAAAAGATGATGGCCCCAGATCGAAATATAGTGCGCATTATGCCCCAAGCGCACCGAACATGGGCCCCGTTCGACACAAATGCGCCGCATGGCCGCGGAAACTGGTAAAGTGCCGCCGGTAATTACTCAAGAGGATTGTTTCATGGCTACCAACCGTTCCCGTCGTCTGCGCAAGAAACTCTGCGTGGATGAATTCCAGGAGCTGGGCTTCGAGCTGAACCTTGCTTTCAAGGAAGACCTGTCCGACGAAGCCATCGATGCCTTCCTCGACGCATTCCTTGCAGAAGCAATGGATGCCAACGGCCTGGACTATGTAGGCGGTGATGATTTCGGCCTGGTTTGCCTGGCTAACCGTGGCTCGGTCAGTGAAGAGCAGCGCGCTGCTGTTGAAGCCTGGCTCAAAGGCCGTAACGAGCTGACCAAGATCGAAGTCAGCCCGCTGCTGGATGCCTGGTATCCGGAAAAGCCGATCAACTCGGCTTCCTGATCCACGCCTGAGCGGGTGCTTCAAGCACACCGCTCTGCCAAGCCCTGGTGGGTCAGCCCAGCTGATCAGCCAGGGCTTTTTCTATGCGGCGCATTTGTCGTGCCAGAACCTGTCGGCGCAGTTTGAGCTGCTGTAAAGACAGATTCGCCTGCTCCAGCCGCTCACACGCCTCCATCAACTTCCTTGCCTCCAGCATCCGCGCGGCGCTGAGGATCTTGTGTGCCTGTTCGGCGATCGCTTGCGCTTGCTGCTGCGGATCGAGCGCCATGAGCGCGGCAAAGTCATCGTGCAAACTCTGCTGCAGGATAGTCAGTAGGCGCCTGCGGTCCTGCGGCTTATCACCCACCACTGAGGCCAGCCCAGACAAGCAGAAGTGGCGGTTCAGCGGTGCCGGTGCTGCTGTGCCAATTGCAGGCGTAACGCTGGCCAGGCGCTGGCTCAAGGAACGTAGGCTGATAGGTTTGAGCAGGCAGTCATCCATGCCCGCATCCAGGCATTTTTGCCGCACCTCAGGCTGGGCATTGGCGGTATAGCCAAGGATGATGCAACGCGACCTTGCGCCCGCCTGCTCCTCGGCACGTATAGCCCGGGCGACTTGGTAGCCGCTCAAGTGCGGCATATTGCAATCGAGGATCAACACGTCGAAATCTCGTTCACGCCATCGGTCAAGGCCTTCACGGCCATCGCTTGCGGTGGTGTGGCCAAGACCCAGGAAGTTCAATTGCTGCGCCATCAGCAGCAAGTTCGCCGGATGGTCGTCAATGACCAGAATGCTCAGGCGCGCATCAGGCACCTCGACCTCAGGTTCCTCCGAGCCTACTGGCAGCGCGGCCTCGACCTGTTGTAAGGGCATCAGCAGGCGCACTTGGGTGCCGACATCTTGTAGGCTCTTGAGCGTCAGGCTGCCGCCCATCATTTCACAGAGGTTGCGGCTGATTGCCAGCCCCAGCCCCGTGCCTGCGCGAGCGCCTTCGCTGTGGGCGTTGGCCTGGACGAATGGATTGAACAGCCGCTGCACCTCGTCATCGGCGATACCGATGCCGCTGTCGCGCACTTCCAGATCCAGCGTTGGCCCGCTCATCGCATCCTGATGCGTTAAGGCAACGCTGATGCGCACCTGGCCGTGCTCAGTGAACTTGATGGCATTGCTCACCAGGTTGGACAGCACTTGTTTGAAGCGCAGGGGGTCGAGCAACACATGGCAGCGAGCACTCGAATCGATCATCAACTGCAACGCCAGGCCTTTCTGCCGCGCCTGGCCCTCGAACACCCGCGCCACTGATTCGATCACACTGGTCAGGTTTACCGGCTCCGGCAGCAGTGACAAGTGGCCCGATTCGATCCTGACGATGTCGAGGATATCGCCAATCAGCCCCAGTAAGTCCTTCGCCGACTGATAGGCGACTTCGATCGCCGGTTTGTCCAGGCGGCCTTGCTCGGCATGCTCGACCGCCAACTCAAGCATGCCGATCACTGCGTTCATAGGGGTGCGGATTTCATGGCTGATGGTCGCCAGAAACGTGCTCTTGGCGCGGTTGGCGTCGTCGGCCTGTTTCTTCGCCAGGCGCAGTTCCTCGATCAGCTTGCGTCGATCACTGATATCGATCCAGCCACCGATGATGCCTTGCAGCTCACCCAACGAATCTCTGAAGGGGAGCACCCAGTGATAGATCGTCAGCTCGCGATCGTTGATGCAAATCTGTCGATCAACGATCAATGGCACGCCGGCTTGCATCACGTGCTGATAGTCGGCCTGGATCTGCTGGGTATGCTCATGATTACTACACAGGCTATCTTCCAGGCGCTTGCCGATGACGTCTGTGGCGCAAGCCTGCACTGCCTCCAGATAACTGTCGTTGCACGATTGCAGACGGCCTTCACGGTCACGTACGAACAGTGGGTGCGGCGTTCCATTGAGCAGCGCACTCATGAATTCGAGTTGATCATTGAGGGCCTTTTCGGCTTGTTGGCGCTGTTTAATCTGGCGGCGCAGTCGCGCATTCCAGAGCAACGCCAGTAGCAGCAGTAGGCAGAAGCCTATGACGATTTGAATCGCCAACTGCCGGTATTTTCGCCAATAGACGTCGTCGTGGTTGGTGTAGCCTCGCCAGCGGTTATTGATCACACCGAGCTCTTCGGGCGAGATGCTCATCAGCGCCTTGTCGAGGATCGATGCCAGCAGTTGCGCCTGCAGGGTCGTGGCCATGGAGAAGCTGGCGGGCTCCGTACCGACTGTGCTGCGGATGATCAGCTCGGAACTGTTGGCCAGCGCGTGATTGGCATCGATCATTGTGGTGATTGCGGCGTCGACAGCGCCACTACTGAGCAGCGCCATGGAGAAATACGGGCTTTCGGTTTCGATCGCCATGACTTGGGGGTGCTGCTCGGAAAGCAGTTCGGCGACTGTGCTGTCACGGGTTACCGCAACGCGTTTTCCCGCCAACTGCTCCAAAGCAGGGGGCGTATCGCTGTCGGCCCGGGTGAGCAGCACGAAGGCGCTCTCCAGGTAGGGGCGGCTGATGCGCAGCTTGCTGTCGCGTTCTTGCTGTTTGGAGATGGCTGCAATGACGTCGGCGCGACCGTCTTCGAGCCGGGTGATCATGTCGCTAAGGCTACTGGACTTCTGAATTTCAAAACGCAGACCGGTACGTAGGCGCAGCAGCTCCAAGAGGTCAGCGGTGATGCCACGAAACTGGCCATTGCTGTCAACGTACGACATGGGCGCGGCAGTTTCATCGATCACCACGCGCATTACGGGATGTTGTGACAGCCATTGCTCTTCGCGCCGCGTAAGTTGCAGTTTACGTTCGCTCAACAGTGTGTCGCTGCCTGCACTCCAGCGTTTGAGGATGTTGGTGCGCACGGTGCTGGGCTGGCTATCGAGTACGGCATCGATCAGCGTCTTGAGCATGGTGTCGTCGCTGCGCATGGCAAAACTGAAACCAACGGCCTCATGTTTGCCGAAGGCCGCCATGCGCAGGCGCGGCAGGTGTCCCCGATTGAGCTGGTAATGGGTGGATATGGTATCGCCGATGAACACGTCGGCCTGACCAAAGGCCACGGCGTTCAGTGCTTGGGTGGAGGATCCGAATGTCTGCAAGGTCGACTTGGGATAGGCTTGATTCACGCCTTTAGCTGGCAGGTAGTGATAGAGCATGCTCAGGCGCATGCCTTCGAGCCCAGCGTCCAGCGAGCGTTGTTCGTTTTCGCGGGTCACCAGCACCGGCTGGTCTATTGCGTAGGGTCGCGAGAGGGCCAGGCCAGCGCTGGCGGCTTCATAGCCATTGGCACTGCCGAGCATATCGATTTGCCCTTGTTTAAGGGCCTCAACCGCTGCATGACGGCTAGGGAAGCCCAGCACCCGCACAGGGAGTTGCAGGGCGCTACCGATCAGCCCGGCGTATTCGGCAGTGAGCCCTTGGTAGTCACGGCCGCCGCTGGTGATGTCGAACGGGGCGTAATCTGGAAAGGATGTGCCGAGGGTCAAGGTCTGCTTGTTCTTGAGCCATTCTCTTTGTTCGTTCGACAGGGCCGGGTGCATAGCATTGGCGGTCGACCGTGTGAGCAGGGTATAGGATACGACGTCACGCTGGACGACCTGTGCCTGCCCGGTGCTGAAGACCAAGCTAAGCATCAGTAAGGCTAAGTACCGCGCCATTGCCAACCTCAGACCAGCGCGTTGCGTTTTGCCACGTCGATCAGGTCCACCAGGCTGGCGACCTGGAGTTTCTGCATGAGGCGTTTTTTATAGGTGCTAACGGTCTTGTTGCTGAGAAACATGCCTTTGGCTATGTCTTTGTTGCTCTTTCCCTGGGCGAAAAGTTGCAGCACCATCAGTTCTCTATCATTAACTTGTCGGAAAAGGTGTATGTCGGAACTGGTTTTTTCCAAGTCGCCGTGGAGCGCCTGGCTGGGAAAGTAGTTGTAACCGGAAAGTACCGCTTTGATTGCACTGACCAGCTCAGTCAGGTCTTCTTGTTTGCACACATAGCCTGAAGCGCCCGAATGCATGCAGCGCAGGGCGAACAAGGCGGGCGCTTGCGCGGTAAGGATCAGCACTTTGCTGGGCAACGCCATCGACTGGAAGCGTGACAGTACTTCCAGCCCATCTAGTTTGGGGATGGCGATGTCGAGAATCACCAGGTCAGGCCGTGCTTCACGAATCAGTTGCATGGCGTCGACGCCATTGTCCGATTCACCCACGATCCTGTAACTCTGATTTTCCAGCAGCATACGCACTGCTAACCGTATAACGGGATGATCGTCGACAATAAATATGGATTGCATATTCAACTTTCCATGGGCAGGTGTCTGAAACAGTGAGCACCTTATCGCAGATGGAGGAGGTCGGACATGCAGGAAACGGCGTTGAGCCGTATATGGGAAATGGCCTACAGCAAAAGACTATTTGTCCTGCGAGAGCACCATCAAGATGTTTTGTTTTAACGACAGTCTGGTCATTTGCCAGGGAGATAACTTGGGTTGTTTATTTTGGTGATAGCAAGGTCGGACGTTTCCTTCAATGCGATTCGGCCAGCTTGCGCTGGCCGTGGTCGTCTCAAGTTGGGCTGGAGCGCCCGGTCATTTCGCAGGCCATCTCGCTGGCATAGCTGTCAGTCATTCCGGCGATGAAGTCGATCATGCGCAGGAATGCGTTGTGCAATGAGCCGTGAGGGTCGGGGGCATGATTGCCGATCAGGTCGAGGACGCGGCGGCTCTTGAACGACGGCGTACGTCCGCCGTGCTGTTCCAGTGCGGCGCCACAGAAGGCGTTGAGGAGGATTTCCAGGGTGGTGTAGGCGCCAATCTCATGCAGCGTCTTGCGCTTGTCCTGGAAGATCTTCTTGCGCGCCATGTCCTTGGCCTGCAGCACGCAACGTTTGGCCGGGCCGTGCATGTGCTCGACCAGATCGCCCGCCAGCCGGCCGCTTAGCAGGGCGGCCTGCTGCTCGACAAATGCCTGCGCAGCAGCGTTGGTCAAGTGCTCGATGGCTTTGCCGCGCAGAATGGCCAATTTGCGCCGACGAGAATCATTGGCGCCAAGTTGACGGTAGGTCTCTGGCAGGTCGTCACCGACCAGGTCGAGCAGCAGCGCCTCAACTTCGGCGTACTCCAGCAGCTCCATTTCCAGGCCGTCTTCCAGGTCAATCAGCGCATAGCAGATGTCGTCTGCCGCCTCCATCAGGTACACCAGCGGATGACGCGCCCAGCGCTGCTCTTCGAGTTGGGGCAGGCCAAGCTTGCGAGCGATTTGATCCATCAGCGCCAGCTCACTCTGGTAGCAGCCAAACTTGTGCTTCTTGTAGCCCAGGGCGTCGGCATGGCGAGAACTCCACGGGTACTTGAGGTAGGTGCCGAGCGTGGCATAGGTCAGGCGAGTGCCGCCGTCGAACTGGTGGTATTCCAGTTGCGTCAACACGCGAAACCCTTGGGCATTACCCTCGAAATTGAGGAAGTCGGCGCGCTGGTCGTCGCTCATATCATCCAGCCAGCCGCGTCCTGCGGCCTGTTGGAACCAGTAACGGATGGCGTCTTCGCCAGAGTGGCCGAACGGCGGGTTGCCGATATCGTGGGCCAGGCAGGCGGACTGCACGATCATGCCCAGGTCGCTCGGTTCGCACCAGTCGGGCAGATTCTGGCGCAAGGTTTCACCTACGCGCATGCCTAGCGAGCGGCCGACGCAGCTGACTTCCAGCGAGTGGGTCAGGCGGGTGTGGATGTGGTCGTTGCTGGACACCGGGTGCACCTGGGTCTTACGCCCCAGGCGGCGGAAGGCGCCGGAGAAGATGATGCGGTCGTGGTCCTTGTGGAAGGGGCTGCGCCCCAGTTCTTCCGGGCTGTAAAGGGCTTTGCCCAGGCGTTCGCGGGTCAGCAGGGTATGCCAGTCCAAGGCTCATTTCTCCCGTCGGATAATCGCCATAGCTTCCTGTTTCAGCGGCGCCCGCGCAAGCTGCGGGCGCAACTGATCAATGCCGCCGACCGTTTTGCAGGAATAGGCGTACCAGTGGGATCAGGCTACTGCCCAAACGCACCAAGCGAGAAAGGTTGCCGCTGCGCGCACCCTTGCCAGTCAAGAAACCCAGCGCAACCACTGCGCCAAGGCCCCACAACGGCGCGTGCTTGATTCCCAGACCATCCTGCAACGAGCCGCCCATGCCGCGCAGGCGTCTGACCGGTTCGAGCAGTTGCGCCGACTCATGGCGAATTTCCTGGCGGTGCATTTCCAGGCGCAGGCGCAGCAACGCTTTGCGCAGCTCGCGCGGATTACGGGTGTTGGGGAGTTCGGGCAGGCTCATGGCAACAGGCGCTCCCTGTCCTTGGCGAGCTCCTCGAGGGTGGAGCTGAAAGGGGATGATTCATCGAACACGGCAGCCTTCAAGCGCAAGCCGCAGTAGACCGTTGCTGCGCCATAGAACACACACAGCCCGATGATGCCCGCCAGGCGATAGCTGTCCCACAACAGTACCAGCAGCAAGCCGGACAGCGCCGTCAGCAGCAACAAGGCAAACACCAGCGCCAACCCTGCAAACAGCAGCAGCTTGAGGGTGCGACCTTTCTGCTCTTGCAGTTCGATGCCGAACAGTTCGATATGGCTGTGCAGCAACCCAAGCATGGCCGCGCCCAGGCGTTTGCCAGAGGCGCCAGCCGTGATGGCCTCGTTATCCATGGGCACTCCTCAGCGCCGATTGGCCAGCAGGCCGATCAGCAAGCCGACGCCTGCGGCAATGCCAATGGCCTGCCACGGGTTTTCCTGGACGTACTCTTCGGCACTGGCCAGTGCCGCCTGGCCACGCACGCGCACCGAATCCTGGGTCAGTTGCAGGCTTTCGCGGGCCTGCTCGAGGCGCTCGTGGATCTGCTCGCGCAGCTCATCAGCCTGGTCACCGGCCAGGTTGGCGGTGTCAGCGAGCAGTTTTTCGGTGTCGCGCACCAGTGCCTGGAAGTCAGCCATCAATATCTCTTGAGCAGTCTTTGCCGATTTGCTGGCCATTGGATCTCTCCCTGTTGATGTGTGTGGTTAATTCGAGTGACGCGGTGCAATGAAGGTTCAGTGCCAGTTGCTGGTATGGCGCTTGCTACGTCTGGGGGCGCAGCCGAGCGCCTGTGCGCCCAATTCGTGCGCCACGCCCGCGGATACCGCTAAACCTTAACCCAATCCACGACAAACCCAAGAAAAAACCACGCACGCTCTGCTCGCCTCACCGAAACGGGGCAGGGAGTGGGCACCGATTCGGTGCAGGGATGCAGGTTCTTGAACTGTCCTGGTGCTTTTTCAGCAGGTCTGCCTACCTCATGGAAAACATGCACAGCGCGATGGACTCCCTGGTCCATGGCTCCAACACCCTGTTCCTTCTGCTGGGGGCCATCCTGGTCCTGGCGATGCATGCCGGCTTTGCGTTTCTTGAAGTCGGCACGGTGCGCCATAAGAACCAGGTCAATGCCTTGTCGAAGATCCTCAGCGACTTCGCCGTGTCGGCCCTGGTGTACTTCTTCGTCGGCTACTGGATCGCCTATGGCGTGAGCTTCCTGCAGCCAGCTGCGCAGCTCGCCAGCGATCACGGCTATGGCCTGGTCAAATGCTTCTTCCTGATTACCTTTGCCGCAGCCATACCGGCAATCATTTCCGGGGGCATTGCTGAACGTGCCCGCTTTGCCCCGCAGTTGTGTGCCACGGCGTTGATCGTGGCGTTGGTTTATCCGTTCTTCGAAGGCATCGTGTGGAATGGCAATCTGGGCATCCAGGCCTGGCTGCAGGCGCGCTTTGGGGCACCGTTCCATGACTTCGCCGGGTCGGTTGTGGTGCACGCGATGGGCGGGTGGCTGGCGCTGGCGGCGGTGCTGTTGCTGGGGGCGCGCCGCGGGCGCTATCGCGATGGCCGCCTGGTGGCGTTTGCGCCGTCGAGTATCCCCTTCCTGGCGCTGGGCTCGTGGATTCTGATCATTGGCTGGTTTGGCTTCAACGTGATGAGTGCGCAAAGCCTGCAGGGCATCAGCGGCCTGGTGGCGATCAATTCGCTGATGGCCATGGTCGGCGGCACGCTGGCCGCGTTGTGGGCAGGTCGCAACGACCCAGGTTTTTTGCACAACGGGCCGCTGGCCGGCTTGGTAGCGATTTGCGCTGGGTCCGACCTGATGCATCCGCTAGGCGCTTTGGCCACTGGCCTGGTAGCGGGGGTGCTGTTCGTCTGGTGCTTCACCGCTGCGCAGAATCGCTGGAAGATCGACGATGTGCTTGGGGTCTGGCCGTTGCATGGGCTGTGCGGGGTATGGGGTGGCATCGCCTGTGGCATCTTTGGCCAGGCTAGTCTGGGTGGCTTAGGTGGCGTCAGTCTGGTCAGCCAGCTGCTGGGCAGCCTGGCAGGTGTGCTGGTGGCATTGCTCGGGGGCTTTGCCGTGTATGGCCTGATCAAGGCGGTGCATGGCTTGCGCTTGAGCCATGAAGAGGAGTTCCAGGGGGCTGACCTGTCGCTGCATCGGATTGGCGCAACCAGCCAGGATTGATCGTGGTCAGGTGCACTTCGCGCGCTGTGGACCTAAAATAAGCATCCCTCCACAGCTTGCGCGGGACTTGCCATGCTGCCTGAATGCCAACTGTTCAGCACCCTCGGTTGCCACTTGTGTGAAGTGGCCGAAGCGGTGCTGATGCCCTTTGTCGAACACGGCTTGTTGGTGGAGCTTATCGACATCGCCGACGATGAATCGTTATTCGAACGCTATGGTCTGATCATTCCGGTGCTGCGTCGTTGTGATAACGGTGGCGAGCTGCGCTGGCCATTCGATGCTGAACAGGTAGTGGCCTTCCTGCAGTAGCGATGGCTTGATTTGACGCAACCGTAGGTAACTCCGTATGCTGTATATAAATACAGTATTGGGGTGGCCGATGCTCAACGTCGAGCAATTGAAGTACAGCGTCAATCGGATGTCCCCGCAGAAGGTGGGTGACGCCGTGCTGGAGCTGCGCCTCGAAGGCTTGGTGACTGATGACCGAACGCCTTTCGGCAAAGTCCATTTCAACACCTGCTTCGCTGAAATCGAGGCCTTGTTCCAGCGTGCCGGGTTTCACCGGCCACTGGATGTGGTGGGCTATCAGGGCCAGGTTTATGCGCTCTATGATTCCGGCCGCTGGGAGGCCGTGCAGGTACTGCGCTGGCTCAAGGCGCGCTGCGAAACCGCCGAGGCTGGTTGAGGGTCGGGGCTTGGGGGATAATGCCAACCCCTCGATTGCACGAGCCTGTCATGACCGCACCGTTCGACCCCGCCCATCAGCAAGCCAGTACCGTCTGCCTTCCTCCGGGAAATTGGCCAACCGTACTCGACTGTTTGTGTGATCACTTCAAGGGCATCGCTCGTGAGCAGTGGCTTGATCGCTTTGCCAGGGGACGGGTGCTCGATGCTCAGGGCAAAGCCATCCCGGCAGACCTGGCCTATCGGCGCGGCATGCGCCTGCATTATTTTCGCGAAGTGCCCAATGAGAAGCCGATCCCGGTAGAAGAAACCATCCTGCATCTGGACGATCATCTGGTGGTGGCCGACAAACCGCATTTTCTCCCGGTGACCCCCACCGGAGAGTACGTCGAGCAGACGCTGCTGCGCCGGCTGATCCGCCGTTTGGATAACCCGCACCTGGTGCCACTGCACCGCATCGATCGGCATACCGCAGGTTTGGTGCTGTTTTCGGCTAACCCGCAGACTCGCGGTGCCTACCAGCGGCTGTTCCCCGAGCGGCGCATCGACAAACGTTACCAGGCCATTGCTGCGGCGTTGCCGGCGCTTGAGTTTCCCTTGGTGCACCGCAGCCGCCTGGTGCATGGCGAACCGTTCTTTCGCATGCATGAAGTAGAGGGGGCGCCCAACAGTGAAACACTGGCGCAGGTGTTGGAGAAAAACGGTGAGCTGTGGCGCTATGGCTTGTCGCCGGTGACGGGTAAGACCCACCAGTTGCGGGTGCACATGGCAGCGCTGGGGGCGGGGATCTGTAACGATCCGTTCTACCCGCGGTTGCTGGAAGTGGAGGATGACTATCAGCAGCCGCTCAAGCTGCTGGCGCAGAGCCTGCGCTTTGAGGATCCCTTGAGCGGGGAAGAGCGGTATTTTGAGAGCCGGTTGGCGTTGGACTGGTAGATGGGGGGTGCGGCGCTGATTCTGGGGGCCGCTTCGCGGCCCATCGCAGGCAAGCCAGCGCCTACATAATTCGCAGGTGGGCCAGCTTATACGCTGCGATGGGCCGCCTAGAGGCCCACAAGCTCAGCGGTTGAAGCGCTCTACCAGCGAGTATTGCGTACCTGCGGTACTGGTCAGCTCTTCGCTGAGTAGCGCCGAATGCTGCGCCTGCTCGGCGGTTTGGTCGGCCAGCTCGGCAATGGTGCTGATGTTGCGGCTGATCTCGTCGGCCACGGCGGTCTGCTCTTCGGTGGCAGCAGCGATCTGGGTCGCCATGTCGGTAATGTTGGCCACCGCTTCGCTGATACCCAGCAGCGCCTGGTCGGCCTGCATTACCCGCTCCACACCTTCCTGAGCCTGGCGATGGCCGTTCTCCATGGTCAGCACGGCGCTGCTCGCAGTCTGCTGCAGCTTGGCGATCAGGCTGTGAATCTGCCCAGTGGATTCGGCGGTGCGTTGCGCAAGTTGGCGTACTTCATCGGCGACTACGGCAAAGCCGCGGCCCATCTCGCCGGCCCGGGCGGCTTCGATCGCAGCGTTGAGGGCCAGCAGGTTGGTCTGGTCGGCAATGCCTTTGATCACGTCAACCACGCCACCGATCTCGTCACTGTCCTTGGCCAGTTGGGTCACGGTCAGGCCGGTCTCGCCCACGGCGCTCGACAGCCGCTCGATGGCATCGCGGGTTTCCCCGGCAATCTGCCGACCTTGGCTGGTCAGGCGATTGGCTTCCTGGGTGGCATCGGCCGTGCGCTGCACGTGGTTGGCCACTTCCTGGGTGGTGGCGGCCATCTGGTTGACGGCGGCGGCGACCTGTTCGGTCTCCACCCGTTGACGTTCCAGGCCCGAGGAGCTCTTGTGCGCCAACGCATCGGACTGACGGGCCTGATCGCTGAGGTGTTCGGCACTGTCTTGCAGGCGTGTCAGGCAGGTCTTCATCCGCGCGTCCTGGCTGAGCATGGCCATTTCCAGGCGGGCCTGTACGCCCCGGCTGTCGGTGAACATCTGCGCGATCAACGGATCGGAGGTGGTTTGTTCGGCCAGGCGCAGCAGCCGCTTGAGGCCGCGCTGCTGCCAGCTCAGACCGAGCAGGCCGAGCGGTACCGAGAGGCCCGCAGCCAGGGCGAAGCCCCAGGAATGCCCCAGCCAGTTTCCTATCAGGAAGCCGACCTGGCTGACCAGGATGAACGGCAGCCAGTCTTGCAGTACCGGCAGCCACTTATCGCGGCGCGGTATCGCCGACTTGCCCTGGTTGATGCGCTGGTACAACGCTTCGGCGCGGCGGATCTGTTCGGCAGTAGGCTTGACCCGCACCGATTCGTAGCCGACCACCTGATTGTTATCGAAGATCGGCGTGACGTAGGCGTTGACCCAGTAGTGATCGCCAGACTTGCAGCGGTTCTTGACGATGCCCATCCACGGCAGGCCCTGCTTGAGGGTCTGCCACATGTGGGCGAACACCGCAGGCGGCACGTCAGGGTGACGCACCAGGTTGTGCGCAGCACCGGTCAGCTCCTCGCGAGAGAAACCGCTGATCTCGATGAACGCATCGTTGCAGTAGGTGATCACACCCTTGGCGTTGGTGGTGGAGATCAACCGCTGTTGTGCAGGGAAAGTCCGTTCTCTCTGGGTAATCGGCTGGTTGTTACGCATGGGTCGTCAGGTCCGCAAGGCTTTCGATGGGTATCGGCAAGCCTCTGGTTTTATTGAATGAATATTTAACTTAGTTGATCTGGCGCAAGGGCTCGGTTGCTCACGTAAAGTAGCAAACACGCGCTTTTTGCAGCAGTTGGCGGCAATGTTACTGAATTATTCCAGATTTCTGACGCTCTGGTCGGATCATGACGCATTGCCCAGGCAAGGGCCAGCGCCGAGGCGCCGATTTGGGGCGGGGACAGGGGGCGCAGCGCGCCCCCTTAAGGCTCAGCTTGCGATCAGTTGGCGCAGTACGTAGTGCAAAATCCCGCCTGATTTGAAGTATTCAACTTCGTTAAGTGTATCGATCCGGCACAACACCTCGATCTGCTCCTGCTGGCCGTCTTCACGGGTGATGCGCAGCGTCAGGCTCATGCCCGGGCGAATTGTCGCGCCAGTGAGGCCCAGCAGGTCAATTTGCTCCTTGCCAGTCAGACCCAGGCTCTTGCGGGTTTGCCCGGCCTTGAACTGCAGGGCCAACACGCCCATGCCGATCAAATTGGAGCGGTGGATGCGTTCGAAGCTCTCCGCCAGCACGGCTTTGACCCCGAGCAAGTTGGTACCTTTTGCCGCCCAGTCGCGGCTGGAGCCGGTGCCGTATTCCTGGCCGGCAATCACCACCAGCGGCGTGCCTTCGGCCTGATAGCGCATGGCAGCATCGTAGATCGAGAGCTTCTCGCCGCTGGGCACATGCAGGGTGTTGCCGCCTTCCTCGCCGCCAAGCATTTCGTTGCGGATGCGGATGTTGGCGAAGGTGCCGCGCATCATCACTTCATGGTTGCCGCGGCGTGAGCCGTAGGAGTTGAAGTCACGAGGCTCCACGCCTTTGTCGCGTAGGTAGCGGCCAGCGGGGCTGTCGGCCTTGATGTTGCCGGCCGGGGAGATGTGGTCGGTGGTCACCGAGTCGCCGAGCAGGGCCAGCACGCGCGCGCCGTGGATATCGGCGATGGTCGGCAAAGGGCCGCCGATATCATCGAAGAATGGCGGATGCTGGATGTAGGTGGAGTCATCCTGCCAGACGTAGGTGGCCGCCTGCGGCACTTCGATGGCTTGCCACTGCGCATCGCCTGCGAAAACTTCGGCGTATTCCTTGTGGAACATGGCCGTATCGACTTTGGCCACAGCGTCGGCGATCTCCTGTTGGCTGGGCCAGATGTCGCGCAGGTACACCGGTTGGCCGTCTTTGCCGGTACCCAGCGGATCGCGGGTCAAGTCCAGGCGTACGCTGCCGGCCAGGGCATAGGCTACAACCAGGGGCGGGGAGGCTAGCCAGTTGGTCTTCACCAGCGGGTGCACCCGGCCTTCGAAGTTGCGGTTGCCCGACAGTACCGAGGCGACGGTGAGGTCGGCGCTGCCGATGGCTTTTTCGATGGCTTCATCCAAGGGGCCGGAGTTGCCGATACAGGTGGTGCAGCCATAACCCACCAGATCGAAGCCCAGTTGGTCCAGGTACGGAGTAAGACCAGCAGCCTTGTAGTAATCGGTGACGACCTTGGAGCCGGGAGCCAGCGAACTCTTGACCCAGGGCTTGCGCGTCAGGCCCTTTTCCACGGCCTTTTTCGCCACAAGCCCTGCCGCCATCATCACGCTGGGGTTGGAGGTATTGGTACAAGAGGTGATCGCCGCGATTACTACCGCGCCATCACGCAGGGTGTAGGTTTGCCCGCCATGGCTGAAATCGATCTCGCCGGCCTGATCGGCGTTGCCTACCGCCACGCCGCCGCCACCTTCGCTCTCCAGGCGGCCGACTTCTTTGGCCTGGGGTCTGGGTTGCAGATCGATGAAGCCGTTGAAGGCCTGGGCGACCTGCGACAGGGCAACCCGGTCCTGCGGGCGTTTAGGGCCAGCCAGGCTGGCCTCGACCTCGTGCATGTCCAGGGACAGGCTGTCACTGAACACCGGCTCCTGGCCAGGCAGGCGCCACAGACCTTGTTCTTTGCAATAGGCCTCTACCAGTTGCACGGTCTGTTCGGGACGCCCCGTGAGGCGCAGGTAATCCAGCGTGACTTGGTCGACCGGGAAGAAACCACAGGTTGCGCCGTACTCCGGGGCCATGTTGGCCAGGGTGGCGCGGTCGGCCAGCGGCAGCTGGGCCAGGCCATCGCCGTAGAATTCGACGAATTTGCCGACCACACCCTTCTTGCGCAGCATCTGGGTCACGGTGAGCACCAAATCGGTGGCGGTAATGCCCTCGCGCAGTTTGCCGGTCAACTTGAAGCCGATCACTTCCGGGATCAGCATCGATACGGGTTGGCCGAGCATGGCCGCTTCCGCCTCGATCCCGCCGACGCCCCAGCCGAGTACGCCCAGGCCGTTGATCATGGTGGTATGCGAGTCGGTGCCGACCAGGGTGTCGGGGAAGGCATAGGTGCGACCGTCTTCTTCGCCAGTCCACACGGTGCGGCCGAGGTATTCGAGGTTGACCTGGTGGCAGATGCCGGTGCCCGGCGGCACTACACTGAAGTTGTCGAAGGCGCTCTGCCCCCAGCGCAGAAACGCATAACGTTCACCGTTGCGCTGCATCTCGATGTCGACGTTCTCGGCAAAAGCGTTTTGGCTGGCATAGCGGTCGACCATCACCGAGTGGTCGATCACCAGGTCGACCGGTGATAGGGGATTGATCCGCTGCGGGTCGCCACCGGCCTTGGCCATGGCCGCACGCATAGCCGCCAGGTCGACCACCGCAGGTACGCCGGTGAAGTCCTGCATCAGCACCCGGGCAGGGCGGTATTGGATCTCGCGATCGGAGCGACGATCCTTGAGCCACTGCGCCAGGGCTTGCTGGTCAGCGCCGGTAACGGTCTTGCCGTCTTCCCAGCGCAACAGGTTTTCCAACAGCACCTTGAGCGACATGGGCAGGCGCTGCAGATCACCCAACTGGCGGGCTGCGTCAGTCAGGCTGTAATAGTGGTAGACGCGGTCGCCTACGTGCAGGGTTTTGAGGGTCTTCAGGCTATCGAGCGAGGGCATTGCCAACTCCTTCTGCGCCGGTGCCCGGCCCCTCGTGAAGGCCGGTGTCACCGCTCTGTACCGGTCCGCACGGTACGGACCTGGCTGAATGGTCAGGTTAGACCGATTTCCCGGTCCCGACCCTGTACTGGACAGGCGGGGCATGTCGCAGGTTCCGATCTTCCTTTATCATCGCCGCCCTGCCGGTGCGTGACGTGCGCTGGATCAAGGCTGGCGGTACCCGCCAGCGATGTGGAGTGAGAAATGAATACCCTGTTCATGCATTGCCGGCCCGGTTTCGAGGGCGAGGTTTGCGCCGAGATCAGCGAACACGCCGCCCGCCTGGGCGTTGCTGGCTACGCCAAGGGCAAGCCGCAGAGCGCTTGCGCCGAGTTTGTCTGCACCGAGCCGGACGGTGCCGAGCGCCTGATGCGTGAACTGCGCTTCACGCAGTTGATTTTCCCGCGCCAGTGGGCGCGCGGCAGTTTTGTCGAGTTGCCAGAAACCGACCGCATCAGCGTGCTGCTCGAACACCTGGCGGATGCGCCGGTTGCCGGTAGCCTGTGGCTGGAAGTGGTCGACAGCAACGACGGCAAGGAGCTGTCGACCTTCTGCCGCAAGTTTGAAGTGCCACTGCGCAAAGCCCTGGAAAAGGCTGGGCGCTTGGTCGACGATGCCAACCGTCCGCGCTTGCTGCTGACCTTCATCAGTGGTCGCCGGGTGTTTGTCGGTGTATCGGAGGCGAACAATTGCGCGCTGTGGCCGATGGGTATCCCGCGCTTGAAGTTCCCCCGGGAAGCGCCGAGCCGTTCGACGCTCAAGCTGGAAGAGGCATGGCATCAGTTCATCCCGCGGGATCAGTGGGAGCTGCGCCTGCACGATGACATGACCGGGGTCGACCTTGGCGCATCGCCAGGTGGCTGGACCTACCAGCTGGTCAAGCGCGGCATGCTGGTGACCGCCATCGACAATGGCCCGATGGCTGAAAGCTTGATGGACACTGGCCTGGTGCAGCATTTGATGGCTGATGGCTTTACCTGGCAGCCCAAGCAGATGGTCGACTGGATGGTCTGCGATATCGTCGAGAAGCCTGCGCGCAGTGCGGCGCTGATCGAGACATGGCTGGGTGAGGGGTTGTGTCGTGAGGCGGTGGTCAACCTCAAGCTGCCGATGAAGCAGCGCTACGTCGAGGTGCGGCGCTTGCTCGATCGTATCGAGGAGGGCTTCAAGGCGCGCAAGATCAAGGTTTCGATCGCCTGCAAACAGCTGTATCACGACCGCGAGGAAGTTACCTGCCATTTGCGCAGGCTCGATCTCAAGCCGCGTAATGGCGCGGCTCGATCTCAAGCCGCGTAATGGCGCGGCTTGATCACGCGCTGACTCAGCGCTTGCCGAGGATCTTGCCGAGCGTTTCCGGGCGTGGGGCGCCTTGCTGGCTTTGCAGGCGTCCCTGTTCGTCCAGGTAGAAGATGGCCGGGGTGGCTGCCAGCCCCAGTTCTTCCATCAATGCCAGGTTGCTGTCGAGCTGTTTCTGCACGTTCTCGGGGATGTTATCCAAGGCTTTGAGGCTGCTCGCTTTGCCGGCTTTCTCATGCTGTTGCAGCGCCTTGGCCGGGTCTTTGGCGGCCAGTAGCGCAGCCGATTTGCCAGGGCTGTCCTCGCGAATGATGCCGACCATGATGTGACGTAACTGCACCTTGCCAGACTCGACCCAAGGGCGTGCCTGCTGCCAGAACATGTTGCAGTAAGGGCAGTTGGGGTCGCTGAACAGATACACAGTGCGCGGTGCGTCGGGCTTGCCGTCGGCGATCCAGGCGGTCTTCTCCATTTTCGCCCAGATGGCCTTGCTCATCGGCGCATACACCAGCTTTTCCAGCGGCTCGGCGCTGAGGTCCTGGCCCTGCTCGTCGAACAGACTGCCGACCAGTACATGCTTGCCGTCGGGTGTCAGGTACAGGGCAATGCCGTTGTTCTGGTATTCAGCGGCATAGCCGCGCAGGCCGTTGGGCGCGTCGAAGCTACCCTTGATCACTGCGCCCTTGGCTTGTAGTTGCTTGATTGCCTGGGGCAGTTCCTCGGCGTGCAGCAGCGGGGCTGCCAGCAGGGCGAGGGTCAGTGGCAGGAGCGCATTCAATCGCATGTCAATTTCCTTTTACGGCAGAGGCGGGCGGGTTGGCCCGCTCGAAGGGTTCCAGGGCGTGGTGCAGGCTGGCGCGGGACAGTTCACCCAGGTGGCTGCCGACCAGTCGCCCTTCGGCGTTGTAGAACAAAGTGGTGGGCAGGGCCATGGAGCCGACCCGCTGGGCAAGTAGGCCGCTGCCATCGAACAGGACGTGGGTCAGGCTCAGGCCAGTGGTTGCCAAAAAGGTGCTGACGTTCTCTGGCGTCTCGCCCTGGTTGACGAACAAGAAGGTCACATGCGGATAGTCGTGCTGGGCTTGCTGGAGCACCGGCATTTCACGTCGGCACGGCGGGCACCAGGTCGCCCAGATATTGATCACCAGTGGCTTGCCGCGGTAGTCGTGCAGGGCCATGGATTTGCCAGCGGCGGTGCGCAAGGTCAGGTCAGGCAGCTCGGTACCCTTGCTGTACAGGTGGCTACCCAGGCTCGCTAGCACCCAGAACAGTGCGCCACTGGCCAGCGCCCAGCCCAGTGGCTGGCGCAAGCCGGGCTGGCGCCAGCCCTGCCAGAGGGTGCCAAGGACGATCCCGACCAGGCCGCCCCAGAACAGAAAACCGCCATCGCGAATATCGATGATCTGCAGCGGTTCGTCGCGGTACATCGGCCAGTAGAGCAGAACGAAGCCTAGGCGCGCGCCGAGCAACCCCAAAAGGAACAGGTTGAACAGCGCCGACTCCGGACTTTGCCCGCCGCGCCGGGCGACCCACCAACCGACCACGCAGGCAATGCCGAGCGCTGCGAGCAGCAACAGGTGGTTCAGGGCCATGGTCAGCGGCCCAAGGGTTACGGTCAGCATCAGCCTTGGCTCCTGGTCTGTGCCCAATGTTGCAGAAAACCGCTCGCATCCACTTCACCGGTGATGCGCCGCGCACGGCGCTCGTTCCCTTCTGGGCCGATCCAGATCAGGCTTGGCGGACCGGGCACCTGATAGCGTTGCAGCAGTGCCCGGCTAGCTGGGCTGTCGGCGGTTACGTCCAGGCGCAGCAGGTGCACACCGGCCAGGCTGTTGAGCACATCGGCCCGGGCGAAGACCTGTTTCTCCATGACCTTGCACGACACGCACCAGTCGGCATAGTAGTCGACCAGCACCCATTGGCCACGGCCCTTGGCGGCATCCAGTTCGCGTTGCAGGTCTTCGGGTCGGCTGACAGTGATGAAGGCATCCTCGGCCTTAGCCGCAGCCGGCGTATTGCTGCCGGCGAACGGCTGCAAGGGTTGCCACAGGTCGCTACTGCCCGCAGCGGCGCCAACCAGCAATAGTCCGCCCCACAGTGCGCCGAGCAAGGGAATCGCACGCAGCGCAGGCAGACGCTGCAGGGCGGGCCAAGTCGCCCAGCCCAGGGCGATCAACCAGCTGCCGCTAAGGCCCAGCAGCAGTGGAGCGGGCAGCAGGGTGCGCACGGTGTACAGCGCCATGGCCAGGAACACGAAGCCGAACAGACCTTTGATCAGGTTCATCCAGGCGCCTGGGCGTGGCAGATAGCGGTTGCCCAAGGTCACCAGCAACAGCAGTGGCACACCCATGCCCAAGCCCAGGCTGAACAGTACCAGCGCGCCATGCAGCACATCGCCACTCTGCGCGATGTAGAGCAGCGCACCGGCCAGCGGCGCGGTCATGCATGGCCCCATCAGCAAGCCGGACAGCGCACCGAGCAGCGCCGCGCCGTACAGGTTGCCGCCACGCGTGCCTTGCCCTGCGCGATCGAGGCGGTCGCGCAGGGCCGTGGGCAATTGCAGCTCGAAAGCGCCAAACATGGGCAACGCGAGCAGCACGAACAGCCCGGCCAGGCTGCCCAACAGCCAGGGTTGTTGCAGCCACGCTTGCAGGCTGGCGCCCAGCAGTGCGGCGACTACGCCCAGGCCTGCGTAGACCAGCGCCATGCTCAGCACATAGACCCCCGCCAGCAGCCAGCCACGCCGGGCGCTGGCGCCGTTGCCCAGGACCAGCCCCGCCAGGATCGGCAGCATTGGCAGCGAGCAGGGGGTGAACGCCAGCAGCAGGCCCAGGCCGAAGAAGGCCAGCAGACCCCAGAGCAGATTGTCCTGCTGCAGGTTGCTGGCTAGGGCCTGGTCGCTGGCTTGGTCGGCGACTGTTGCGCTGCTGCTGTTGCCTAGATCGATGGCGGTCGTTTGCGGCGGGTAGCACAGGCCGGCATCAGCGCAGCCCTGCCAGCCCAGGCGCAGCTGGCCGCTGGCTTCGGCCGGCAACAGCAGTTCAAGCTCGCTGCGGTAGATCGCGCTGTCGCCGAAGAACTCGTCGTGATGGTTCAGCGCGGCTGGCAGTTGCGGGTGTTGGGCGGGAGGCAGGCCGTCGAACTTCAGCCGTTTCTGATAGAGGTAGTAGCCTTCCTTGATCTGGAAATGTAAGCGCATCTGGCCTGATGGCAGGCGGTCGTGGGTGAGGACGAACGCTTGGTTGACGGGCAGGAAGTCAGGTTTGACGTCGAACGGATTGGCCTGCAGAGGCCCCGCCAGCAGAAAGGTCAGGATGATCAGGAAAACGCGCATGTCTTGGCCTTGGTAATGCAGATAAGCGGCCATGCTGGCCTGGGTCGATTAACCGAGAGTTAACCCGGAATTACTCACCTATTGATTCGGGGGAGTTACTCATGCGCCCTGAGCGGCAATGGCGGATGCCCAGCCGCGACGAACCGCGTACCAGCGGTCATAATCCTCACTTAATCACCTTGTGGCGCAATACTCACCCCCCTATTGGAGACCACCCCATGCACGTACTGCTCTGCGAGGACGACGACCTGATCGCCAGTGGCATCTGCGCGGGCCTCACCGCCCAGGGTCTGACCGTGGATCGGGTGGCCAATGCTTCTTCGGCGCAGGCGTTGCTCAAGGCCGCGCAGTTCGATGTGATGATCCTCGACTTGGGGCTGCCTGACGAAGATGGCCTGAAGCTTCTGCGCCGCTTGCGTCAGCAAGGCGAGACGCTGCCGGTCTTGGTGCTGACCGCCCGCGATGCCGTGACCGACCGGGTCGACGGGCTGCAGGCCGGTGCCGACGATTACCTGCTCAAGCCGTTCGACCTGCGCGAATTGGCCGCCCGCTTGCACACTCTGATGCGGCGCATGGCTGGGCGTGCGGTCAACATCATCGAGCACGGTCCTCTGCACTATGACCCCAGCAGTTGCGAAGCGACCCTGGCCGGCCAACCGGTAGACCTGTCGCGGCGCGAGCAGGCCTTGCTCCAGGCGCTGCTGCAGAATCCGGGGCGAGTGCTCTCCAGCGAACAACTCAAGGATTGCGTCTACGGCTTCAGCGATGAGGTAGAGAGCAATGCGCTGAACGTTCACATCCATCACCTGCGGCGCAAGCTTGGCAACAGCATCGTCGAGACCGTTCGCGGCCTCGGCTATCGCCTGGGCCCGGCGCAGGCACCTGAAGAGATTGCCCCATGAGCTTGCGTGTGCGTCTGTCGCTGATCCTGGGCAGCGCTTTCATCCTGATTTGGGCGCTGGCGGCGGCGTGGATGTTGCGCGACCTGCGCCAGCAGATGATGTTTTCCCTCGACCAGCGCCTGGTGGCCTCGGCGCGCATGGTCGCCGGGCTGATCGACCAGCTGCCGCAACCGCTGGCGGCCAAGGGCGAGGATGCGCACTTTTCCGCCGATCAGCTCAGCGTACCGGATGGCATGGCCTGCCAGGTCAGCTCGCTGCGCGGCGAGATCCTCGCCAGCAATCACAAGCACGACGGCGCCATGGATGACCAGCGCAGCGGCTTTCGCGATCAGACCATCGATGACGCCCGCTGGCGCACCTTCACCTACAACCATGGCGATGTGCGCATCACCACCGCTGACCGTCACCAGGAGCGAGAGGCACTGAACCAGTCGATCCTGCTGGCCGCCTCGGCACCGGTGCTGATGGCGCTGCTCGGTAGTCTCGGTTTGCTCTGGATCGGCCTGGGCAAGGGCCTGGAGCCGCTCAATCGAATGCGCGATGCCTTGCGCAAGCGACGTGCCGATAGTGTCGAGCCGTTGCAGGTGGCGGGTATGCCCAGCGAGCTGCAGCCCTTGCTCGAAACCCAGAACCAGTTGTTCTTGCGGATCGCTCAGACGCTTGAGCGTGAGCGGCGCCTGACGGACGACGCCGCCCACGAGCTGCGCAGTCCGCTGACCGCGATCAAGACCCACCTGCAAGTGGCGCAGATGACCGACGGCGTCGTGCGTGATCAGGCCCTGGCGCATGCCGAGCAGGGCGCAGATCGCATGCATCGCACCTTGGAGCAGTTGCTGCTGCTGGCCCGGGTAGAGGGCAGCCTGTCCTTCGACGATGGCGTGCAGTGCAGTGCCGAGCAGGTCGCACGCCAAGCCGTGCAGGATGCCGGTGGGGGGGATAACCGGCGGATCATTGTGCGCTTGCCGGAAGACGCCACCCGGATCTACCTCGGTATGCCGGCACCGCTGGCGGTGGCGGCGCTGCGCAATCTGCTCGACAACGCCCTGCGTCATGGCGGGGATGCGCCCGTGGAGCTGGAGTTGCAGATGGCCGATGGGCAGGTCGGCTTCATGGTTCGCGACCATGGCCCAGGGATCAAGGACGGTGATCTTGAGCACCTGACTGAACGCTTCTGGCGCAACAGCCAGAGCGGTGGCTGTGGCTTGGGCTTGGCGATCGTTCAGGCGATTGTCCAGCGCTGCGCCGGTAGTTTGCGCTTTGACAGCCGCAGCGATGGCTTGCGGGTCTGGCTGCAGGTGCCCGCACGTTCGGGACACTGATCGTCAGCAGGCCTCTTCACCGCGCAAAAGCATGAAGGGGCCAAGACCTGCTGTCAGGCGCCAATGGCTCGTCAGCCCAGCGCTATTCAAAACTGCGCCCCGCACGCCAATAGCCCATCAATGTCAGGCTATTGCGATCCAGCCCGCGCTCCTTGATCAGATAGCGGCGAATGTCCATGACCGTGGCCGATTCGCCAGCTACCCAGGCATAGAACTCGTTGCTCTCGCCGCTGGCCAGTTCCCACAAGATGCGCTGTTCGATGTCCACCTCTTCCAGCTTTACCGCTGCTGGGGCGACCGTGCTTGGCAGTGTGGCCAACTCGCGAACAGCATGGCTCATGGCATGCCCGTGATCGCAGCGCAGCAAGTTGCGTGGCAACCAGTGCAGGTGAGTGGCGGGGCTGTGCGAAAGCGCTAGGCAGTCGGCTTGCAACGGCACCTCGATAAAGGCCTCGACAGGCAGTTCAGGTTGGGTTTCGGCCAATTGTTCGAGAATGCCCCCAATCGCCGGTAGCGCGGTTTCATCGCCCACCAGCAGTACCCGCTTGACCGCCTGTGGTAGCTTCCACTCATAACCTCCCGGGTCTCCCCGGTACACCAGGTTGGGTGCGACCATCTGTAGGCAATCACCGATGCGCGCCTGGGTCGCCCAGGCCGAGGCGGGGCCATTGACGCCATGCAGGACGAAATCTATCGCGACTTCGCCTGTCTCACGGTCCAGGCTGCGGATGGTGTAGGTGCGCATCGGCGGCGTGTGTGCGGCGGCCAGGTTGCGCCGGGCCTGTTGCCATTGGCCGTCCTTGGGCAGCTTCGGCGGTTGGCCAGAGGGCGAGGGGAAGAACACCTTGACCCGTTGATCAGGTGCCAGGGTGCTCATCAGGCGCACGTCTTCGCCGCTAAACACATAACGGCACAGCGAAGGGCTTAGCGGTTGGATAGCTTTGAGCTGGATGTCGAAAATGCGATAGGCCGTTGCCTTGCTCCGGCGGATCAGGCCGGACAGGAAGGAGGTCATCAGTTGTACCTCGTGCGTAGAGGAAGGTACTAAAGGGACGACCGGGCACTGCAACGAATTAGCGCAGACCTGCGCGGGTGACCTGGCTGATGAGGATGGCCCTTGGTTCGCGCTTGAGCGACAATGGGCACCCATCCGCGGAGTAGCCCATGACCGATTTCACCCCTGACGCCGTCCTCGACGCCTCCGGCCTGAACTGCCCGGAGCCGGTAATGATGTTGCATCAGCACGTACGCAACCTGGCCGCTGGCGGCCTGCTCAAGGTTATCGCCACCGACCCGTCGACCCGCCGCGACATCCCTAAGTTCTGTACCTTCCTGGGGCACGAGCTGCTCGAACAGCAAGAGCAGGCCGGCACCTACCTGTACTGGATCCGCAAGAAGGCCGACTGAACCGCGCTGGATCGAGCCCGCCGTAGCGCCTACACTGCGTTCCCCTGACAGGAGAGCGCCATGCTGATAGTTGCCGACGAGAATATCCCGCTGCTCGATGCCTTCTTTGCCGGATTTGGCGAGATCCGCCGTTATCCCGGACGCAGCATCGACGCGCAGTGCGTCAAGGACGCTGACGTGCTGCTGGTACGCTCGGTGACTCGCGTCGACCGGCAACTGCTGCAGGGCAGCAAGGTGCGCTTCGTCGGCACCTGCACCATCGGCACCGATCATCTGGACCTGGATTACTTCGCCCAAGCTGGCATCCACTGGAGCAGTGCACCGGGCTGCAACGCCCGCGGCGTGGTCGATTACGTGCTGGGCAGTCTGCTGACGCTGGCTGAGCTCGATGGCGAAAACCTCGCCGAGCGGGTCTATGGCGTGGTCGGCGCAGGGCAGGTCGGTGAGCGCCTGGTGCGCGTTCTTCATGGCCTGGGCTGGAAGGTGCTGGTCTGCGATCCGCCGCGCCAGGCCGCTGAAGGGGGTGACTTCGTCGACCTGCAAACGCTGCTTGAACAGTGTGATGTGATCAGCCTGCACACGCCGCTACAGCGCGACGCTGAGCACAGCACCTGGCACTTGCTGGGGCGCGAGCAACTGGCGCAGTTGCGTCCGGGCGCCTGGCTGATCAACGCCAGCCGCGGACCGGTAGTGGATAACCAGGCCCTGCGCGATCTGCTGCTGGAGCGTGACGACGTGCATGCGGTGCTGGACGTCTGGGAGCGCGAGCCTGAGGTCGATCTCGACCTGGCTGACCTGTGCACCTTGGCCACGCCGCATATCGCCGGCTACAGCCTGGATGGCAAACAGCGTGGCACTGCGCAGATCTACCAGGCGTTGTGCAAGGTGCGTGGTGAGGCTGAGCAGGTGCAGTTGGCGGACTTGTTACCCGAACCTGCCCTTGCGCAGATCGAACTCAATGCCAGCAGTGACCCCGCCTGGGCCCTGGCGACCTTGTGCCGGGCGGTGTATGACCCACGCCGAGACGACGCTGATTTTCGTCGCAGCCTCAGTGAAGATCCGGTCGAGCAGCGGGCGACGTTCGACTTGCTGCGCAAGCATTACCCACAGCGGCGCGAGATCGAGGGGCTGGCAGTGAAGTTGCGGGGCGAGTCGCCGCAGTTGGCGCAGATGGTCAATGCGTTGGGGGCTGTGCTGGTCTGATTGGGCCTTGTCCCGCGAGGCTTATGTATCGCCCAATAAAAACCCGGCGCATGCGCCGGGTTGAGTCAATTCTGTGTATCAGGCCTTGTTCGAGCGTTCGACGCGGCTTTTTTCCAGGTCTTCGCAAGCCTTTTTGATCATCTCATCGGTGATCGGCACCTCGCGGCCCTGGGCATCGATAATCGAGCCGCAATCCAGGTCGTGCTGTGGCTTGGTGGTCTTGGGCGTTTCGCTGCTATGTTGCAAGCTCATTTCCTGTCTCCTCATCAGGTTCAAGCTCAGGGTATCCCCTTGCCGTGACTGGCCTGTGACAGCTCCTTGGGCGTCACGACATGGACAGTCCATCAGAAACCGCGGCAAAGCTCCAGAAGCACTTTAGAACGATAAGCTATAGCCACTGGCGCAAGCTTGCCATCGGACATGCCCCGGTCATTAATGCGATCCACTGCAAGAGGCCTGAGTTCCGCCCGTGTAGATGAATGGTAGGCTGAGCGCTTCCTTGGCTAGATGATCTGCGTCATGCCCGATTCCGTTACTTCACGTCAGCGCCGCGCCTTGCGCCTGGGCTGGCAGTTCCTGCAACCGTACCGCAAGCAGATGCTCCTGGCTTTGCTGGCGCTAGTGGTCACTGCGGGTATTACTTTGTCGATGGGGCAGGGCATTCGCCTGCTGGTGGACCAGGGCTTCATGACCGGTTCGGCCCACCAGCTCAACCAGACCCTGGGCCTGTTCATGCTGCTGGTGGTCGCCTTGGCAGTGGGCACCTTCAGCCGTTTCTACCTGGTGTCGTGGATTGGTGAGCGCTGCGTGGCTGATATCCGCCGGGCCGTGTTCGATCACCTGATCGGCTTGCACCCCGGGTTTTTCGAAGACAACCGCAGCTCGGAGATTCAGTCGCGCTTGACCGCTGATACAACGCTCCTGCAATCGGTGATCGGCTCGTCGCTGTCGATGTTCCTGCGTAATGCTCTGATGGTGCTGGGTGGCGTGGTGCTGCTGTTCATCACCAACCCCAAGCTCACCAGTATCGTGGTGCTGGCTTTGCCGTTGGTGTTGGCGCCGATTCTGTTGTTCGGTCGGCGGGTACGCAGCCTGTCGCGCCAGAGCCAGGATCGGGTGGCCGATGTCGGCAGCTACGTGGCCGAGACGCTCGGCCAGATCAAGACGGTGCAGGCCTACAACCATCAGCCGTTGGATCGCGAGCGCTTCGCTGAGACGGTAGAGGCTGCGTTCACTGTCGCGCGGCGACGCATTGCCCAACGCGCGTGGTTGATCACCTTGGTGATCGTGCTGGTGCTGGGCGCGGTGGGGGTGATGCTCTGGGTGGGCGGCATGGATGTGATCGCCGGACGTATCTCAGCGGGTGAGTTGGCAGCTTTCGTGTTTTATAGCCTGATCGTCGGCAGTGCCTTCGGCACCCTTAGTGAGGTGATCGGTGAGCTACAGCGTGCGGCGGGTGCGGCAGAACGTATTGCCGAGTTGCTGGCGGCGCAGAGTGCGATCCTCGCTCCGGTCGGCGCAGTTGCCCAACCCGGTGAGCGAGCTAGCGGCCGTATCGAGCTGCGTGAGGTGGTTTTTGCCTATCCATCACGGCCGACGGTAGCGGCTTTGGATGGCTTGGACCTGCTTGTCGAGCCGGGGCAGACACTGGCATTGGTCGGTCCCTCAGGGGCGGGCAAATCGACCTTGTTCGACCTGCTGCTGCGTTTCAACGACCCGCAACAGGGGGCGATTCTGCTCGATGGCCAGCCGCTGACGGCACTTGAGCCATCTGCCTTGCGCCGCCAGTTTGCCTTGGTGGCGCAAAACCCAGCGCTATTTCGCGGCACGGTGGAGGCCAACATCCGCTACGGTCGCCCTGATGCCAGCTTTGCCGAAGTCGAGGCGGCAGCGCGTGGCGCGCATGCTCATGAATTCATCCAGCAACTGCCCCAAGGCTATCAGACGTTGCTCGGGGAGGGTGGCATCGGCCTGTCTGGCGGCCAGCGGCAACGCCTGGCGATTGCCCGGGCGCTGCTGGTCGATGCGCCGATACTGCTGCTCGACGAGGCCACCAGTGCCTTGGATGCGCAAAGCGAACACCTGATCCAGCAGGCCTTGCCGAGCCTCATGGCGGGGCGCACAACGCTGGTGATCGCTCATCGGCTCGCCACCGTGCAGCACGCCGAGCGGATTGCGGTGATCGACAAAGGCCGGATCGTCGCGGTGGGCAGCCACCGGCAATTGGTCGAGGAAAACCCGCTCTACGCCAGGCTTGCCCAGCTGCAGTTCACCTCGATCTAAGATTTGTCGCTGCTTGGCGGGCGGATGTAGTTGATTTGTAACATTTCTGTAGCAATTGCCTGAGACTATCTGGCTCAGCTGTGACGTAAGTGCTCGACCTGGCTGCTATCGAACGATGGCAGCTTTTTTTTGGCCTGCGAACGAGGACAAGGATGTCTGTCGCGGCGCTGTTTCGGCACGCCGTTTTCTTCCCTCCTTGTTCCCGAGATCCGCGATGTTGCGTAAATCCCTCCGCGTACAAATCCTCTCTTTGCTCGGCGGCAGCCTGGCGGCGATGCTGCTGATTGCCCTGGTGTGCTTCCAGTTCCTGTCGTCCAGCGTGCGTGGCTATGCCGAGCTGGTCGATGGCCCGCTACGCGCTTCGCAATTGATCGATGAGGCCAACCTGCAGTTCAAGATCCAGGTGCAGGAGTGGAAGAACGTGCTGCTGCGCGGTCGTCAGCCGGCCGAGCTGGATAAGTACTGGCAGCAGTTCCAGGCGCGCGAGCAACAGGTCCAGCAGTTGCTTGGGCAACTGATCCAGAGCAGCGATGACCAGCTCAAGGCGCCACTTGAGCAACTGCGTGACAGTCATCGGCAGTTAGGCCAGGCCTATGCGCAAGGCCGCCAGGCGTTTCTGGCGGCTGGAGGCGATCCGGTCGCAGGTGATCTGGCAGTCAAGGGCGTGGACCGCGCGGCCAGTGAGCAGATGAGTGTGCTGGTCAAGCAGTTGCGCGCTGATGCCCGCGAGCGCGCCGCTGCCATCAATGCCAGCGCGCAGCGAACTGTGTGGATCGGCTTGCTGGTGATGCTCGGCTCGGCGCTGCTGGTCGGCGTGCTCAGCCTGTGGCTGGTCAATCGCAGCCTGATCGAGCCGATTCGCCAACTGATCGACTATGTCGCACAACTGAGCCAAGGGCGCTTCGCTGCGCGCGTGGATGACCGCCGTGAAGACGAACTGGGCCGACTGGCCCGGGCGGCCAATACCTTGCGTGACTTCTTGGCCGAGACCATAGGCCGCCTCAAGGACAACGCCGATGAACTTGAAGGCGCCAGCGGCCAGTTGCGCAACCTGGCCGGCGACATGGCGCGCGGCACGCACGATCAGTTCCAGCGTACCGATCAAGTGGCCACGGCCATGCATGAGATGTCCGCCACCGCTCAAGAAGTAGCGCGTCATGCGGCTGAAGCGGCGCGCGCTGCAGACGATGCCGATCACAGTGCTCAGGCCGGCGAGCAGGTCATGCAGGCCACCATCGACACCATTGCCAACGTCAACCGCGAGATCGCTGGCACCGCTGCGGTTATTCGCGATCTGGAACACGACAGCACGCGCATCGGCAAGGTCCTGGAGGTGATCCGGGGTATCGCCGAGCAGACCAATCTGCTGGCGCTCAATGCCGCGATCGAGGCCGCTCGTGCTGGTGAGGCCGGGCGCGGCTTTGCGGTGGTCGCTGATGAGGTACGCAGCCTGGCCCAACGCACTGCGGCATCGATTGCCGAGATTAATCAGATCATCGAGGCGGTGCAGTCGGGCGCAGTAGAGGCGGTCAAGGCTATCGAGAGTGGCCAGCGGCGCAGCGAAGAGGGTGGCGAGCAGGTGCAGCAGGCGGGGCAGATGCTGCAGCGCATCACTGCGGCGGTGGAGGCGATCCGCGACATGAACCGGCAGATCGCCACGGCGGCTGAGGAGCAGACCAGCGTCGCCGAAGATATCTCGCGCAATCTGATCGAGATCACCCGCATCGCTACGGCCAACCAACAGGCCGTGCAGCATACCGAGCAGGCTGGGCAGCGGCTGCATGGTTTGTCGGGGCAGTTGGGTGAAGTGACATCGCGCTTGAGCGCCTGAAAAAACCAGGGGGAAATCCGCCAGATGGCGCTGATAGAGGCCAAGCATGTGGCGGATTGTCGCCATAAAAGGCACATCAATCAGGGTGCGACGACAGGCCTCAGCCATTAGACATTGGTCTTGGTAAAACTGGCACGGAGTCTGCTTAAGGGCGCAACGGCGGTCGTACCCGATTCATCGAAACCCCAGGCGCCGGTTGACCCCAGGATCAGCCAAGCCAGAACAACAATCCGGGCGTGCATATGCGCAGGGAGCGGTCAGCCAGACACTTCACTTCAATTGGATTGAGCTATGAAAAAAATCCTGCTGACGCTCCTGTGCCTGAGCGTCGTCGGCTGCTCCAAGCCTGCGCAACCGGAAAAAACCGTCGACGTCCTGCTGATCGGCGGCGGCATCATGAGTGCAAGCCTGGGGACTTACCTCACTGAGCTGCAACCGGACTGGAAAGTCGACGTCTACGAGCGCATGGACCAGGTCGCCGAAGAGAGCTCCAACGCCTGGAACAACGCCGGTACCGGCCACTCGGCCTTCTGCGAGCTGAACTACACCAGCGAAGGCAAGGACGGCAAGATCGACATCAGCAAGGCAGTTGGGGTCAACGAGCAGTTCGAGATCTCCAAGCAGTTCTGGGCCTATCAGGTCGAGCAGGGCGTGCTGAGCAATCCCAAGTCGTTCATCAACAACGTGCCGCACATGAGCTTTGTCTGGGGCGATGAGAACATTGCCTTCCTGCACAAGCGTGTCGCTGCCCTGCAGCACAGCTCGCTGTTCCGTGGCATGGAAATCTCCGAAGACCACGAGCAGATCCGTCAGTGGGTGCCACTGGTGATGGAAGGCCGCTCACCTGAGCAGAAGGTTGCGGCAACCCGCATGGCCATCGGCACCGACGTCAACTTCGGCGAGATCACCCGCCAGCTGTTCGCCTCGATGAGCCGCAACCCGAACGTCAAGCTGCACCTGCGTCATGAAGTACGCGACATCGTGCGCAACGACAATGGTTCGTGGAATGTAGTGGTGGCGGACCTGGCCGACGGCGGCAAGCAAACCACCGTCAATGCCAAGTTCGTCTTCATCGGCGCCGGTGGTGGCGCGCTCAAGCTGCTGCAGAAGTCCGGTATCCCCGAGGCCGAAGGCTACGCCGGCTTCCCGGTGGGTGGCCAGTTCCTGATGACCGACAACCCTGACGTGGTTGCCCGGCATAAGGCCAAGCTGTATGGCAAGGCCTCGGTCGGTGCGCCGCCGATGTCGGTGCCGCACCTGGATACCCGGGTCATCGATGGCAAGGAGGTGCTGCTGTTCGGCCCGTTCGCGACCTTCTCCACCAAGTACCTGAAAAACGGCTCGCTGCTGGACATGTTCGCTTCGCTGACCAGCCACAACATCAGCCCGATGGTGCATGCCGGGATCGACAACATCGACCTGAGCACCTACCTGATGGGCCAGTTGATGCTCAGCTTCGACGACCGCATGAACAACCTGCGCGAGTACTTCCCGAACGCCAAGAATGAAGACTGGAAATTGCTCCAGGCTGGCCAGCGCGTTCAGGTGATCAAGAAGGACCCGCAGCTGGGCGGTATCTTGCAGTTCGGCACTGAAGTGGTGGCCTCCCAGGACGGCAGCATCGCTGCATTGCTCGGCGCCTCGCCTGGCGCCTCGACCGCAGCGCCGATCATGCTGACGGTGCTGGAGAAGACCTTCAAGGATCAGGTCAAGAGCCCTGAGTGGCAGGCCAAGCTCAAGCAGATCGTGCCGACTTATGGCCAGAAGCTGAATAACAACCTTGAGTTGACCAACAAGACCCGTGAGTGGAGCAGCTCGCGTCTGCAACTGCTGTACGTGCCGGTGCAGGCGGAGCAAGCGTTGGCTCAGGCGACTGCGGTGCAGTAAGTCTGGTTGTGAATAGCGCCTCCCTCGGGAGGCGTTGTTTTGTCTGGGATCCGCGTCGGCCTTTTCGCGGGCAAGCCCGCTCCCACAGGCAACTCACCGTTGTTGATGCCGGCGGGATGTTTGTGGGAGCGGGCTTGCCCGCGAAAAGGCCGACGCGTATTCAGCAGACGTTCACGCAGACAACAAAAAGCCCGCGCAAGGCGGGCTTTTCGAGAAGCAGGATTTGGTCGGAGAGACAGGATTCGAACCTGCGGCCTTCTCGTCCCGAACGAGACGCGCTACCTGGCTGCGCTACACTCCGATGAACAAAATCCTACTGCAAGCCATTTTTCGACGCAAGCCCTTGTTGTGAAAAGACTGTTTGCCAAAAAACAGGGTCAGATCACAGCTCTTTTACCGTGCGGATCTGGTCTTTGTTGATGCGTGTGCGCTTGCCATCGAGCTGCTCGAATTCGTAGAAGCCAGAGTCGTCGTCATAGGAAGGGGTGTCCACCGCCTGAATCTCGCGACCGTCATTCAGGGTGATGACGGTAGGCGATGCACAGCCGGCGAGGGCGCCCAGGCCCAGGGCAAGCAGGAAGGCGGGAAGGGTCCGTTGGATCATCGTGTTTCTCCAGTTCGATGGTGCTTGATGACTGTAAGACGCAGCGCGTCCTCGCAAGTTCCTTGCACAGTGCAGCATAGCGCCAATGCGCAAGGGTTGATGTAGAACAACCCTCGCGGCGATGGCGGGCCGGCCTGTGATATAACAAGCGCCATCGACTTCCCTCCCTGCGACGGATCCCCATGAAAGCCAAGGCAGATACTCCCTTCGTGGCGCTGAACATCGCCGTGCTCACGGTCAGCGACACCCGCACTTTTGACACCGATACCTCTGGCCAGCTGTTCGTTGACCGTTTGACCGCCGCTGGCCATCAGCTGGCGCAGCGCGTGCTGCTCAAGGATGACCTGTACAAGATCCGCGCCCAAGTCGCGACCTGGATTGCCGACGAGCACGTACAGGTGGTGCTGATTACCGGCGGCACCGGCTTCACTGGTCGCGACAGCACCCCTGAGGCGGTCGGGTGCCTGCTGGACAAACAAGTGGACGGCTTTGGTGAGCTGTTCCGCCAGATCTCCGTGGCCGATATCGGCACCTCTACCGTACAGTCGCGCGCGCTGGCGGGGCTGGCCAATGGCACCCTGGTCTGCTGCCTGCCAGGCTCAACCAACGCGGTGCGCACCGGTTGGGACGGCATCCTCGCCGAGCAGCTCGACTCGCGGCATCGACCATGCAATTTCGTGCCTCACCTGAAACAGGCAGCGGCCTGTGAAAGCCGTGGTTGAGGGCGTGCAGAACCGGCCGTTGATGCCGGTGGAAGAGGCCCTTGAGCAACTGCTGAAACTGGCTGAGCAGGCGCCCATCGCCGAAACCGAAGTGGTCACCTTGGCCGAGGCCGAGGGGCGCGTGTTGGCTGAAGATCTGCTGGCCGAGCTGGACCTGCCGCCGTGGCCGAACAGTGCCATGGACGGCTACGCACTGCGACTGAGCGATTGGCAGGGCGAGCCGCTGCCGGTGAGCCAGCGCATTTTCGCCGGCCACGCATCGCAGCCATTACAGCCCGGCAGCTGTGCTCGGATATTTACCGGCGCACCGCTGCCCGAGGGCGCTGACTGCGTCGAAATGCAAGAAAACGTCGAGCTGTTGGAAGATGGCCGGATAAGTTTTCTCGAGCCGTTGCGGGTCGACCAGAACGTTCGCCCACAAGGTCAGGAGACTCGGGCTGGCGAACAGGTGATGAACAAAGGCACCCGGTTGGGCCCAATCGAACTGGGCCTGGCCGCGACCCTGGGGCGCGCCCGCCTCAAGGTCGTGCGCAGGGTGCGCGTGGCGGTGTTGTCGACCGGTGACGAACTGGTCGAGCCTGGCCTGCCGTTGGGCCCCGGCCAGATCTACAACAGCAACCGCCGCCTGCTCGCCAGTTGGTTGCAGCGCTTGGGCTGCGAAGTGGTGGATGTCGGCATTGTTGCCGATGACCTGCAGATCACCCGCGATTGCCTGGCCGGCCTGGCTGATGTCGATCTGATCCTGTCTACCGGTGGGGTATCGGTGGGCGAGGCGGATTATCTGGGCATCGCCCTGCGTGAAGCCGGTGAGTTGGCATTATGGAAGCTGGCCATCAAGCCGGGCAAGCCGCTGACCTTCGGCCACTACCGCGGGGTGCCGGTGATTGGTTTGCCAGGCAACCCGGCCTCGACCCTGGTCACCTTTGGCTTGTTGACCCGGCCTTACCTGCTGCGCCGCCAAGGCGTCACCGAGGTGACACCGCTGCGCTTCAGTGTCCCGGCAGGTTTCGACTGGACCAAGGCAGGCACCCGGCGCGAATACCTGCGGGCACGGATCGAGCAGGGCAGGGTGCGCATCTACAAGAACCAGAGTTCGGGCGTGCTGCGCAGTGCGGCCTGGGCGGAGGGGCTGGTCGAGGTGCTTGAAGGCAGCACGCCGCGCCACGGCGACAGCGTGTCGTTCATTCCCCTAAGCGAGCTACTTGGCTGAGCGGCCGATCAATACGCCGCCGACGGCTGTGGAACTGGCCGGTGCCTGCTGGGTCAGGCGCATGTGCACGTTCTCCAGTTGTTGCGCGGCAACGCTCCAGTCGTGACGCTGCCGGGCAAACTGGCGGCCCGACTCGCCCAGTTGGCACATCCGCCAAGGCTGATTGAGCAGTTGATTGATCTGCAGGGCCAACTGGCCGCCCTCGTCGCTGCCCAGGTAATGCTCGCCGTTATTCACCGCAAGGCCCGATACGCCCTTGCTGGTGGTAATCACCGGCAGGCCGGCGGCCATGGCTTCGAGAATCTTCACCTTGGAGCCACCGGCATAGCGTAGCGGGGCGAAGAACAGCGCCGAGCGCCGCTGCAGTTCGCGTAAATCTGGGCGATAGCCAATCCATTCGATGCGCGGGTCGTTCCAGTGCAGCTTCCAGCTCGACGGCAGGGCATGGCCGGCGATCGCCAGGCGCACAGCCGGGTTGCTCATCCACACCTGGGGCAGGATTTCTTCAAGCGCCCATTCGATCGCCTCAAGGTTTGCCCCGTATTCGAAGTTGCCGACAAACAGCAAGCGCTGGCTGTGCAGGGCGGGGCGCACGTCCTGGTAGTAATCGCAGTCCACACCATTGACCACCACATTCACCGGCCTGCCGCTGATCTGGCCGATCAGTTCGGCGTCATGGGCGCTGACCGCCACCACTTCATTGGGTTGGCGCAATACCCGTTGCTCCCAGCGCCGGTAGCGCCAACGATCAAACGCATTGAGCGGTCTTAGCCACAGTGGCAGGCGATCCTGGCAGGCTGCGCCCATCACCGACTCGATGGTGTGTTCGCTGAGCATGTAGGGCAGGCCGCGTGCTTGCAGGGCTTTTTCGAACGGCTGGAAGCTGTAGCTGTGCTCGATCTGGATGACGTCCCAGGGCTCATCCAACAACTGCTCGAATTGGTGGCGCAGGCACGGCGCCAGGCCGTGGATAATCGCCCGCATGGGGTAGTCGATGATCGGCGAGGCCAACAAGTTCAGTGGGCTGTGCAGCGGGCGCCTGGGCAGAACGATCAGGCGCTCGAGCAGCGGCTCCAGGGCGGCGCGGGCGGCATCGCCCAGGGGGACTTTGGACTGCACCAGCAAGGTGATCCGGTGACCATGCTCGGCCAAGTGGCGCAGCAGGTGATATTGCCGGGTCTTGCTGCCACTGGTGGTTGGCCAGGGCAGGTAGGGCAAGGTCCAAAGTATACGCATCTCCCCAATCCTCGCTGAGCGTCGGCTGTTGGATGGCAAGGCGCGCCCGCAGGCAATCAGCTGACCGCTGCTGCCGGGGCGCGTCCATAGATATCAGTAAAGCGTACGATGTCGTCTTCGCCCAGGTACTCACCGCTTTGCACTTCGATCATCACCAGGTCGATCACCCCAGGGTTGGTCAGGCGGTGGGTGCGGCCGGGCTTGATGAAGGTCGACTCGTTGGTGTCGAGCAGGAACTCCTCTTCACCATTGGTCACGCAGGCGATACCGCTGACCACGATCCAGTGCTCGCTGCGATGGTGATGCATCTGCAACGACAGCGATTCACCCGGGCGCACCATGATCCGCTTGATCTTGAAGCGCGGGCCTTCTTCGAGCACGGTGTAGGTGCCCCAGGGGCGGGTGACGGTGCGGTGCAGGCGGTAGGCTTCATGGCCCTGGCGCTTGAGTTGCTGGGCGATCACCTTGACCTCTTGGCTGCGCGCGGCATCGGCGATCAGCAAGGCATCCGGGGTGTCGATGACAATCAGGTTGTCCAGGCCGACTGCCCCCACCAGGCGCCGAGGTGCGTCGATGTAGCAGTTGCTGACGTCGTGCAGCACGGTCTCGCCATTGCAGTGGTTGCCTTGGTGGTCGGTCTCGCGCAGCTCGCGCACTGCTTCCCAGCTGCCGATATCGCTCCAGCCCAGCTCGCAAGGGACGACGGCGACCTGGGTCGATTGCTCCATCAGTGCATAGTCGATGGAGATATCGGGGGCCTGGGCGAAGCTGTCTGGGTCGAGCTCCACTTGCAGGGCGCGATCACCTTGCTTGACCGAACTGACCTGCATGCACTGAGCTACGCTTTCCAGCACATCTGGCGCATGCGCTTGCAGCTCGCGCAGCAGGGTGTCGACGCGTAGGCAGAACATGCCGGCGTTCCACAGGTGGCGACCGCCGTCGAGGTAGGCTTGCGCGGTTTGCGCATCGGGTTTTTCGACGAAGCGCGCGACTTTATGGCCAAGCTGCTCCAGCGCCTGGCCCTGCTCGATGTAGCCAAAGCCGGTTTCTGCACGGCTGGGGCGCAAGCCAAAGGTACACAGCCAATCTTGATGGGCCAGTTGCGCGGCCTGGGCGACCGCTTGCTCGAAGGCGGGCAGATCCTGGATCAGGTGGTCGGCCGGCAGAATCAGCAGCACGCTATCCTCGCCATAGTGGCGCGCGCAGTGCAGCGCCGCGGCGGCGATGGCGGGCGCGGTGTTGCGCCCACAGGGTTCAAGGATGTAGTCCAGGGCGACGTTGAACGCGTTGACCTGGCGATATTCATCTTGAGTGCGGAAGAACACATCGCGGTTGGTCACCGTCAATACCCGTTCCACGCCCGCGAGGGCACTGGCGCGGGCAAAGGTCTTCTGCAGCAGGCTCTCGCCGTCTGGCAGACGCATGAACGGCTTGGGCATGGCCTCGCGGGAAACCGGCCAAAGACGTGTGCCGGCACCGCCAGCGATGATACAGGGGATCAGAACGCTCATTTCACAGCCTCGAAGCAAGGCGCTTGGGACAGCGCGATCAAAGGGACTTTCGACCAAAGAAGCAGCGACCTGTCAGGCGTCTGGCGAGGCAAAAAGTCAATTAAATGACTTTTTGGTCCGTCATCTTCCGTGATGGCCAAATATTTGTCGATGATGCACCTCTGGTCCCTGGGTTTCAATGTCATTTGTGTTAATACGGCTATTTTCTGACGCAATTGCCCTCTGGGTGCAGCAATTCGCCCTCGGCCATGGTCGAGATTGAGGTAGCAACCTTTTTTGGTTTTCTTGGGGGCACAGGTCATGGGCGAGCGCAAGGCAATGTTGGTCCTGCACGGCAAGCAGGCCTTGAATGAGCAAGTGCGCGAGGCGGTCGGCGCCATGCGTGAACGGGGCTGGACCCTGGATGTGCGCTTGACTTGGGAAGGCGGCGATGCACAGCGTCTGGTCAGCGAAGCGCTGCAGGCCGGTTACAGCCATATCGTCGCCGGTGGCGGCGACGGTACGCTGCGGGACGTCGCCGAGGCCATGGCGCAGGCCAGTAGCCACGCCAGCCTGGTGCTGTTACCGCTGGGTACCGCCAACGATTTCGCCAAGGCTGCCGGCATACCTCTGGAGCCCGCCGAGGCGTTGGTTTTGCTCGAACAGCCAGCGCAGTCGATCGACCTGGGCAGGGTTGGCGATCAACTGTTCCTGAACATGGCCACCGCAGGCTTTGGTAGCCAAGTCACGGCCAATACCTCTGAGGATCTGAAAAAGGTGTTGGGCGCTGCCGCCTACCTGTTCACCGGTCTGTCGCGTTTCAGCGAGCTGCAAGCGGCCTCGGTCGAACTGCACGGGCCGGATTTCCAGTGGCAGGGGGATTTATTGGCATTAGGGATTGGCAACGGTCGTCAGGCCGGCGGCGGGCATGTGCTGTGCCCGGACGCACTGGCCGACGACGGCCTGCTCGATATTGGCATCCTGCCCGCCCCGCAGGAAATGGTCGGCGCCTTGCGAGACCTGTTGGCCGGAGAGGGGCTATTCGTTCGTGCGCGCTTGCCTTGGGTGGAGATCAAAAGCTCGCAGGGCCTGGACATCAATCTCGATGGCGAGCCGCTGCAGGCGGACAGCTTGCGTTTCGAGGTGCTGCCCTCGGCCTTGCGGGTGCATTTGCCAGCAGGCTCGCCGGTGCTTAGTCGTCCAGACTGATGATCTTCTCGCGCACGGCAAACAGTACCAGGCCGGCGACATCGTAGATCTGCAGGCGCTTCATGATCTGCGAGCGGTGGGTTTCCACGGTTTTGATCGAAAGGCCCAGGCCGTTGGCGATTTCCCGGGTCGACTTGCCACGCACGATCAGCCGCAGGATCTCCAATTGGCGTGCGGTGAGGTTGTGGCGGTCGGCGCCAAGCGGCTTGCCGTTTTGCGCGTGTAGCAGGGCTTGGTTGATTACCGTGTGCGCAATCGCCGGGCTCAGATAGCGCTCATCGGCGCGCAATGCAGTGAGCGCCTGCTCCAGTTCAGTGGCAGTGGTGTCCTTGAGCAGGTAGCCATGAGCGCCGCTTTCCAGCGCGCGCATGATCAGCTCTGGATCGGTGTGCATCGACAGAATCAGCACTTTGCAGGTGTGGCCGTTGGCGCGCAGGTAGGTCAGTGCATCCAGGCCACTGGTCGAGCGCATGGAAATGTCCAGCAGCACGATGTCTGGATTCAAGCGCTTAACCAGGTCGAGCAATTGATCGCCATCATCGGCTTCGCCGACCACCAGATAGCCCGGGATGTCGGAAACCAAGGCGCGAACGCCCGCGCGGATGAGCGAGTGGTCATCCACCAGCAATAATCTACAGGTCATGGGTGGCGGGGGTCCTGGCGCGTTCATGGGTGCGCGGTGGCCATGGGAACAGGGCCTCGATTCGGGTGCCCTGATCGGGCTGGCTGATGACGGTCAGGCTACCTTGCAGCGCGGTCGCCCGCTCGTGCATGCCAGCCATCCCACGCTGCCCGGCCTCGGCCGGGTTGTGGGCCGGTATGAAGCCACGGCCGTCATCCTGGATGGTCAGGGCCAAGCCTTCTGGAGTGCGCCGCAGATGGATCTTCAGATTGCGCGCTTGAGCATGGCGCAGCATGTTGGTCACCGCCTCTTGGGTAATCCGGAAGGCCGCCATGGTTGCCGCTTCGCAAATGCCGCCCAGGCGCTGCTGGCACTCCAGGCTCCAATTAACCCCGCTGTTGGCCAGGGTGCGCACCAGGTGCGCGCGCAGGCTCGCTTCAAGGCCCAGGCTGGCCAGTTGGCGCGGGTTGAGCAAGGCAGAAACATCGCGCACGTTGGTCAAGGTGTCGTCGAGGGTCGCGCGCAGGGTGGCGCATTGCGCTTGCAGCTCACCGGGGATGCGCCGTTGCAGCCAGTCGAGCTGCAGCTTGGCGGCCGTCAACAGCTGGCCAATGTCATCGTGCAGTTCACGGCTCAAGCGCTGGCGTTCGCTTTCCTGGACCTTGAGCATTCGATCGGCAAGCTCGGCCGGGCGCAGGCTGATCGAGCGAGCCCAATGACGCAGTTGCCAGCCGACCCCGGCCATGGCGATTGCCTGCAGCAGAAGCAAGCCCAGGGACATGGGTAAGGCTTGGCAATACAACACCAGGTTGGCCGCCAGCGATGCCACGCACAGCACAGTGGTCGTCCAGCGCAACACGGCGATGCGGGAGCAGCGACGCTGTGGGATCTTCAAGCGTAGGAGCATAGATAGGAAAGCCACTGAATTATTGCTGTTGGAGGCCGTGCACGTGTCTGACCAGAGGCTTGGGCATCCTGCGTTCAATCAATCGCCGAGTGCGTATTCAATTGATGGCTATCTGCGATGCCTGCATTCGTTTGCGCGCATGGTATCACTTCAAGTTCATTTGGTCGCGGCTGGCTAACAGTCTGAAACCTCAGGATTTACGGGGCACTGGGGAGGTGTGGCGTCGCATCCTAAACTAGCAAAATGCCATTATCCGGTGGATTGTCTGTGTTCAACATTCAACTAAGGTGTTGCGCCGTGCATTACTGCGGTCTGAACTTTCCCTATATTTTTAAGTTTGAGCCTGTAAAGGTAGTTACTTGCAATCTAGTTGCCGGCCTGGCGCTGGCTTTATTTACCCTGGTGATGGTGATGGAGCGCCGGGTGCGGGTGGTTGCAGAGGTGATCGTTTGCCTGGCAAGGCGCACACGTTTGCGTAAACGGCTGGCCTAGAGCATTGGCCAGTTCACCGAGTAGCTGGGTCTGTTCGCAGGTGTCCAGGTTCAACCGCCCAGTGCGTGCATCGACCAGCTCCAGTTGCCAGGCAAGCAGGGTCAGGCAGGCGCCCACTGCTGGCAGGGCTTGCGCTTCGAGCTGTGGGTGCTGGCACGCGGGTGCGAGCAGCTGTCCCAGTTCGTTGGCATAGTGAGCCACTTCCTGCAGGCCCAGGTCATTCGCCCGCTGCGCCAGCATGCCCAGGGTGTCATCCAGGCAATGGCAGGCATCAGGGTCGTTGTCGATCAGCTCAAGGTGTTGCAGGCACTCTTGGGCCTTGGTCAGCAAGATCTGCGCATCCAGCAGAAACTCCTGCAGCGCGCTGCTGTTCAGCGGGGTGCTATCCATCATGAGGCTCCAGCGTGCGAGGCTGAAGCAGGGCTGGGCCACACCAAGTCGATCGCGTGCAAAAGCCTGACTCCGTTCATGCAATGAGAATGGCGTCACATTAATGGCTAATGGATATCGCGAACATCAGGTTGCACCCGATTGCTACCTAGGGGAAACCCTGATAGGTGGTCGGGTTGGGACACAAGTCCCAGGTGTGTTCGGGCAGGAGATGTGGCAGCAGTAAAGCATGATGGTAAAGTGATATCAATCGTCCCGGCGGCTTTTTCCGTGAGGGGTCAAGCTGCGCTCAAAGTCGCCGATACAGGACAGATGATTTCACTTTTCCCGACTCAAGCCTGGGGGTTTTTCCAATGGCCGGCATTCTCGATACGGTAGACCAACGCACCCAACTGGTAGGTGAGAACCGCCTGGAAATCCTGATGTTCCGCCTGGCCGGTCGCCAGTTGTTCGCGATTAACGTATTCAAGGTCCAGGAAGTCCTGCAGCTGCCCAAGCTGACCCTGATGCCGCAGCGTCATGCCTTTGTCTGTGGGGTGGTCAACCTGCGCGGGCAGACCTTGCCGGTGATCGACCTGTCCCAGGCCATCGGCATGCGTCCTCTGCAGCCGGGGCCTGATAGCACCATTATCGTCACCGAGTACAACCGTTCGGTGCAAGCCTTCCTGGTGGGCGGTGTCGATCGCATCGTCAACATGAACTGGGAGGCGATCATGCCACTGCCGACCAGCGCTGGGCGTCAGCACTACCTGACCGCTATCACCAAGGTCGAGGAGAAGCTGGTGGAGATCATTGACGTCGAGAAAGTGCTCGCCGAGATCGTTCCGTACAGCGCCAAGGTCTCCAATGACAAGCTCGCCGACCCGATCCTGGCGCGCGCCCGCGGGCGCGAGGTGCTGTTGGTCGATGACTCCACCGTGGCTCTCGCGCAGTTGCGTGACACGCTGTCGCAGCTGGGGGTCAAGTTGCACGTGGCCAGCGATGGCCTCAAGGCTTTACGCATGCTCAAAGGCTGGGCCGATGCGGGCGAGGATGTCTGCGAAAAGCTGTTGATGATCTTTACCGACGCGGAAATGCCAGAGATGGATGGCTATCGGCTGACCACCGAAATTCGCTCCGATGCGCGCCTGCGCGGGCTTTACGTGGTGCTGCACACCTCGTTGTCGGGTAGCTTCAACGAATCGATGGTGAAGAAGGTAGGGTGCGACAACTTCCTCTCCAAGTTCCAGCCGGATCGTCTGGTGGATGTGGTGCGCCAGCGCTTGTTGCTTGATCACGCCCCCGCTTGAGCACTGCGCGCGCCGCCCGCCGGGTATAAGCTAGGCGTTTTCGACTGGCATGAGGCGGGCAGGGATGTTTCTGAGTGCGTTGTATCGGTATCCGGTGAAGTCGTGTCAGGCGCAAAGCCTGGTGACCAGCGCAGTAGATCTGCTGGGGTTGCAGGGTGATCGGCGTTGGCTGGTGGTGGAAGAGTCCAATGGCCGCTTTCTTACCCAGCGGGCCTGGCCGCGGCTGACGCAGCTTGAAGCCAGCCTTGGCCCGACGGGGCAGTTGCTGCTTCAAACGCCTGGGCAGATGCCGCTGGAAGTGGCTGTGCCGGGCGTGGATGACGACCTGCGCGGGGTGACTATCTGGCGTGACACCTTGCGCGTGCCGGATGCCGGCGATGCGGCAGCGGCTTGGCTCAGTGAGTTGCTCGGCAAGCCGGTACGCCTGGTGTACTGCCCGCAGCAGCGTGCACGCTACCTGCCGAGCGGGTATGGACTGAACAGTGATCGGGCGGCGTTTCCGGATGGCTTTCCGTTGTTGCTGATTGGGCAGGGCTCGCTCGATGATCTGAATCGGCGGATTGGCCGGGACATGGAAATGCTGCGGTTTCGGCCGAACCTGGTGGTGCAGGGGGCTGAGCCTTTTGCCGAGGATGGCTGGAAGCGGATTCGTATTGGTGATCTGACCTTTCGGGTGCTCAAGCCTAGTGTGCGGTGCATTCTGACTACGCTTGATCCTGGGACGGGGGAGCGTAGTGCCGATCGGGAGCCTTTGGCGACGCTGAAGACGTTTCGGGAGCGGGAGGGGGATGTGCTGTTTGGGCAGAATCTGGCTGCGGATGGGGCGGGGGAGATTGCGGTTGGGATGGGGGTTGAGGTGCTTGAGTAGGTTCGGGGTTCTCGCGTTATGAGATATCCATGCTGATTTCCTGATTTCCTGATTTCCTGATTTCCTGATTTCCTGATTTCCTGTGTTTTGTGTGATTATCCATTCGCGATGGTGGCATTTAGGCACCTTTCCGCCCTTACGGCGGGTCACTTTTGGCAGTCGCCCCAAAAGTAACCAAAAGGTCTGCGCTCCACCATCCGGCCCTACGCTGCGCTTCGGGTCCCCTCGCTTCGGTGCCTTCCGGGCCCGCGCGGCCTACGATTTGCTGCGCAAATCTACATCTCGCGCCTTCGGCTACGCCGAAGGGTGCTGACGCACCTGGCCCTCCAGACACCTACGCTCGGCCTCCTGAAGTCGCGAAGTTAGTGGCGGCGCCTGGCCTGGCGTTATCTGCCGATAGTGACAGGTGTGGTGGATGCTCTGGCCTCTTCGCGGGCAAGCCCGCTCCCACAGGCTTCGTGGGGTTCGCAGTATCTGCGTGGTGTCAGTGCTGGCTCAACGCTGGACTGAAATCTGCGCGGTACCTGTGGGAGCGGGCTTGC
>Ga0247819_10000089_pt1 | contig 55885 bp, 44 predicted proteins | sample 13C_Xylose_Day6_FD_193428 | JGI IMG/M metagenome (GOLD analysis project Ga0247819, IMG submission 193428) | Soil microbial communities from agricultural site in Penn Yan, New York, United States - 13C_Xylose_Day6 | ecosystem: Environmental > Terrestrial > Soil > Agricultural land | place: USA... | reverse complement strand
TCCCGAATCCTGCAAGTAACCCCTGTGGGAGCTAGCCTGCTGGCGATGGCGATGTGTCATTCAACCTCTTGGTTGGCTGAGCCACCGCAATCGCCAGCAGGCTGGCTCCCACATTGATATGTGTTGATTTCAGGTTTGTTTGCCGTTGCTTTCGATGTGCCCCAACGGCACCCGCTTTTCGATGGCGCTGGACAACACAATCGACGTCTTGCTGAACCCGAACGTGGCAATCCGGTTGATTAACTCTTCCAGCTCCGGCATCGAAGCCACCGCCGCTTGCATGATCACGCACGGATCGCCCGTTACCCGGTGGCATTCGGTCAGTTGCGGGATTTTGATCAGGTCGTCGTAGGCTTTCTGGTTGCCGTGCTGGTTCAGGCGCAGTTCGATCACGCACTGGATCGGCAGGCCAAGCTTGGCCATGTCGACCTTCGCCTGATAACCGGTGATCACGCCGCTGGCTTCCAGTTTGGCCACGCGCTCTGCCACGGCCGGGGCCGACAGGTTGACCTTGCGCGCGAGGTCGGCGTAGGACGCGCGACCGTTTTCCAGCAGCGCGCTGAGCAGCATGCGGTCGTATTTGTCCATGGTGGCGACTCCTGAAAATGACTGACTTTCGAAAGCACGGTTTATCGCAACAATCTCCGTGTTTTGAAAAGTGTACCGGCGCTATAAACACGTTTTGTAACTTATTTTCCACCGTTAGCCTTTCTAGAATAGCCGTTCACTTGTCTTGCCTGCGAGCTGCTCCCCATGCCTGGCCTCCGTCGCTTTCCCTTACCGTTGATCGCTGCCTTTTTCGCGTTGTACGTGATTTGGGGCTCGACGTATCTGGTGATCCGTATCGGCGTCGAGTACTGGCCGCCGCTGCTGCTAGCGGGCATTCGTTTCGTGATCGCCGGGACGCTGATGTACGCCTTCCTGCGTTGGCGCGGGGCGCCGGCACCGACCTGGGCGCAATGGAAAGCCGCGGGGATCATCGGGATTCTGTTGCTGGCGTGCGGTAACGGCGCGGTCAGCGTGGCCGAGCACACGGGCGTGGCTTCCGGAGTGGCGGCGTTGGCGGTGGCGACGGTGCCGTTGTTTACCTTGCTCTGCGGATATTTCTGGGGCGCGCGTAATACCCGTCTCGAATGGGCCGGGATTGTGCTCGGGCTGATCGGCATCGCCATGCTCAACCTCGGCTCCAACCTGCAGTCGAGCCCGTTGGGTGCGGCGTTGCTGATTTTTGCCGCAGCGACCTGGGCGTTCGGTTCGGTATGGAGCAAGCACCTGCCGTTGCCGCAAGGCGCGATGGCCAGTGCCGTGGAAATGCTGGTGGGCGGCGTGGTGTTGCTGATCGCCAGCGCGGTCAGTGGTGAACACCTGGAGAAAATGCCGCCGATTGAAGGCTGGGCCGCATTGGCGTACCTGACCGTGTTCGGTTCGATCATCGCTTTCAACGCCTACATGTACCTGCTCAAACACGTGCGTCCGGCGGCGGCGACCAGTTATGCCTACGTCAATCCGGCGGTGGCGGTGTTGCTGGGGATCGTGTTCGTCGGCGAGACCATTGGTATTGAAGAAGCGCTGGCGATGGCGGTGATCATCAGCGCCGTGGTGCTGATTGGCCTGCCGCAGTGGCGCCGTGCACCAGCGCTGCCGACGGTGAAGGTGGTGCCGACAGAATCCCGTGTGAATTAGGGTAAACTGCGCGGCATTGCACACTTGTTCCGCACAACCGCGCTGAATTTTCCTACGGTATTCCCATGACTTTCGCCACCCTTGGCCTGATCGAACCCTTGCTGCGCTCCCTCGAGACGCTCGGCTACCAGACTCCGACGCCGGTTCAGGCGCAAGCCATTCCAGCGGTGCTGGCCGGTCGCGACCTGATGGCCGCCGCCCAGACCGGCACCGGCAAGACCGCCGGTTTCGCCCTGCCGCTGCTGCAACTGCTGGCCATGGAAGGGCCGAAAGTCACCGCCAACTCGGTGCGCGCACTGATCCTGGTGCCGACCCGCGAACTGGCCGAGCAGGTTCACGAAGCCGTGCGCCAGTACGCCGAAAACCTGCCATTGCGCACTTACGCGGTGTACGGCGGCGTCAGCATCAACCCGCAAATGATGAAGCTGCGCAGCGGCGTCGACCTGTTGGTGGCGACCCCGGGCCGTTTGCTCGACCTGTTCCGCCAGAACGCGCTGAAGTTCAATCAGCTGCAAACCCTGGTGCTGGACGAAGCTGACCGTATGCTCGATCTGGGCTTTTCCGAGGAGCTGGCGAACATTTACCGCGCACTGCCGAAGAAACGTCAGACGCTGTTGTTCTCCGCGACTTTCTCCGATGACATCCGTCTGCTGGCCGGGCAGATGCTCAACGACCCGCTGACCGTGGAAGTGAGCCCGCGCAACGTTGCCGCCAACACCGTCAAGCAGTGGATCGTCACTGTCGACAAGAAGCGCAAGCCGGAACTGTTCGTGCACCTGATGCGCAAGGGCAAGTGGAAGCAAGTGCTGGTGTTCGCCAAGACCCGCAACGGCGTGGACGCGCTGGTAGAAAAACTCCAGGGCCTGGGCATCAACGCCGACGGCATCCACGGCGACAAGCCGCAGGCAACCCGTCAACGCGCACTGGACCGTTTCAAAGCCAGTGAAGTGCAGATCCTGGTCGCCACTGACGTCGCGGCCCGTGGCCTGGACATTGAAGACTTGCCGTTGGTGGTCAACTTCGACCTGCCAATCGTGGCCGAGGATTACATCCACCGCATCGGTCGTACCGGCCGTGCAGGTTCGACCGGCGAGGCGATTTCCCTGGTGTGCGCTGATGAAGTGAATCTGCTGTCGGCCATCGAAATGTTGACCCGCCAGACCTTGAAGCGTCAGAGCGAGCCGGACTTCGAACCCGAGCACCGCGTGCCGGACACCGATGCCAGTGGCCAGGTCGTCAAGAAACCGAAAAAACCGAAGAAGCCGAAGGCGTCCGGTGGTGGCGGTGGCAAGCGCAACCTGGGTAAGTGGGTGGACAGCGGGGAAGCTGCGCCAGTGGAACCTTCGATCAAGCCTGTGCGAAAAGTGCCAGTGTTCAACACTGGGCCGCGTAAGCGTAAGCCTTGATTACAAGCGGCGTCTGTTAGGCCGTCATCGCCAATAGGCTGGCTCCCACAGTTTTTTGTGAACGACACAAATCCCCTGTGGGAGCCAGCCTGCTGGCGATGGGGGCTGCGCGGTCGTCAGCCCTTGCGCAGCAACCACTGCACCATCCCCAACCCCGCCGCCCGCCCACTGGCGAAACACGCGGTCAGCAGATAGCCGCCCGTCGGCGCTTCCCAGTCCAGCATCTCTCCCGCGCAGAACACACCCGGCCGTTGCTTGAGCATCAAGCGCTCATCCATCGCCTCGAATAACACACCGCCCGCGCTGCTGATGGCTTCGTCCAATGGACGGGCTTTCACCAGTGTCAGGGGCAACGCTTTGATCGCTTTGGCCAGCAGAGCCGGATCGGTGAAGGTGTCGGCAGTGGTCAATTCCCGCAGTAGCGCCGCTTTCACGCCATCGATGCCCAACTGGCTGTGCAGATGCTTGGCCATGGAGCGCGAACCCCGAGGTTTGCTCAATGCAGCCTGAACTTTATCCACAGGCCGGCCCGGCAATAGATCGATATGAATCGTGGCCGAACCGTGCCGGTTGATCGCCTCGCGAATCGATGCCGACAGCGCATAAATCAAACTGCCTTCGATGCCGGTGGCGGTGATCACGCATTCGCCCAGTCGGGGCACGTCGTCGTTGAGGCCGATGGCGATATTTTTAAGCGGTGCACCGGCGAATTTGCTGACCATCAAATCGCTCCAGGCCTGCACCTCGAAGCCGCAATTGCTCGGCTGCAATGGCGCAAGACCTACACCGCGTTGCCCCAGTGGCAGCATCCACGCGCCGTCCGAGCCAAGGCGCGACCAACTGCCGCCGCCGAGGGCGAGCAGGGTGGCGTCGGCGTGCACGTTCTTTTCGCCATCGGGAGTGGCGATGCGCAAATCACCTTGGTCATTCCAGCCGAGCCAGCGGTGGCGGGTGTGGATAACTACGCCGCTGTCACGCAGGCGTTTGAGCCAGGCGCGCAGCAGCGGTGCGGCTTTCATGTCGGTCGGAAAAACCCGGCCGGAACTGCCGATGAAAGTTTCGATGCCCAGTTCATGAATCCATTGGCATAACGCATCGGCGTTGAAAGCGCGCAGCAGCGGGGCGATTTGCGGTGCCCGTTCGGCGTAGCGCGAGAGGAACGCGGGGTAGGCTTCGGAGTGGGTGATGTTCATGCCGCCGACGCCGGCGAGCAGGAATTTGCGACCTACCGAGGGCATGCCGTCGTACAGATCGACCTTGATCCCGGCCTGGCTCAGCACTTCCGCGGCCATCAGGCCAGCGGGGCCGCCGCCGATGATGGCGACTTGAGGGGGGAGGGCTGGCGAGGATTGGCTCATGGGATGCACTGCGGTCTGACGGGATAAGCCGCGCATTCTACCAGCCCAAATCCCCTGTAGGAGTGAGCCTGCTCGCGATAGCGGTGTGTCAGATATGGAGATGTTGAATGTGCTGACGCCATCGCGAGCAGGCTCGCTCCTACAGGGGGGCGGTGGTGTTTCTTAAGGTGGTTAAAAAATAATCAGTGGTCTGTAGCCTATACGCCGCGTGGGCTGTAGTCCCTTTCACTCAGGTTATCCACAGGCGGCTCCACAGGCATTGTGGGTAAAGCATCCACAGGTCAGTGACAACCTGATGACTGCCAGACCCGTTGCGCGCTGTGATGGAGGATGCCGTGACGCCGGGCCAAGGCATGACGGTCCTTGCTGTAGCCGCCCCCGATCACCCCGACCACCGGGATGTCACGCCCCAGGCAATGGCGCATCACGCTTTCATCGCGGGCGGCGACGCCTTCGTCTGTCAGCTTCAGGTAACCGAGGGCGTCGTCCTTGTGCACATCAACCCCGGCGTCGTACAGCACCAGGTCCGGTTGATAAAGCGGCAGCAAGTAGTTGAGCGCATCGTCCACCACCTTCAGATAATCGGCGTCACCCATGCCATTGGGCAGCGGAATGTCCCAGTCGCTTTCGGCCTTGCGTGCAGGAAAATTCTTTTCGCAATGCAGGGAAACGGTGATGGCTTCCGGGGTGTTGTGCAGAATCCGTGCAGTCCCGTCGCCCTGATGCACGTCGCAATCGAAGATCAGCACCCGATTCACACGACCGCTTTGCAACATGTATTGGCTGATCACCGCCAGGTCGTTGAAGATGCAGAACCCGGCCGGGTAGTCGTAATGCGCGTGGTGCGTGCCGCCAGCCAGATGGCAGGCCAGGCCATGTTCCAGCGCTTGCTCGGCCGCCAGCAGCGAACCACCGACCGCCCGCACAGTGCGTCGGGCCAAGGCTTCGCTCCAAGGCAGGCCGAGGCGCCGTTGATCCTCGCGGGACAACTCGCCGCTCATGTAGCGTTCGATATACGAAGGGTCATGGGCGAGGGCGAGAATCTCTGCGGGGCACAGTTCCGGACGCAGCAAATCAGCATCACGGGTCAGTCCGCTGTCCACCAGGTGATCGCGCAACAGTCGAAACTTGTCCATCGGAAAGCGATGATCCGCCGGAAACTCGGGACTGTAGTCTTCGTGATAAATCAGCGGCAGCGGCATGGTGATTTCGGATAGGAATGAGAGACGGATCCTACCAGCGTTGTAGACTTGCAGCATGGAAATGGGGGAGGGGCACGATGGAGCCGATACTCGAACTGGCGAGCGCGCGACTGCTGTTGCGGCAATGGCGTGATGAAGATTTGCCGGAATTTGCTGCGATGTGCGCTGATCCGCAGGTCATGCGTTACTTTCCGGCGCCGTTGAGTCGACTGGAAAGTGCTTCATTGATCGGGCGAGTCCGTGGTCATTTTGCCGAGCATGGTTTTGGTCTGTGGGCGCTGGAGCGCAAGGACACCGGCCAGTTCATCGGTTTTACCGGACTTGGCGTGGTCGGTTTTGAAGCGCCTTTCACCCCTGCCATCGAGATCGGCTGGCGCCTGGCGCGGGAACACTGGGGCTTGGGCTACGCCAGTGAAGCGGCGTGGACCGCTCTGCGGTGCGGGTTTGACCGCTTACTGCTGAACGAAGTCGTGTCGTTCACGGCCGACAGCAACTTGCCGTCGCAGAAAGTCATGCAGGCGATTGGCATGCAGCACGATCCGGCCGATGACTTCAATCACCCGAAGCTCGCCGTCGATCACCCCCTGCGTCACCACGTGTTGTACCGCATCAGCCGTGAACAATGGCTGCAAACCTTGCATGGATAACCTGCCACGGACGTTTACAATGGCCCACATGTTGGCCCGGGCCAGAAACTGAATCGACCGCCGCAGCCAAGACTGCGCGGTATTGCGTTGTGTGAGGAGAGTCTGAATGAGCCAAGTGTTGGATGATCTGGTCGACCTGCTGAGCCTGGAACCTATCGAAGAAAACCTGTTCCGTGGCCGCAGCCAGGACCTGGGATTTCGCCAACTGTTCGGTGGCCAGGTGCTCGGCCAGTCGCTGTCGGCGGCCAGTCAGACGGTGGAAGAAGCTCGCCATGTGCATTCGATGCACGGTTACTTTCTGCGCCCGGGCGACGCCAAATTACCGGTGGTGTATTCCGTTGACCGCGTGCGTGACGGCGGCAGTTTCAGCACGCGTCGAGTGACCGCGATCCAGAAGGGCCACCCGATCTTCACATGCAGCGCCTCGTTCCAGTACGACGAAGAGGGTTTCCAGCACCAGAGCGAAATGCCGCAAGTGGTCGGCCCTGAGAACCTGCCGTCGGAGCTGGAAATCACGCAACAGCGTGCGCACCTGATCCCCGAGCACATGCGTGAAAAACTGCTGTGCCCGAAGCCGATCGAGTTCCGCCCGATTACCGAGAAAGACCCCTATAACCCGCTGCCGTCCGACCCGATCAAGTACGTCTGGTTTCGCGCCGACGGTGCCTTGATCGACTCCCCGGCGCTGCATAAATACTTGCTGGCATACGCCTCGGATTTCGGTCTGCTCGTCACCTCGATGCAACCCCATGGCAAAACGGTCTGGCACAAGGACATGCAGGTCGCCAGCCTCGACCACGCGCTGTGGTTCCACCAGGATCTGCGTGCCGATGACTGGTTGCTCTACGCGATGGACAGCCCATGGGCCGGCAATTCGCGCGGGTTCAATCGAGGCAGCGTGTTCAACCGCGCCGGGCAACTGGTGGCCTCGGTCACGCAGGAAGGCCTGATCCGTCATCGCAAGGATTGGGCATGAGCCTCACCGACGTGCGCCATTGGGTGTTCGACATGGACGGCACCCTGACCGTCGCCGTGCATGACTTTGCGGCGATTCGCGTGGCCTTGGCGATCCCGGCTGAAGACGACATCCTGACTCACCTCGCCGCATTGCCCGCCGATGAAGCCGCCGCCAAACATGCGTGGTTGCTGGAGCATGAGCGGGATCTGGCGCTGGGCTCGAAACCGGCACCGGGCGCCGTCGAACTGGTGCGTGAGCTGGCCGGGCGCGGTTATCGTCTGGGCATTCTCACGCGCAATGCCCGCGAGCTGGCGCATGTCACGCTGGAGGCGATTGGCTTGGCCGACTGCTTCGCGGTGGAGGATGTGCTGGGCCGCGATGAAGCACCGCCAAAGCCGCATCCCGGCGGTTTGTTGAAGCTGTCCGAGGCCTGGAATGTGCCGCCCCGCGAGATGGTGATGGTCGGTGATTACCGCTTTGATCTGGATTGCGGACGGGCCGCGGGCGCGCGGACGGTATTGGTGAACCTACCGGATAATCCGTGGCCGGAGCTGACGGATTGGCATGCGGCGGATTGTGTCGAGTTGCAGCGGATGCTCTCGGTTTGATTTATTAAGGTCAAAAGATCGCAGCCTTCGGCAGCTCCTACAGGGGAATCGAGTACACCTTGTAGGAGCTGCCGAAGGCTGCGATCTTTTTGCGGTTACTGAAACAACGCCTTCTGCCCTTCCGGCGACGTAAACATCCCATCGCCGTTATGCCCAACCCCGGGCACTTCAATCAGCTGCTGCTTCAACCCTTGCGGTTTCAGGCGCTTCAGGTAATCGAAGTAAAAACGCCCCCGCGCCAGTCGATACGGCCCCTGGGCCTTGGCCTCACAACTTTTATCCAGCGCCGGATGATTCGGGTCGATGTCCTGCTGCCCCAACAGATAAACGACTTCACGCTTGAGGTACTTTTCCTGCAATTGCGCAGCGGTTTGTCCTTCAGCGTAGGCGGGTAAGTCGGTCAGCCCATACTTCCAGCGGTTGAAGTTCGGACAGGCCGCGTGGTTGAACGCCACAGGCCGGCGTTCATCGAAATACGCATAGGAAGACGGGTTGGCAATCACATAGCGCAGTTGCACGCCGGCGGCATCCAGAGCCGGTTGGTCGTGACCGAGCAATGCGTAGCGTTGAACCACCTGCGCGCCACCGGAGTGGCCGGCGATGACGATTTGCTTCACATCGGGAAACTGCTGACGATCGCCCACTCGGGCGATGATTTCGTCCAGCGCCTCGTAGGAACTCAGGCGAAATGGTGCGGTGGATTCGCCGCCCGCCATCCACTCATTGCCTTGCCAGCGCAGAACGGTGTCCGCCACCGGATGCACGGCGACATCGGTTTCATTGAGAAACTGCGGCGCGATCACCAGGGTCGTTGCGCTTTGTCCGGCCAGCTCGGCCGCGTGTACACCGCTTTGCAGGTAGGTTTGCGCATTGCGCAAGCGACCATGAACGATGATCAACACGCGCTCGATTTTTGCCGGAGCAGGGCTGATGCCCACGGCAATTTCACCCGACTTCAACAACAGGCGCCCGGGGCTGAGTTCTTTGACCCCATGCTCGGCAGCCTGGGACGTGACGCAAGTGAACAGCAAAACCAACAACCACTTCTTCATTTACAGATTTTTCGCCGCAAAGGTATCGCACTGGCCAACCTGGCCTTGGGCGAATCCGGTTTTGAACCAGCGCACCCGTTGCGCTGACGTACCATGGGTAAACGAGTCCGGCACCACGCGGCCCTGACCCTGTTGCTGCAAGCGATCGTCGCCGATGGCATTGGCAGCGTTCAACGCTTCTTCGATGTCGCCCGGCTCCAGCCAGTTCAACCGTTGCTGCGCACTGTTGGCCCAGACCCCGGCCAGGCAATCCGCTTGAAGTTCCTGGCGCACCAGCAAGCCGCCGTCGCCTTCCATCTGCCGGCCTTGCTGGCGGGCTGTCTGAATTTTCGCGGAAACACCGAGCAAGGTCTGCACGTGATGTCCGACTTCGTGCGCGATCACGTAGGCCTGGGCGAAGTCGCCCGCGGCGGAAAAACGTTGGGACATCTCCTGGAAAAACGCCATGTCCAGGTAGACCTTCTGGTCGGCCGGGCAATAGAACGGACCGGTCGCCGATGTCGCCATGCCGCAGGCCGAGTTCACCCGATTGCTGAACAGCACCAGCGTCGGATCTTTGTACTGCCGGCCGCCCTGCTGGAAAATCTGCCGCCAGGTGTCTTCGGTGTCGCCAAGGATCGAGCGGACGAATTCGGCGCCTTCATCATTGGCCGGTGGCGCCTTGCGGGTCTGGGTTGTGGCCGGTGCGGATTGGTCCATCTGACCGGTCAATTGCCCGAGGATTTGCATCGGGTCCTGGCCGGTGATCCAGCCGATCCCGACGATCAACAGGATCGCTGTCAGGCTCAGACCTTTGCCGCCGCCAAAGCGCATCCCGCCGCCACCGCCGCCGACATCATCACCACGGGCATCGACGACGTTGTCGCTGCGTCGGCCTTTTTTCCATAGCATGTGGGAATCCTCTGGTTGTCTGTGCGATGAGTGTTGCTGCCAAGTGGGAGGGGCGCCAGTCCGGTCGTCCGTCTTTTGACACGCACGCGGCTGTTCCCGGCAATCCATGGCGGCTGCCGAGAACGATTCAGGCTTGTATTGAACGCGGATAACCCTTCGAATTCCGTCAGACGACGGGTTTTTCTCCAGAGGGCGATCGCCGGTCCCGCGGGTTAGGCGTCGAACGGATCCCACGCCGGCGCGAAGTCCGGGCTGACCTGGCGCTCGCGTTTGGACAGGCTGGCGATCAAGGCGCGATCCTGATCATCCAGTTCCACATTGAGTGCAGCGAGATTGGCCAGTTGATTAGCCTCGCTGCTGGCCTTGGGAATCGCTGCCACGTTCGGTTGATCAAGCAACCATTTGAGCGCGACCTGAGTGGGCAAAACCCCGTGTTTCGCAGCGATCTGCTGGATCTGCGGGACCGCCGACACTTTGTTCCTTGCCAGCGGCGTATAGGCTGTTAACGCCAAGTCGTGTTGGCGGGCGTAATCGAGCAGGGCGTTTTGTCCGAGCAGAACGTGGTATTCAACCTGAATGGCTGACAGCGGTGCGCCCAGTTCTTCGACGACTTTGCGCAACAGCGGCAGAGGAAAATTCGCCACGCCGATGTTGCGTGCCAGGCCTTGTTCCTTGAACGACACCAACGTTTCAATCGTGCGCGGCAGATCCCAATCGGTGCTGGGCCAGTGGAGCAGGAACAGGTCGACGTAATCCGAACGCAAGGCTTTGAGGCTGCGGTCCATGGAATGGCGCATCGCATCGGGTTGCAGTTGGTCCCACCAGACTTTGGTGGTGATGTGGATCTGCTCGCGTGGTGTCGGATTGTTCACCAACGCTTGCCCGACGGCGTCCTCGTTGTTGTAGCCCGCTGCCGTGTCGATGTGTCGATAGCCGAGCGCCAGGGCTTGTTCTACGGCGCGGGTGCATTCCTCACCGAGCATCGGCCAGGTACCGAGGCCGAGCTTCGGCATGTTCAAACCCTGCGGATTAACGATGTGCTGCATGGTCGATCTCCTTTTCATAAGCAGTGACGCCGGCGATGTGGCGTGCGGCGATGTAGCCGAAGGTCAGCGCCGGGCCGATGTTGATACCGCCAGCGGGGTAGTGGCCACCCATGATGCTGGCCATGTCACCTCCCGCGGCATACAGCCCGGCAATGGCTTGACCGTCGCCGTCCAGGACCTGGGCATGCGGGTTGACCTTGAGCCCGGCGAACGTGCCGAAGCAGCCGGGCTGGACCTTCACGGCGTAAAACGGACCCTGTTCAATCGGTGCAACACACGGGTTGGGCTGCTGCAACGCATCGCCTTGTTTACGGTTGTAAGGCGTTGAGCCCCGACCGAACTGTGGGTCTTCGCCGTTGCGAGCATGAAGGTTGTAGTCCGACACGGTGGTGCGCAATCCGGTCGAGTCGATGCCGCAGACCGACGCCAATTCTTCAAGGGTGTTTCCGGTTTTCAGATAGCCGCTGCGGATAAAGGATGACAGCGGCACGGGAAACGGCCGTGACATACCCAGGCCATAACGCCGTTGAAAGCGATGGTTGCAGATCAACCAAGAGGCGACCTCTTCGCCTTGCGGCGCGGCGGCGACCATGGCTGTGACGTAGTCGTAGTAACCGTTGGCTTCGTTGACGAAGCGCTGGCCGTTGCTCAATACGCCAATGATCCCGGGTTTGCCACGCTCGATGATGTGGGGGAAATGGCCAACGCTGCCGTCGCTGTGTTGCACCTGCGAAACCGGTGCCCAGGCCACGGCCGAGGCCAGGTCGGCCTGTACGTTCGCGCCAACGCTTTCGCCCAGGCGCAGACCATCGCCATCCACGCCGAGCGGCGGTAAGGCCAGATGCTCATGCCCCGTTGGCGTGCGCGGAAACAACGCTTTGCGCCGTTCGATATCATTGGCGAAACCACCCGCCGCCAGCACCACAGCCTTACGCGCATGGATGCGTACCGAGCCTTTGCGGGTGCTGAGCACCGCGCCGCGCACTTGATGGTTTTCGTGCAGCAATTGCGTCACCGGGGCCGACTCCCAAAGCAATACACCGAGGTCCTCGGCAGACTTGGCCAGCCGCGCCACCAAGGCCACACCATTGACCAGTTGCATGGCGCGGCCGTGCACGGCGAGGTCGAGCAAGTGGCGGCTGAAACGCCGGGTGACGTGCCAGGCGGCGGGCAGCGAACGAGTCAGGTTGAGGAACGCGGTGAGGTCTGCGCCGGCCATGATCGGCATGCCCATGAAGGACGTTTCCCGCATGGTTTTGCGTAAACGCTTGAGCAGTTTGCCGACGTTTCTTGCGTCGTACGGGGCGGCGATCACCGAGCGCCCGCCAGTGCCTGCGCCCGGCGTATCGCCATGAATGTCGGCAATCGCGTTGCCGTCGGCAAACTGCAGCGAGGTGTATTGTTCAAAGAACGCGACCATGTGCGGCGCGGCTTGAAGAAACGCATCAATCATCGCTGGATCGTACTGCTCACCCAATTCGTGTTTCAAATAGGTGCGCGGTTGCTCGATGTCTTCGACGATGCCGGCACGTCGCGCCAAAGGATTGCACGGTACCCAGGCCCAGCCACCGGACCAGGCCGTGGCGCCGCCGAACACCGGGTCCTTCTCCACCACAATCACCTTCAGCCCATGCCAGGCGGCGGTCACGGCAGCGGACAGTCCGGCCGCACCTGAGCCGACGATCAACACATCGCAGTCGACGTCGGGAAGAAAGTGCGAATCGGCAGGCATGGTAGGAACTCCGGTGTTGTTGTTTTGGAATTTGATTCCAGAAAATATAAGATGCTGTCCTGAGCGGGCAAGTGAACATTGGCTAAAGCGGGCGGTTATCGGACATGCGGTTCCAGATTTCGCATTCCCTCACTTGTCTTCTAGAATCGACAAAATTTTGCGTGGATACCCCCATGGCCGGCAGTCAGATCGAACGTGTTTTCAGTGTGCTCGAAAGCCTCACCAGCGACCCGCGCGGCTTGCCGATGCAGACGTTGGCGGAGCAGCTGGATATCCCCAAAAGCGCAACCCACCGTTTGCTCGCCGAGCTGATCCGGCTGGGGTATGTGCGGCAGAATCCGGAGAATTTGCGCTATCACTTGTCGACCAAACTGGTGGCGATGGGCTTCCGATATTTGTCGAGCAGTGGCGCCGATATCGTGCAACCGGTGCTTGATCGGTTGGCTCAGGAAACCGGTGAGTTGGTCCGTTTGGGCGTCATCGAGGGCGAGCGACAAACCTGGATCGCCAAGTCCCAGGGCGCCCGCGCCGGCCTGCGTTACGACCCGGACATGGGGCGTGACGCCCCGCTGTTCTACACCGCGTCGGGCCATGCCTGGCTGGCGTGCATGAGCGATGCTGAAGCCTTGTCGCTGATCGAGCGCCAGGCTGCGGAGGTCCCGGAACACGTAGGGCCGAATGCACCACGTTCCAACATTGAATTGCTTGAGCGTTTGCGCATGGCGCGGGAGCAGGGTTATGCCTGTGTCGAAGAAAGTTCGGCGGTGGGCACCTCGGCGATTGCGGCGGTGGTGCGTCATCCGGGGGATGGGCGGGTAATCGGCGTGCTCAGCATCGCCGGGCCCAGTGCGCGGATGCCGGGGGCGCGACTGCATGAGTTGGCGCCACTGCTGCTGGCGTTTACCGCAGAGTTGGGCGCAGCGAGCCTGGCGTCGGAGTTGTTTGTCTGAGGCCTGCGTAGATTCCCTGTAGGAGCGAGCCTGCTCGCACCCACAGTTTTTAAAGCTGTGCGCTATTCGAACACTTTCAATCTCGGTCCATGTAAGATTGTGGAACTCGGTTCTAAATTAATGGAAGTCATTCTTCCAACAAGAACCACAAGAGGACCGCATTTTGAATTCACCCCTTCGAATCGCGCTGATTGGCGCCGGCAACATGGGCCAGCAGCATTACCAGCATCTGAAAACCCTGACTGAAGCGACCCTCTGTGCGGTGGCCGACCCCGGATCGCAAGCGGCCGCGCTCGCCGCCGAATGGGGGGTAGGGTATTTCGCTGATCACCATCAGATGCTGGAGCAGGCGAAGCCGGATGCGGTCATCGTTGCCAACCCGAACACCTTGCACGTCAGCACCGCGCTCGATTGCCTGGCGGTCGGCGTCCCGGTGCTGTTGGAAAAACCGGTGGGCGTGCACCTCGATGAGGCCAAAGCATTGGTGGCGGCTTCGAAGGCGAGCGGCGTACCGGTGCTGGTCGGCCATCATCGGCGCCACAATCCGCTGATTGCCCGGGCCCACGAACTCGTCCGCAATGGCGCCCTCGGTCGGCTGACGACAGTGACGGCGCTCTGGCAGTTGCGCAAACCCGACAGTTACTTCGAAACCGCCTGGCGCCGTGAACCGGGTGCCGGCATGTTGTTGACCAACCTGATCCACGACCTCGATTTGCTACGGCATTTGTGCGGTGAAGTGCGCCAGGTCCAGGCCATTACCAACAACGCCGTGCGCGGGTTTGCCAACGAGGATTGTGCAGCGGTGTTGCTGCAATTCGATAACGGCGCACTGGGCAGCCTGACCGGCTCCGATGCGGTGGCGGCGCCCTGGAGTTGGGAGCTGGATTCGGGGGAGAACCCCGTGTATCCGCGTCAGGCCGATCAGCCGTGTTATTTGCTGGCCGGAACCGGTGGGGCGCTGAGCATCCCGCAACTCAAACGCTGGCACTACAACGAGGTCGATGGCGGCTGGCATCAACCGTTGCAGACGACGGAGGAAACATTCAGCGCCGATGAAGCCCTGCGTTTGCAGTTGCAGCATTTCGTGTGCGTTGCGCGTCGAGAGGTCGAGCCGCTGGTGAGTGCTGCCGATGCTGCCCGAACGCTGGCGCTGATCGAAGCCATTCGCGAAGCCGCCGAAACCGGCCGTGCCTGCGCACCGTCGTTGATTGAGGATTGAACATGAGCGAACGAATCTTTTCCCTCGCCAGTCTGACCGTGCTGGAGCTGTCTCCGCCCGAGATGGTCGAGGTCGCTGCGCGGGCCGGTTACAGCCATGTCGGTTTGCGGCTGGTGCCGGCGACAGCGGAGGAACATCATTTTGCCTTGGTGACCGATGCCGATTTACGCCGTCAGACCCTGGCGCGCCTGCGGGATACGGGCATCCGTGTGCTGGATGTTGAAATCCTGCGTTTGAAACCGGAGACCGTTGTGGCCAGCTTCGAGAAAATTCTGGCGGTCGGCGCCGAATTCGGTGCCAGTGAGTTGCTGGTGGCCGGTAACGATTCCGACGAGCAACGGCTAACGGAAAATTTCGCCCGGCTATGTGATCTGGCGGCACCTTACGGATTGCATCCGCATCTGGAGTTCATGCCCTGGACCGATGCGCGTGATCTGCAACAAGCGGTGCGTATCGTCGAGAACGCCGGGCACGAAAATGGTGCGGTGTTGGTGGACGCATTTCACTTCGATCGTTCCGGTTCACGCCTGGAAGATCTGGCCAGCGTTGCCCCTTCACGGTTACGGTATGCCCAGTTGTGCGACGTTGCCGGACCGCGACCGGCGGACATGGCCGAGATTTTGCGTCAGGCGCGTAACGAGCGACGTTTTCCAGGTGATGGCGATTGCGATCTGCCAGGGTTGTTGCGCTGTTTGCCGGCTAACATTCCATTGAGCCTGGAAATTCCCACGGTGCAGTTGCTGGAGCAGGGTGTGAGCGGACTGGACCGGGCACAGATGGCGTTGGATAAAACCCGTGAATTGTTGGCGCGGATGTAAGCGGGGCTGCGCACCTATCGCGGGCAAGCCCGCTCCCTCAGGTTCTAGGCTGACTTGGCGGAGCGTGGCTGGCCGGTGATGTTTTTGACTTTAAGTAAGGAAACCCAATGACCGTCAGCACCCCGCTTTCCGGCGTCAATCAGCCCTTCAAGGGGATCTTGCTGATCGTTGTCGCAACCTTCCTGTTTTCCAGTCACGACGCCTTCTCCAAATACCTCTCCGGGTTCTATCCGATCGTCATGGTGGTCTGGGCGCGGTACGTGGTGCACACGTTGCTGATGGCCGGGATTTTTCTGCCGCAATCCGGGCTGCGGGTTTTACGCACGAAGCGACCGCTGCTGCAATTGATTCGCGCACTGTGCCTGCTGGGCACCAGTTTGTTTTTCACCACCGGGTTGATGTACATCCCGCTGGCCGAGGCCACCTCGGTGAACTTCCTGGCACCGGTGCTGGTGACGGCACTGTCGGTGCCGTTACTGGGCGAGCGGGTTACACGCGGGCAATGGCTGGCGGTGATTTGCGGTTTTGTCGGCGTGCTGATCATCGTTCACCCCGGCGGTGACTTGTTTACCCCGGCGGTGTTGTTGCCCTTCTGCTCGGCACTGTTTTTCTGTTTCTACCAATTACTCACGCGCAAGCTCGCCGAGATCGACAGCCCGACCACCAGCAACTTCTTTGCGGGGTTGTGCAACACGTTGGTGATGAGTGCCATGGTGCCGTTCTTCTGGCAAACCCCGAGCCTTGCGCACGGCGCGATGATGCTGGCGCTGGGCGCCTGCGGGATGACGGCGCACCTGTTTTTGACCCAGGCTTTCCGCCTCGCTGCACCGGCATTACTGGCACCGTTCAGCTATTGCCAGATCATCTTTGCCGGCCTGTTGGGCTGGCTGCTGTTCTCCCACACGCCGACGCTTACCACAGTGATCGGCATTGCCGTGATCTGCTGCAGCGGCTTGGCGGCCGCGTGGCAGCAAAGCCGTAAATAGAAGGTCACCGAAAACAACTGTGGGAGCCAGCCTGCTGGCGATGGCGGTAGGTCAGGCAACATCAATGTTGAATGACAGTTCGCTATCGCCAGCAGGCTGGCTCCCACAGAGTTAATGCGCCGAGGTTTAGTCGGTGACGGTCGGGATCTTGCGCGGTGCCATGAAGTACATCCAGATCAGTGCGATGAAGTACATCGCCGGAATCAGGGTGAACAGCACGGTGTAGTTGTTGTTGGTGACGGTCAGGATGTGGCCGACCAGTTGGGTCATGAACATCCCGCCAATCGCCGCACACATGCCGCCGAAACCGAACACCGTGCTCATCATGTGCTTGGGCGTGTAGTCCATCACCAGGCTCCAGATGTTGGCGGTCCAGGCCTGGTGCGCGCCGATAGCCAGGGAGATGGCGGCCACCGCGACCCACAGATTGCTGGAACCGGCCGCCATGATCACGCCGATGATGCAGCAGGCGAACAGGAACATGGACATCAACCGCGCCTTGATCGGATTCACGCCGCGGCCGATCAGGAACGAGGAGAGGATGCCGCCGCCAACACTGCCAAAGTCGGCGGTGAGGTAGATGATGATCAGCGGAATGCCCATCTGGGTCACGTTGATGCCCAGGTTGTATTGCTGATTGAGGAACGGCGGCAGCCAGTACAGGTAGAACCAGAACACCGGCGCGGTGATCGAGTAGGCGAGGGCGAAGGCCCAGGTGCCACGCATGCGCAGGATTTTCGAGAACGGTACGCGGGTTTGTTCCGGTTCGACTTCGTTCTGGATGTAGTCCAGTTCCGACTGTTTAACGCTCGGGTGATCTTCCGGGTTGAAGTACTTCAGGCCCCAGAACAACAGCCAGATACCGCCCAGTGAAGCCATGCACAGGAACGCGGCTTGCCAGCCCCAGACGTGCAGGATCAATGGCAGCAGCATTGGGGTGAACATCGCACCGACGTTGGTGCCGGCGTTGAAAATGCCGGTCGCCACCGCACGCTCACCCGCCGGGAACCACAGACGCGTGGTTTTCACGCAGGCCGGGTAGTTGGCGGCTTCGGTCAGGCCGAGGATGAATCGGCAAACCATAAAACCGACCGCCGAAGTGGCCAGACCGTGGGCACCGGTTGCCAGGCTCCAGAGCAGCACGGCGCAGAAGAACACGCGCTTGACGCCGACCCGGTCAATCAAACGGCCTTGCAGCACGAAGCCGATGGCGTAACCGACCTGGAACCAGAAGTTGATGTTGGCGTAATCCATCGCCGTCCAGCTCATTTCCTTGGCAAGGATAGGCTGCATGACGCCGAGGGCGGCGCGGTCGATGTAGTTCAAAGTGGTTGCGAAGAACACCAGCGCCAGCATGCCCCAACGGGTCTTGCCGACAGCCATGGCGCCGCGGATTTTGTCGCCGATACCGCCGGCGGTGACACTCACGGCCGGAGCCATGCGAGAGCTTTGGGAAGGAATCATGTGTACCACCCGTTTTTGAATTTGTTATGTGGTGTTCTGGGTCGTCGAACAGTTGTTAATCACTACGACCGGTGGTTCTTGGCAGGACGCAATGTGATGACGATGTTGCGCAGTGAGCAAAAAATCGTCAATTCGCGAAAGGCCATTGTGTTCGATAATCGCACGCAAAACTAACCGGGTAGTACACTTTAAATTGCTGTGTGGAATTCCACGGCCAATAATTCACTCAAAGCTAAACGCATTCTCCGTAGGAGCTGCCGAAGGCTGCGATCTTTTGATCTTGAAAAACGAAATCAAAAGATCGCAGCCTTCGACAGCTCCTGCACAGAGCCAGCGTGCGATGTCCCTAACAAGATTGCCTCCACCACCGGGAGTCGAAACATGCAGCGTTCCATTGCCACCGTTTCCTTGAGCGGTACCCTGCCGGAAAAACTCGAAGCCATTGCCGCTGCCGGTTTTGACGGTGTCGAGATTTTCGAGAACGACCTTCTCTACTACGACGGTAGCCCGCGGGAAATTAAACAGATGTGCGCCGATCTCGGGATCGCCATCACCCTGTTTCAACCGTTCCGCGACTTCGAAGGCTGCCGCCGCGACCGCCTGTCGCGCAATCTGGAGCGGGCCGAACGCAAGTTCGACCTGATGCAGGAGCTGGGCACGGATCTGGTGCTGGTGTGCAGTAACGCCTCGGTCGATTCCGTGGGTGATGAACAGATTTTAGTCGATGATTTGCGGTTGCTGGCCGAACACGCCGGCGCCCGTGGCCTGCGTATCGGTTACGAAGCGCTGGCCTGGGGCCGGCATGTGAACACCTGGCAACAGGTGTGGAACATTGTTCGTCAGGCGGATCATCCAAACCTCGGCGTGTTGCTCGACAGCTTCCATACGCTGTCGCTCAAGGGCGACCCGAGCGCGATTGCCGAGATTCCCGGCGACAAGATTTTCTTCGTGCAAATGGCCGACGCGCCGATCCTGGCCATGGACGTGCTGGAGTGGAGCCGGCATTTCCGCTGCTTCCCCGGTCAGGGCGAGTTCGATCTGCCGGGCTTCCTCGCGCCGATCATCAAGAGCGGCTACACCGGGCCGCTGTCGCTGGAAATCTTCAATGACGGGTTCCGTGCCGCACCGCCACGGGCCAACGCCGCTGACGGTTTGCGCTCGTTGCTGTATCTCGAAGAGAAGACCCGCGAGCGTCTGGCCCAGGAAGCGAAACCCATTGCCAATACCGAGATTCTGTTCGAGACGCCGAAGGCCAGCGAATACAACGGTATCGAGTTTCTTGAATTTGCTGTGGACGAAAGCCTCGGCGCCAAACTTTCCCATTGGCTGGAGCGCCTGGGCTTCGTCAAGGCGGGCCAGCATCGCTCCAAGAGCGTCAGCTTGCTGCGCCAGGGCGATATCAATTTGATCCTCAACTCTGAGCCGTATTCGTTCGCTCACAGTTTCTTCGAGGCGCACGGTCCGTCGTTGTGCGCCACCGCCGTGCGGGTCAAGGACAGCGCCAGTGCACTGGCCCGGGCCGTGGCTTACAAAGGCCAGCCCTATCGCGGGCTTGTCGGCCCGAACGAACTGGAACTCGCCGCCGTGCGCGCGCCGGATGGCAGCCTGATTTACCTGGTGGACCAGGAAGCCGACGTCTACGGCACCGACTTCAATCTGCTGGCGGATGCGCCGGTCAGCGGCGGCCTCAAGCGTATCGACCACATGGCCATGGCCTTGCCGGCCGACAGCCTCGACAGTTGGGTGCTGTTCTACAAGAGCCTGCTTGATTTCGAGGCAGATGATGAAGTGGTGCTGCCGGATCCTTACGGCCTGGTAAAGAGCCGCGCATTGCGCAGCCGCGACAGTTCGATCCGCTTGCCGCTGAACATTTCCGAGAACCGCAACACCGCGATCTCACATGCGCTGTCGAGTTATCGCGGCTCCGGTGTGCATCACATCGCGTTTGATTGCGACGACATCTTTGCCCAGGTCAGCCGCGCCAAAGAGGCGGGCGTGCCGCTGCTGGATATCCCGCTCAACTATTACGATGACCTGGCGGCTCGTTTCGATTTCGACGACGAGTTCCTCAGTGAACTGGCCTACTACAACGTGCTGTACGACCGTGATTCCCAGGGCGGCGAACTGTTTCACGTGTACACCGAGCCGTTCGAGGGGCGGTTCTTTTTCGAGATCATTCAGCGCAAGAATGGCTATGCCGGTTACGGCGCGGCCAACGTGGCGGTGCGGTTGGCGGCCATGGCCAAATCCCGAAGCGGTGCCGTACGTCAGGCAAAGTTGTAGGAAAATCGTAAACACGCCGACAAACCGCAGCCGCACGGCTTCCTTCACCGTGCGGCGCGGCTCATAATCGCCAGCCTGTGCAGTGATGGCCGTGAGCCCGCGATGACAATAACTTCAGAACTCTCCGTAGCGCCCGAGCCACCAACGGCCGAGCCGCGCAAGAGTCGCAAGAACAACCCGGAAAAAACCCGCGAGAACATCCTTCAGGAAGCGATTGTCGAGTTCGTTCAGCAGGGGCTTTCCGGCGCCCGCGTCGATGCGATCGCCGAGCGCATCCATACCTCCAAGCGCATGATCTATTACTACTTCGGCAGTAAGGAACAGCTCTACGTCGAGGTTCTGGAAAAGCTCTACGGCGACATCCGCAACACGGAAAACCGCCTGCACCTGGCGGAACTGGAACCGGTGGAGGCGATTCGGCGACTGGTGGAATTCACCTTCGACCACCATGATCGCAACGTCGATTTCGTGCGTATCGTCAGCATCGAGAACATTCACAACGCCGAGTATGTGAAGCGCTCCGATGCCATCAAGGCGATGAACAACACCATCCTCGATTCACTGGGCGAGATTCTGCGTCGTGGCGCCGAGCAGGGGGTGTTCCGTCGCGGACTTGATCCGTTGGATGTGCATTTGTTGATCAGTTCGTTCTGCTTCTACCGCGTCTCGAACCGCCACACGTTTGGTGAGATTTTTCAGATTGATCTGCCGGACGAAAGCATCAAGCAGCGTCATCGGGAGATGATTTGCGAGTCGGTATTGCGTTACTTGCAGGCCTGAAAAAGATCGCAGCCTACGGCAGCTCCTACGGGATCGCATTGATCCGTAGGAGCTGCCGCAGGCTGCGATCTTTTGCTTTTCAACCATTCATGCTTTGAAAATGCGCCAGCATTCGCTGGGCATCCGGCGCTATGCCGCTGAACAGTTCAAACGCCTTCACCGCCTGAAACACCGCCATGTTGCCGCCATCCAGCGTTCGGCAGCCCAGTGCGCGGGCGTTGCGAAGCAGTTCGGTTTCCAGCGGGAAATACACAATCTCCGCCACCCACAGTTCAGCCCGAAGCAATTCGACCGGCACCGGCATGCCGGGCAGTTTTTTCATGCCCATCGGCGTGGTGTTCACCAGACCGTCAGCCTCGGCCAGGGTCAGCGTCAGATCATGCCCGGCCACTGCACGAGCGCTGCCGAAATGTTGGTTGAGGTTGTCGGCCAGGCTCTGGGCGCGGCTGAGTTCCACGTCGAATATGCTCAGTTGTTGAACGCCTTCACTCAACAACGCGTGGGCCACCGCTGCACCGGCACCGCCGGCACCCATCTGCACGACGCGCTGAACGGCAACGCCATTGAGGCCCCGGCGAAAACCTTCGGCAAAACCCAGGCAATCGGTGTTATGGCCGATACGCTTGCCGTCCTTGAGGACTACGGTATTTACCGCACCGATGCCACGGGCTTCTGGCGACAATTCGTCGAGCAACGGAATGATCGCCTGCTTGCACGGAAAGGTAATGTTCAACCCGGTGAAGTTCATGCGCTCGGCGGCCATTAACAGGTCGGGCAGGGCAGTGCTGTCGAGTTGCAACTGATCGAGGTCGATCAGGCGATAGAGGTAACGCAAGCCCTGGGCATCGCCTTCATGCTCGTGCAATGCCGGGGTGCGGGAAGCCTGGATGCCGGCGCCGATCAGTCCGGCCAATACCGCTGGGTTCTGGCTCACAATGCTCACCCTTTCAGACGTTGGCTGAAGTGCTCAAGCGCCAGGCGATAGCCATGGCTGCCGAAACCGGCCATCACCGCGGTGGCAATGGCTGACACAAAGGAATGGTGACGGAACGCTTCACGGGCGTGGACGTTGGACAGGTGAACTTCGATCACCGGCAGCTCGCTGGCGACCAGAGCGTCGCGGATCGCGACCGACGTGTGAGTCCAGGCGGCCGGGTTGATCACGATCCCGGCGCAACGACCCCGGGCGGCGTGAATCCAGTCGAGCAATTCGCCTTCATGGTTGGTCTGGCGAAATTCCACCGCCAAGCCGAACTCTTCGGCGGCGCGGCCACACAACGCCGAAATATCCGCCAGGGTTTCATGGCCGTAGGTGGCCGGTTCGCGGGTGCCGAGCAGGTTCAGATTCGGGCCGTTGAGCACCAGAATGATGGGGGTCATCAAAGTATCTCCACTTATTATTTTTAGCATGGCCGTAGGTTTCGGCCTGTGGAGATAAATTGTACTAGATGGTTACTTTGGTCAATTGAAGAGCCGGTTCATGGGCGTTTTGTGTGCGGTGATCGGACAGAAAAGAGATCGCAGCCTGCGGCAGCGCCTACATTTGAAACGCGTTCCCCTGTAGGAGCTGCCGCAGGCTGCGATCTTTTAACGAGGCAAATGCTCAACCAAAAAATCAATGAACGCCCGCAATCGCAGAGGCATATGCCGACTCTGCGGATACAACAACGTAAACGGCCGTGAACGCCCGCCATAAGGCTTGAGCACTTGCACCAACGAACCATCGGCCAGTTCTTTTTCGACGATGAAGCGATAGGTCTGGAATAGACCGGCGCCATGTTTGGCCAGAGTCACGCCACCCAGCACATCGTCGGAACACACGAAGTTGCCCTCGGCCAGAATCTCGCGCTGCACGCCGTTGTCATTGAACAACCACGCAATGCGCCTGCCGCTGCTGGGCAGTTCGTACTGAATGCATTCGTGTTGTGGCAAGTCGTCGAGGGTTTGCGGTGTGCCGGCACGCTTGAGGTAATCGGGGCTGGCGATCATCACCAGTTCGGCGTCTTCCAGCGGCCGGGCGATCAGGCCGGAATCCGGAATGGCGCGCACGCGAATGACCAGGTCATAACCTTCACCCACGAAATCAATGTTGCGATTGCTGATGTGCGACTCGACCTTCACATCCGGGAACCGCGCGCGAAAGGCCGGTAGCAGCGGCAGGATGCGATGGTGGGCGTAGGTGGTGGGGATGCTGATGCGCAGCGTCCCCGACGGCACCTGCTGCTGGCCCATGACCTCGCGCTGGGCTTCGACCAGTTGCGCCAACGCCTGGCGGCATTCTTCGTAATAGCGCCGACCGCTGTCGGTCAGCTTGACGCTGCGCGTGGTGCGCGCAAACAGCCGCACGCCCAGACGCTCCTCCATGCGCGACACCGAACGGCTCACCGCCGCCGGCGTGACGCCCGCTACCAATGCCGCCGCCGTGAAACTGCCAGCCTCGGCGGCCAGGCAAAACAGCTCGATGCTGCCCAGTTGAAGATCGTCGAATTGTCGTTGCATGATTGATTACACCGAGGATCAAATGAAGTGTTCGGCTCAGTATTTCTCAAATGTCCGCGCACAGATACAGTCGCTTCAACGTATGTAACCTTTCTCAACCAGCGAGCAGGAGAAGCAACATGCCTTTCGTCAGCGTACGCATCACCCGTGACGGCGTTACCCGGGAGCAGAAAGCCCAAGTCATCGCCGAAATCACCGAGACCCTGCAACGCGTGCTCGGCAAGCCGCCAGAGCTGACCCATATCGTGATCGAAGAAATCGACACCGATAACTGGGGATACAAGGGCATTACCACGACTGAGTTCCGAAAAAACCAGCCGGGTTGATTGGCATTGAAAACAAAAAAACCGTCATCAAGACGGTTTTTTTGTTTACGGCAAGAGCGCTCACCGCCGGGTCAGCAAAACCCCGGATTCCATGTGATGGGTCCACGGGAACTGGTCGAACATCGCGCATTGGGTAATGCGGTGGGTGTCGTGCAATTGGGCGATGTTGGCCGCCAGGGTTTCCGGGTTGCAGGAGATGTACAGGATATTGTCGAAGCGGCGGGTCAGCTCGCAGGTGTCCGGGTCCATGCCGGCGCGCGGCGGATCGACGAAGACGCTGCCGAATTCGTAGCTCTTGAGGTCGATGCCGTGCAGGCGACGGAACGGCCGCACTTCGTTGAGGGCTTCGGTCAGCTCTTCGGCGGACAAACGCACCAGGGTGACGTTACCCACGGCGTTTTCGCTGAGGTTGCTCAAGGCTGCGTTGACCGAGGTCTTGCTGATTTCGGTGGCCAGCACTTTACGCACGCGGGTGGCGAGCGGCAGGGTGAAGTTGCCGTTGCCGCAATATAGCTCCAGCAGGTCGTCGCTGCGATCACCGAGCGCGTCGTACGCCCAGTTGAGCATCTTCTGGTTCACCGTGCCGTTGGGCTGGGTGAAGGCGCCTTCGGGTTGGCGATAGCTGAAGGTGCGGCCGCCGACTTCCAGCTTCTCGACCACGTAATCGTGACCGATGACTTCGCGCTTGCCTTTGGAACGGCCGATGATGCTGACGTTCAGGTCCGCCGCCAGTTTCGACGCCGCTGCGTGCCAGTGCTCGTCCAGCGGACGGTGGTAGCACAGGGTGATCATCGCATCGCCCGCCAGGGTGGTCAGGAACTCTACCTGGAACAGCTTGTGGCTCAGGGGCGCACTGGCTTGCCACGCGGCCTTGAGCTTGGGCATCAGTTCATTGATGCGCAGGCTGGCGATCGGGAACTCTTCGATCAGGATCGGCGTGCGTTTGTCTTCCTGGGAAAACATCGCGTAGTGACGCTCGCCGGCTTCGCGCCACAGGCGGAATTCGGCACGCAGGCGGAAGTTTTTCAGTGGCGAATCGAAAACGGCCGGCTCCGGTGCATCGAACGGGGCCAGCAGGTCACGCAAACGCGTGACCTTGTCTTCGAGCTGAACGGCGTAGGCCTGGGAATCAAAAGTCATGCGTTGAACCAACCCAGCTTGATCACGAACAGAATCGACAGGATCACCAGCGCCGGGTTCAGCTCACGGCCGCGACCGGACATCAGTTTGATGGCGGTCCAGGCAATGAAACCGAAGGCGATGCCATTGGCGATGGAGTAAGTGAACGGCATGGCCAGCGCGGTGATCACCACCGGCGCGGCGACGGTAATGTCGTCCCAGTCTATTTCGGCGAGGCCGGATGTCATCAGCACGGCGACGAACAGCAGTGCCGGCGCGGTGGCGAAGGCCGGAACGCTGGCGGCCAGTGGCGAGAAGAACAGCGCCAGCAGGAACAGGAACGCCACCACGATGGCGGTCAGGCCGGTGCGGCCCCCGGCACTCACGCCGGCGGCGGATTCGATATAGCTGGTGGTGGTCGAGGTGCCCAGCAGGGAACCGGCCATTGCCGCCGTACTGTCGGCGATCAGGGCGCGGCCCATTTTCGGCATATGACCGTCCTTGCCCATCAGGCCGGCACGTTTGGCGACGCCGATCAGGGTGCCGGAGTTGTCGAACAGGTCGACGAACAGGAAGGCAAAGATCACGCTGACCAGACCGATGTCCAGCGCGCCCTTGATGTCCAGTTGCAGGAACGTCGGGGCCAGCGATGGTGGCATCGACATCACGCCGCCGAACGGGGTGAAGCCCAGAGCGATGGAAGCGATGGTCACCACCAGAATGCCGATCAGCACCGCACCGCGTACAGCGAGCGCTTCAAGGGCAACGATCAGGGCAAAGCCGAGGGTCGCGAGGATCGGCGCCGGTTGTTTCAGGTCACCGAGACCGACCATGGTCGCCGGGTTGCTGACCACGATGCCGGCGTTGTGCAGGGCGATCAGCGCCAGGAACAGGCCGATACCGGCAGCAATCGCCGAGCGCAGCGGCAGCGGGATGCTGTTGATGATCCATTCACGGATGCGGAAGATCGACAGCAGGAAGACGCACACCGCCGAGATGAACACCGCCCCCAGCGCCACTTGCCAGGTGTGGCCCATGTGCAAGACCACGGTGTAGGTGAAGAAGGCGTTCAGGCCCATGCCCGGCGCGAGCGCGATCGGGTAGTTGGCGATCAGGCCCATGACCGTGGAGCCGATAGCGGCTGCCAGGCAGGTGGCGACGAACACCGCACCCTTGTCCATGCCGGTCTCGCCGAGGATGCTCGGGTTGACGAACAGAATGTAGGCCATGGCCAAGAAAGTCGTGACGCCCGCCAGAATCTCGGTCCGCACGTTGGTGTTGTGTGCCTTGAGTTGAAACAGCCTTTCCAGCATGTCTGCTCCCCGTGGCGCGCCCGGCGCCGTGAATGTATCGACCTCAACAGCAAAGCACAGACCGCTGAACGCGCCTGGGAAATTACTGTGGGCCGGAAAAAGCCGCGCATCATACCAGCCGCTTACGGTTATGGCTGCTTATGGCGGTGATCGTCGTCGATGTTTTGCGTTTTGTTCAAACCGGCCATACTGCGCGCTGGTTTTTTGCAGTGGACAGGTCTTGCATGAAAAAGCATCTGATGGGCATTTTCGCCGTGTTGATGGCGTTGTTCGGGGCGCAAACCGCGGTGGCTGCTACGGCGGCGCCGTTGACGCAGTTGAAAGTGCTCAAGGTCGCCTCGCCTTCCTGTGGCGTTGAAGACATCGCCGAGGGCCAAGCGCAGACCCGTTGTAATCACAGCGGCCCGAACATCACCATTTATGTCCTGGAAGTGGGTTATGGCCGTGAACCCCATGTCGGTCTGGACGGTTTCGACGTCAATGGCACCCGCACGCCGGTTTGCGCGTTCAAAAATGGCAACCTGACAACCTGCGGCCCCGGGGAAAAGACCGTCGGCTATGTGTACATCTTCAATCTGGCCGGCAAGCAGGAAGGCACCTTCACCTTCAGCAACACGTCCATCAACGCGCCGGGCAACACGATGTCGACGCAGCTTTACATCAAGTAGCGTTTACATCAGGTAACGACGTGTGCTCGAACAAGCGTCAGGAAAGCTGACTACGCTTGAAGAACTCTCCTGTGGATTGTTCCCATGACCTTTCGAGCTTTGATTACCCTCGCCGAGGGCACTGACGACTTGCAAACCGTGACCCTGATCGATGTCCTGCGCCGTGCCAAGGTTGAAGTGGTGGTGGCCAGCATCGAAGGTCGACGCATGCTCACCTGCGCCCGTGGTACACGCCTGACCTCTGACGCCATGCTGGTGGACTTACTGGCCCAACCCTTTGACCTGATCGTTCTGCCGGGAGGCGCCGTTGGGACGCAGCACCTGGCCGCCCATCAACCGTTGCAACAGCTGATCAAAGACCAGGCCGCGGCCGGTCGGTTGTTCGCGGGTATCGCCGAAGCGCCTGCCGTCGCGCTGCAAGCCTTTGGTGTCCTGCGCCAACGGCGCATGACTTGCCTGCCTTCGGCCAGTCATCAGCTGTCGGGCTGTAACTTTGTCGATCAACCGGTGGTGGTCGATGGCAACTGCGTCACCGCCCAGGGTTCAGGTGCAGCATTGGCGTTCGCCCTGACCCTGGTGGAGCAACTTTGCGGTAAAGCCACACGGGTGACGGTGGCCGCGGAGTTATTGGTTTAGCTGATCAGACCTTCGTTTCTTCTGCGGGTACATGCATGCGGTCGCGATTAGCCAGGGTCGGGAACAGTTTGATCCAGGTCCCGGTCACCACCAGCGTACCGATACCCCCCATGACCACCGCCGGCACGGTGCCGAACCAATGGGCGGTCAGGCCGGATTCGAATTCGCCCAACTGGTTTGAAGCGCCGATGAACAGGCCATTCACCGCGCTCACCCGGCCGCGCATTTCGTCGGGGGTTTCCAGTTGCACGAACGAGGCGCGGATCACCATGCTGATCATGTCGGCCGCGCCCAGTACCACCAGCACCGCCAGCGAGAACCAGAATGAGGTCGACAGGCCGAAGGCAATGGTCGCCACGCCAAACACGCCCACGGCAGTGAACATCACTCGCCCGACATTGCGCTCCACGGCAAACCGCGCGAGGAACAGCGACATCAGCAGCGCGCCCACCGCCGGCGCCGAGCGCAGCAGGCCCAGTCCCCACGGGCCGGTCAGCAGAATGTCCTTGGCGAACACCGGCAGCAGCGCCGTTGCGCCGCCCAGCAACACCGCGAACAGATCCAGGGAAATTGCCCCGAGAATATCCGGACGACTGCGAATGAAGCGGATCCCCGCGAGCAGCGAATCCAGTGTGGCTTTGCCCTTGTTCAGCGGCGTTTGCCGGGCGGGCAGGTTGAGCATCAACCCACAGGCGATGATGTACAGGACCACCGTCGGGCCGTAGACCCACACGCTGCCAAACGCATAGAGCAAACCGCCGAGCGCCGGGGCGACGATGGTTGCCGACTGCTGCGCCGACTGCGCGGCGGCGACCGCCCTTGGAAACAGGGCGCTGGGCACGATGCTCGGAAGCAACGCCTGGGTGGTCGGCATCTCGAAGGAGCGGGCGGCACCGAGCAGGAAGGCAAGGATGAAGATCATCTCGCGGGTGACATGGTCTGTCGCGCTGCCAATCGCCAGTGACAGGGCGATCAGCGCTTGCAGGGACTGGCAGATGGCCGCGACTTTGCGGCGGTCATAGCGGTCGGCGACATGCCCGGTGTGCAGCATGAACAGCACACGCGGCGCGAACTCCACCAACCCGACCAGGCCCAGATCGAGCACGTTGCCGGTCAATTGGTAGAGATTCCAGCCAATGGCCACGGTGAGCATCTGAAAACCGCTGGCGGTAAAAACCCGTGCCAGCCAGAACGCGAGGAAAGGACGGTGGTGACGTAACAGCAAGGGCTCTTGGCTGGGCATCTGCGGCAAATCTGGAGGAGGTGAAGGGCGAGGTTATCACCAACCTGTAACAGGAAGTTGCCATGACGAAAAATTTAGTTAGCTAGATACCGATCGAGAGTCGTACCCCTTGAAGCAGCTGCCGAAGGCTGCGTTCGACTGCGAAGCAGTCGCAAATCCAGGCGACTCAGGTTACCCGAACAGCATGAGAGCATGACTACTGCGCAGCCGAACGCAGCCTTCGGCTGCTGGTACAGGTCTTTGAGGATCCGTGAGGCAACTTGTCACGCGGCAAAAGACCACGCGGTTCATCCCCGAAATTGGGACTACTCTTTCAACGTTGCTTGATCCAGATCAAAACCCTCATAAGGGAGTTGATCCGGCGGCCAGTTGGCCAGACGCCCTGCGTTGTGAGGCGCGAAAAAAAAGAACAAACAGAGATTCGCCACACTCCATATCCGTGGGGGCCGTGGGTGCAGGCTTTCAGCCCGCAGCCGTACTACCTGACAGAGGAAGACTTATGTTCGGTTTAGAGGCACTTGATCTCGCCCGAATTCAGTTCGCGTTCACCATCTCGTTTCACATCCTGTTTCCGGCCATCACCATCGGCCTGGCGAGTTATCTGGCGGTACTCGAGGGTTTGTGGCTCAAAACCCATAACGACACCTATCGCGACCTCTACCATTTCTGGTCGAAGATCTTTGCCGTCAACTTCGGCATGGGGGTGGTTTCCGGGCTGGTCATGGCCTATCAGTTCGGCACCAACTGGAGCCGATTCTCGGACTTCGCCGGGGCGGTCACCGGCCCGTTGCTGACGTACGAAGTGCTCACGGCATTCTTCCTCGAAGCCGGGTTCCTGGGCGTCATGCTGTTCGGCTGGAACAAGGTCGGACGCGGCCTGCACTTCTTCGCCACGGTCATGGTGGCCATCGGCACGCTGATATCGACGTTCTGGATTCTTGCCTCCAACAGCTGGATGCAAACGCCGCAGGGCTTCGAAATCATCAACGGTCAGGTGATTCCCACCGACTGGCTGGCCGTAATCTTCAACCCCTCGTTCCCCTATCGCTTGATGCACATGGCCACGGCGGCGTTTGTTGCCACGGCGTTCTTCGTCGGCTCCTCGGCGGCCTGGCATTTGCTGCGCGGCAAGGACAACCCGGCGATCCGCACCATGCTCTCGATGGCGATGTGGATGGCGCTGATCGTGGCGCCAATCCAGGCGGTCATCGGCGATTTCCACGGCCTCAACACGCTTGAGCATCAGCCGGCGAAAATCGCCGCGATCGAAGGCCACTGGGAAAACAAAGGAGACGAAGCGACGCCGCTGATCCTGTTCGGCTGGCCAGACATGAAGGAAGAACGCACCAAGTTTGCGGTCGAGATCCCTTATCTGGGCAGTCTGATCCTGACTCACTCGCTGGACAAACAGGTGCCGGCGCTCAAGGAATTCCCGCCCGAAGACCGGCCGAATTCGACCATCGTGTTCTGGTCGTTCCGGATCATGGTGGGCCTGGGCTTCCTGATGATCTTCACCGGTTTGTGGAGCCTGTGGCTGCGCAAGCGCGACAAGCTGTATACCTCGCGGCCGTTCCTGTACCTGGCGTTGTGGATGGGGCCGTCCGGCCTGATCGCAATTCTCGCTGGCTGGTTCACCACTGAAATCGGTCGCCAGCCGTGGGTGGTCTACGGCCTGATGCGCACGGCGGATGCGTCGTCCAACCATAGCTTCATGCAGATGAGCATCACCCTGATCCTGTTTGTCGTGGTGTATTTCGCGCTGTTTGGTGCAGGGCTTGGCTACATGATGCGCCTGGTGCGCAAAGGGCCGAAGATCGACGAAGGCAAGGAAACCAACGACGGTGGCCCTGGCCAGAAACGTACGCCGGCCCGTCCGCTGTCCGCCGCCGACGACGAGCACACCGATGCCGACCACACCGTGACCAAGGAGATTTGAATCATGGGTATTGATCTTCCGCTGATCTGGGCCGTGATCATCATCTTCGGCATCATGATGTACGTGGTCATGGACGGCTTCGATCTGGGGATCGGGATTCTCTTCCCGTTCATTCCCGGCAAGACCGACCGTGACGTGATGATGAACACCGTGGCGCCGGTCTGGGACGGCAACGAAACCTGGCTGGTATTGGGCGGTGCGGCGTTGTTCGGCGCGTTCCCGCTGGCGTATTCGGTGGTGCTCTCGGCGCTGTACCTGCCGCTGATCTTCATGCTGATCGGGCTGATTTTTCGCGGCGTGGCGTTCGAGTTCCGCTTCAAGGCCAAGGACGACAAGCGACACTTGTGGGACAAGGCCTTCATTGGTGGTTCGGTTGCAGCAACGTTCTTCCAGGGCGTTGCTTTGGGGGCGTTCATCGATGGCTTACCGGTGGTCAACCGACAGTTCGCTGGTGGTTCACTGGACTGGCTGACGCCGTTCACCCTGTTCTGCGGTGCCGCGTTGGTGGTGGCTTATGCGTTGCTCGGCTGCACCTGGCTGATCATGAAGACCGAAGGCAAGTTGCAGGAACAGATGCATGATCTGGCGCGACCGCTGGCGTTCGTGTTGTTGGCGGTGATCGGTATCGTCAGTATCTGGACTCCGCTGGCCCATGCGGAAATCGCCGCACGCTGGTTCACCTTGCCGAACCTGTTCTGGTTCCTGCCGGTGCCGATTCTGGTGCTGGTGACGCTGTACGGTCTGATTCGCGCAGTGGCGCGCAATGCCAACTACACGCCGTTCCTGCTGACGCTGGTGTTGATCTTCCTCGGCTACAGCGGTCTGGGGATCAGCCTGTGGCCGAACATCGTGCCGCCGTCGATTTCGATCTGGGACGCTGCCGCACCACCGCAGAGCCAGGGCTTCATGCTGGTGGGCACGCTGTTCATCATCCCGTTCATCCTGGGCTACACCTTCTGGAGCTACTACGTGTTCCGCGGCAAGGTCACCCACGAAGACGGTTATCACTAGGCCTCAACACCACGAACCTGTGGGAGCGAGCCTGCTCGCGATGGCGTCCTCATAGACGCCATCGAGCTTTGACGGAGAATTGAGTCATGTCTGGCAAACATTCCCTGCACGACATCAAAGAGGCCGAAAAAAAACCGCTGTGGCAGCGGCTTGGCTGGCTGGCCCTGATCTGGGTTGGCAGTGTCGGTGCACTGTTCATCGTGGCCAGCCTGATGCGGATGTTCATGAACGCCGCCGGCCTGACCACTCACTGACATCCCATACCGTCGTCTTCGGGCGCGGATTCATAACCCTCCGACCGGAGGGTTTTTTTTGACCGTTATTTGCGCGCTTTGAGAATCACGAACTTCGGCGTGGCCGCCACTTGCTCGACGCCGCGGAACAACCGCGCAAGCTTGCTGTGATAACCCAGGTGACGGTTGCCGACGATATACAACGCTCCCCCCACCACCAACGCTTCGCGGGCTTGCTGGAACATCCGCCAGGCCAGGAAGTCGCCGACTACTTGTTGCTGATGAAACGGTGGATTGCACAGCACTACATCCAGCGACTGGGCTTCCTGCCCGGCCAAACCGTCCCCGGCACGCACAATCACATCGCGCGCACCCAAGGCGGCCTGCCAGTTCTCGGCTGCCGACTGAACGGCCATGAACGACTCGTCCACCAAGGTGTAATGGGCGTCAGGGTTTTGCAGGGCACTGGCAATCGCCAGTACACCGTTACCGCAACCGAGGTCGGCCACGCGGGCCGTGCCGAGGTTTTTCGGCAAGTGCGGCAGAAATGCCCGTGTGCCGATGTCCAGGCCTTCACGACAGAAGACGTTGGCGTGGTTGAGCAATTCGATGGCCGGTTCGTCAAGGCGATAGCGCGTCGGGTAGGGCGACGTGGCAGGCGTTTTGTCTTCAACCGTGGCGATCAACAGCCGGGCCTTCTTCACCGCCAGCGATGCCTGTACCGGGCCGATGTAGCGCTCCAGCAAATCACCGGCCGCGCGCGGCAAATGTTTGATCATTGCGCCCGCGACTACCTGGGCACCGGGGGCGAGTTGGCCCTGCAGGCGGATCAACTGCTCCTCCAGCAATGCCAGGGTCTTCGGCACCCGGATCAACACCCGGTCGAATGGCCCCACAACGGCTTCACTGGCGGGCACATGCTGTACTGCATCAAACCCCTGGCCATTGCGGGCCAGATTCTTTTCCAGCCCTTGCAAGGCCAGGAACGAATCACCGCTGCTGAGCACCTTGACCTTGCCAGCGAGGCTGGCTGCCAACGCGCCGAAACTGTCGTTCAGCACCAAAACCCGAGTGTCGATCGAGGGCTGTTGTTCGGCCAGATGGTTAAGCAGGTATTCGTCTGCCGCATCGAAGGCTTGCAGCGGTTCATTCTGCTGTTCGGGCTGGCGGATCAGGTCGAGGCTGGCGAAAGGCGTTTCGAGCAAAGGCATGGGGCGGGGCTCTGGGTAATCAACGGGTATCCCGCACCCGGGGCATCTTGGCGGGCGGGGCCTTCCGAGTGGAATACGGCGTGGAAAACTTACACGTCATCACTCAGGATGGGACCGCGAATGGTACGTTTTTTTGTATCGGATTACTCGCAGGTTTCGCATCAGCGCATCGCAGTGCTGTTCATATAGCCGGCCTTGACAGCAGCAATGACGGCCGACACCTTGTTGTTGACCCCTAGTTTGCGGATGGCTTCCTGCACATGGAAATTGATGGTGCGAGCACTGAGGTTGAGAATCCTGGCGCTTTCGTAGGCGGTCTTGCCATCCGCCGCCAGCTTCAACACGTCGACTTCCCGGGGCGTTAAATGCACCGTCGACGTCTTTTGCGCGAGTTTGGGCATCGTCTGAAGCATCAATTGATGCAGATGATTGCCAATGAACACTGAGAAACCGAGGTTTTCGTACAGCTCCCACGAGCTGACCGGACAGTGGCTCCTGGCCAGGCTCAAAATGCTGCGCAAACCGGTATCGTCATCATGGACAGCTTGTGACCAGCCGTGCTGCAGGCCTTGTTGCTCCAGCGCATCCCATAGCCATGGCGTGTTGTTAAACAGGTCCTCACTCCACAGAACAGGAAGCATTGATTGATTGCAGTGAGCCACTATTGGATCAATTGCGCTGAACTTCTTTTTTTCATATTCGCTGTTCCAGTCGGCTGGGAAATTGTTAAAGCGCACGTCGTGAAAATATTCATTTTTTGTCGGACAACTTGTTGAAAATGCAAAAAATTTAAATCCGATATTTTTCGCAAAACTCAGGGAGGCCTGGTAGGCACTCTCTATGTCCTTGGTATTGGATAGTTGTATGAGTTGTAGCTCCTTCCACCGTTCCATCATTCGCTCCATGTGTAAGTGTTACTCGGGGGCGCTTGGATCCAAAAGGATGGCGCGAGTTGGAGTGTAGGACGATTCCTATAGTTCGCTGAGATTTTTTTGCTTTGCCAATGTTCTTTTAAACATATGTCTGGTTCTTAAACTTTGACCAAGGGGTAGAGTGTTTTGCATGTTGGGGTTAATACTATTTATCCAAAACTAACCAGATATTTAATGTGGGTAAAGAGTGTCAAGAATAAGAATGAGCATTAATTCGGCTGCTCAAAGGCACCACAAATCATCGGTGTTTCTGCCGCTCACTTTGCGAGACACTGGGGCTGTTTGTTGAATGGAGTGCTCTATGACCGCCAGCGAAGAGAAATTTACCCGCCAGACCTTGCTCGACGTCCAGCCATTGACCCCGAACCTGTTCACGCTGCGGGCTACGAGGGACGTCAGCTATCGTTTCCGTGCAGGGCAGTTTGCCCGCCTGGGCGTGACTAAAGCCGATGGCAGCACGGTCTGGCGCGCCTATTCCATGGTGTCTTCACCCCATGACGAGTTTCTAGAGTTCTTTTCCATCGTCGTGCCGGGGGGCGAGTTCACCAGCGAACTGAGCCGACTGGGTGTTGGCGATACCTTGCTGGTCGACCGCCAGGCCTTTGGCTACCTGACGCTTGACCGTTTCGTCGACGGACGGGATCTGTGGCTGTTGTCTACTGGCACCGGCATTGCGCCGTTTCTCTCGATCCTGCAGGACTTTGAAGTTTGGGAGAAATTCGAGCGAATCATCCTAGTCTACAGCGTGCGCGAATCCGCTGAGCTGGCGTATCAGGAGCTGATTGCGGGGCTGGCACAGCGCGAGTATCTGAAGGAATTCGCAAACAAGCTGCAACTTATCAACACGGTTACGCGAGAACGGCATCCAGGCGCGCTGAACGGTCGGATCACCACGCTGATTGAAAACGGCGAATTGGAGCGCGCCGCCGGCGTAGCACTGACGCCAGAGCATTCGCGGGTCATGCTCTGCGGTAACCCGCAAATGATTGATGACACTCGCAAATTGCTTAAGCAGCGAGACATGCATTTGAGTCTCAGCCGCCGTCCCGGTCAGGTCGCCGTCGAGAATTTCTGGTAAAAAAAAACGGCGCCTCAGGGGGCGCCGTTTTCGAGCAATCATTCATTCAAGGCTGTCTGTTCTGAGCTTTGAGCAGGTCACGAATCTCGCCCAGCAACTCTTCTTCCTTGGTCGGAACCGGCGGCAGGGTAGGAGCGACCGCTTCTTCACGCTTGAGACGGTTGATGGCCTTGACGCCCATGAAGATCGCGAAGGCGACAATGACGAAGTCGATCAGTGTCTGAATGAATTTGCCGTACGCCAGCACTACGGCCGGCGCCTCGCCCTGAGCGGCCTTGAGGGTAATGGCCAGGTCACTGAAGTCCACGCCGCCGATCAGCAGGCCGATGGGAGGCATGATCACATCGCCCACGAACGACGTCACGATCTTGCCGAAAGCAGCGCCGATGATGATACCGACGGCCATGTCGATCACATTGCCTTTGACCGCGAAGGCCTTGAACTCGTTAAGCACGCCCATAGGTTATTTCCTTGTTACAGATGAGGTTGGTGAACGCAGTGTAAATCAGTCAAGTGCATCCTGCCCGAAACAACTGCTTACGATGCTTGCCTGCAATCGACCGGACGCGTGCCAAAAAGTTTAGCGCGCAAGCCCGTCATCAGGCGGTTTCGCCCATCTGGATCCGGGTTTCTGAGCTGATGTTGAGGAGTGATAATGATGAGGGGAAGAGGGCGGGCACCCACATAGAGATGCAGTAAGCTTCACTGTAAAACTTCGAAATGATGGCCTTGAGCGGTTTAACCCGGATATAGGTTGTCGGGCACTTCGTTCGGTTGATTTTAGGAAGGGCAGCTATTTAATATTATCCATGGCTGATGTGCGGTTATATGCACCAAAGTTGTTAAGTAGAGTGACAGATGTTTTTTGAATTCTTGTACGCTGATATTTGAGATCGTTAATTTTTGTATAAGTTTTGTTGCCTGTTCTTTGGGCGTACTGGAGTTTCTTGTGCAGAATTTGTATAGCTTTTTTGAGTTGCAGTAGAGGCATTTTGCCTTGTTCGACAATAAGTTCGTCCGTCGATTTTTTCAGTTAATAGTTGTGATTTTGCTCGTCACGAAAATTGAGAACAGATCGATACAATTCCCCATCCGTTCCGACAACCGCATCGCACTGATTGCTCTCACCTGAGCTATCATCGGGATTTTGCCGGGAGTTCAGATGGCCAAGGCCAAGCGCATGTACGGCTGCACCGAGTGCGGCTCAACCTTCCCGAAATGGGCCGGCCAGTGCGGCGAATGCGGTGCCTGGAACACCCTGACTGAAACCATGGTGGAAAGCGGCGGGGCAGCGGCGCCCAGCGGGCGCACGGGGTGGACCGGCCAGCAGGCGCAGATCAAGACCCTGGCCGAAGTCAGCGTTGAGGAGATTCCACGTTTCTCCACCGCGTCCAGCGAGCTCGACCGGGTGTTGGGCGGCGGCCTCGTCGATGGTTCGGTGGTGCTGATCGGCGGTGACCCCGGTATCGGCAAATCGACCATCCTGTTGCAAACCCTGTGCAATCTCGCCAAAAGCATGCCGGCCCTGTACGTCACGGGGGAAGAATCCCAGCAGCAAGTGGCCATGCGTGCCCGTCGCCTTGGGTTGCCGCAGGATCAACTGCGGGTCATGACCGAAACCTGCATTGAAACCATCATCGCCACGGCGCGTCTTGAAAAACCCAAGGTCATGGTGATCGACTCGATCCAGACGATCTTCACCGAGCAGCTGCAATCTGCACCGGGCGGCGTCTCGCAGGTGCGCGAAAGCGCGGCATTGCTGGTGCGTTACGCCAAACAGAGCGGGACGGCGATTTTCCTGGTGGGTCATGTCACCAAGGAAGGCGCGCTGGCCGGTCCACGCGTGCTGGAGCACATGGTGGACACCGTGTTGTATTTCGAAGGCGAGTCCGATGGCCGTTTGCGTTTGTTGCGGGCGGTGAAAAACCGTTTCGGTGCGGTTAACGAACTCGGCGTGTTCGGCATGACCGACAAGGGTCTGAAAGAAGTCTCTAACCCCTCGGCGATTTTTCTGACCCGTGCACAGGAAGAAGTCCCGGGCAGTGTGGTCATGGCAACGTGGGAAGGCACCCGCCCGATGCTGGTGGAAGTCCAGGCGCTGGTGGATGACAGCCATTTGGCCAACCCTCGACGCGTAACCCTGGGGCTCGATCAAAACCGGTTGGCGATGTTGTTGGCGGTGCTGCACCGACACGGCGGCATTCCGACCCACGATCAGGATGTGTTCCTCAACGTGGTCGGCGGCGTGAAAGTGCTGGAAACGGCTTCCGACCTGGCGCTCATGGCCGCCGTCATGTCCAGTTTGCGCAATCGGCCACTGCCCCACGATTTGCTGGTGTTCGGCGAAGTCGGCTTGTCCGGCGAAGTGCGCCCGGTACCCAGCGGTCAGGAACGTCTGAAGGAAGCGGCCAAGCACGGTTTCAAACGGGCCATCGTGCCGAAGGGCAATGCGCCGAAGGAATCGCCAGCGGGATTGCAGATCATTGCGGTAACGCGCCTGGAGCAGGCGCTCGACGCGCTCTTCGAGTAAACGCCGGACCTGTAGGAGCTGCCGCAGGCTGCGATCTTTTGATTTTAAGCGATACGACTGACGCCAAAAATCAAAGATCGCAGCCTGCGGCAGCTCCTACATCGCGTGCTCACAGCTCGATCAATGCGCTCAACTCCCGCTCCAGCTCTTGCGGATCAGCCAGGTTCAACTCGATCAACCGTCGCAACCGCTGGATCGACTCCAGGCTGATGTGGCGGCAGACAAACCCTAACTGGCCGTTTTCTTCATGGGCCAGTTGCACATCCATTTCGATATCGACGTCATCGCTCAGGTGGATGTCAACGAAAAATTCCTGTCCGGCATCACCCAGCCAAGGCTCGGGACGCTCGATCAATAGCCCCTTGAGCGAGAGGTCGATCAGCTTCACCGGCCAGATGTATTCACCCTGGCTCAGCTCGGTTCGGGCATCGAACGCAATACGTTTGAAGCGACGGCGATTGGCGGGGTGCTCGCTCATGGCGCAATCCTCTGGATGTTCGCTGACTATAGACCCGCATCATTGAAATCTGCCAGCCAGGACGGCTCTAGACCAACGTTGGGGTATGGCCTTTACCGTCAGGAGAGCTAAACTCGGTGTGGCTGTCTTTCTTGTCCACTCTGGCTGGAATAATAAAATGAAAAATAATAATAGCCCGCTACGCCATCTACCCTGGCTGGTGCTGGCAATCGTAGGGGCGTGCGCCCTGGGTGTAGTGGCACTGCGCCGAGGTGAGGCAATCAATGCCTTGTGGATTGTGGTCGCGGCTGTGGCCATCTATCTGGTTGCGTATCGTTACTACAGTCTGTTCATCGCCAACAATGTGATGCAGCTCGACCCGCGACGGGCCACCCCCGCCGTGCTTAACAATGACGGTCTGGACTATGTGCCGACCAACAAACACATCCTCTTCGGTCACCACTTCGCGGCCATTGCCGGCGCGGGGCCGCTGGTCGGTCCGGTGTTGGCGGCGCAGATGGGGTATCTGCCCGGCACGCTGTGGCTGATCGCGGGTGTGGTGTTGGCGGGTGCCGTTCAGGACTTCATGGTCCTGTTCATGTCCACCCGCCGCAACGGTCGCTCCCTGGGCGACATGGTCCGTGAAGAAATGGGCCGCATCCCCGGCACCATCGCGCTGTTCGGCTGCTTCCTGATCATGATCATCATCCTCGCGGTGCTGGCGTTGATCGTGGTGAAGGCTCTGGCTGAAAGCCCGTGGGGCATCTTCACGGTGATGGCGACCATCCCGATCGCAATGTTCATGGGCATCTACATGCGCTACATCCGCCCGGGTCGCATTGGCGAAATCTCCGTGGTCGGCGTATTGCTGCTGCTGGGTTCGATCTGGCTCGGCGGGCAAATTGCTGCCGATCCGGTCTGGGCCAAGGCGTTCACTTTCAATGGCGTTCAGATTACGTGGATGCTGGTCGGTTACGGTTTTGTGGCCGCCTCGTTACCGGTTTGGCTGATCCTGGCACCCCGTGACTACCTCTCCACGTTCCTGAAAATCGGTACCATCGTCGCCCTGGCCATCGGGATTCTAGTGACCATGCCCGAGCTGAAAATGCCGGCACTGACCCAATTCGTCGACGGCACGGGCCCGGTGTGGAAGGGCGGTCTGTTCCCGTTCCTGTTCATCACCATCGCCTGCGGCGCGGTATCGGGTTTCCACGCGCTGATTTCCTCCGGCACCACGCCGAAGCTGCTGGATAACGAGGTCAACGCCCGTTACATCGGTTACGGCGGCATGTTGATGGAGTCGTTCGTGGCGATCATGGCCATGGTCGCCGCTTCGGTGATCGAGCCTGGCGTTTACTTCGCCATGAACAGTCCGGCTGCCGTGGTCGGCGGTGATGTGGTGGCTGTGGCACAAACCGTCAGCAGCTGGGGCTTTGCAATTACCCCGGAAGCCCTGCAGGCGGTGGCCAAGGACATCGGTGAAACCACCATCCTCGCCCGTGCCGGCGGCGCGCCGACCTTGGCGGTCGGTATTGCGCAGATTCTGCACAGTGTCCTGCCGGGTGAAAACACCATGGCGTTCTGGTACCACTTCGCGATCCTGTTCGAAGCGCTGTTCATCCTGACCGCTGTGGACGCCGGTACTCGTGCCGGTCGCTTCATGCTGCAGGACTTGCTCGGCTCGTTCGTGCCGGCGCTGAAACGTACCGAATCCTGGACCGCCAACCTGATTGCCACCGCCGGTTGCGTGGCGATGTGGGGCTGGTTGCTGTATCAGGGCGTGGTCGATCCGTTGGGTGGCATCAACACCTTGTGGCCGCTGTTCGGTATCTCCAACCAGATGCTGGCCGGTATCGCGCTGATGCTCGGCACCGTCGTGCTGATCAAAATGAAACGCCAGCGCTACGTCTGGGTGACCATGCTGCCAGCCGTTTGGCTGCTGATCTGCACCACCACGGCCGGCTTCATCAAGCTGTTCGACGCCAACCCGGCGATTGGCTTCCTGGCCCTGGCGAGAAAATACAGCGATGCACTGGCCAATGGTCAGATCCTCGCCCCGGCCAAGGACATCAATCAGATGCAACACGTGATTTTCAACGCCTACACCAACGCAACGCTGACCGCGCTGTTCCTGTTCGTGGTGTTCAGTATCCTGTTCTATGCGCTCAAGGTCGGCATTGCCGCCTGGGGTAAAAAAGAACGTACGGATAAAGAATCGCCGTTCCAGGCCCAGCCGGACGCGTAATCGAGGATTTGCAGCATGTTCAATGACCTGAGTCGCCTCGGTAAATACCTCGGTCAGGCCGCGCGCCTGATGGTCGGCATGCCCGACTACGACAACTACGTCGAGCACATGCAAACCAAGCACCCGGACAAACCGGTGATGAGCTACGAGATGTTCTTCCGCGAACGTCAGGAAGCCCGTTACGGTGGCAAGGGTGGGCCGAAGTGCTGTTGATCCGGTTGTCGGATTAACAGCAAAACCTGTGGGAGCGAGCCTGCTCGCGATGGCGGCTGAACATTCAACATCACTGTTGATTGACAGTCCGTCATCGCTAGCAGGCTAGCTCCCACATTTATTTTGTGTTGATACTTTAATTTTGTGAGACAGGAGATCCAGTTTGTCCTCTCCCATCCCGGTAACAATCCTCAGCGGCTTCCTCGGCGCCGGCAAAACCACTCTGCTGCGCCACCTGCTCAAAGCTGAGCACGGCCTGAAAATCGCCGTGATCGAGAACGAATTCAGCGACGCCGGTATCGACACCCAACTGCTGGGCGACGAACCGGTCCAAGTGATGACGCTGTCCAACGGCTGCGTCTGCTGCACCATCCACACCGACCTGACCAAGGCCTTGTACCTGCTGCTCGAACGCCTGGACAGCGGCGACATCGCCTTCGATCGTCTGGTGATCGAATGCACCGGCCTGGCTGATCCTGCGCCGGTCGCGCAGACCTTCTTCATCGATGAAGAGCTGCGCGAGCGCTATATCCTCGACGGCATCATCACGCTGGTCGACGCGGCGCACGCCGAGACCCACCTGACCCAGACCATCGCCCAGGCGCAGATCGGGTTCGCCGACCGTTTGCTGGTGAGCAAACGTGATCTGGTGGACGAACCCACCTTCACCGCGTTGAGCGAGCGCCTGACCCGCATCAATCGACGCGCACCGATCCGCGTGGTCGACCACGGCCAGATCGATCTGGCCGAACTGCTCGATGTGCGTGGTTTCAACCTCAACGCTGACCTCGGAGGCGGTGTGAGTTTGCGCCCGGTGAGCCAGGCCCCTTCCATCGACCGCATTTCCAGCTTGGTGCTGCGCACTGACAAGCCGCTGGATATCGACAAGCTCAGCGAGTTCATGAACGAGCTGCTGGAAGAGCACGGTAAACAACTGCTGCGCTACAAAGGTGTCCTGAGCATCGTGGGTGAACCGCGGCGCATGGTGTTCCAGGGGGTGTTGAAGCTTTACGGTTTCGACTGGGATACCGAGTGGGCCGATGACGAAGTGCGTGAAAGCGTGATCGTGTTTATCGCCGATGATTTGCCGGAAGAGAAAATCCGTGAAGGGTTCGCCCGAGTTGCGGCCGAGTGAAATGTTAAATATTGAGACGCACGGCATTCATCAAATAGGTGTGGATGGATGTCGGGCGATAGTTGGAAGGGTTTTGTTACTTTTAAGTAGTGAGCATTTAGTGGGTGCTCGAATTGGTATCTGTGCTAAACGATTGCAGTATGTTTTTGTTTGATTGACTTTGGTTGTTGGTGCTGTAGAGGCGGGGTTAAGTGGCGTTACATTAAGTTTGCTTTTCAGATGCGTCGGTTTTTGTTTTCTGGTGTTAGTTTTGTCAGGTGCCACTTAGGGCGCCTCGCAATTTTATATCTGGAGACATATATGAAAGATCAAGTTATGGACATGTCGGGTGATTTCGCCAGCGAGTTCGAAGCCTACGTCAAGGCAGGTGTCAACAAGATGGCTGGCCTTGAAGTGATGGCGACAACTGCAATCACTTGCGAAAGCCTGGGCTGCACGTTCGGCTGCTAAGCCTCTCGTAACATGTGGCGGGTCTCCCGACCCGCCATGCTGGTTAAGGTGGCAAAGCATGCTGGCTGATATTCTGACGTTTCAAGAGCGTGAAGCATCGGGTGCAGGTCGTGACGTCGATGTCGATGCTCTGTGCAGTACCCTGCATATGTTGCATAAGGATGATCGTGCCGTTACGCGCTATTTCGGGTTGGGTAAATCCGACTTGATTCATTGGTTTGGAAAGCAGTCCAAGCGAGAAAGTAAATACTCGACACTGGAAGAGTTTGAAAGAAAGATTCATCTTGTTGGTTCATTGGCTAAGGCTGGTAACAATAGCAGCGCAAGCCGTGAAACCTTTGAAGGTTTTTATGAGGCCTTGCTTGGTTACTTTGAGTGTGTGTTTAAAAGTGACGCTAGATACGTAGAGGCTAGCAATCATTTTGATGCCGGATCGTTGCTTTCAAGTCTCAGGCCCTATGTTTTAACCAGTATCAAACGTCTGTCTGAAAAGTCACTTGTACATTGTCTCAATACACGAATATCAGAGGGCGTGGAAACTGACCTGGAAAGCTTCGAGCATTACTTGAGTGCCGGCGCAACAGGTCCGATCCTGGAGGCCTATCCGGTACTGGCCGACTTGCTGATTCGACATTTGGAAGGTACATCGGCTTACCTGTACAAAATCATCTTCCATTTTGCTGACGATGTTGATGTGCTGATGCAGGTGTTCGATCTGCCAGACCGTCGAATCGACTCGATCGAACTCGGATTAGGCGATCCTCACGCTGACGGCGAAACGGTTTGCGCCGTCCGGATCGCAGGTACATCGCTGGTCTATAAGCCGAGAAGTAATCGGGAAGCGCAACTCTATAGTTCGCTTCTGATGCTGTTGCACCAGAAAACCGCGGACGAGTGTTTCTCTGCAAAAACGCCATCAATGGTGAGCAGTGACGATCACTGCTGGATCGAAAAAATCGACAATCACGCCTGCGAAAACAACGCCGAACTCACCTTGTTCTATCGACGGATGGGGGCGCAGATCGCGCTTGTTCACGCGTTGAACGGCATCGACTTCCACTACGAAAATATCATCGCCTGTGGGAGCAGCCCTGTTCTCATCGACCTTGAGTGCCTGTTGACCGCCTCGATGATCGACCTGCAGGGCGATCTGCCCAGCACCGGTGCGTTGTTCAAAACCCTGAAGTTCAACAGCCAGTCAGTGTTTTCGACGGGTTTTGTTCCCTACTCACCCGATTCTGAAAATGATTTCAGTGGCCTGACGGCTCAGAAACAGTTCACCAGCACGGCAAGGCAGTTGATCCGCGAGCAAGGTTTCTATCATTTGAAGCGGATCAAGGTCGACAAAACGCCGCTCATCAAACACCTGCCGATTTTCGAGGGAGCGCAGTATTCACTGGGTACCTATCAAGACGCGTTTCTTGAGGGTTTTGGATTTGCCTACGATGAGGTCATGAAACATCAGGCGGCAATACTGGAGCTGATTAATCAGCACGCCGCGCGGTTGAAAACACGTGTGTTGATCAAGAATACCCAGCGCTATATCGATTTCATCGAGCTGACGCTGCACCCACGTTTCACGCAGTGCATGCTTCAACGGCAATTGCTGCTGGCGACGTTGTGGTCTGAATCCAACGAATCACTCATCAAAAAAAATGTGGCCAGCCATGAGTTGATCGATCTTGAGCGCGCCAACATCCCCAGTTTCACCATGCCGATCGCTTCGAGCGATCTGTTCAATGCTCATGGTGCTTTTGTCGCCTCAATCGAGATCGACAGTCCCCTGGAGAGTTGCCGGCGAAAATTGAGCTCGCTTTCCCCAAGCAACAAAACATTCCAGTTGCTCATCTTGAAGGAGTGTCTGTTTCCTTCGGGCAATGGAGCCTCGCCCATGAATAGACGGCATGTCAGTACCGACATCCCCAACGTGCAGGCGACGCAGTATCTGGCAGGCGCTTTGAAAGTGGCAGACGCCATCGAGCGGTTGAGAATCGATGGCGCAGAAGGGGATGTGGCGTGGACTTTCCTCAACTCCCATCCGACCACCCGGCGCAGTTATCTCTCGCCGATGACCAATAGTCTGTACAGCGGGATGGGCGGTCTGGCGGTTTTTTACATGAGTCTGTACCGAGTCAGTGGCCAGACTGAGCACTTGGTCAGGGCGGATCAAATCGTCGACTCGATGGCCAGATCCCGCGAGCATTTTGACAGTGACATGGCGGTCAGTGCGTATTTCGGTCTGGCGTCGTATCTCTATGTGCTGGTCAATCACCAACAGGTGACGGGCCGGGATATTCACGCAGCGACGATTGATGAGTTGCTACTCAAACTCGAGGATTTTCCACAACAAGGAGACGAGTTCGACTTCCTCAACGGTTGGTGCGGGACCGTCACGTTGTTGGTGAACCTCTATCAGCTCCAGCCGCGACAACGGTTGATTCCATTGATCGAAAGGTACTCCGCAGCCATTCGGGCGGAACTGGTGAAAGAAGACGGGCGGTTTTTGCGCAAGGCCAGCGTAACACCGCTACTCACTGGATTCTCCCATGGGATTTCCGGCGTTCTCCAGGCGCTGGCCAAGGTTTACGAGGTGACAAAAGACACGTCGTTGATTGCGTTAACGATTGACCTGCTGGAAGACGAAAACCGTCAGAAGGGCCAGGGAGGTTGGCTCGACCTGCGTGAGCCATCCATTCCCTCGCACATGACTAAGTGGTGTCACGGCGATGCCGGGATTCTGATTTCCAGGCTGCAACTCATGCACGCGCTGAAAGATGTGTTCGATGCCGAGCATCTGGCGATGGTGGAGGGTGATATTCGTTGGTGCGAAAGCAATATCTGGCGCCATGGCCTCGGTTCCGGTTACAGCTTGTGCCACGGAGATTTCGGCAATCTGCTGTGTCTGCTGGCGCTTTATCGCAGCACGGGAAACAACCTGGGTATTGAGCGGAGCCTGCAAGAATTGTCCGGGGTAGCCGAGAGTCTCTTCAACGAAGATTTCATGGGGCAAGACAGCGTGCCTGTACTCGGGATGATGCTGGGTTTGGCGGGTGTCGGTCAGGCACTGTTGTGTGCGGTCAATCCAACAGTGCCTGATGTCCTGACGTTGACCTTCATGCAGTCGAACCCAGCAACCGTTGCTCAAGATCAGCCAGGTGCTGTGTCACCAGCCGAACCGCTGCGTTGACGTCGGCCCGCTCCACGGCCTCGACAATAGCGGCATGCGCATGCTCGATGTGATCGCAGGCAGTCTGTTGTTCGCATTGGGCGATTGCCAGTGACGTCATGGGAACCAGGCTGCCTAAAAAGTGCGCCAGTGGTGCGTTTCCCGCCATGTCGGCCAGTTGCAGGTGAAACTCACCAGACAGGCGGATCGCCGCTCCGTGCTGGCCACGAGCCTGCTTTTGCCGGTAATTGTCGATCAGAGCACGTAGCGCTTTGACTGCAGCCGGGCGTGGTTGCTGGCAGGCGAGCTGGATGAGCGTGGTTTCAGTGAGACGGCGCGCGTGGAGTATTTGGCGAGTTTGTTCGGGGGCCGGTGCCGCGATTTGTGGACGATGATTCGGGCGCAAAATAACGATCTGTTCATGGGACAGGCGTGTCAGCACCCGGCGTACATGGCTGCGGCTAGCGCTGAACATTTGTCCCAGGCTTTCTTCGGTGAAGCGACTGGACGCAGAAATACGCTGTTCAAGAATTGCATCGAATACCCGTGGATAGAGGTCGTCCACCAGGGACTTGTCGTGACGAGCACGGCAAAAGGGCAGGGCCGCCGGTGTTTCACGACTGTATTGCACCAAGGCTAAGCTATTCATGGCCTGTCTCCGCTTTGCAAATGTTCAACTGCCGAAATTGTCTTCCGGGATGTTCAACTCGATGCCCATCCGCTGGCCTTCCCGAAGAATGTGTCGACGCATCTCGGCGCTGGCCTGGGCGCTGTTTTTGTTGCGGATCGCCCGCACCACGGCTTCGTTTTCTTCAAGGCGTTCGGCCAGGTGCTCCGGGGAGTTGCGCAACACTTCGGCGCTCTGCTTGAGGGCGTTGCTGGTCTGCTGCACCACGCTCTGGAAAATCGGATTGGATGTCAGCGTGAACAACTCTTCGTGGAAGGCGATGTAGGCGTTCACGCCGGCCTCACTGTCATTGGCTTCCAGGGCTTCGCGCATGTCCATCAGGGTCAGGCGCAATTGCCCGACTTCCTTGCTGCTGATGGACTGCGCCACCAGGCCAACGATGAACGGCTCCAGGGTGTAGCGCAGTTGCAGCACGTCTTCCAGGCTGGCGGCGGCCACGGCGCTGTCATGCGACTGGCTGTCAGCGAGATGCGCTTCGAGCACCACGACGCCTTTGCCCGGCATCGAGCGCACCAGGCCGAGGGTTTCCAGCACGGTCACCGCTTCACGCAGGCTCGGACGGCTGATGCCCAGTTGTTCGGCCAACTCACGCTGCCCCGGCAGCATTTCCCCGGAGCGCCACTGACCACGGGCCAGTGCGGCCCGAAGCTTTTCCACGACTGAATTTACAACGGTCGACGAGGTAATCACTGTTCGCTCCATGAGCATCTGTAACGTTTGTTGGCCGTGCCTGCCCGGGAGCAGGCACGGCGGCTATTCAAAATTCCTGCTGGTGCGCCGGTGCCACCGGTTTTCTCGGCTGGAAGGTATAACCCACCTGACCGGAAAGCACCTTGTTGGCGCGCTGCACGTCGATGTCTTTTTCCCAGCGGGCAATGGCGACGGTCGCGACGCAGTTGCCGATCAGGTTGGTCAATGCCCGGCCGATGCCCATGAACCAGTCCACGGCCAACACCAGCACCAGGCCCACCACCGGGATCGCCGGAATCGCCGTCAGCGTCGCGGCCAGAATCACCAGCGCCGAGCCGGGGATACCGTGCGCGCCTTTGGAGGTGATCAACGACACCAACAGAATCGTCAGCAGGTCGGTCATTGCCAGCGGCGTGCCGGTGGCATTGGCGATGAACACGATGGCCAGGGTCAGGTAGATCGAGAAACCGTCGAGGTTGAACGAGTAACCGGTAGGAATCACCAGCCCGACCGTCGAACTGCCGATGCCCAGGTGCTCAAGCTTGCGCATGATTTGAGGCAGCACAGCGTCGGATGACGCAGTGCCCATGACGATCAGCAACTCTTCGCGCAGGTACTTGAGCAACGGCCACATCTTCAGGCCGGAGAGGCGCATGACCAGACCAAGAATCAGTGTCACGAAGGCGATGCAGGTCAGGTAAAACAGACCGACGAGGCTGCCCAGGTGTTGCAGCGAGTCCAGGCCATACTTGCTGGTGGTGAAGGCGATTGCACCGAACACACCGATCGGCGCCAGGCGCACGATCATGCCCATGATGCGGAAGATCACGTGGCTGAGTTCATTGATCAGCCGCGAAATACCCGACGCCGCCTCGCCCACCAGATTCAAGGCGCTGCCGAACAGTACCGAAAACAGCAGGACTTGCAGGATGTTGTTGTCAGCAAAGGCACCGATCACCGACGTCGGAATCAGGTCCATCAGGAACTGCGTGGTGGTGTGCATGTGCTGGCCGCGCTGGGCGATGTCGCCCATGTCGGCGGCGGAAAGTTGCTCCAGATGGATGTTCGCGCCGCTGCCGATTCCCGTGCTGAAGGCGAACACCAGACCGATCACCAGGGCAATGGTGGTGAGAATTTCAAAATAGATCACTGATTTGAGGCCGATGCGGCCGACCTTCTTCAAGTCGCCGGCACCGCTGATGCCGCTGACCACTACGCAGAACACAATCAGGCCGATGAGCATTTTGATCAGCTTGATGAAACCGTCACCGAGCGGTTTGAGCTGAGCGGAGTATTCGGGAAGGGTCAGCCCACAGACGATGCCGAGCACCAGTCCGAGAACCACTTGGAGGAAGATTGAACGCGAGCACCATCTGAGCATGGGAGGAATCCTGGTCGGTGTCCTGGCTGCCGTGTGCGGAGCACATCAGATTCAGGACTTAATTATTGTGGTCTTACCGGTATGTCCAGTGCAGGCGCAGTCTACGCTCGGTTTTTTCCCGATTACAAGCGCAAATCCAAAAATTGGCATGACCGGTCTGACCAGTGGTGCGGTGGCACTCTGTTTCGGAAAAATGCGGATGGACTAAGGCCCGACCACGTTTGGCCGGGCTTTGGGTTTTGCCTGATAAATAAGGCGTCGCCCAGTGCGTCCGATTTAGAAGTGAAGTTGGGGTATTTATTGAAAGGGTGAATAAATTATTAATGATCAGCTCGTGTTTAGTGGTTGTCAGATCTCGTCCGGGTCACTGAGGAAAGAGGCGTTTCGCTCGTTAATGCGCAACTTGAATACCAACCCTTGATCGTCAACTTCGGCCATGTAGCTGTAAGGCGCGCCTCGACGACGAATACCACCGATTTGCTTTGAGTGGCGAGTCTTCAACCGGACCCGCTGAAGATCATTGCCCATATTTTCAAGAGTGATGATCCGGTTTTCCAGGCTCAGTAGGTTGAACGATGAAGTGTCACTGCCAGCAGGAAGAAATGCACCAAGAACCCCGGCAAAGTCCTTGCTCACGCAATGGCCCGTGTAGGTGGCATGGGAGCGGATGTAAAGGTGGTAGTAGTCATCGGTGCATCGGAAGTAAATCGTCAGTGGCGCCGCATCCTGAACGTCCTGGAGCGCGCGACGACCCAACAGGTGAGAGTCGTCTCGTGGTGTAGGAGCGCCCGTGTAGAACCCGCCGGAATACAGTGTTTCGTTGCGCATGGCGGGGGCGCCATGCAGTTCGCCTAGAAAATCTACGTGCTGATTGTCCAGTTCCAAAGTTGCTATAAAAGACTTCTGTCTATTGGTAGCCATTAATTCGTCCTTGAATTGTATAAGTTAACAAGTGTTCGTTGGTTAGATGTGTGGTTGGTGTATTCGAAAGATAACAGTAACAGTGAAGTTTCTTTATGGGCGGGATTTTTTAGGCGGCTATTGTTTCAGGCTTTTAGAGGCGAACGCTTCGCCATGACATTAGCGCAGACGAAAAAAAACCGGCCAATCACTTGGCCGGTTTTTGTTGTTGCGGTTAGCGGGCTGATTAAGCGCCGTACACCGGCAGCTTCTTGCAGACAGCTTTTACTTTTTCACGAACAGCGTCGATCACCGCTTCGTTGTTCAGGTCAGCCAGGATGTCGCAGATCCAGCCGGCCAGTTCCTTGCACTCTGCTTCCTTGAAGCCGCGAGTGGTCACAGCCGGGGTACCGAAGCGCAGGCCGGAGGTGACGAACGGGGAGCGTGGGTCGTTTGGCACGGAGTTCTTGTTCACGGTGATGAACGCTTTGCCCAGAGCGGCGTCAGCATCTTTACCGGAGATTTCCTGCTTGATCAGCGACAGCAGGAACAGGTGGTTTTCAGTACCGCCGGAAACCACGTCGAAACCGCGCTCGATGAATACGCTGGCCATGGCCTGGGCGTTTTTCACCACTTGTTGCTGGTAAACCTTGAACTCAGGCTGCAGTGCTTCCTTGAAGCAGATTGCCTTGGCGGCGATCACGTGTTCCAGCGGGCCACCCTGGGCGCCCGGGAATACCGCGGAGTTCAGCTTCTTCTCGATGTCGGCGTTGGCGCGAGCCAGGATCAGGCCGCCACGTGGACCGCGCAGGGTCTTGTGGGTGGTGGTGGTCACGACGTCAGCGAAAGGCACCGGGTTCGGGTAGACACCAGCGGCGACCAGACCGGCCACGTGGGCCATGTCGACGAACAGGTAAGCGCCTACTTTGTCGGCGATGGCGCGGAAGCGTGGGAAGTCAAGAATCTGCGAGTAGGCAGAGAAACCGGCCACGATCATTTTCGGCTTGTGCTCAACAGCCAGTCGCTCGACTTCGTCGTAGTCGATCAGGCCATTGCCGTCGATGCCGTACTGAACGGCGTTGTACAGCTTGCCGGAGGACGAAACGCTGGCACCGTGGGTCAGGTGACCGCCGTGAGCCAGGCTCATGCCCAGGATGGTGTCACCGGCCGACAGCAGGGCCAGGTAGACAGCGGCGTTGGCCTGGGAACCCGCGTGCGGTTGAACGTTGGCGTAATCGGCGCCGAACAGCTCTTTTGCGCGGTCGATGGCCAGTTGCTCAACGATGTCGACGTACTCGCAACCACCGTAGTAGCGCTTGCCCGGGTAGCCTTCGGCGTACTTGTTGGTCAGTACCGAGCCTTGAGCTTCCATCACCGCAGGGCTGGTGTAGTTTTCCGAAGCGATCAGCTCAATGTGCTCTTCCTGGCGCTGAGCTTCTTGCTCCATGGCGGCAAAGAGATCGGCGTCGTACTTGGCAATAGTCAAATCACGGCTGAACATGGCGGTCCTCAAGGATCGGGGGGCAGAAAAGGGAGGCATTCTAACCCAATGGGTTTTAGATGGCATATGAAAGGACATCATGTCGTAGACAAGCGGGCTTCATGACGGGATCGGCGGTGAACAGGCCGGCCTCAGCGCGAGCAGGCCCGCTCCCCAAAGGGTCAAGGGCCTACCTGAAAAACTGCGCAAGCCTTCCTGCTCGCGATGCGACCCGCCCGTTCACCCCGGACCTCAATCGAACACGAACAACGCATCATTGCTGAACTGGGCTTCGAACCGGCCGGCCGCCATCGGCCGTCCGAACAGGTAGCCCTGAACCTCATCGCAACCATGCTCGCGCAGGAAGTCGAGCTGCTCATGGGTTTCCACGCCCTCGGCGATCACCGCCAGGTTGAGGCTGTGGGCCATGGCGATGATCGCCCGGGCGATCTGCGCGTCCTGTTCGCCCGAAGGCAGGCCGTCGACGAAGGTGCGGTCGATTTTCAGCACATCGATCGGGAATTGCTTGAGGTAGTTGAGCGATGAGTAACCGGTACCGAAGTCATCGACGGCGATGCTCAACCCGAGGTTCTTCAACCCGTCGAGAATCTGCATCGCCTCGCTGACTTCGCGCATCAGGATACTTTCGGTCAGCTCCAGCTCAAGGCACGCCGGAGGCAGACCTGTTTCCTTGAGGATGTTGGCGATGCGCGTGCCCAGTTGACCATCGGAAAACTGCCGCGCAGAGATGTTCACCGACACTTTCGGGACGCGGACCTTGGCCTGGTGCCAGGCCTTGAGCTGGCTGCACGCTTCCTTGATCACCCAGTCGCCGACATCGACCACCAGCCCGAGCTCCTCGAGCACCGGGATGAAATCCCCTGGCGGCACCAGGCCGCGGCGTGGATGGCGCCAGCGCAGCAAGGCTTCGGCGCCGGTCAGGCGTTTGCCGTCGCCACTGAATTGCGGCTGGTAATACAGGATGAATTCGTTCTGATCCAGGGCATGGCGCAGGTCGCTTTCCAGCTCCAGGCGTTCCAGGGCACTGGCGTTCATGTCGGTCTGGTAGAACTGGAAGTTGTTCTTGCCGCGCTCCTTGGCGTGATACATCGCGGTGTCGGCGTTTTTCATCAACTGGCTGAGTTCATTGCCATCCTGCGGGCTCAAGGCAATGCCGATACTCGCGGTGACGAAGAACTCGCGACCTTCCAGCACGAAGGGTTTGACCAGGCTGGCGAGAATCTGCTCGGCCACGTGAATCGCCCGGTTCAGAGCGATTTCCCGGTTGACCCGCGGTTGCAGGAGCAAGGTGAACTCGTCGCCGCCCATGCGGGCCACGGTGTCGTCATCGTCGACGCAACCGAGCAGGCGCGTGGCCATTTCCTTGAGCATGCGATCGCCGGCGGCGTGGCCCAGCGAGTCGTTGATCGGCTTGAAGCGGTCAAGGTCGAGGAACATCAGCACCACCCAGGACTTTTGCCGTTCCGCCGATTGCAACGCGGTGTGCAGGCGGTCCTGGAACAGGGTGCGGTTGGGCAGGTGGGTCAGGGCGTCATAGTAGGCGAGGCGGTGAATGCGCTGCTCGCTGGCCTTGCGCTCGCTGATGTCGGTGAAGAAGCAGACGTAACTGGCCAGGTCGCCTTCGTCGTCGAGCACTGCCGTGATACCGACCCACGCCGGGTAATGCTCGCCATTGCGGCGCTTGAGCCAGACTTCGCCTTCCCAGGTGCTGTTCTGGTTCAGTTGCTTGAGCACATAGCGCAGGTGGGCTTCCTGTTGCTCGTCGACCGTCAGAATGTTCGGCAACTGATCGAGTACCTGCTCGACCGCGTAACCGCTGACGCGGCTGAAGGCCTCGTTGGCCTGGACGATGTAGCCCGCCGGGTCGGTGATCAGGATCGCCGAGGTCGAGTGCTCGAATACCGTGGCCGCCATGCGCAGGTCTTTCTCGGCACGTCGTTGCTGGCTGATGTCGCGACCGACGCCGAGCACGCCTTCGAAAGCGCCGTGTTCGTCCCACACCAGCACCAGGCGCAACTCGATCGGAATCTTGCGCCCATCGCCGCGCAGGCAGTCGAACACGAACAGCTGGGTCTGCACCTGGTTGCGCAGCAGCGCCAGTTGATCGGGTTTATCCAGCGCTTTGCTGACACGGTCCATCAGGCTGAAGATGCCGGACAATTGCTGGGGGTTGGCAATGGTGGTCTGCCAGCCATTGCGGAAAATCCAGTCGACGTCATAACCCAGCACGCCTTGCACCGATGGGCTGACATAGTTGAGCGAGAGTTTGCTGTCGGTGGAGAAGATCACGTCGCTGATGCTTTCGGCCAGCATCCGGTAGCGCTGCTCGCTGTCGCGCAAGGATTCGCTGGCCTCGATCTGCTCGGTAATGTCCTTGGCCACGCCGATGATCCGGGTGACCTGATCGTATTTGTCCCGCGCCAGGGCCTGCTCGCGAATGTCGAAACGCCGCCATTTGCCGTCCCGGTGACGGAAGCGCAGCTGGCATTGCAGCAACTGGGCGTAGCCCGAATGTCGCTGGGCCTGGCGCGAACGGTGGTAGTAGTCGGCATCTTCGGGGTGCAGGAGGATTTCCCAGAAATACTCGCCCATCTGGTGCAGTTCGGTGCGGTTGTAGCCGAGTGTCTGGCCCAGGTGGTGGTTGCTGAAAATCATGCGCTGGCTGATCACGTCCTGCACGTACAGGTGATCCGGCACGGTGCGCACCACGTCCGACCAGAAACCTTCACGCTCGAGCAGCGACAGTTCGATGAGCTTGCGGCTGGTGATGTCGTTGATGCTCAGGATCACCGCTTTATAGTCGCCCGGGTCTTCCGGCAGGCGCAGCACCAGCCACAAGTGTTGGTCGCGGCCGTTGGCGTCCGGCAGTTTGATTTCCAGTTCGAGCTGTTTCTGCTGGTTGAGCACCGCATCGAGCACCTGATTGCCGATGGCGATGCCGTCCAGCGGGTTGCCGTCGATCAACAGTTTCCAGGCTTGTTCGCAGGTGCCAACGTTGAGCAGTTGCAGGGCCACCTGGTTGACCTCGGTGATCCGCAGTTCCTGCAACATTTGCCGCCGTTGGTCCGTGACGGCCAGCCAGGTTTGCAGTTGTTCGCTGCCGTGCAGATTCGCCTTGTCGAACGCGCTCCTCAAGCCCGACACGTCGAGGACGCACAGCGCGACGCCGGTGCCTTCGAAAATATCCTGGTAGCGACGACGACCTTCCGTCACCTGGCGTTGGCGGCGGCGCAGGTTCAACAGGGCAATCAGCGGCAACAGGGAGAACGCCAGCCCCAGCAGGCATTTGCCGATGAAGGCGGGCAGCAGTTCCTCGATGACCCGTTGACGGTCGAACAACCCGCGCAATTGCCAGTCGCTATAGCTCAGCGGCACCGTCAGCACACTGTTGGCGACATCGGCTTCGGTCAGTTCGCCGGGTTTGGCCAGGGGACCCGACGGGTCACGGCTGAGGACCTGGTGATTGACACGGTTTTCCACCAGCCACATCGGGCGGATGCCGGTTTCGTTCAGTTGGGTCAGTGCCGAGAAAAAGTTCGGCTTCAGGCGCAACGCCCAGTAACCGCGTGTACTGCCGCTGGCCTGATGCAGCAGCAGGTGCACCATCGAGCCATTGTCGGCGTTGCTGAAGTAGTGCACCTGGGCGCGGCTGCGTCGAACCAGCTCGGCAAGGTAGTCGGCGTCGTCGCTGTCGGTGGCACTGTCGCTGAGGATTTTGCCGGAAGGGCTCAGTAACGCAATGCTGAGCAGGTCGGGCATGCTTTTCCGCAGCTTGCGCAACAGCTCCTGTTGTTCGTCTGCACTTTGCGGTTGCTCGACGATCGGAAGCAGGTTGAGGGCAATCTGCGCGTTGAGCGACATGTTCAGGCTGACTTGCGCGGCCAGGTCGGCGGTGTAGTCGATGGTGTACTGGCGCTGGTTTTTCTGGGTTTCCCGCAGTTGATCCAGCAACTGCCAGAAGAGCAGGGCGAGCAGCAACAGCACCAGTGTCGCCAGCACGCCTTTCAGGGTTCCGCGCAGGGGGGAGCCGGGCGCACCGGTCGGTGCACGGGTGATCGGGGGCGGCGTGACGTTGGACAAGCTGTGATCCTGCGGTTTGGCTGGACTGGCGCGACGTGCACTATAAGCCGGACGCCCGAAGGGCGCCTAGCATGCCTTGACTTGTGGCAAAGTGCCAGCCCCGTTCGGCTGGACTGCCTCTCGTCATTCAGGTAGCTTTGCCGGTTACGCGGGAGCGTTCCAGCTCCTAGAATCAGGTTTTTTCAGCGCGCAGCAATGATAGCCATCAAGCGTCGACGCGCACCGGCCTGGCCAGGCTTCGCCTGCGCTCCACCCATTCATCAGTCACTGACCCAAGGTTCTCCATGGCTCAATACGTATTCACCATGCATCGGCTGGGCAAAGTTGTTCCGCCGAAGCGGGAAATCCTGAAAAACATTTCGCTGTCCTTCTTCCCTGGCGCCAAGATCGGCGTGCTCGGCCTCAACGGTTCGGGTAAATCCACGCTGTTGAAAATCATGGCCGGCGTCGACACCGAATTCGAAGGCGAAGCCCGTCCGATGCCGGAGCTGAACATCGGTTACCTGCCACAGGAACCGATCCTGGACCCGACCAAGACCGTCCGTGAAGTGGTCGAGGAAGCGGTCAGTGTGATCAAGGACGCCCAAGCGCGCCTGGACGAGGTCTACGCGGCCTACGCCGAACCGGATGCCGACTTCGACAAACTGGCGGCTGAACAGGCCAAGCTCGAAGCCATCCTGCAGGCGGGCGACGGTCATAACCTGGAACGTCAGCTGGAAGTTGCCGCCGATGCGCTGCGTCTGCCGGCCTGGGACGCCAAGGTCGAACACCTGTCCGGTGGTGAAAAACGTCGTGTGGCCCTGTGCCGCCTGCTGCTGTCCGCACCGGACATGCTGCTGCTCGACGAACCGACCAACCACCTGGACGCCGACTCCGTCGCCTGGCTGGAGCATTTCCTCCACGACTTCCCGGGCACCGTGGTTGCGATCACGCACGACCGTTACTTCCTGGACAACGTCGCCGGCTGGATTCTGGAACTCGACCGCGGTGCGGGCATTCCTTACGAGGGCAACTATTCGGGTTGGCTGGAAGCCAAGTCTGACCGTCTGGCCCAGGAGTCCAAGCAGCAGTCGGCCCATGAAAAAGCCATGAAGGAAGAGCTGGAGTGGGTGCGCAAAGGCGCCAAGGCCCGCCAGTCCAAATCCAAGGCGCGTCTGCAAC
>Ga0247819_10000088_pt1 | contig 55936 bp, 48 predicted proteins | sample 13C_Xylose_Day6_FD_193428 | JGI IMG/M metagenome (GOLD analysis project Ga0247819, IMG submission 193428) | Soil microbial communities from agricultural site in Penn Yan, New York, United States - 13C_Xylose_Day6 | ecosystem: Environmental > Terrestrial > Soil > Agricultural land | place: USA... | reverse complement strand
AGGGCCGACGCGCTCTTCAGGCCCTGACGGCTTGACGTTTCTTCTTCAGGTGGAACGCCACACCCAGCACCGCAATCCACACTGGAATCAGCATCACCGAGATACGAATCGGCGGGGTCAGGTACATCACCACCAGAATCAACACGATGAACGCCAGGCACAGGTAGTTGGTCACCGGATGCCCCCAGCTACGGTAGAACGGCGTCTCACCCGACTCGATCTTGGCCTTGCGGAACTTCAAGTGGGTAATGCTGATGCTGGCCCAGTTGATCACCAGCGCCGACACCGCCAGCGCCATCAGCAGGCCAAAGGCCTCCCCTGGCATCAGGTAGTTGATCAGCACGCACAAGCCGGTGGCCGCAGCCGACACGCCCAGTGCGGTCAACGGCACACCGCGGCGGCTAACCTTGAGCAGCTGGCGTGGCGCATCGCCCTGGCTGGCCAGGCCAAACAGCATGCGGCTGTTGGCATACACGCAGCTGTTGTACACCGACAGCGCGGCAGTCAGCACCACCACGTTAAGGATCGTCGCCACCAGGTCGCTGTCCAGCTCATGGAAGATCATCACGAACGGGCTGCCGCCCTGCACCACTTTCTGCCAGGGGTACAGCGACAGCAGAATTGCCAGCGCGCCGATGTAGAAAATCAGGATGCGATAGACCACCTGGTTGGTAGCCTTGGGGATGCTCACCCGTGGGTTGTCCGCTTCGGCCGCGGTAATGCCGACCAGCTCCAGGCCGCCGAAGGAGAACATGATCACCGCCAGGGCCATGATCAAACCGGTGACGCCATTGGGGAAGAAGCCACCGTACTGCCACAGGTTGGCCACACTGGCATCCGGGCCGCCATGGCCACTGGTCAGCAGCCAGGCGCCAAAGCCAATCATGCTGACAATGGCAATCACCTTGACCAGCGCGAACCAGAACTCCAGCTCGCCGTAGACCTTCACCTGGGTCAGGTTGATCAGGTTGATTGCGACGAAGAAGATCGCGGCCGTGGCCCAGGTGGGGAAGTCTGGCCACCAATACTGCACATAGATGCCCACGGCAGTCAGCTCGGCCATACCCACCAGCACATACACCACCCAGTAGTTCCAACCAGAGACGAACCCGGCGAACTCACTCCAGTACTTGTGGGCAAAATGGCTGAAGCTGCCGGCGACGGGCTCTTCGACCACCATCTCGCCGAGTTGGCGCATGATGAAGAAGGCCATCAGGCCAGCGATGGCATAGCCCAGCAAAACGGACGGACCGGCCAGCTGGATGGTCTGGGCGATGCCCAGGAACAGCCCGGTACCGATCGCCCCGCCCAGCGCGATCAGCTGGATATGGCGGTTTTTCAGCCCGCGCTGTAACCGCTCAGGCGTGTTCTGGTCTTGCATGAAGTGTCCTTTGGTCAGGAGGCAGTGTTATTGGAGTTGTTTGCAGTCAGGATCTAGATCCATCCGCCCCACTGCAAGATAAAGATGCCGATATTGGTGGTGATCGCCGCCATTAGCGTGGTGATCACGATGATCGACGCCGCCAACTCATGGTTGCCATTTGCTGCGCGCGCCATGACATAACTGGCCGCAGCCGTGGGGCTGCCGATGTACAGGAACAGGATGCCCAGTTCGGCACCGCGGAACCCACACAGCCAGGCGCCCAAGGTGCCCACCAGCGGCAGCCAGACCATCTTCACCAGGCTGGCGTCGATGGCCAGCTTGCCACTGTCGCGCAGCGCCGCCAGCGACAAGGTGCCGCCAATGCAGATCAGCGCCAGCGGCAGGGTCATCTGCGCCAGATAGTCCCCGGAGGTCAGCAGCCAGTTGGGCAGTGGCACCTGGGCGTAGGCCATCGGCGTTGCCAGCAACACGCTGATGATCAGCGGGTTGCTGAAGATGTTCTTGCAGATGCTCCACGGATCGGACTTGAGGTCCGGGCTGTACACCGCCAGCACCACCGCCGACAGCGAGTTGTACATGAGGATCACCAGGCCCGCGAGCACCGCGCCCAGCGAGATGCCGTAGTCGCCGTAGAGGCTGGCGGCCAGGGCCAGCCCGATCACGCCGTTGTTGCCGCGAAATGCGCCTTGGGTATAGATGCCGCGCTCGGCCAGCGGCGCCCGCCAGATAGCCAGGCCCCAAGCCATGGCGAAGCCGACCAGGGTAACGGCGATGAAATAGAGGATGACACCAGGTTTGATCGCTGCTTGCAGGTCGGCGTGGTAAATACCAAGAAACAGCAAGGCAGGCATGCAGACGTTGAACACCAGCGAAGAGGCGACCTTGCTGAAGTTATCGTCGATCAGGCGGATGCGCTTGAGGAATACGCCCATGAACAGCATGGCGAACACCGGTGCGGTGATGTTCAGCGTCTGGATGAGAAGGGCGAGCATTCGCGAGCGGTCCTAGGGGTTGCCGTTAGGGCGCTAATGATACGCGAGCTGCGCAAGGTGCGGGCATTTGCCTGCAATAAAAGGAAATATCCTTCAGATTCGGCTGGTTTTGTGGCACCTGATCGGCTTGCAGGCGGGACAAGGCCCTCTGCAAACCGATCCAAGCTATCCGCACTCAGCGGCGAACCGGGCGCTTTTGCAGCTTGCGCTGCAACGTGCGCCGGTGCATGCCCAGCGCTCGTGCGGTGGCAGAGATATTGCCCTCGTGCTCACCCAGCACGCGCTGGATGTGCTCCCACTGCAGGCGATCCACCGACATCGGGTTCTCCGGCACCAGCGAATCCAGGTCGGCATGCTCAGACAGCAACGCCGCCAGCACATCATCGGCATCGGCCGGCTTGCACAGGTAGTTGCAGGCGCCACGCTTGATCGCCTCGACTGCCGTGGCGATGCTCGAGTAACCGGTGAGGATCACCACGCGCATTTCCGGATCCATCTCCAGCAGCTTGGGCAGCAGCACCAGCCCTGAGTCGCCGTCCATTTTCAGGTCCAGCGCGGCGTAGTCCGGCAGGTCGTTCTGGGCCAGGACCAAGCCCTCCTCAGCGGAGGATGCGGTGCTCACGCGGAACCCGCGGCGGCTCATGGCACGGGACATGACCCGAGTGAAGGTGGCGTCATCGTCTACCAGCAACAAATGCGGCAGCTCTTCGCCTTCAACCTGAATTTCATCGCTCATCGTTCATCTCCTCGCTTGCCATAGGGCAGGCGCAGCTCGGTAAGGGTGCCGCCCTGCTCATGACTATAGAGTTTCACCGAGCCGCCCGCACGGGTCACGCTGGCCTTGCTCAGGAACAGGCCAAGGCCGAAGCCCTTGCCCTTGGTGGTAAAGAAGGGTTTGCCGATTGCCTCGGCAATGGCTGGGGGAATCCCCGGGCCATGGTCGCGGATGCTGATAATGATGTCCTGGTCGTCCCAGTCCAGACGCACTTCCAGGTCATCCGGGCAGGCATCGGCAGCATTGTTCAACAGGTTCAACAGGGCCTGGGTGAGGTCCGGCGGTGGCGTCAGCTGCGGGACCTGGCCATCTTGCAAGCGCTGGAAGCGGTAGCTGGCTTCCGGGCGCATCAGGTGCCAGCGGTTGAGTGCTTCGTCCAGCCAGGCGGTGACATCTTGCTTGACGATGGCCATGCGCCGATTGGCCTCGGCGGCGCGCACCAGCTGCTGCAGGGTCTGCTTGCACAGTTTGACCTGGTCCTGCAGCACGGCGAGGTCTTCCTGCAACTGGGCGTCGTGGTGATCCTGGCGCATCTCGTTGAGCAGCACGCTCATGGTCGACAGCGGCGTACCCAGCTCGTGGGCAGCACCGGCCGCCTGGGTGGCGACCGCCAGCAGTTGCTCGTCTCGCAGGCTTTCTTCGCGGCGCTCACTGCGCAGTTGCTCCTGGCGGCGCAGCTCTTCGGCCATGCGCGCGGCAAAGAAGGTAATCACCGCTGCGGCCAGGGCGATGCTCAGCCACATGCCATAGACCTGCATCTTGTCGCGCGCCAGCGGCAAGGTTTCCAGCGGGTAGAACTGCACCAGCAACAGGCTGTAGGCCGCCAGGGCGAGGCCGGAAAGCACCAGCGAGTAGATCCACGGCAAGGTCACCGCAGCGATCGCCAGCGGCACCAGGTAATAGGACACGAACGGGTTGGTCGAGCCACCGGAGTAGTACAACAAGACACTGTGGATAAATAAGTCGCAGGCCAGCTGGAAGGCGTATTCAAGCTCGGTGACCGGCAACGACAGGCGCAAGCGCAAGGCGGTGAAGGCACACAGCAGCGAAGACAGGGCGAGCGTTACCACCAGCGACAGCCAGGGCAGCGGTAGCAGTTCGGTCCAGTAGGCAACACCTACCGAGCCTGCTTGAGCGGCCAGGACCAGCACGCGAATGACGGTCAGGCGCCAGAGGTTCTGACGAGTAGCGGACAGCGGTTGTGCGGCAGCGAGCATGAGCTCTCCTGATGAGTGCTCCAGGAAAATCGGCTGGAGTATACCGAAGCCGGGCCCCTCGCTGCAGTGATGCGGCAAAGCGCCACACTTTGTCACAGGTTGATGATGGCATTTGTGAACCCACTACACTGTTGCCGGTCTGATGGGCCATGCGTGGAATGGAACGCCAATCTCCACGCCTTCAATTCGCCAAGGAGTCACTCATGCAAATCCCTCGTCGCGGCACTGCCCTGATCCTGTCCTGCGGCCTGCTGGCCAGCCTGCCTGCATTGGCAGCCGATGAGCCGCGTTACAACCAGGTGTCGCTGCGCGCTGAAGTGAGCAAGGAAGTTGCCCGCGACCTGATGGTCGTGACCCTGTACAGCGAAGCCCAGAACAGCGACCCGGGCAAGCTGGCCAAGGAGATCACCGAGACCATGAACAAGGCCGTGCAACAGGCCCGCCAGGTCAAGGAAGTGAAGATCAGCCAGGGCAGCCGCAACAGCTACCCGGTGTATGACAGCAAAGGCCAGAAGATCACCGGCTGGCGCGAACGCGCCGAGCTGCGCCTGGAAAGCGCCGACTTCCCGGCCCTGTCCAAACTCACCGGCGATTTGCTGCAAGAGCTGAAGATGGGCGGCATGGACTTCTCCATCGCGCCGAACACCCGCAAGACCAGCGAGGACGAGCTGCTCAAGGATGCGGTCAACGCCTTCAAGGCTCGCGCACAACTGGCCACCGAAGCGCTTGGCGGCAAAGGCTATAAAGTGGTCAACCTGAACCTCAATAGCAGTGGCTATCCCCGCCCGTACCTGCGCAGCGCGCCGATGGCGATGAAAGCGATGGGTGCTGACGAGGCGGCGCCGGCACCGGATATCGAAGCGGGGACCAGTGAAGTCAGCATGAACGCCGATGGCTTGATCGAAGTGCAGATGCCGTGATCGGCTGAGTCTTTGGTATTTTTTGGGGCTGCTGTGCAGCCCTTCGCGGGTAAACCCGCTCCCACAGGGTTAGCGCTGTTCTGAAGAGAAGTGCTGAACCCTGGGGAAGGGGCTTGTTAAGGCACCGCCCCTAAAGCAATGGTCGCAAAGGGCCTGCTTACAGAGTTTTAAGATCCTTCCTACGCACCTTTAGGGTGCATCCCTATTGCATTCTGCCCTCGAAATATTCGGCAAAATGCCAGCATTACCCCCTCGCAAACGATCAACTTCGGCGAAACTTACATCGATGCGACATTGATGTACGCCCGTACCACTTTTTTGACGCCAGCTATCCTTCATGGTGTTGCATTGGGAACACCCCCTGCATAAGTATCCGCAGGTCGGCTCACGAGGCCACCTCAAATCCAAAAATGACAACAATGAGGCCACCATGCTCAAACACGCAGTCATTCCGTTCCTGGTCGGCGCAGGCTTGCTTGCCAGCGCACCGTCTGCCCTCGCTGCAAGTAACCTGGTGTTCTGCTCCGAAGGCAGTCCAGCCGGTTTCGACCCAGGGCAGTACACCACCGGAACCGACTTCGACGCCTCGGCCGAGACCGTGTTCAACCGCCTGACCCAGTTCGAACGCGGCGGCACCGCGGTGATCCCCGGGTTGGCCACCCAGTGGGACGTCTCCGACGACGGCAAGACCTACACCTTCCACCTGCGTGAAGGGGTCAAGTTCCACACTACCGATTACTTCAAGCCCAGCCGCCCATTCAATGCCGACGACGTGCTGTTCACCTTCAACCGCATGCTCGACAAGAACGACCCGTTCCGCAAAGCCTACCCCACCGAATTCCCGTACTTCACCGACATGGGCATGGACAGCAACATCGCCAAGGTCGAGAAAGTCGATGAGCACACCGTGCGCTTCAACCTCAATCAGGTTGACGCAGCGTTCATCCAGAACCTGGCCATGAGCTTTGCCTCGATCCAGTCGGCCGAGTACGCCGCCCAGTTGCTCAAGGACGGCAAGGCCGCCGAGATCAACCAGAAGCCGATCGGCACCGGCCCGTTCGTGTTCAGCAAGTACCAGAAAGACGCGCAGATTCGTTTCAAGGGCAACAAGGACTACTGGAAGCCTGAGGACGTGAAGATCGACAACCTGATCTTCGCCATCACCACCGACGCCTCGGTGCGCATGCAAAAACTCAAGAAGAACGAGTGCCAGGTCACCCTGTTCCCGCGCCCTGCCGATATCGAACCGCTAAAGGCCGACAAAAACCTGCAAATGCCGCAACAGGCCGGCTTTAACCTCGGCTACATCGCCTACAACGTGATGGACCAGATCAAGGGCAGCAACCAGCCCAACCCGATGGCCCAGCTCAAGGTGCGTGAAGCGCTGGACATGGCGGTCAACAAACAGCAGATCATCGATTCGGTGTACCAGGGCGCCGGCCAGTTGGCAGTCAACGCCATGCCGCCGACCCAGTGGTCCTACGACACCAGCATCAAGGACGCCAAGTACGACCCGGAAAAAGCCAAGCAGCTGCTCAAGGAGGCCGGGATCAAGGAAGGCACCGAGATCACCCTGTGGGCCATGCCAGTCCAGCGCCCATACAACCCCAACGCCAAGTTGATGGCCGAGATGCTGCAATCGGACTGGGCCAAGATCGGCATCAAGGCCAAGATCGTCAGCTATGAGTGGGGCGAGTACATCAAGCGCTCCAAGGGCGGCGAGCAAGGCGCCATGTTGATTGGCTGGAGCGGTGACAATGGGGACCCGGACAACTGGCTGGGCACCCTCTACGGTTGCGATGCCATCGACGGCAACAACTTCTCCAAGTGGTGCTACAAACCCTACGACGACCTGATCAAGCAAGCCAAGGCCACCTCCGACCAGGCCAAGCGCACCGAGCTGTACAAGCAAGCGCAGCACATCCTCAAGGAGCAGGTGCCGATCACCCCGATCGCCCACTCCACCGTGTACCAGCCCATGAGCGCCAAGGTTAAGGACTTCAAGATCAGCCCCTTCGCCTTGAACGCCTTCTACGGCGTGAGCGTGGAGAAATAGACCCGCCTGCCCCTCTCGCCTGATCGGCGTGGTGGGCTCGGGCTGTCGATAGCTCATCAGACGCTTCGTCGCGAGCTATCGGAAATTTCCCGCAGCACTAAGCGAATTCGCAACCTGTCATCCCCTTCCTGACGGCCGTACCGTCAGGAACGGGTTTCTGTTGCCGTCATTCATCCCTGCTGCAGCTGACATCGATCAGGAAAAGGACTTGCCATGCGCCAGACTCCGCTGTGTTCCGTTGTGCTTGGCCTGGGCTTACTGACCCAGGCCCCAATCAGCCAGGCCAACAACCTGGTGTTCTGCTCCGAAGGTAGCCCGGCCGGTTTCGACACCGCCCAATACACCAGCGCCACCGACAACGATGCCGCCGAGCCGATCTATAACCGCCTGGTCGAATTCGAGCGCGGCGCCACTGCGGTGCAGCCAGCCCTTGCCGAGAAATGGCAGGTCTCGGCGGACGGCCTGCAATACACCTTCCACCTGCGCCCTGGGGTGAAATTCCACAGCAACCAGACGTTCACGCCGACCCGAGACTTCAATGCCGACGATGTGCTGTTCACCTTCCAGCGTATGCTCGATAAACAGCAACCCTTGCGCAAAGCCTACCCAACCGAGTTCCCGTACTTCGTCAGCATGGGGTTGGACAAGACCATCGCCAAGGTCGAAAAAACCGATCCAATGACCGTGGTATTCACCCTCAACAACGTCGACGCCGCTTTCATCCAGAACCTGGCAATGAGCTTTGCCGCGATTCTCTCCGCCGAGTACGCCGACCATCTGCTGGCGGCGGGCAAACCCAGCGACATCAATCAAAAACCGATTGGCACCGGCCCCTTCGTATTCCAGCGCTACCAGAAGGACTCGCAGATCCGCTACAAGGGCAACCAGGACTACTGGAAGCCCGAGGACGTGAAGATCGACAACCTGATCTTCTCGATCAACATCGACCCGTCGGTGCGCATCCAGAAGCTGCGGCGCAATGAATGCCAGGTGACCCTGCACCCGCGCCCCGCTGATCTGCCCAAGCTCAAGACCGACAAGCAACTGCAGGTGCTGAGCAAGCCAGGCTTCAACCTCGGCTACATCGCCTACAACACCCGCCATGCGCCGTTCGACCAGCTGCAGGTGCGCCAGGCGATGGACATGGCAGTGAACAAGCCGGCGATCATCCAGGCGGTGTACCAGGACGCCGGGCAACTGGCGGTCAATGCCATGCCGCCGACCCAGTGGTCCTATGACGACACCCTCAAGGACCAACCCTACGACCCCGAGAAAGCCAAGGCGCTGCTCAAACAGGCAGGGGTCAAGGAAGGCACCGAGATCACCCTCTGGGCGATGCCGGTACAACGCCCCTACAACCCCAATGCCAAGCTGATGGCCGAGATGCTCCAGGCCGACTGGAGCAAGCTCGGCTTCAAGGTGCGCATCGTCAGCTACGAGTGGGGCGAGTACCTCAAGCGCATGAAAAGTGGCGAGCACGACATCGCCCTGATCGGCTGGACTGGTGACAACGGCGACCCGGACAACTGGCTTGGCACCCTCTATAGCTGTGGCGCGATTGGCAGCAACAACTACTCGCTGTGGTGCGATCAGCAGTATGACCAGTTGGTCCAGCAGGCCAAGCAGGTCACCGATCGCGAACAACGCAGCGCGCTTTACCAGCAGGCCCAGCAGCGGCTCAAGCAACAGGTGCCGATTACACCGGTGGCGCATTCCACGGTCAACCAGCCGATCAGCGCCAGGGTGCACGACTTCAAGGTCAGCCCGTTTGGGCGCAATGCGTTTTCCGGTGTGAGCGTCGACTGATTTAGCCAGTCGGTGCCGGCCTCATCGCGGGGCAAGCCCGCTCCCACGCAGCCGATGCCCACGCGTCTCGCGTACGTGGGAACGGGCTTGCCCCGCGATGAGGCCGGCAGCGAATCCTTGCCCCCCGAACTTGCCCGGTCACCCCGCGGCAACCCCAGCACCACCGCAACAGCGCCTGCTCACAAGGCAGGTCGATAACTAAAAAAATGAAAGGGAGCTTTCACCTTGAGACCCATTACCACCACCGCACTAGCCCTGTCGGTCAGCGCCTTTAGCGCCCTCGCCCAGGCCGAACCGGCCAGCCAGGCGTTCTTCCCGCTGAGCCTTAAAGCGTCCAGCGAACAAGCCGAGGCAAGCGGCTTCTTCGAGGGCCAGAGCCTGACCGGCAGCACCCGCAACTGGTACGCCCGCGAACGCGCCACCCGCGCACCGCTGTGGCAGTACAGCAAGAGCGACGGCAGCCGCCACGACACCCACAGCCGCGACAACTGGGTGCAGGGCACCATCCTCAACTACAGCTCGGGCTTCACCCAAGGCACCGTGGGCTTCGCCACTGAAGTCGCGGCCTACAACGCCATTGCCCTGGAACGCGGCCGCGCCGCCATCGCCGGGCCCAACAACCGCACCCTGACCCACAGCGACGGCGACCCGGTCGGCCAATGGAGCAAGGCGGGCCTGGCCAATATCAAGGCACGCATCTCCAATACCACCCTGACCGTCGGCCGCCAGTCGCTCGACACGCCGATGATCGCCTACATCGGCAACCGCGCCCTGCCCTCGAGCTTCCAAGGTGTGAGCCTGCACAGCGCCGAGTTCGACAACTTGTCGTTCGACCTGGGCAGCTTCGACCGGGTCTCGCCGCGCACCGAGCAGAGCCTGAGCAAATTCCGCAGCGAGTACGGCGCCGCCGGGGTAGAGACCGACCGCGCGAGCACGGCCGGGGTCAACTACCAGCCGTTCAAGAGTTTGACCACCAGCCTGTATGCCACCAAGGTCGACGACTTCTGGAACCAGTACTACTTCGGCGCCAACCACGTGCTTGGCGACAGCGCGGTACTGAGCCTGACCACGGGTCTTAACTACTACAAGACCGTGGATGAAGGCAGCAAGAAGATGGGCGACATCGACAACGACACCTACAGCCTGTCGTTCGGTCTGACCCACCAGGCGCACACCCTCACCGCCTCCTGGCAGCAAGTGAATGGCAACGAGTATTTCGACTACCTGCACGAGACCAACGGCATCTACCTGGCCAACTCGCTGCTGTCGGACTTCAACGGCCCCAACGAGAAATCGCTGCAGCTCTCCTACGTGCTGAACATGGCGCCTTACGGCGTGCCAGGGCTCAAGTTCAACCTGTACAACGCTCGTGGCTGGGGCATCGACGGCACGCACTACCGCGGCAATGCCTACAATGTGCGCGGCATGGACGGCGAGACCCACTATGAGTGGGGTATCGGCACCAGCTATGCGGTGCAGAGTGGGCCACTGAAAGACACCAGCATCCGCGCCACCTACACCGCGCACCGGGCGAGCAAGGCCCAGGCCGACGGTAGCCTGGACGAGCTGCGTATCGTCACCACCATTCCGTTCAACATCCTCTGACCGTTGACGCCACGGCTCGCGTCAGGCGGGCCGTGGCGGCTACGCTGGAATCATCACTGCAGGGAGGTTCCATGAGATCTCTACCGCTACGCGCTGCCCTGGCAGCGGTTATCCTCGGCGCCGCCAGTAACCTGGCCGCCAAGCCACTGGTGGTGTGCACCGAGGCCAGCCCGGAAGGCTTTGACATCGTCCAGTACACCACCGCGGTCACCGCCGATGCCTCGGCCGAGACCTTGTTCAACCGCCTGGTCGATTTCAAGCCGGGCACCACCGATATCCAGCCGGCCCTGGCCGAACGCTGGGAGGTCAGCGACGACGGCCTGAGCTACACCTTCCACTTGCGCCAAGGGGTGAAATTCCACACCACCGACTACTTCAAGCCGACCCGCGACTTCAATGCCGACGACGTGCTGTGGAGCATTCGCCGCCAGCTCGATCCGAACCATCCGTGGCACGACAAGACCAGCGTCGGCTACCCGTATTTTGAAAGCATGGCATTCAAGGACCTGCTCAAGTCGGTGGAAAAGACCGACGCGCACACCGTGGTGTTCACCCTCAATCGCCCCGAGGCGCCGTTCCTGCGCGACATGGCGATGGCCTTCACCTCGATCTACTCCGCCGAATATGGCGACCTGTTGCTCAAGGCCGGCAGAACCGGCGAGCTCAACAGCAAGCCCATCGGTACCGGCCCGTTCATCTTCCAACGCTACAACAAGGACGCCCAGGTCCGCTTCAAGCCCAACCCTGAGTACTTTCGCGGCAAGCCCCCGGCCGATGCGCTGATCTTCGCCATCGCTACCGACAGCAACGTGCGCCTGCAAAAGCTGCGCGCCAACGAATGTCAGGTGGCGCTCTATCCCAAGCCCGATGATGTGCCTTCGATCAAGACCGACCCGAAACTCAAGGTCGCCGAAATGGAAGCCCTGGTGACCGGCTACATCGCCCTCAATACCGAGCACAAGTACCTGCGCGATGTACGCGTGCGCAAGGCCATCGACATGGCCTTCGACCGCCAGACCCATGTCGATCAGTTGTTTGGCAAAGGCAATGCGCTGGTCGGGGTCAATCCCTATCCGCCGACCATGATCGGCTTCAATACCAACAACAAGAATCCACCTCGCGACCTGGATAAAGCCCGCGCCTTGCTCAAGGAGGCTGGCGTTCCAGAAGGCACTGTACTGACCTTGTTCACCCGCAATGGCGGCGGCCCGACCAATCCCAATCCGCGCCTGTCGGCCGAGATGCTCCAGGCCGACCTGGCCAAGATCGGCATCAAGCTCGACATCCGCGTGATGGAGTGGGCTGAGATGCTGCGCCGGGCCAAAAATGGCGAGGCGGACATGGTTTCCACCGGTTGGGCCGGCGACAACGGCGACCCGGACAACTTCCTCAGCCCACTGCTCAGCTGCGATGCGGCCAAAAGCGGCGAGAACTATGCGCGCTGGTGCAACCCTAAGTTTCAACAGCTGATTACCCGCGCCCGTGAAGTGATCGACAACGATGAGCGCGCAAGCCTCTATTTCAAGGCCTTGGCGGTGTACGATGAGGACCAGCCTTGGATCAGCATGGCTCATCCGAAGATGTTCACAGCCATGCGTGAGAACGTGGAGGGTTATCACATCAACCCTCTGACCAATAACAACTTCGCCACTACCCGGGTGAAGTAGAACAATAACGACCGCCGGCAACCCACACGGGCACCGGCGGCATGCTCTAACCGGCTGGCAAGTCCAGCCTGATGAGGTAACCCAGACAATGTTGAGTTTTATTGCCCGGCGCCTAGGCCTGTTGATTCCGACGTTTTTCGGCATCACCTTGCTGACCTTTGCGCTCATACGCCTGATCCCCGGCGACCCGGTGGAAGTGATGATGGGCGAGCGCAGGGTCGACCCCGAGATGCATGCCCAGGCCATGGAGCGCCTGGGCCTGAACAAGCCGCTGCCAGCCCAGTACCTGGACTACGTCGGCAAGCTGGCCCAGGGGGACCTGGGCGAGTCCCTGCGCACCCGTGAAAGCGTGTGGAACGAGTTCACCACGCTGTTCCCGGCCACCCTCGAACTGGCTTTCGCCGCCCTGCTGTTTGCCGGCATCGTCGGCCTGCTGGCCGGGGTGATTGCCGCGCTCAAGCGCGGCTCGCTGTTCGACCATGGGGTGATGGGCATCTCGCTGGCCGGCTACTCGATGCCGATCTTCTGGTGGGGCCTGATCCTGATCATGTTCTTCTCCGTGAGCCTGGGCTGGACGCCTGTGTCGGGGCGGATCGATCTGCTCTACGACATCGAGCCGAAGACCGGCTTCATGCTCATCGACACCCTGCTCAGCGATGAACAAGGCGCGTTCAAGGACGCGGTGATGCACCTGATCCTGCCGGCCATCGTGCTCGGCACCATTCCGCTGGCGGTGATCGCCCGCATGACTCGCTCGTCGATGCTCGAAGTGCTGCGCGAAGACTACATCCGCACCGCGCGCGCCAAAGGCCTGTCGCCAGCCCGCGTGGTGTTCGTGCATGGCCTGCGCAACGCACTGATCCCGGTGCTCACCGTGTTCGGCCTGCAAGTCGGCACCTTGCTGGCCGGCGCGGTGCTCACCGAAACCATCTTCTCCTGGCCGGGCATCGGCAAATGGCTGATCGAAGCCATCGGCGCCCGTGACTACCCCGTGGTCCAGAACGGCATCCTGTTGATCGCCTGCCTGGTAATCCTGGTCAACTTCGTCGTGGATATCCTCTACGGCCTGGCCAACCCACGCATCCGTCATCAGCGCTGAGGCCTCGTCATGACTAGCCCGATTCCAAACTCCGTGACCCCGCCCAGCCCGGTCGACCAGAGCCTGCTCTACCCCTCGCCGTACAAAGAATTCTGGCAGGCGTTCTCGCGCAACAAAGGCGCGGTGGCGGGCCTGGCGTTCATGTGCCTGGTGGTGTTCTGCGCACTGTTCGCGCCATGGGTGGCCCCGCACAACCCCAGCGAGCAGTACCGAGATTTCTTGCTGACCCCGCCGGTATGGCTTGAAGGCGGCACCTGGCAATTTATCCTCGGCACCGACGAGCTGGGCCGTGACCTGCTTTCGCGGTTGATCCAGGGCGCACGGCTGTCGCTGCTGATCGGCCTGTCGTCGGTGGTGATGTCGTTGATTCCGGGGATCTTCCTCGGTCTGCTTGGCGGGTTCTTCCCGCGCATCCTCGGCCCATCGATCATGCGCCTGATGGACGTCATGCTGGCGCTGCCGTCGCTGCTACTGGCAGTGGCGATCGTCGCCATCCTCGGCCCTGGGCTGATCAACACGGTAATCGCCATCGCCATCGTCTCGCTGCCGTCCTACGTGCGCCTGACCCGCGCCGCGGTGATGGGTGAACTCAACCGCGACTATGTCACCGCCGCCCGCCTGGCCGGCGCCAGCCTGCCGCGCCTGATGTTCATCACCGTGCTGCCCAACTGCATGGCGCCGCTGATCGTGCAGGCGACCTTGAGCTTCTCCTCGGCGATTCTCGACGCCGCCGCGCTGGGCTTCCTTGGCCTTGGCGTGCAACCGCCTACCCCTGAGTGGGGCACCATGCTGGCCTCGGCCCGCGACTACATCGAACGCGCCTGGTGGGTGGTGAGCCTGCCAGGCCTGACCATTTTGCTCAGTGTGCTGGCAATCAACCTGATGGGCGACGGGCTGCGCGATGCGCTGGACCCGAAACTCAAGAACGCCGCCTGAGGAGAACGCCATGTCACTGTTGCAGATCAACAATCTCAATGTGCGCTTCGGCGACGCCGATGCCGTACCTGTCGTGGACGGCTTGGACCTGGCGGTGGACGCGGGCGAGATCGTCGCCATCGTCGGCGAATCAGGCTCCGGCAAGTCGGTGACCATGATGGCCCTGATGGGCCTGATCGACGCCCCGGGGCGGATCACCGCCGATGCCATGACCTTCGCTGGCATCGACATGCTCAAGCTCAGCGGCCGTCAGCGGCGCAAAGTGGTCGGCAAGGACATCGCCATGGTCTTCCAGGACCCGATGACCGCGCTCAACCCTAGCTACACCGTAGGCTTCCAGATCGAAGAAGTACTGCGCCAACACCTGGGCCTGAAGGGCAAGGCGGCGCGCCAACGGGCACTCGAATTGCTCAAGAAGGTCGAGATCCCTGCCGCCGAAAGCCGCCTGGATGCCTACCCGCATCAGCTCTCCGGCGGCATGAGCCAGCGCGTGGCAATCGCCATGGCCATTGCTGGCGAGCCCAAGCTGCTGATCGCCGACGAGCCGACCACCGCGCTGGATGTGACCATCCAGGCGCAGATCATGGAGCTGCTGGTCAACTTGCAGAAAGAACGCAACATGGCCCTGATCCTGATCACCCACGACCTGGCCGTGGTCGCTGAAACGGCCAAGCGCGTATGCGTGATGTACGCCGGCCAAGCGGTGGAAGTCGGCCAGGTACCGGAGCTGTTCGACCTCCCTGCCCACCCCTACAGCGAGGCGTTGCTGGCTGCCATTCCTGAGCACAGTATCGGCGCCGAGCGCCTGGCCACCTTGCCCGGTATCGTCCCCGGCCGTTACGACCGCCCGCAAGGTTGCCTGCTGTCGCCGCGCTGCCCTTATGTGCAGGACAACTGCCGACGCCAACGCCCGCCTCTTGCCCCGCAGGCGCATAGCCTGGCGCGTTGCTTCTATCCGCTGAACCAGGAGGTGGCGTGATGACCGCCGTGCTTACCGCCCGTGACCTGACCCGCCATTACGAAGTGTCCCGCGGCCTGTTCAAAGGCCACGCCCTGGTACGTGCGCTCAATGGCGTGTCGTTCGAGCTGGAGGCTGGCAAGACCCTCGCCGTAGTGGGCGAGTCCGGTTGTGGCAAGTCGACCCTGGCCCGCGCACTGACCTTGATCGAAGAGCCCACCGCAGGTTCGCTGCAGATCGCCGGCACCGAAGTCAACGGCGCCAGCAAGGCCGAGCGCAAGCAACTGCGCCGCGACGTACAGATGGTCTTCCAGAGCCCGTACGCCTCGCTCAACCCGCGGCAGAAGATCGGCGACCAGTTGGCCGAGCCGCTGCTGATCAACACGTCGCTGAGCAAGGCCGAGCGCCGTGAACGGGTGCAGGCGATGATGCAGCAGGTGGGCCTGCGCCCTGAGCATTACCAGCGTTATCCGCATATGTTCTCCGGTGGCCAGCGCCAGCGGATCGCCCTGGCCCGAGCGATGATGTTGCAGCCCAAGGTGCTGGTGGCCGATGAGCCGACCTCGGCGCTGGATGTGTCGATCCAGGCGCAGGTGCTGAACCTGTTCATGGACCTGCAAAAACAGTTCAACACCGCCTACGTGTTCATCTCGCACAACCTGGCGGTGGTGCGGCATGTGGCCGATCAGGTGCTGGTGATGTACTTAGGAAGGCCAGCGGAGATGGGGCCGAAGGAAGATATCTACGAGAAACCGCTGCATCCCTATACCCAGGCCTTGCTGTCGGCGACGCCGGCGATTCATCCCGATCCGTTGAAGCCGAAGATTCGCATCACCGGGGAGCTGCCTAACCCGCTCAATCCGCCGGACGGCTGTGCGTTTCACAAGCGTTGTCCGTATGCCACGGAGCGCTGTGGCAAGGAAGTGCCGGCGTTTCGCCAGGTTGGGACGCGGCAGGTGGCGTGTCATTACGCGGAGCAGTTTCTTTAGATTGGCATGATGCTTTTTGGGGCCGCTTTGCGGCCCCAAAATCTTCAATGCATAAAGATCGCGATCAGAATGATCACCGGAATCGGTACCCCAAGCATCCACAGCAATATAGAGCGCATGATGTTTCTCCTCGAACGTTAACCCTTAGCGAATCGGCGCAGTCCCAGCGTTAACCGCACGCCGCTCGCCATACCCCAGCCCATCCTCGTCGATCCAGCGCGCTTGATCGCGCTGACGACCACCGAACAGGGCAGCGAAGCTTGCGAAAAACGCACCGCACAGCAGCGCAATGAAGGTCCACAGCGCCGTCCACGCCGCCACCTTGGCCGCCGTGTCTGCCGCTTGCTGAGCGGCAACCTTGGCTTTTTGTGCATCCTCCTGAACCTGGGCATAGACCTGATCGACCCGCGCCTCGGCTTCGGCCTGGGTCAAGCGGGTACGCTGCGCCACCAACTGCGCCAGATAAGTGCGGTCAGCCGGATCCATCGCCCCGCCATTGCTCAGGGCGCGGGTGACAATTCGCCCCGCCACCGCATTGGCCGCATCTTCGCTGACGGCCGCAGGGCCCTCGCTGCGGAACAGGCCATCGACGTAGTAACCCATCGGATCGGCATCAGGCCCGCCGGCATCCTTGGCAACCGCCGCGGTCGACGCGGCAGCCATTCCACCCACCGCAGCGGCGCCCGCCTGGGCACCGGCACTGGCGATATTGCCTGCGGTGGCCACGATCAACATGGCGGCGACCAATGTAGCGACTGCCCAGGCCAACAGCCCATGGGCGGTATCGCGGAAATACACCTCGTCACCGTGCAGGTTGGCCCACTTCACCCGCAGCCGCCCGGCGATGTAGCCACCGGCACCCGAAGCGATAATCTGTGTGACCAGCAGCCAGACGATGGTGGAAATACCCAGCGCCTTGGCACTGGCGCCCTCATGGGCCCAGGGGGAAGACGCAGCGAACCCCAGGCCTGCGCCGAGGATCATCAGGATCAATGACAAGGCGGCCGCCGCAGCGGCACCCGCGAAGATCGCCGCCCAGGACACACCCGAGCGATTCGGGCCCTCGGCGACGGTGGTTGGCAGATCGGCAGTGGTAATCATGATTCAGCGCCTTTTGTGGTGAGCAACGATTCCATGTGCTTTGCACTTAGGGCGGTGCAGGCGCTGTGCCAACTGTGTCAAAAAATTACACAACGGCAAATCAACGGGTTAGCTCGATCAGGCTGGTAAGGATCGTGCAAAACACCCGGATTGGCGCTTTGAGCTCAGGGTTTTATGCAAGGTCCAGCGCACTCATCGCGGGGCAAGCCCGCTCTCACCAGACCCCTGACACAATGGCAAAATGTGCGGGAGCGGGCTTGCCCCGCGATGATCTCACCGGCACCATCACTTGCATGATCCCGAGCACACTCCCCGACGGCCCTGAACAAACGCCGATCACCGCCGCAACGGTCCTGCGCTACCACCTGTGCTGGAAGCACCGCGACCTCGACGGGGTGATGGCGCTGTATCACCCGGACGTCGAGTACCACGACTTTTTCCAGAACCGCGTGCTCAACTACCAGGCGCTACGCGACTACGTACGCGTGTGCCTGCCCCACGAAGCCGGCGAGGACATCGTCCATAGCGATCGCATCCGCGTCGATGGCTGTACTGCGTTCATCCAGTACCAGGTCACCGTGCAGGGCGGCGACGGCCTGGCCGCGTTCCAGTCCAGCGAAGCGATCACGGTCAAGGACGGCTTGATCTGGCGGGTCAACGAGTACGCCACCCTGGTGCGCCAGAACACGCAGGGGCTCAGCGGCGCCAGCTCGCGCCCGGCTACCAGCCGCCTGGGCTTGTCGCCCAGGCAACTGAGCACCATGGCCCAGGACCTTGAGCACTATTTCCAGCGCCAGCGCCCCTATCTGGACCCCGAACTGGACTTGCAGCGGGTTGCCAAAGAGAGCGGCTACAGCCGCAACCAGATCTCCTACCTGCTCAATCAAGTGCTCGGCCAGAGCTTCTATCGCTACGTCAACCAAGCCCGCCTGCAACATTTGCTGGCCGGGCTGGACGATGACAGCGTCGCCTCGACCATGGACGAGCTGGCCTTCAGCGCCGGTTTCAACTCGCTGTCGGCGTTCTACAAAGCGTTCCGCGAACACACCGGTCTTTCGCCCAAGGCCTATGTGAAGCAAGTTTCCCTGCGTGCACGCACGTAAGACAGCCACCGCCACAGGACCCTAGGATCGGCCACAGACCTTACCGATGTGGAGCCGCACCTGATGCAACCCTGGCGCACGATCAGCCTTTGGATGGACCAGCTCGACGAGCCCCTCTGCGCACGCCCTGCCCTGCGCGAAGACCTCGATCTGGATGTATGCATCATCGGCGCTGGCTACACCGGGCTGTGGACCGCCTACTACCTCAAGCGCCAGGCACCGCAACTGAAGATCGCCATCGTCGAAGCCCATATCGCCGGCTTCGGCGCCTCCGGGCGCAACGGCGGCTGGCTGATGGGCAACATGCTCGGCGAGGATCGTCTGCTGGCCACCCTTTCGCCACAGCAACGGCGCGCCAGCATCGACTTGCTGCATGGCATTCCCGATGAAGTCGACAGCGTGCTCAAGCGCGAAGGCATCGACTGCGACTATCGCAAAGGCGGCGTGCTGTATTGCGCTGCACGCTACCCCGAGCAGGAGCGCAGCCTGCGCGCCTACTTAGACGACCTTTACCGCCAAGGCATGACCGAAGATGACTACCGCTGGCTGCGCCCCGAGCAGTTGGATGGGCAATTGCGCGTGAGCAACGCCTACGGCGCGATCTTCAGCCCGCACACCGCCACCATTCAGCCCGCCAAGCTGGTGCGCGGCCTGGCGCGGGTAGTCGAGAGCATGGGTGTGACAATCTACGAGAACACCCCCGCCAATGACTTTCAGCCCGGCGAAGTACGCACGCCGCTGGCCCAGGTGCGCACCCACTGGGTGGTGCCGGCTGTAGAAGGCTACGCCGCCAGCCTACCGCCGCTGGGTAAGCATCAATTGCCGGTGCAGAGCCTGCTGGTGGCCACCGAGCCACTGCCAGAATCGACCTGGGAGCAGATCGGCCTGGCTCAGGGGCAAGCCTTCAGCGAGAGCAGCCGCCAGGTCACCTACGGGCAGCGCACCGCCGACAACCGCCTGGTGTTCGGCGCACGCGGCGGTTATCGCTTCGGCGGTCGTCTGCGCGAGAACTTCAACCTCGAAGACAACGAGATCGAGCTGCGCCGTTATCTGTTCGGCGAACTGTTCCCGCAGCTCAAGCACGTGCGCATCACCCACTCCTGGGGCGGCAACCTTGGCATGGCACGGCGGTTCCGCCCGCACATGCTTTGCGACCGTCAGCGCGGCATTGCCCTGGCCGGCGGCTATGGCGGTGAAGGCGTCGGCGCTACCAACCTCGGCGGGCGCACCCTGGCAGCGTTGATTCTCGGCCAACACAACCCACTCACCGCCCAGCCCTGGGTGCACGACAACCGCCCAGTGTCGAGCCTGGCCAGCTGGCCGCCCGAACCGTGCCGCTGGCTGGGCTACAACGCGATCATCCAGAGTTTCGTCCACGAGGACAGGACCCTCGCCAACCCTGCCAGCGCGCCGTGGAGGCGGCGCCTGGCCAGTGGCCTGGCGGACCTCATGGAAGGCTTCATGCACTGACTTGCCTTTATCACCACACAGGATCCACCGGTCATGAGCATTACCCAGTTCAAGCACACCGACAGCGCCATCCTCGAGCACGCCAACCCGGTCGCCGTCCCCCTTGGCGAACCCGTCGCGGTGACGTCGGTCACCAGCGTCGAGCGCAGCGACGGTGTCGAAACCGGCATCTGGGAGTGCAGCCCCGGGCGCTGGCGGCGGCAGATCGTGCAACAGGAGTTCTGCCATTTCATCAAGGGCCGCTGCACCTTCACCCCTGACGGTGGCGAGCCCCTGCTCATAGAAGCCGGAGACGCACTGATGCTACCGGCCAACAGCACCGGCACCTGGGATATCCAGGAAACCGTGCGCAAGACCTACGTTCTGATTTTCTGATCCGCTGATCGCCTCTGCCGCCTTTCGATACCCCTTCGATAACAACAGACCAAGCAAGGTATACCGGACATGCGCACGCTTCTTATCGCCCCACTGATGCTGGCCGCCTGCGTGGCCAATGCCGCCGACTCGGTGAAGATCTACAACTGGTCCAGCTACATCGCCCCCGACACCCTGAAGAACTTCCAGCAGGCCAGCGGCATCGTGCCGACCTACGACGTGTTCGACAGCAACGAGACGCTCGACGGCAAACTGATGACCGGTAACTCCGGCTACGACGTGGTCTTTCCTTCCAACCACTTCATGGCCCGGCAAATTCAAGGCAAGGCCTTGAAGAAGCTGGACAAGAGCCAGCTGCCCAACTGGCACAACCTCAACCCGGTGCTGCTCAAGGCGCTGGAGGTCAACGACCCAGGCAACCAGTACGGTTTCCCCTACCTGTGGGGCAGTACCGGCATCGGCTACAACATCGACAAGGTCAAGGCAGTGCTCGGCGATAACGCCCCGGTCGACTCCTGGGACTTGATCTTCAAACCTGAGTACATGGCCAAGCTCAAGGGCTGCGGAGTGGCGGTGCTCGACAATGGCCCGGAGCTGCTGCCAATCGCACTGCACTACCTGGGCTTGCCGCACCACAGCCAGGATCCGAAAGACTACGACAAGGCCAAAGCGCTGTTGATGAAGGTGCGCCCGTACATCAGCTACTTCCACTCGTCCAAGTACACCGGCGATCTGGCCAACGGCGATGTCTGCGTGGTGGTCGGTTTCTCGGGGGATGTACTGCAGGCGAAGAACCGCGCCGAGGAGGCCAACAATGGCGTGAAAGTGGGCTATTCGATTCCCAAGGAAGGCGCGCCGATGTGGTTCGACATGGTCGCCATGCCCGCCGATGCACCCAACGAGAAGGCCGGTTACGCCTACATGAATTACCTGCTGCAGCCGGATGTGATGGCCAACATCAGTAACCATGTGCAGTACGCCAACGGCAACCTCAAGGCGGATGCGCTGGTTGACCCGGCGATGAAGGGCAACACGATGATTTATCCGAGCGAGGATGTGATGGGCAAGCTGTATGCGCTAGAGGCGATGCCGGCGAAGATCGACCGGATTCGTACCAGGATCTGGACCAGCATCAAGGCCGGTAACTGAAACATACGTGGGAGCGGGCTTGCCCCGCGATAGCTCAGGTGAACCTGAAATAGCTATCGCGGGGCAAGCCCGCTCCCACGGGTCCGGCTGTCAGTGGTGTTCGCGAGTCGCGCGGAATTTCACATCCGGCCAGCGCTCTTCCATCAGCGCCAGGTTGACCCGTGTCGGCGCCAGGTAGGTCAGGTGACCACCGCCATCCACCGCCAGGTTTTCCACCGCCTTGTTCTCGAATTCCTCGAACTTCTTCTTGTCATCGCAGCTGATCCAACGCGCCGACCAAACCGTGATCGGCTCGTAGGCGCATTCGACCTTGTACTCTTCCTTCAAACGGCTGGCGACCACATCGAACTGCAGCACACCGACCGCGCCGAGGATGATGTCGTTGCTGCGCAGCGGGAAGAACACCTGGGTGGCGCCCTCTTCGGCCAACTGCTGCAGACCCTGGCGCAGCTGCTTGGACTTGAGCGGATCCTTCAGGCGTACCCGGCGGAACAGCTCCGGGGCGAAGTGCGGAATACCGGTGAAGCCCAGGTTCTCGCCTTCGCTGAAGGTATCGCCGATCTGGATCGTGCCGTGGTTGTGCAGGCCGATGATGTCACCGGCGTAGGCCTCTTCCAACTGCTCACGCTCGGAGGAGAAGAAGGTCAGGGCGTCGCCGATGCGCACGTCCTTGCCGGTGCGCACATGACGCATCTTCATGCCCTTCTCGTACTTGCCCGAGCAGATCCGCATGAAGGCGATGCGGTCGCGGTGTTTCGGGTCCATGTTCGCCTGAATCTTGAACACGAAACCGCTGAACTTCTCTTCCACGGGCTCTACGGTCCGCTCATGGGCGACACGGGCCAACGGACGCGGCGCCCAATCGACCACGGCGTCAAGCACATGGTCGACGCCGAAGTTGCCCAAGGCGGTACCGAAGAACACCGGCGTCAGCTGACCGTTGATGAACTCGTCCTGGTCGAACTCATGGCAGGCGCCCTGCACCAGCTCCAGTTGTTCGAGGAAGCGCTCGTACTCATCGCCCAGATGCGCGCGGGCTTCGTCGGAGTCGAGCTTCTCGATGATCTTGACCTCGGTACGCTCGTGGCCATGGCCTGGGGTGTAGACGATGATGTAGTCGCCTGCCAGGTGATAGACACCCTTGAAGTCGCGGTAGCAACCAATCGGCCAGGTGATCGGCGCGGCCTTGATCTTGAGTACCGCTTCGATCTCGTCGAGCAGCTCGATCGGGTCGCGGATATCGCGGTCGAGTTTGTTGATGAAGCTGACGATCGGCGTATCCCGCAGACGGCAGACGTCCATCAGGGCGATGGTCCGCGGCTCTACGCCTTTACCGCCGTCGAGCACCATCAGCGCCGAGTCGACTGCGGTCAGGGTGCGGTAGGTGTCTTCGGAGAAGTCTTCGTGGCCGGGGGTGTCGAGCAGGTTGATCATGTGCTCGCGATAGGGGAACTGCATCACCGAGGTGGTGATGGAGATGCCGCGCTGCTTCTCCATTTCCATCCAGTCGGAGGTGGCGTGGCGGTCGGACTTACGCGACTTCACGGTACCAGCGACGGCAATGGCCTTGCCCATCAGCAGGAGCTTCTCGGTGATGGTGGTCTTACCGGCGTCGGGGTGGGAAATGATTGCGAAAGTGCGGCGTTTCGCGACTTCGGCGGCCTGGTTGGTCATGGGAAATCGCCTGACTGGGGATTGAAAAAAGGGGCGATATCATACCTGAAGTCGGCCAAGGACCAAAGCCGGGGTGTCTGGCGGTCCGGCAAAAATGATGTGTGGTCTGCTCCAGCCTCTGCGCGCGCCAGCCTGCTCTTACCGGGATTACCACCAAACCTGTGGGAGCGGGCTTGCCCGCGAAGAGGCCGCAACAGGCAGAACCCCAATGTCTGCGACACAAAATAATTTAATCGCCCAGGTTTTTCATGACCAATGGCTACAGGGCAGTTATTTCAACGCCTGTAACGCACAAAGCCGCTGCTTTATCCTGCCAATAAGCATGCTACCCAGTGATTAACGCTGGCCAAATGCCGCTGTAGATGGGAACCTTTACGGCTACGGAGACGTCCACTCCCCTGTAACCGCCGCTGGTTGGGGACTGGTTTCATCAGCATTTTCGGGCCCGACGGGGTTCGGCTCATGGCCTGATCGCAGCCTTCGGTTGCTTCACGCTGCTACTCGCGAACACACCACTCGCTGCCAGGTATGGCCGGCCAAAAAAAGAGTGTGCTCGCCGACAACACAAGGAGTCCGCCTGTGGCTACACGCTACGGAAAAGGGCTGTTGGGATGCGCCACCGTGCTCGTCATCCTGGCCCTGCTGATCCACTGGATCGGCCTCGATACGATCGCGCGCTATCGCGACGATCTGTGGTTTTACCTGCAAGCGCACCTGGTGCTGGTGCTGGCTTCGATGGCGGCGGCGTTGGCCGTGGGCATCCCCGCTGGCATTGCGTTGAGTCGACCGCACCGGGTCGACAAAGCCGAGCGCTTCATGCAGTTCTTCAACGTTGGCAACACCATTCCCCCCCTGGCCGTTCTGGCCATCGCCCTGAGTATCCTGGGCATCGGCGCAGGTCCTGCGATCTTCGCGCTGTTCCTCGCCTCCCTCCTGCCTATCGTGCGCAACACCTACGAAGGCCTGAAAAACGTCCCCGCCTCGCTCAAGGAAGCCGCTACCGGCATCGGCATGACCCCGCGCCAGCAACTCTGGCAGGTTGAGCTGCCCAATGCCGTGCCGATCATCGTCGGCGGTGTGCGCGTGGCCCTGGCGCTGAACGTCGGCACCGCCCCCCTGGCCTTCCTGATCGGCGCCAACAGCCTGGGCAGCCTGATTTTCCCCGGCATCGCCCTGAACAACCAGCCACAACTGCTGCTCGGCGCTGCCTGTACCGCGTTGCTGGCACTGGTGCTGGATGCCGCGGTGAGTTTCTCCAGCAAGCGCTGGCTGGAACGTGGCCTGGCCCAATAACAAGAGGGAACGTATGAACAAGACAATCGCCTTGCTGCTGGGCGCGGCCCTGCTGTTCGCAGGATTTGCCCAGGCGGCGGACAAACCGCTGGTACGCATCGGCGCGCGGGTGTTCACCGAACAGACCGTGCTCGCTGAAATCACCGCCCAATACCTGCGCGCCAACGGCTTCGATGTGCGCGTGACCACTGGCCTTGGCAGCAGCATCGCTCGCCAGGCGCAGGAAACCGGCCAGCTCGACCTGATGTGGGAATACACCGGGGTGTCGCTGGTGTCCTACAACCACATCGACGAGCGCATGCCCAGCGCCGAGGCCACCTATGCCAAGGTCAAGGAGCTGGACGCAAAGAAAGACCTGATCTGGCTGGCCCCGTCGAAATTCAGCAACACCTATGCCCTGGGCTTGCCCAAGCAGATCGCCGAGGCCTACCCGCAGATCAACTCGATCAGCGACCTCAACCAGGTGCTGCGTGACGAACACCAGCGTAATCACCTGGTGGCCCTGGACACCGAGTTCGCCAACCGCCCAGACGGCCTGGTCGGCCTCAAAGAGATGTACGACCTGCAAGTTGGCCGCGCCAACATCCGCCAGATGGACGCCGGCCTGGTCTACACCGCCATGCACAACAACCAGGTGTTCGCCGGCCTGGTCTACACCACCGACGGGCGCCTGAGCGCGTTCAACCTCAAGCTGCTCGAAGACGACAAGCACTACTTCCCCGACTACACCGCAGCGCCGGTGGTACGCAAGGCAGTGCTCGACGCCAACCCGCAACTGGTCGCCCTGCTCAAGCCGCTGGCCGAGCAGCTCGACGACGAGACCATGCGTCAGCTCAACGCCAAGGTCGACGTCGACCACCAGAACCCCACCGCCGTCGCCGCCGCATTCCTGCGTGAGCACCCCCTCAAGGAGGTCCAGCCATGAGCTTGCTCGACACGTTCGCCCACCTCGACTGGGCCCAGGTGCTGCAGCTGACCTGGCAGCACATCATGCTGGTCGGCATCGCGGTCAGCCTGGCCATTCTCGTCGGCGTGCCACTGGGCATCCTGATGACCCGCTTCCCGGTCGTTGCCGGCCCGCTGCAAGCAAGCGCCACTGTGCTGCTGACCATCCCCTCGATCGCCCTGTTCGGCCTGCTGCTGCCGTTCTACTCCAAGTTCGGCCAGGGGCTCGGCCCGCTGCCAGCGATCACCGCGGTGTTCCTTTATTCACTGCTGCCGATCCTGCGCAACACCTACCTGGCGCTGACCAACGTCGAGCCGGGCATCCGTGAAGCGGCACGCGGCATCGGCATGACCTTCGGCCAACGCCTGCGCATGGTCGAGCTGCCCATCGCGGTGCCGGTGATTCTCGCTGGCGTGCGTACCGCCGTGGTGATGAACATCGGCGTCATGACCATCGCCGCAACCATCGGTGCTGGCGGCCTGGGCGTGCTCATCCTCACTTCCATCAGCCGCAGCGACATGTCGATGCTGCTGGTCGGCGCCGTGCTGGTCAGCCTGCTGGCGATCATCGCCGACCTGCTCCTGCAAACCCTGCAACGTGCCCTGACTCCAGAAGGACTGCGCTCATGATCGAACTCAAGAACCTCAGCAAGACCTTCAACGTCAACGGCAAGGACGTCAAAGCCGTCGACTCGGTAAGCCTGACCGTCAACGAAGGCGAAATCTGCGTATTCCTCGGCCCCTCGGGCTGCGGCAAGAGCACCACCCTGAAGATGATCAACCGCTTGATTACGCCGACCTCCGGCCAGGTGTTCATCAATGGCGAGGACACCACCGGTCTGGACGAAGTGACCTTGCGCCGGCACATCGGCTACGTGATCCAGCAGATCGGTCTGTTCCCCAACATGACCATCGAGGAGAACATCACCGTGGTGCCGCGCTTGCTCGGCTGGGACAAGCAAAAATGCCACGAGCGCGCCCGCGAGCTGATGAGCATGATCAAGCTCGAGCCCAAGCAGTACCTGCAACGCTATCCGCGGGAACTGTCCGGCGGCCAGCAGCAGCGTATTGGTGTGATTCGCGCACTGGCTGCCGAAGCGCCGGTGCTGCTGATGGACGAACCGTTCGGCGCGGTCGACCCGATCAACCGAGAGATGATCCAGAACGAATTCTTCGAGATGCAACGAGCACTGAACAAGACCGTGATCATGGTCAGCCACGACATCGACGAGGCGATCAAGCTGGGCGACAAGATCGCCATCTTCCGCGCCGGCAAGCTGTTGCAGCTCGATCATCCGGACACCCTGCTGGCCCATCCGGTGGATGATTTCGTCAGCAACTTCGTAGGTCAGGACAGCACCCTCAAGCGCCTGCTGCTGGTGCGGGCAGAAGACGCGGCGGACAACGCGCCCTCGGTCAGCCCCGAGACGCCGGTCAGCGATGCCCTGGAGCTGTTGGACGAGCATGACCGGCGCTATGTGGTGGTCACCGATGCCGGTAACAAAGCGCTGGGCTATGTGCGCCGGCGTGACATGCATCGCCAGCAAGGCACCTGTGGCGACTTCCTGCGCCAGTTCAACGCTACCGCATCGCACGATGAGCACCTGCGTATCCTGTTGTCGCGGATGTACGAGTTCAACCGGGCCTGGCTGCCGGTGCTGGATGCCGAGCAGGTGTTCCTCGGCGAGGTCACCCAGGAGTCGATTGCTGCCTACTTGAGCTCGGGACGCTCGCGCGGGGCCAAGACCAGCATCGTTTCACCTGCAGAAGCGGTGGCTTCTTAAGACCGTTCGCTCAATAACCTAGGAGCAGGCTGACTTATACAAGCCGTGCGTCCGGGCATCATCGGCGATCACCGATGTTACCCGGACCGCGCCATGAAAAAGTCGATCATTGCCTGCTGCATCTTCGCCTGCATGACAGCCGAAGCGGAATTCAACGTACAATCCAAGCAGGCCTCAAGCCTGCAGTGGCAAGCGCAGGACTGCCGGAAACTGACGGGCATGGAGCAAAGGCTGTGTCAGAAAAGCGGGGCCGTTGCATCCGATTGCCAATCGCTGGGCAATGCCCATGATCGCAATCAGTGTCTGCTTGGCACTACTGACGAGCAGGCTCCCCCAAAACGCAGCTTCGATGGGCAACCAAGGCCGCGATAGTCAGTAGAGAAGCGCCCTGCTCACCGGCCTCTTCGCCGCTGCGACTTGCCCGCGAAAAGTGCGCCTCCTATGTCAGAACCCGACGCTAGCCTGCACATAGAATGTACGCGGCTCGCCCAGATACAACCCCGAGTTGTTGTCGCTGGAGCGGGTGTAGTACTGCTTGTCGAACAGGTTCTTGACCCCGGCTGCCAACTTCAAATTGGACATCTGCGGCCCAAAGTCATAACCACCGCGGGCATGCCAGGTTACGTAGCCAGGAATGTCGCCATACTGTCCATCGGCACTCGGCTCGGTGATGTAGTCGCCGTTGAAGCTACCGTCGTTGTTGATGCCGGTGCCCGGCGCACGCTGCTTGGATTGGGCGAAAGCGTCCAGATTCCAGGTCCAGCGATTGACCTGGTAACGCAGTCCGGCAGTAGCCACCTGGCGCGAGTAGAACGGCAAGTCGCGTCCCTTGAATCCGGGAATCTCGCCTTCATAAGTGGCGCGGGTATAAGTGAAGCCAGCATTGGCCGACAGGCCTTCCAGGCGTGGATCCAGGCCGGCCAGCTCATAGCGCACCGATGCCTCGATCCCCTGGTGCTTGGTCGCGCCGAGGTTGGTCCAGCCAACGTCATTGCTGATGTACTGCAGCTCATCGTCGAAGTCGATGTAGAACGCGGTCAGCTCACCGGCAAAGTTGCCGTTGTCATAGCGAGTACCGATTTCGTAGGTCTTGGCCTTCTCGGGTTCCAGGCCATTGGCGGTGCTGTTGCCAGTGCCACCCTGGCCGAGCTGGAAGTACTGCAGGCTGCCGAACGAGGTCTCGTAGTTGGCGAACACTTTCCACGCATCGGAGAGGTGGTACATCACGCTCAGTGCCGGCAGCGGCTCGTTACTGGTAATGCTGCGATTCTTCTCTGGCACCGGTTTGCCATTGGCGCCGAGCACCGGGCGATCACGCCAGTCGGTGTTGATGTGCTCGAAGCGGATGCCAGGGGTGATGGTCCAGTTGCCCACATCGATCTTGTCGTCGATGTAGTAGGCGCTGGCCTCGGTGCCACCGCTACGGTCCTGGAATACATGGCCATCGGAGGTAGGCGTAGGCGTCGGCACATTGTCGATCAGTTCCAGGCGGGTCGACTGCTCACGCATGGCTTCTTTCAGGTAGCGATAACCGACGCTGACTTCCTGGGTCGTTGGGCCGGCGAAGAAGATCCGCGACACGCGCGGCTCGATCGCGAAGGTGTGGTAGTTACGCGGATACGACGACAAGGTTTTCTGGTCACGCGAAGCGATGGCACTGCCGCGGAAGCTGTCGGTGTAGTAGGTCAGCACCTCGAACTGGGTGGCATCATCGATCTGCCGCTGCCATTTGAACGAGACATCTTTGCGCCGGCCAGCAAAATAGTCGTAGTCCCGTACCGACTGGTACGGATCACTGTCGAACTGCGCCTGGGTCAAACCACCGGGCATGTCGGCGCGGCCGTCGTAGTAGTGAAAGTTGAGCCAGAACTCGTCGCTGTCGGTCGGCGCCCAATGGGTCTTGAGGATGACGTCGTCGATATCGTTGCCGTTGTTGCTGCTGCGATAGCCATTGCCGTTGACCCCGGTGTACAGCAAGGCCACACCCATGCCGTTGTCGGCGGTGCCGCCAACGAACGCCGATTCGGTGTGTTTCCAGCCGCCATGGCGGGAGGTTTCCAGGGTGGTGGACAACTCGGCACTGGCCTTCTGCGGGATTGCCCGGGTAACGAAGTTGATCACCCCGCCGACGTTCTGCGGGCCGTAGCGCACCGAGCCTGCACCGCGCACGACGTCGATGCTGTCGAGGTTGCCCGAGGAAATCGGCGCCATCGACAGCTGCGGCTGACCATAGGGGGCAAAGGCTGCGGGGATGCCGTCGATCAACACGGTCGAGCGCGGCGAAAGGCGCGAGGTCAGGCCGCGCACGCCGACGTTCAGCGACAAGTCGCTGCCGCCCGTGCCGTTGGAATCCTGCACCTGCACGCCGGGGATGCCGCGCAGTACATCGCGCACGTTCATCGCGCCCTCTTCGACCATCGCTTCACGGCGCACCACGGTGCGCGCGCCGGGGTGATTCTGCACCACGCTTTGCTGGGCATCGCCCAGCCAGTCGCCGACCACCTTCACATCAGTAGGCGCCAGCTCCAGGCTGCCGGTGGTGAGGGTGCCCGCGCCCTGCGCCGGTTTGACCACCACGGTGTCCTGGGAAATTTCGTAGGTCAGGCCACTGCCCAGCAGCAATTGTTGCAGGGCCTGCTCGGGCGCCAGGCTGCCGGACACGGCCGGGGCCTGCTTGCCGGCTACCAGCTCCGGGCTGAAGAACAACTGCAGGTTGGTCTGCTGGCCGAGCTGGGCCAGGGCCGAAGACAGCGGCTGGGCTTGGATCTGGATGGCAGCAGGCGCCTGCTCGGCATAGGTGTGGGCAGAGGCGGCACTGACCGCCAGGGCCAAGGTCAGGGAGCGAAGCTTGGGCTTATTGTTTTTCACGTCGTCGAATGATCCTGAATGTCGGGACAAACGCCAACTGCACGCAAATGTAAATGCTTGGCAGTTGCAGCTGGCGGGGAAGACGAACGGGCGAAAAAAAACCTGAATCTATTTTGCGATTATTTCACTGGAGCCATCGTCATGGGTCTTGATGGCCACCGGCAGAATACTCGGCAAGGCCCGCAGCAGAGCGTCGGGATCGTCAATGCTGAAGGTACTGGAGAGACGCAGATTGGCCACTTTGCCAGGGGTTACCCGCAACGGCTGGGCGCGATAACGGGACACCTCGCTGACCACCTGCGCCAAGGTGGCGTTGTCGAACACCAGCTTGCCTTGGCGCCAGGCAGTCAGTGCGCCAGCGTCGATCGGATAAGGCGCGGCGACCGAACCCTGGGCATCGATGTGCGAACCTTGGCCGGCCGAGAGCAGGGCCAGTGACTGGCCTGTACCCTGCACGCGCACCGAGCCCTGCTCCACCGCGACCCTTGTGCGCTGTGGATCCAGGCGTACGTCGAAGCGGGTGCCGGTGACGGTGACGCTGCCTTGGCTGGTCTGCACCACAAACGGCCGGGCAGTGTCATGAGCTACGGTGAACATAGCCTCACCAGCGTCCAGTACCACGTGGCGCTCAGCTGGGCTGAACTCGACCTTCAAGTGCGTGCTGCCATTGAGCTCCAAGCGCGAACCATCCGGCAGCTCGAGCTGGCGCCGCTCACCCAATGCGGTCTGGTAATGCTCGTGGGTATTGAGCCGTTGGTAGTGCCAGCCGCTCCAGCCCAGCCCCAGCGCCACCACCGCCACGCTGGCAGCCAACGCCAGGCGCAACAAGCGCCGCCGCGGCAGCTGGCGAACCGGGTCGGGCTGGCACAGGGCCTCCAGGCGTTGACCGGGAATCAGGTCAGCGGCCAGCCACAACTGACCAAGCAACTCGTACTCGGCACGGTGACGCGGGTCAGCCTCGAGCCACTGGCGCAGTTGCGCCTGCAGGCCGGCGTCGTGCTGCGCATCCTGCACGCGGGCGAACCATTGCGCCGCCTGCTCGGCTACCGGATCAGCGCCGTGCTGTTTCATCGAAAGGGCCTCCTGACTCATCTGGTCGACACATCCAGGTGCTCACGCAGATGTCGGAGCGTGCGGATCATATACTTTTCGACCATGTTCTTGGTCAAACCCATGCGCTCGGCAATCTCCGCCTGACTCAGACCCTCGATTTTCTGCCAGATGAATACTCGCCGGCAATTGAGCGGCAGTTCAGCCAACGCGCGCTCGACGCTAGCGGCCAGCTCCAGGGCATGCACGTAGGCCTCAGGGTCGCCGTTGGCAGCGGCGCCGTCGTCGAACACGTCATGCGCCATGGCCTGGCGGCGATCCTCGCGGCGAAAGCCGTCCACGGCAATGTTGCGCGCGGTCTGGTGCAAATAGGCACGCGGCTGCTCGACCTGCTCGCGCGGGTTTTCCAGAACCCGGACAAAGGCATCATGGGTGAGATCTTCGGCCTGCTGGCGATTGCGCAGCTTGCGCGTCCAGGTGCCGATCAGCTCATGGTAATGGTCGAGAAAGCCTTTATGTCCGGACACGATCAAGCTCGTCAGGGAGGCAAGATGAGGTCGCGAATAGTAATGTTTCTCATCAAAGCCGGCAATCGACGTTTAGCCAAGCCGACCAAACGTCTGTCAAAGGCCTCGGTAACAAAAAATTTATGGCGAATTTCATCGCTAAAGCCGCGCGCTTTATGTGGCCATAAATATGAACACTTGGCCCTTGCCTACACAAGATCAAGCGGTGATCGCCGAGAGACCGCCTGACTCTTTTCGTGGCTAAGCCCACTCTTGCATTCCCCTGCTATAGGCACATTGGCAGATCGCCGCGAGCCAGGTGGGAAGGGGCTTGCCTGTGAACAAGCCAACGCGCTATTCCACAATATTTAACGCTGCAAAGCCCTCAGGGAACATCTGCCGGTCATACGAGTCGGTTATTCAAGTGACTGCTCGTCGATCCACGACGAACACGTCGGGATTGCCTGTTGATCTTGCCTGGTTCACGCCCTAAAGTGCGCGCCGAACGTCCATGCTGGAAACGATCCATCCGGCTCAAGTACTGACGACGAGACAGCAAGGTCATCCGCAGCTCCCTACCTGGGCACGGTTGACCTTTTTGCTTTCGGCGACATGCCTTGGGAAGTAGGCGAACCAAAGTGGGGATACGGAGGGCGTTCAGTTTGCAGCCACTTTCTTTTTCAGTTTGCCCATGGAGTCCCTGAGCATGTCGATCCAAGTCGAAGACTATTTCGCACGCGACACCTTCCAGAAGATGAAGGCGTTCGCCGACAAGCAAGAAACCCCGTTCGTACTCATCGACACCCAGATGATCAGCCAGGCCTATGACGACCTGCGCGCCGGTTTCGAGTTCGCCAAGGTCTACTACGCGGTCAAGGCCAACCCAGCCGTGGAGATCATCGACCTGCTCAAAGACAAAGGCTCGAACTTCGACATCGCCTCGATCTACGAGCTGGACAAGGTCATGGGCCAGGGTGTCAGCGCCGATCGCATCAGCTACGGCAACACCATCAAGAAATCCAAGGACATCCGCTACTTCTTCGAGAAGGGCGTGCGCCTGTTCGCCACCGATTCGGAAGCCGACCTGCGCAACATCGCCAAGGCCGCCCCGGGTTCGAAGGTTTACGTGCGTATCCTCACCGAGGGTTCGACCACTGCCGACTGGCCGCTGTCGCGCAAATTCGGCTGCCAGACCGACATGGCCATGGACCTGCTGATCCTCGCCCGCGACCTGGGCCTGGTGCCATACGGCATCTCCTTCCACGTCGGCTCCCAGCAGCGCGATATCAGCGTGTGGGACGCCGCTATCGCCAAGGTCAAAGTGATCTTCGAGCGCTTGAAGGAAGAAGACGGCATCGTCCTCAAGCTGATCAACATGGGTGGCGGCTTCCCGGCCAACTACATCACCCGTACCAACAGCCTGGAAACCTACGCAGAAGAGATCATCCGCTTCCTCAAGGAAGACTTCGGTGACGACCTGCCGGAAATCATCCTCGAGCCGGGCCGTTCGCTGATCGCCAACGCCGGCATCCTGGTCAGCGAAGTGGTACTGGTCGCGCGAAAATCGCGCACCGCCGTCGAGCGCTGGGTATACACCGATGTGGGCAAATTCTCTGGCCTGATCGAAACCATGGACGAGTCGATCAAGTTCCCGATCTGGACCGAGAAGAAGGGCGAGATGGAAGAAGTGGTCATCGCCGGCCCAACCTGCGACAGCGCCGACATCATGTACGAGCACTACAAGTATGGCCTGCCGCTGAACCTGGCGATCGGTGACCGTATGTACTGGCTGTCGACCGGTGCCTATACCACCAGCTACAGCGCTGTGGAGTTCAATGGTTTCCCGCCGCTGAAGGCTTACTACCTCTGACACAAAGCTGGGCGCGGGTGAAGACCCGCGCCCAGGCAGTGTTACCGGACCGTGCGCCCCTCAAACCGAGGCCGAAGGAAACTGCAAGGCCACTCGCTGCGACCTTAGCGATACTTTACGTCTTTGACAGCCTTGAACATAAAGTGCGAGGCGTTTTCACTCGCCGTTAACTGCAAGTATGTAAAGGGCGAGTAATGAACAAGCCTCACAAACTTAGCCTGGGCTACATTCCACAGCTTGAATACTGCACGGATTTCGCCTGCATGCTCCCTCTCCTCGCCGGTATAGATCAAATCCCATTGGGCACTTTTACCAAAGTCCTCAGGCTTCTCCCAGAAGTCTGAAGCGAGGTAGGGATAGTCACGTTCGTCATAAAGAAGTATGTCGTCTTTAAATCCAGCGAAATCAGTTGCGCAGGTAATATAAGTCCGCATCTTCTCCCGGTACGGGCTGATCACCTGAAAACTAAAATCCAGGGTTTTCACTTGAAACGAACGCGTTCCGCCCTCCGTTACCAGTCGGCCATTATATCCCGGCAGCCAATGATCATTCCTGGTGATAACCTTGACGGGGCGAACCTCTTCACCCACATGGTACAGCACTGCGACAAATGAGCGAACAAGATTGTTATCCGACATGACAATGCTCCTGACCCTGAACTGGTAATCGCACTTCTCAGGAACCAATTCAGGCAATGATCGTGGGGGCGAGAAGTGAGCTCAAGCATGAAACTAAGCGATAAAGCATTTAATGCTGAACAATTTCCCTACTGCACTGCGTGCTGAATAAGACGCACCTAGACAGTTACCAAACCTGCTATTTTCAACTTACTGCAAAACAAAAAAAGCACACACCGAACAGCTCGGTGTGTGCTTATGGCGCAGCAAGCGATCTCGTTACATCGCCGACACATCAGTCACAACCTACAGAGGCGCATCGACGCCCATCCGGATGATTTCCACTTCAAATACTGCAGCCGGCACCACGCCAACACAGAGATAGCTGGCCATACGTCCGGTGGTCCAGGTAGCCCTGTCCCAGTAAATACCAATCGCTTTGTCATCCAGCGTAGTAATACGAACTTGCGATCCACCTACTTGTTGCAGCCGCCACAGTGGCCCCACAGTGGCCTTGTGCTCGTAGAGACCAAGGTATCCATTGGTACTGACATCTACCCGGCGGTTGAACAGCGGATGGGCGTTGTTACCGGTCCACAGACGGATCTCATACGCATCCTCGCCGCCAGCCTGCTGCACTGCGCCGAACCACAGGGTCAGCGGCTCTCGATCCTGGCGCGATGTGGTCAGCCACTCGCTGGCGTGCCAGAAGGTATTACCGTTGTAGCCTGGGCTGTATTCCCAGCGCCCGACTGGCCCCGTGTACTGGGTGTTCACTACATTCAGACGAGCGATGAAGGATTTCTCGGCGATATAGGACTTGGCCATGGTGCAACTCCGTTGGATGAGTCACCACAGCATGGCTATTGCCCCTGGCCCATTTAAGACTGTAGGTTTTCCCCGGCAGACTCTCGGCGCCGGATCTCATCGGCATAGGCCAGGGCATCGCTGGCGAGCAACGCACCAGCCCCCTGCAAACTCTGCAAGGCTGTGCGCAGAAACTTCATATTGCCCTGCGCGCGTGCTCGTTCAAGCCATGGCGCCGCCGCCAGTACATCGCCGCGTTCGACCAGCACCATCGCCAGGCTGAACATGCCACGAAAATCCCCCGCCTCGGCGGAGCGCCGATACCAACGCAAGGCGCGCGCGGGGCTGGCGGGTGTGGCAATGCCCTCTTCCAGATACCGGCCTAGCAAGTTCATCGACTTGGCGTGGCCCAAGTGCGCGGCCTTTTCGTAGCACGCCAGCGCCAACGGCTGATCCTCCTCGACACCGCGTCCGGTCGCGAGCAGATTACCCAAGTTGTACATCCCCCAATCCAGGCCCGCATAGGCCGCAGCCTGATATGCCAACGCCGCACGCGGCAAATCCACCTCGCCGCCCCAACCATGCTCCAGGCAGCGCCCGAGCATGTTGTGCGCCATGGCGCTGCCAGCTTGCGCCGCAATCGCGAACCACTGCCGGGCAAGCGGGACATCACGTTCGATGCCGCGCCCATCGAGCAGAATCTGACCGAGCAGCAATTGCGCTTCAACCACGCCCTGCCCCGCCGCGGCCAAAATCGCCTGGGCAGCTTGGCTAGGGCTGTGCTCGAGCATTGCTTGCAGGCCCGCCACATCCACCACGTTTTCACGCCGCACCTGGTAGGTCATGCTCAAACCTGCGCCCAGCGTCGCAGCAGGTTGTGATAGGTGCCGGTAAGTTGCAGAAGCGAGGGATGCTCAGGCACGTCGGCGGTCAGCTGGCGAATGGCGTTGTCCATCTCGAACAACAACGCCCGCTGACTGTCTTCGCGCACCAGGCTTTGGGTCCAGAAAAACGCCGCCAGGCGCTCACCACGGGTGACCGGGTTGACCTTGTGCAGACTGGTGCCGGGGTACAGCACCAGATCACCGGCTGCCAGTTTGATCTGCTGCACACCGTAGGTGTCGTGGATCACCAGCTCACCACCGTCGTAGCTGTCGGGGTCGCTGAGGAACAAGGTCGAGGACAGGTCGGTGCGGATTCGCTCGGCACTGCCTTGCGGCTGACGCAGGGCGTTATCGATGTGCAAGCCGAAGTTACCACCCTCGCGGTAACAGTTGATCAGCGGGGGAAACACCTTGTGCGGCAATGCCGCCGACATGAATTGCGGATTGCGCCACAGACGTTCAATCAAGGCCGCGCCGATTTCCTTGCTCAGGGGGTGCGCCTCCGGCAGCTGCAGATTGTGCTTGGCCTTGGCCGACTGGTAGCCCGCGGTGATCTTGCCGTCCGCCCAATCGGCCTGCGCCAGCGCTTCACGAATACGGGACAGCTCATCAGCTTCGAAAAGGCCAGGGATGTGAAGCAACATGGTGGCGGCACCGTAGGCTGGAGGGGCAGCAATGATATTGATTCCCTTTTACTTGCCACAAGCCCCGTTTGCCGGACATGACGTACGAGACCGGAAAATCCGTAAGGATAAATTGTAAAGATTGTAAATTTGTAGCGAATGGAAACGCTTCTCAATTGTTACTTACATTTGCTTACATTACCATCCGCGGCCTTCATACCTTGGGGAAGGCCAATCACAATGCGTCCTGTGCCATCTGCTGTGAGCTCACCACGTCTGCTGACTTGCGCCATCGGCGTTGCCATCAGCGCCACCTCTGCCTATGCCGCCGACCCTGCCGGCAGCCCTGCCGTCACCCTGGATGCGACCAGCGTCAACGGCAAGGTCGAGCAAGCTAATACCGACTACAAGGCAGACAAAGTCTCCTCGCAGAAGTACACCGCACCGTTGGTGGACATCCCCCGCTCGGTCACCGTGGTCCCGCAACAGGTCATCAAGGACACCAACGCGCTGAACCTGCAAGACGCTCTGCGCACCGTGCCGGGGATCACCATGGGCGCTGGCGAAGGCGGCAACCCTTCGGGTGACCGGCCGTTCATTCGCGGCTTCGACAGCCAGAGCTCGATGTACCTCGATGGCGTGCGCGACACCGGCTCGCAGACCCGCGAGATCTTCGCCGTAGAATCGGTAGAAGTCGCCAAAGGCCCGAACTCGGCGATTGGCGGACGCGGCGCGGCTGGCGGCACCATCAACCTGGTGAGCAAGCGCGCCCACCTGGGCAACTCGACCGAAGGCGCCTTCACCTGGGGTTCGGACCAGACCAAACGCTACACCTTCGATGGCAACTATCAGTTCCTCGACAGCGCCGCGTTTCGCCTGAACCTGATGAGTCACGAAAGCAATGTGGCCGGTCGCGACGAGGTCAACTACGACCGTTGGGGGGTAGCACCGTCGCTGGTATTCGGGCTGGGCACCGACACCCGCCTGAACCTGGATTACTACCACGTCGAAAGCGACGATTTGCCCGACTCGGGCGTGCCTTACAGCCTGCGCTCCGGCAGCTCGGCCAATCGCACCTCGGCCAACCCCGACAAGCCGACCCATGGCGGCGGTCACAGCAGCAATTACTATGGCCTAGTCGACCGCGACTTCTACAAGACCCGCGCCGACATCGCCACCATTGCCATCGAGCACGACCTGAGCGACGCGCTGACCCTCAAGAACACCCTGCGCCATGGCAACACCCTGCAGGACTACATCTACAGCCAGCCGGATGACAGCAAGGGCAACATCCTCAACGGTGAAGTCTGGCGTCGCCCGAACAACCGCGTGGCCAATACCCGCACCACCACCAACCAGACCGATCTGTTTGGTGAGGTCTACATCGGTGGCTTCAAGAACACCTTCTCCACCGGTATCGAGTTCAGCCGCGAGGCTTCGGTCAAAACCGGTTATGACGTCACCGGCTTCGCGTCGGGCAAGTGCTCCACTGCCACCGGGCAGATTTCCGGTGTCTGCACCTCGTTCCCCAATCCCAATCCCAATGAGCCTTGGGATGGCAGCGTCACGCGCAACGACCTGGGCGCCGACACCACCGGCAACACCCGTGCGCTGTACCTGACCGATACCCTGGAGCTGACGCCAGAGTGGTTGCTGACCATGGGCCTGCGTTACGACCACTTCGACACCAAGGTCAAGAGCCGTGCGCTGACCAAGGGCAAGCTGACCTACTTCAAGACCGAAGACACCAGCGAGTTCGTCACGGGCCAACTGGGCCTGACCTGGAAGCCTGCCGAGAACGGCAGCGTCTATGTGTCCTACGCCACCTCCGCCACCCCGGCGGGCGCCTCGCTCGGCGAAGGCTCGGACGGCAACCCGCTGCTGACCGCCACCACCAGCAGCGAGCTGAAGGCCGAAGAGACCACCAACTACGAAATCGGCACCAAGTGGGACTTGCTGCAAGAGCGACTGTCGCTGACCGCGGCGATCTTCCGCACCGAAAAAGACAACGCGCGGGTGCTGGTTGATGCCGATACCTACCAGAACGTCGGTAAGACCCGCGTAGACGGTTTGGAGCTGAGCGCCACCGGTAAACTCACCAACGACTGGCAAGTGTTTGCTGGCTACACCTACATGGACGCCAAGCTGGTCGATGGCGGCGCGCAAAAGGTCGGCACGGCGATTATCGACGGCTACAACGACGGTAATCAGTTGCCCAACACGCCGAACAACAGCCTGACCCTGTGGACTACCTACAATGTCACGCCCAAGCTGACCATCGGCGGTGGCGCCTTCTATGTCGATGACGTGTTCGGCAACACCACCAACAGCGTGATGGTCGATTCCTACTGGCGCTATGACGCTATGGCCAGCTACAAGCTGACCAAGAACGTCGACTTGCAACTGAACGTGCAGAACCTCACCAACGAGGTCTACTACGACAAAGCCTACGGTGCGCACTATGCCAACCAGGCTGCCGGTCGCACGGCGTTGCTGACCACCAGCGTGCACTTCTGATAATGAAGTAAGCGCAAGCCCCGTTCATTGCAGTGAGCGGGGCTTTTGCGTAGCAAGGCATAATGCACGCGGTGCGGACTTGAGCGGCAAGACAAGGTGATCGATGTGGTGAAGAAGTCGCTGTTCCAATTGCACTGGTTCTTTGGCATCACCGCTGGCCTGGTGCTGGCACTGATGGGCACCACCGGTGCCATCTGGTCGTTCCAGGAAGAACTGCTGCGCCTATTCAACGCCGAGGTGCTCAAGGTTCAGGTACGCCAAGAAGGCGTATTGCCGCCCGCCGAGCTGGTGCGCCGGGTCGAGGCCGCGCAGGGCGACAAGGTGTCGATGCTGTGGGTCGATACTCGCGAAGGCAACGCCGCGCGGGTCTTCTTTACCCCGCCGCCCGGCCAACGCCGCGGTGAACTGCGCTATGCCGATCCTTACACCGGCGAGCTCAAAGGTGAAGTCGCCGGACAAGACTTCTTCAACCTGATGCTCAACCTGCATAGGTTCCTGACCATTGGCGACACCGGTCGGCAGATTACCGGTGCCTGCACCCTGCTGCTGGTTTTCTTCTGCCTTTCCGGCCTGTACCTGCGCTGGCCGCGCAAGGCACTGAACTGGCGGACCTGGCTCACCCTCGATTGGGCCAAGAAAGGCCGCGCCTTCAACTGGGACCTGCACGCGGTCGCCGGCACCTGGTGCCTGCTGTTCTACCTGCTGTTCGCCCTGACTGGCTTGTTCTGGTCCTACGAGTGGTATCGCGACGGCCTGAACAGACTGCTGGCCGATGCCCCCGCTGCCGGCGAACAACACAAACGCCGCGAAGGCCGTGGCCGCCATGGCCCGCAGAAAGTCGACAATAACGCACCTCCCCTGGTGGTCGACTACGATGCCATCTGGAGCAACCTCAAGGATGCCGCCGGCCCAGGCCTGACCACCTACAACCTGCGCCTGCCGCCGGCCGGGGGCCAGCCGGCGACGCTGTTCTACCTGCTCGAAAACGCCGCGCATGAGCGCGCCTTGAACACCATTACCCTTGACCCCGCCACTGGCCAGATCACGCGCCTGGAGCGCTACGCCGACAAGTCGTTCAAGGCACAGTTGCTGCAAAGCGTGTATGCCTTGCATGTGGGCAGCTACTTCGGCTTGCCGGGGCGCATCATCGTCACCCTCGCCAGCCTGAGCATGCCGCTGTTCTTCGTCACCGGCTGGCTGCTGTACCTGGACCGCCGCCGCAAGAAGCGCCAGGTCCGTGCTGCCCGTGGCACTGTCGACAACGCTTCGAACGCGGCTGACAGCTGGTTGATCAGCTTTGCCAGCCAGAGCGGCTTTGCCGAGCAATTGGCCTGGCAGAGCGCAGGCCAATTGCAGGCCGCCGGCTTGTCCGTGCAAGTACGTGCCCTGGGTGAATTGGGCGAACAAGACCTGCGCCAGGCGCGCCGGGCCTTGTTCGTGGTCAGCACCTTCGGCGACGGCGAAGCGCCCGACAGCGCCCGCGCCTTCGAACGCAAAGTGCTCGGCCAAGCCTGGCCACTGGAGCACCTCGACTACGCCCTGCTCGCCCTCGGCGATCGCCAGTACCCGCACTTCTGCGGCTTCGCCCGGCGATTGCAAGCCTGGCTCGGCGAGCGCGGCGCCAGCAGCGCTTTCAGCGCAATCGAAGTCGACAACGCCGATCAGGCCGCCTTGCAGCAATGGCAACAAGCGCTGGGGCAATTGACCGGTGCGCAGCCGGTCAGCGCCTGGCAGCCGCCGAGCTTCGCTAACTGGACGCTGACCCGTCGCGAGCTACTCAACCCGGGCAGCCAAGGCCAACCGGTCTATCTGATCGGCCTGCAACCTGAGGCCCCGGCCAGCTGGCAAGCCGGTGACCTGGTAGACATCCTCCCGCGCAACGGCCAGGCACGGGTCGAGGCCTTCCTCAGCGGCCTGGGGCTGGACAGCGAAACGCGGGTGCAGCGCGATGGCCTGAGCGAGCCCCTCGCTCAGGCGCTTGCCAGCCGGCAACTGCCGGTCAGCCGCGAACACCTGGTGGGCCTGCATGCGCAGGCGCTGGTCGATGCCCTGGTGCCCATCGGCAGCCGTGAATACTCGATTGCCTCGATTGCCAGCGACGGCGTGCTGGAGCTGATCGTGCGCCAGGAGCGCCATGCCGATGGCAATCTTGGGCTGGGTTCGGGTTGGCTGACCGAGTACCTGCCGGTGCAAGGCAGCGTCAGTCTGCGGCTGCGCCGTAACAGTAGCTTCCACCTTCCTGAAGGACCGGCGCCGCTGATCCTGATTGGTAACGGCACCGGCTTGGCGGGCCTGCGCAGCTTGCTCAAGGCGCGGATCAGCGAGGGCGAGCAGCGTAACTGGTTGCTGTTTGGTGAGCGCAATCGAGCTTACGATCTGCTCTGTGGTGATGAGCTACAAGGCTGGCTGGACAGCGGCGATCTGCAACGGCTGGACCTGGCGTTTTCGCGGGATCAGGCAGAAAAAGTCTATGTCCAGGATGTGTTGCTGCAGCAGGCCCAAGCGCTGCGCCAGTGGTTGGCTGACGGCGCTTGCGTGTATGTCTGCGGCAGTTTGCAGGGGATGGCCGCGGGGGTGGATGCGGCGCTCAAGGGCATTCTGGGCGATGATGCGGTGCAGCGGCTGGTGGAGGATGGGCAGTATCGGCGGGATGTGTATTGATCAAGGTATGAGGCAGCGCCCTGTGGCCCTATCGCGGGACAAGCCCGCTCCTACGATCGAGCAGGTCGTGCCGGAGCGGCGGTTCGCCGCTCCGGCATGCCCCGTGATAGAGCCGGCGCTGTCGAAACATACGTTCAATCAATGCAATTCGAAGGTATCGGCATCCAGGTTCGCCGGAAAACGCGTGCGATAGGCCGCCAGATCCGCCGCGCGCAGTACCACGGGAAACACCCCATCCGCCTCCCCGGCGTTCATCAGGCTTTCACCCTGGAAGTCCAGCACCTGACTGTCCCCGGAATAGGCAAAGCCCTTGCCATCGGTGCCTACCCGGTTCACCGCCGCCACATAGCACAGGTTCTCGATCCCGCGCGCCGGCAACAGTCGGTTCCAATGCTGGCGCCGCGCTGCCGGCCAGTTCGCGGTGTACAGCAACAGGTCGGTATCCTGGGCATCGCGGCTCCACACTGGGAAGCGCAGGTCGTAGCAGATCAGCGGGCGAATCCGCCAGCCCTTGAGCTCGAACTGCACCTGACGTTCACCCGGGGTGTAGTGCTTGTGCTCCCCTGCCATACGGAACAGATGGCGCTTGTCGTAATGCAGGATCTCGCCATCCGGGCGCGCCCACAGCAGTCGGTTGCGGTGGCTGCCATCGGCAGCCTGGATGATCACACTGCCGGTGATCACCGCCTCGATTTTCTTCGCCTGGGCCTTGAGCCACTTGTAGGTCGGGCCGTGTTCAGGCTCGGCCAGGGCCTCGGACTCCATGGAAAAACCCGTGGTAAACATCTCCGGCAGGATCACCAGGTCGGCGCCACGCGCCTGCTCCAGCAACACCTCGAAATGTGCATAGTTGGCTTCGCGGTCGTGCCAGGCCAGGTTGGTCTGCACCAGGGCGATGTTCAGATTGGGCAATGCAGTCAGATCGCGCATAGTTTTTCCGCCGCCTGTCGCAGCGTCTCCTCACGTTTGGCAAAGCACAGGCGCACCAGGCGTTGCTCGGGGATAGGTCGCTGGTAGAACACCGACACCGGAATGGTCGCAACGCCGTGCTCACGGGTCAGCCACAGGGCCATGTCGACGTCGTTCAGGTCCGGGCGGATCTGCGAATAGTCCACCAGCTGGAAATAAGTACCCGGGGTACGGGTAAAGCTGAAACGCGAGGCCTGCAATAGGTTGCAGAACATGTCGCGTTTGGCCTGGTAGAAGCCTGGCAATTCATCGATATGCTCAGGGTGCTCGGCCATGAAGTCAGCCAGCGCGCATTGCAGGGGCGTTACCCCACAGAAGTTGACGTACTGGTGGACCTTGCGCAGCTCGGCGCTCAATGCTGGCGGGGCGATCACGTAGCCGGTCTTCCAACCGGTAACATGGTAGGTCTTGCCGAACGAGCTGATGACGAACGCGCGCGCATAGAGCTGCTCGTGGGCCAGGACACTGGCATGGCGTACGCCATCGTAGATCAGGTGTTCATACACCTCATCGCTGACCAGGTAGATGTCGCGCTCGGCAATCAGCTGGGCCAGCTGGTCGAGGTCTTCGCGGCTGATCAGCGCGCCGCTGGGGTTGTGCGGCGAGTTGAGGATGACCATGCGTGTGCGCGGGCTCAGTGCGTCGCTGAACTTCTGCCAGTCGATACGAAAATCGCCATCACTGAGCTGAACGTGGATGCAACGTCCGCCAGCCAGCTCCACCGAAGGCTCGTAGCTGTCGTAGGCAGGGTCGAACACGATCACTTCGTCACCGGCCTGGATCACCGCCTGGATAGCGCAGAAGATCGCCTCGGTGGCGCCGGGGGTGATGGTCACTTCCTGATCGGCATCGACTTTTACCCCGTACAGCCGGGCAACCTTGGCTGCTACCTGCTGGCGCAGCGCTGGCAGGCCGGTCATTGGCGCGTATTGGTTGTGGCCGGCGGCCACGTGCCGGCCAACGGCATCGAGCAGCGCCTGCGGGCCGTTGAAGTCAGGGAAGCCTTGGGAAAGGTTCAGCGCACCGGTCTGGACAGCCAGTTGCGACATGGTGGTGAAGATGGTCGTGCCGACGTTCGGCAGTTTGCTGCGGATCATGAAGCCCTCTTTCCTGGGGTGTATCCGGCACGGGATGGAGTCCGAGCATAGCGGATCGAGCAGTCAGGAAAAAGGTTGAAACAATAAGGGAATTGCGCGAGATCAATAGCGAGGCCGCAGGCTGCGCAAGCTCCGACAGTTACCGCGCACATTTCTAGATTGGGCAGTATCCGTGGGAGCTGGAGCAAGCCTGCGATGGGCCGCAAAGCGGCCCCAATTACGCGAAACGAGCTTACTTACGCTTGTCCTTGCGCTTCTTCTCGGCCTTCTTGTGGTGCGACATCAAGCGGCGCTTCTTGTTGACCTGGCGGTCGGTGAGGGTGTTCTTGTTACCCTCGTACGGGTTCTCGCCACCCTTGTACTCGATGCGAATCGGCGTACCGACCAGCTTGAGCACCCGGCGATAGGTGTTTTCCAGGTAACGCGAGTACGAGCGCGGGATCTTGTCGGTCTGGTTGCCGTGGATGACGATCAGCGGCGGGTTGGCACCACCGAGGTGGGCATAACGCAGCTTGATCCGACGACCATTGACCAGCGGCGGCTGGTGCTCGCTGACCGCGTCTTCAAGGATTTGGGTCAGGCGGCTGGTCGGCCAACGGGTGACCGCCGACTTGAACGCGGCCTGCACCGACTTGTACAGGTTGCCCACGCCCGTGCCATGCAGCGCGGAGATGAAGTGAATATCGGCGAAGTCGACGAAGAACAGCCGGCGCTCAAGCTCAGTCTTGACGTAGTCACGCTCGCCCGGCTGCATGCCATCCCACTTGTTCAGGGCGATGACGATGGCGCGACCAGCTTCCAGGGCAAAGCCCAGCAGGTTCAGGTCGTGGTCGACCACCCCTTCGCGGGCGTCCATGACGAAGATAACCACGTTGGCGTCCTTGATCGCCTGCAGCGTCTTGACCACCGAGAACTTCTCGACTTCTTCATGGATCTTGCCGCGCTTACGCACCCCGGCGGTGTCAATGAAGGTGTACTTCTCGCCATCGCGCTCGAACGGGATGTAGATACTGTCGCGGGTGGTGCCCGGCTGGTCGTAGACCACCACACGCTCCTCGCCGAGCATGCGGTTGACCAGGGTCGACTTGCCGACGTTAGGGCGGCCGATGATGGCGATCTTGATGCCATCCTTCTCGCTTGGGCCAGGGATGCGCACGGCCTCTTCGCCTTGCGCCACGTCCTGGTCGAGCGCTTCCTCTTCCTGGTCACGCGGAATATGGCCGAGCACAGACTCCATCAGGGCGTTGATGCCACGGCCCTGGGAGCCGGCCACCGGAATCGCATTGCCCATGCCCAGCGGCGAGAACTCGGCGCGGGCCACATCGGCATCGATGTTGTCGATCTTGTTGGCAACCAGGATGGCCGACTTGTTGCGCTTGCGCAGGTGCTCGGCAATCATCTGGTCAGCGGCGGTCATGCCGGCGCGGGCGTCGACCAGGAACAGCACATAATCGGCTTCTTCGATGGCCATCAGCGACTGCTCGGCCATCTTCTCGTCCATGCCGACTTCATCACCGGTGATACCACCGGTGTCGATCAGGATGTACGAACGACCCTGCCACATGGCGTCGCCATACTGGCGGTCACGGGTCAGGCCCGACAGGTCGCCAACGATGGCGTCACGGGTTTTGGTCAAACGGTTGAACATGGTGGACTTGCCGACGTTCGGCCGCCCCACCAGGGCGATTACGGGAACCATACGGCTCTCCACTCGTGAATTCTTGAAAATGCAAAGGCCGCTGCGAAGCAGCGGCCGGAGTTCGTGCGGCGCTTCGTGCGCCGCGGCTCGAGGCCGGCAAGGCCTCAAGCATAGCTTCAGCGGATGGTCAGTGCCTGGAGCTTGCCGCTGTTGCCGAAGACATAGATGGTGTCACCGACCACCAGAGGGCGGGCGCGCAGACCATCACTGTCGATACGCTCACGGCCAACGAAGCGACCATCGACCTGGCTGAGCAGGTGCAGGTAGCCTTCGAAGTCACCGACAGCGACGTAGCTGGAGAACACTTCCGGCGCCGACAGCTGACGGCGAGCCATGGAATCGTTGCTCCACAGGGCGCTGGAGGAGCGCTCGTCAACGCCTTCTACGGTACCCGAGGCCTCGCTGACGTAAACGTTGCCAAAGCCCTGGGCGACACCCACGTAGCTGGAGGCATCACGCTGCCACAGTACCCGGCCGCTTTCCAGATCCAGGCCCGCAACGCGGCCCTGGTAGGTGCTGACGTACAGGGTACCACCAGACAGCAGCAGACCGCCGTCGATATCCACTACCCGGTCCAGCTCCGAACGGCCTTGCGGGATGGCTACGCGGCTTTCCCACACAGGCACGCCGTTCTGGGTATCCACGGCAATGACCTTACCGGTCGACAGGCCAGCGATGGCCAGGCGATTGGTCACGATCGGTGCACCGGTACCACGCAGGGTCAGTACCGCCGGGGTGCTTTCGTAAATCCAGCGACGATCACCCGTGGCGGCATCGAGGCCGATCAGGCGGTCGTCCTGGGTCTGCACCACCACAACGTCACCGTTGTTGGCAGGCGGCGCCAGCACTTCACTGGTGACGCGGGAGCGCCAGCGCTCCTCACCGGTGCTGCTGTCCAGGGCTATCACTTCACCTTTGAGGGTGCCGAGCATGACCAGGCCGTAGCCTACGCCGACAGCGCCGGAAACCGGCAGCTCCAGATCCTTCTTCCACACAACGTCGCCGTTGACGCGGTCCAGGGCCATCACCAAGCCGTTGACGTCAGAGGCGTAGATACGATCGTTCTCGATGGCCGGGACCAGGGTGTTGTAGGTCTCACCCTGACCGTCACCGATCGAACGGCTCCACTGCTTCTTGAGCACCACTTCTTCGGTGAACTTGGTCAGCTCGGCCGGAGGCAGTTCCTTCTTGCTGTTGCTGCTGCAACCCGCGGCCAGTACGGCCAGGGTCAGCACTGCTGCTTGTTTCCAACCGATCACGTCAAGCGTCCCCTTTGGCCAGGTCGTCCAGCTTCAGTTGCAGGCCACCGACCGCTGCTTCATCAGACAGCGCGGCCTTGGCTTTTTCGTATGCATTGTGGGCGTCACCGGCACGACCGAGCTGTACCAGCAGGTCGCCCTTGAGCTCTTCGCGGCTGGCCTGGAAGGCTTTGTCAGCATCGCCGTCAAGCAGCTTGAGGGCGTCTTCAGCCTTGTCCTGGGCAGCCAGGACACGCGCCAGACGCTGGCGCGCTATTTCGCCCAGGGTGGCATCGGCCGGTTTGTCCAGCACGCTCTTGAGTTCGCTGGCAGCATCGTCGAGCTTACCGCTATCGACCGCCACTTTAGCCACGAACAGGCTGCCGTATTGGGCATAGGCGGTGCCAGCGAATTCGCTCTTGAGCTTGCCGGCCAGTTCCGCGACCTTGGCCGCATCAGGTTGGCCAGTTGGCGTCAGGCTGGTTTCCAGCAGGTTCTGGTACAACACAGACGCGCCCTGCGACTGGTTATTCTGGTACTTGTGCCAGGCCTGCCAGCCCATTACCAAGGCAGCAGCCAGCAGGGCGCCGGTCAGCAGCGGCTTGCCGTTGCGGTCCCACCAGTCCTTGACCGCAACCAGGCCATCATCATCGGTACTCGACACCCCAATACTCCTATTCAGCAATTCGGCTGTTTGACTGCTTACGCTTGCGCGAGAGCAGCTTGCAGGTGCTCGGCCAGAGCATCCCAGGCAATGTTCTGTTGTTCGCCCTGGCCACGCAGGGGCTTGAAACCTACCACTTGTTGCGCCAGTTCGTCGTCACCCATGATCAGGGCGAACAGCGCGCCGCTCTTGTCGGCTTTCTTGAACTGGCTCTTGAAGCTGCCGCCCCCGGCGTTGACCGCCAGGCGCAGGCCGGGCACTTGGTCACGCAGGGTTTCGGAGAGCTTCAGGCCCGCCAGCTCCGCCTGCTCGCCAAAGGCGCACAGGTACAGGTCGATCTGACGGCTGATCGACTCGGGCACCTTGCCCAGTGTCTCGAGCAGCAGGATCAAGCGCTCGATACCCATAGCAAAACCCACACCCGGGGTCGGCTTGCCGCCCATCTGCTCGACCAGGCCATCGTAGCGACCACCGGCACAGACAGTGCCCTGGGCGCCGAGCTTGTCGGTGACCCACTCGAACACGGTCTTGCTGTAGTAGTCCAGGCCACGCACCAGCTTGGTGTTGATCACGAACGGGATACCGGCAGCGTCCAGGCGGGCCTTGAGGCCCTCGAAGTGCAGGCGCGATTCTTCGTCCAGGTAATCTTCCAGCTTCGGCGCACCGACCAGCACCGCTTGGGTGCCTTGGTCCTTGCTGTCGAGGATGCGCAGCGGGTTGCTTTTAAGGCGGCGCTGGCTGTCTTCGTCGAGCTGCTCCAGGCGCGCCGAGAGAAACTCGACCAGCGCGTCACGGTAGCGGGCACGGGCTTCGCTGGTACCCAGGCTATTGAGTTCAAGCTTGACTGCGTCCTGGATGCCCAATTGGCCCCACAGGCGCCAGGTGAGCATGATCAGCTCGGCGTCGATGTCCGGGCCATCAAGGTTGAACACTTCCACGCCAATCTGGTGGAACTGGCGGTAGCGGCCTTTCTGCGGGCGCTCGTGGCGGAACATCTGGCCGATGTACCAAAGCTTCTGCACCTGGCCATTGCCCGTGATGCCATGCTCGAGCACTGCACGTACACAGGCGGCGGTGCCTTCGGGACGCAGGGTCAGCGAATCGCCGTTGCGGTCCTCGAAGGTGTACATCTCTTTTTCGACGATGTCGGTGACTTCACCGATCGAGCGCTTGAACAGCTCGGTGAACTCGACGATCGGCGTGCGGATCTGGCTGTAGCCGTAACCATCCAGCAGGCCGGCCACGGTGCCCTCGAAGTAGCGCCACAGCGGCGACTGCTCAGGCAGGATGTCGTTCATGCCACGGATGGCTTGCAGCGATTTGCTCACGAAAAGTCCTTACCAATCTGTGTTTCAGCCACGGGCGATCAGCGCCGCATCGGCCTCGACCTTTTCGGCCGCTTTCTGGCGGATGAGCTTTTCCAGTTCATCGACCAGGTTGTCATTGTTCAGCTTCTGCGCGGGCTTGCCGTCGATGTAGACCAGGTTCGGCGTACCGCCGGTCAGGCCCACATGCGACTCCTTGGCCTCACCCGGGCCGTTGACCACGCAGCCGATCACGGCCACATCCAACGGCACCAGCAGGTCTTCCAGGCGCGTTTCCAGCTCGTTCATGGTCTTGACCACATCGAAGTTCTGCCGCGAGCAGCTCGGGCAGGCGATGAAGTTGATGCCACGCGAACGCAGGTGCAGCGACTTGAGGATGTCGTAGCCGACCTTCACTTCTTCAACAGGGTCTGCGGCCAGGGAAATACGAATCGTATCGCCAATGCCTTCGGCCAGCAGCATACCGATGCCGACGGCGGATTTCACTGTCCCCGAACGCAGGCCACCCGCTTCGGTGATGCCCAGGTGCAGCGGTTGGACGATCTGCCGGGCCAGCTGGCGGTAGGCTTCGACGGCCATGAACACGTCGGACGCCTTGACGCTGACCTTGTAGTCCTGGAAATCCAGGCGGTCGAGGTGCTCGACATGGCGCAGCGCCGACTCAACCAGCGCGGCTGGGGTCGGTTCGCCGTACTTCTTCTGCAGGTCCTTTTCCAGGGAGCCGGCGTTGACACCGATGCGGATCGGGATACCACGATCACGCGCGGCATCGACCACCGCGCGTACGCGGTCTTCGCGGCCGATGTTGCCGGGGTTGATGCGCAGGCAGTCGACACCCAGTTCAGCCACGCGCAGGGCGATCTTGTAGTCGAAGTGGATATCGGCCACCAGCGGCACGCTGACCAGCTGCTTGATACGGCCGAAGGCTTCGGCGGCGTCCATGTCCGGTACCGAGACACGGACGATGTCGACGCCAGCATCGACCAGGCGCTGGATCTGCCCGACCGTGGCGGCGACGTCATTGGTATCGGTGTTGGTCATGCTCTGCACCGCGATGGGCGCATCGCCGCCCACCGGCACATTGCCGACCCAGATTTTCCGGGATTCGCGACGTTTGATCGGAGATTCGCCGTGCATGACTTACTGTCCCAACTTCAGGCGAGCGGTTTCGCCACTGGTGAACGGTGCAACGTCGACGGCCTGGCCGTTGTAGCTGACCTGGGCGCCACGGGCAAAGCCCAGGCGTACCGCGAACGGCGGCTTGCCGGTCAGTTCCAGGCTGTCACCCTTGCGCTTGATGGCACTGAACAGCACCTTGCCGTTGCCGTCGGAGACTTGAGTCCAGCAATCGGCGGTGAATTGAATTGCAACCTTGGCGCTGCCGGCTGGGGCCGGGGCGACAGGTTCGGCGGCGCTCGCCGGCACGCTGGCGGGCGGGGTAGCAGCTGCTGCTACTGGCGGCACTGGCGCGACCGGTGCCACTGGCGCAGCCGCAGCGGCCGGGGCTGCCGGCGCAGGGGTGCTGGCAGCAGCCGCGGGCGTGGCCGGCGCAGTAGCTTCTTCATTGGCGGAGCCGCTGGTCTCGCCAGCAGGTGCCTGCTCTAGCGCCAATGGCTCGGTTTGCGGCTGCTGGCCTTCGCTGACGGCTTGGTCTTCTGGCTCGTCCAACGGGTGAATCTGCGTGGTGCCGTCGGCGCTTTCGACTTCAACGTGCTCCAGGGCGATCTTGGCCAAGTCCTTGCCGCGCAGGCTGGTCTGGTCTTGCCACCAGAAAAAGCCACCGCCGACCACGGCCACCAGCAACAACAGACTGACACCGCGCAGGATGTTGTGCGACAAGCGCACCGGCTCTTCGATACGGCCCAGCGCATGCACTTGGCTGCCTTGGGCATGGGTACCGGTGATCTGGTCGAAGGCGGCCACCAGCGGGGCTTGGTCCATGTCCATCAGCTTGGCATAGGCACGGATGTAACCACGGGCGAAGGTATGCCCTGGCAGCTTGTCGAAGGCGCCGGATTCCAGGTTGTTCAGCGAACTCAAGGTCAGGTTGAGCTTGCGGGCTACCTCGGCTTGCGACCAATCGCGGTTTTCGCGGGCCTGGCGCAAGATCTCACCGGGGTGCTGGTGAGACGCTGCTGCTACTTCGGGATGAGCGGCTTTCATCGTTGCTCCGACAGGTATTGCTGATATTCCGGCGTACCGGGATAAAGTCGTTGTAATTGCTGGCCCAGTTCAGCCACCACGGCCGGTTCAGCGAACACCCGCGCCAGGCGGCTACCCAGCAGCAGGCTGCGGGCTTGCGGGTCGCTCAGCTGGCTGAAACGATCGTAGTAATCACGGGCCGGCACATAATGCCTGTTTTCGTAGGACAACTCAGCCATTTCCAGCAACGCCCTGGGTTGCCGTGGGTTGAGTTGCAGGGCTTTTTCCAAATACTCGCGCGCTTGCTCTGGACGCCCTAGCTTCATGGCGGTCAGGCCAAGGTTTTCAAAGACTCGCGAGCGCTCAGGATACAGGGTATCGGCGCCGGCCTGGCGAAAGACCTGCTCGGCCTGACTAAAACGCCCCTGAGCATATAGGAAACTGCCGTAGTTGTTGCGAATCCGCGTGTCATTGGCGCGCTGCGCCAGGGCCTGGCGAAAATGCTCCTCGGCCAGGGCGGGTTCGCCTTGCGCCTGGAACACCAAGGCCAGGGCGGCATGGGCGTCGGCATCGCGGTCATTCAGGGCCAGGGCTTTGGCCAGCGGCGCCTTGGCCTGCTCGGTCAAACCTTGTTGCAAATAACCCAGGCCCAACTGTACATAAGCCCGCCCCGCCTCGACCCGACCCTGATGGCTGGCCAGCGGATCGCCGGCGCCGCCGGACACGCAGCCGGCCAGCAGCAACAGCGTCAGGATCGACAGCGCGGCGCGCAGGGTCATTGGCAGGTTCTCGGTCAGTGGCGCGCGGCGCTATCTTGCGTCTGTACGTCGTCGTTGAGCTGACGCACGGCAATGTAGCGCTCACTGCGGCGGGTGCGGTCCATCACCTGGCCAACCAGCTGACCACAGGCGGCGTCGATATCTTCGCCACGGGTGGTGCGGGTGGTGACGTTGAAACCACCGTGATGGAGCATGTCCTGGAAGCGGCGGATGGCATTGTTGCTCGGCCGCTCGTAACCGGAATGCGGGAATGGGTTGAACGGGATCAGGTTGATCTTGCACGGCACATCGCGCAGCAGTTCGATCATCTGCGCCGCGTGTTCCGGCTGGTCGTTGACGTCCTTGAGCAGGGTGTACTCGACGGTCAGTACGCGCTTGCCACCCAGGGTGGCCATGTAGCCCATGCACGACTCGAGCAGCACCTTGAGCGGGTACTTCTTGTTGATCGGTACCAACTTGTTACGCAGTTCGTCGTTCGGCGCGTGCAGCGACAGCGCCAGGGAAACGTCGATGTGCTTGGCCAGTTCGTCGATCATCGGCACAACGCCGGAAGTCGACAAGGTGACGCGACGCTTGGAAATGCCATAGCCCAGATCATCCATCATGATCTTCATGGCGGCGATGACATTGTCGAAATTGAGCAACGGCTCGCCCATGCCCATCATCACCACGTTGGTAATGGCGCGGTCGACTTTGGCCGGGACGGTTCCGAAGGATTTGTTCGCAAGCCACACCTGGCCAATGACTTCGGCGGCGGTGAGGTTGCTATTGAAGCCTTGCTTGCCGGTGGAGCAGAAACTGCAGTCCAGGGCGCAGCCGGCTTGGGACGAAACGCAGAGGGTACCGCGGTCGTCGGTGGGGATGTAGACGGTCTCGACGCAGCTGCCGGAGGCAACGCGGATCACCCATTTACGGGTGCCGTCGGCGGAAATGTCTTCACTGACCACTTCCGGAGGCCGAATCTCGGCAACAGCCTCGAGCTTTTCGCGCAAGGCCTTGCCGACATTGGTCATGGCGGCGAAATCATCGACGCCAAAATGGTGAATCCATTTCATTACTTGACCGGCACGGAAGCGCTTCTCCCCAATCGAGTCGAAGAACTGTTCCATTTCCGGCTGGGTCAGACCCAACAGGTTGATTTTGCCAGTAGATGTCGTCATGGATTCACCCTCACCCGTAAGCTTTCGCTTAGCGAGTGGTTACCTCGGTAGCAGCGAAGAAGTAAGCGATTTCGCGAGCAGCGGCAGCTTCGGAGTCCGAACCGTGAACGGCGTTGGCGTCGATCGACTCAGCGAAGTCAGCACGGATGGTGCCGGCAGCAGCTTCTTTAGGGTTGGTAGCGCCCATCAGCTCGCGGTTCAGAGCGATGGCGTTCTCGCCTTCCAGAACCTGAACGACAACTGGACCGGAAGTCATGAAGGCAACCAGGTCACCGAAGAAACCGCGCTCGCTGTGCTCAGCGTAGAAGCCTTCAGCTTCGGCTTTGGACAGTTGCTTGATTTTCGAAGCAACGATTTTCAGGCCAGCGTCTTCGAAGCGAGTGGTGATCTTGCCGATGACGTTCTTGGCAACTGCGTCAGGCTTGATGATCGAGAAAGTACGTTGAACAGCCATGGTAACTCCAGAAAATTGAGTGTTGCGAAAAATTAAACCCGCGAATTATACGCGGGTTCCAGGGGATTGCCTAACCTGCAGATAACGCTCAGTCGGCTTCTTCGATCCAAGCCGCCTGGATGGCCTCGAGCACTTTCTCACCGCCGCGTGACGGATCGTCGCTAAATTCTGGCAGGGCCAGTACCCAACGGTGCAGATCGACGAAATTTACATAACGAGGATCGACCTCAGGCTTGCTTTCTGCAAGCTGGATGGCGATCTCAAGTACATCAACCCATTTCAGACTCATGCCAGCCTCCAGACTCAGTGCGGCGCTTCAGCGGCGTGGTTGAGCGAATATTTGGGGATTTCGATGGTCAGGTCTTCATCACCGACCACTACCTGGCAACCCAGGCGCGACTGTGCTTCCAGGCCCCAGGCCTTGTCCAGCATGTCTTCTTCGAGCTCGTCGGCTTCTTCCAGCGAGTCGAAGCCCTGGCGCACGATGCAGTGGCAGGTGGTGCAGGCCTTGACGCCGCCGCAGGCGCTTTCCATCTCGATATGGTGCTCGTGAGCCAGCTCGAGGATGTTGGTGCCAGCCGGCACCTCGACCACCAGGCCCTCCGGGCAGAACTTCTCGTGCGGCAGGAATTTCACCTGGGGCATCGGTTACTCCTCGATCTCATTCAGGTTGCGCCCGGCCAGTGCGGCTTTGACCGTCGAATCAAGGCGACGGGCGGCAAATGCATCGGTCACCTGCGACAGAATCTTGGTCTGTTGCTCGATGGCAGGGCCATCGGTGCCGGCCAGCAAATCACGTAGTTGTTGCATCTGGAAGGCAATAGCCTCGCGCTCTTCGGCGCTTAGCAGGCGCTCGCCATCGGCGTCCAATGCGCCCTGCACCGCTTCGAGCAGGCGTTCGCCGTCGACCTGGTGCTCACGCAGCTGACGCGCCTGCTTGTCGGAACCTGCGTGCTCGAAGGAGTCCTTGAGCATGCGGGCGATCTCTCCGTCGGTCAGGCCGTACGACGGCTTGACCTGAATGCTCGACTCCACGCCAGAGCCCAGCTCGCGGGCGGCTACGCTGAGCAGCCCGTCGGCGTCGACCTGGAAGGTCACGCGGATTTTCGCCGCGCCCGCCACCATTGCCGGAATGCCGCGCAACTCGAAGCGGGCCAGGGAGCGGCAGTCGCTGATCAGCTCGCGCTCACCCTGCAGGACGTGGATCATCATGGCCGACTGGCCATCTTTATAAGTGGTGAACTCTTGCGCGCGGGCCACAGGGATCGTGGTATTGCGCGGGATCACCTTCTCCATCAGGCCGCCCATGGTCTCAAGACCGAGCGACAGCGGGATGACGTCCAGCAGCAACAGCTCGCCGCCTTCGCGACGGTTACCCGCCAAGGTATCGGCCTGGATCGCGGCGCCGATGGCGACCACCTGATCGGGGTCGATCGACGTCAGCGGGGTACGGCCGAATAGCGTACCGACCGCTTCGCGCACACGCGGAACGCGGGTCGAACCACCCACCATGACCACCGCCCCGACCTCTTCGAGTTCGATGCCGCTGTCGCGCACGGCGCGCCGGCAAGCCTTGAGGCTGCGGGCGATCATTGGCTCGATCATCGCTTCGAAGGCCGCCCGGCTCAGCTCGCCCTGCCAGGCGCCGTGCTGAACGCTAACTACGTCGGCGTCAGTCAGGGCTTCCTTGGCGGCACAAGCAGTCTGCAGCAGCAAGCGCTGGGTAGCGGGGTCGAGGTCAGCGGACAAACCCGCCTGCTCGATGATCCAGCCAGCAATCGCATGATCGAAATCGTCACCACCCAGGGCCGTATCGCCCCCAGTGGCCAGCACTTCGAAGACGCCAGCGGTAAGACGCAGGATAGAAATATCGAACGTACCGCCACCCAAATCGAAGATCGCCACCACGCCTTCGGCGTTTTGGTCCAGACCATACGCCACGGCAGCAGCGGTCGGCTCGTTGAGCAGGCGCAGAACGTTGAGGCCGGCCAGTTTGGCGGCATCTTTGGTGGCTTGGCGCTGGGCGTCGTCGAAGTAGGCCGGGACAGTAATCACCGCCCCTACCAGGTCGCCACCCAGGGTCTGCTCAGCACGCTGGCGCAGCACCTTGAGGATATCGGCAGACACTTCCACCGGGCTCTTTGGCCCTTGGACCGTGTCGATGAACGGCATATGCGACTCGCCGCCCACAAAGCGGTAAGGCAGCTGTTCGCCAAGTTGCTTGACGTCTGCCAGGCCACGACCCATCAGGCGCTTGACCGACAAAATGGTATTGAGCGGGTCGCTGGAGGCAGCGTCGCGCGCAGCCTGGCCGACTTCAATGCGGCCATCGAGGTAGCGCACGGCGGACGGCAGGATGACACTGCCCTGCGCGTCGGGCAGCGGCTCGCTCAGGCCACTGCGCAAGGCGGCAACCAGAGAATTGGTGGTACCCAGGTCGATCCCCACCGCCAGGCGGCGCTGGTGCGGCTGTGGGCTCTGACCGGGTTCGGCGATCTGCAGTAGGGCCATGCTTATCTAGATACCTTAGGCGTCGTCACGGCAACGCCGGGTTAATCGTCGAGGCGCTCTTCCAACTGGCGCACTTCTTGGGCGAGCTTGTCGAGGAACTGCATGCGGCGCATCAGGCGCTCGGCCTGTTCACGCTGCGCAGCATCATCCCAGCAGGCGGCGAAATCCTCGTTGAGCGTGTCTTGGGCAGCCTTGAG
>Ga0247819_10000087_pt1 | contig 55951 bp, 43 predicted proteins | sample 13C_Xylose_Day6_FD_193428 | JGI IMG/M metagenome (GOLD analysis project Ga0247819, IMG submission 193428) | Soil microbial communities from agricultural site in Penn Yan, New York, United States - 13C_Xylose_Day6 | ecosystem: Environmental > Terrestrial > Soil > Agricultural land | place: USA... | reverse complement strand
GCACTTCTTGGGCGAGCTTGTCGAGGAACTGCATGCGGCGCATCAGGCGCTCGGCCTGTTCACGCTGCGCAGCATCATCCCAGCAGGCGGCGAAATCCTCGTTGAGCGTGTCTTGGGCAGCCTTGAGTCGCTTCTTGAACACCGCGACACCGTCCAGATCGTCCAGCTCTTCGAGCTCCTCACGCAGCTCCATTTGCTGCAACAGGAAGTCCGGGTCGTGCACGGTGACTTCCTGCGGCACTTCATGGCCACTGATGGCCAGCAGATAGCGGGCACGCCGCGGGGCGCTGCGCAGGGTCTGGTAGGCGTCGTTCAACGCTGCCGAGTTTTCCAGGGCAATGCGCTGTTCACGTTCGGAGGCATCGGCGAAACGGTCCGGATGGACCTCGCGGGCCAGCTCGCGGTAGCGAACGGCCAGCTTGTCGAGGTCCAGACGAAAGCCCGGCTTGAGGTCAAACAGAGCGAAATGGCAAGGAGTACCCACGTCAAGCCTCAAACATTGAAGCTTTCGCCGCAGCCACACTCACCGCGCACGTTGGGGTTGTTGAACTTGAAGCCTTCGTTCAACCCTTCCTTGACGAAGTCGAGCTCGGTACCGTCGAGGTAGACCAGGCTTTTTGGGTCGATGATGACCTTCACGCCGTGGTTCTCGAACACCTGATCTTCAGACGCCACTTCGTCGACGAACTCCAGCACGTAGGCCAGGCCCGAGCAACCGGTGGTGCGCACGGCCAGGCGAATGCCCTCACCCTTGCCGCGCCCGTCGAGGGAACGCCGCACGTGGTTGGCGGCGGCTTCTGTCATGCTGATAGCCATCGGAGCTCCTTTGCTTAGCTGTGCTTACCGTTGAGTCTTGCGACTCAGATCAAGCCTTTCTTCTGCTTGTAGTCGCGTACGGCCGCCTTGATGGCGTCTTCGGCGAGTACCGAGCAGTGGATCTTGACCGGCGGCAGCGCGAGTTCCTCAGCCAGCTGGGTGTTCTTGATGGTTTCGGCTTCGTCCAGGGTCTTGCCCTTCATCCACTCGGTGGCGAGGGAGCTTGAGGCGATGGCCGAACCGCAGCCATAGGTCTTGAACTTGGCGTCTTCGATGACGCCCTGCTCGTTGACCTTGATCTGCAGACGCATCACGTCACCGCAGGCCGGGGCGCCGACCATGCCGGTGCCGACATCCGGATCGTCGGCGTTCATCTTGCCGACGTTGCGCGGGTTTTCGTAGTGGTCGATGACCTTTTCACTGTATGCCATGGTGCAATTCCTTCCTCATCAGGGAGCCGCTCTTGCCGGCGACTGCTTAGTGGGCGGCCCACTCGATCTTGGAGATGTCGACGCCGTCTTTGTACATGTCCCACAGCGGCGAGAGCTCACGCAGCTTGTTGACTGCCTTGCAGACTTCCTGCGCGGCGTAGTCGACTTCTTCTTCAGTGGTGAAGCGGCCGAAGGAGAAGCGGATCGAGCTGTGTGCCAGCTCGTCGTTACGGCCCAGAGCGCGCAGTACATAGGACGGCTCGAGCGAAGCGGAGGTGCAGGCGGAACCCGACGATACCGCGATGTCCTTGAGCGACATCAGCAGCGACTCGCCTTCAACGTAGTTGAAGCTCAGGTTCAGGTTGTGCGGCACGCGGGCAGTCTGGCTGCCGTTGACGTAGAGCTCTTCGAGGTCCGAGACCTGCTTGAAGAAGCGGTCGCTCAGGGCCTTGATGCGGACGTTCTCGCTGGCCATTTCCTGCTTGGCAATGGCGAACGCCTCGCCCATGCCGACAATCTGGTGGGTTGGCAGGGTGCCCGAACGCATGCCGCGCTCATGGCCACCGCCGTGAATGATGGCTTCCAGGCGAACCCGTGGCTTGCGGCTGACGTACAGCGCGCCGATGCCTTTCGGGCCGTAGACCTTGTGCGCCGAGAACGACATCAGGTCGACCTTGAGTTTCTGCAGGTCGATTTCGACCTTGCCAGCCGACTGGGCGGCGTCGACATGGAACAGCACGCCGCGCGAACGGGTCAGTTCACCGATGGCGGCGATGTCGTTGATCGAGCCGACTTCGTTGTTGACGTGCATCAGCGAGACCAGGATGGTGTCGTCGCGCAGCACCGCCTCGACCTGGGCCGGGGTGACGATACCGTCTTCGCCTGGCTCGAGGTAGGTAACTTCGAAACCTTCACGCTCGAGCTGGCGAGCGGTATCCAGGACCGCCTTGTGCTCGATCTTGGAGGTGATGATGTGCTTGCCCTTGGTCTGATAGAAGTGCGCAACACCCTTCAGCGCCAGGTTGTCGGACTCGGTAGCACCGCTGGTCCAGACGATCTCGCGCGGGTCGGCGTTGATCAGCTCGGCTACTTGGCGACGGCCGTTCTCCACCGCTTCCTCGGCGCGCCAGCCGAACACGTGGGAGCGCGAAGCCGGGTTACCGAAGTTTCCGTCGACCAGCAGGCAGTCGGCCATCTTCTGAGCCACACGTGGGTCGACCGGGGTGGTCGCGGAGTAATCGAGGTAGATCGGCAACTTCATTGAGTATCTCCTATCAGGCGTTGGCGTCGCTCGTCGTCACGGTTCAGTCGACGGCGGACGTCTCAATCTTGTCCAGCTGGGCGGATCGGCCTGCGACACGGCGCAGGTCCTGGCGTTGGGCGACTTCTTGCACCTCACGGCGCATCACGAGGTCGGCCAGGCTGATGCCACTGAGGAATTCATGGATCTGCTGGCTGAGGTCGCACCACAAGTGGTGAGTCAGGCAGGTGTCACCGGCATGGCAATCCCCCAGGCCCTGGCAGCGGGTGGCATCGACCGATTCATTGACCGCATCGATGACCTGGGCCACCTGGATGGTTTCCATGCCCCGCGACAGCTGGTAGCCACCGCCTGGCCCGCGCACGCTGGAAACCAGGCTGCTACGGCGCAGCTTGGCGAACAGCTGTTCCAGATAAGAGAGGGAAATGCCCTGGCGCTCGGAAATGTCGGCCAAAGACACCGGCCCATGCTGCGCGTGCAGTGCCAGGTCAAGCATGGCGGTCACGGCGTATCGGCCTTTGGTAGTCAGTCGCATGGCGTATGGGTACCACGGGAGTTACAAGATGTGAGCGAGTATGCGATTCCCGAGCATTTAAGTCAACTATAAGACCTACTGCTTTAGTCGGGTTTGCATCTGGGAGGCGGGCGCGAGTGTAGCAGACATGGGGCGTGATCACACGCCCCAGATGACGAACTGATGTCAATGCGGCTGGGTGTCGCCCTGCGCGGCTTGCTTGGCGTCGGCCGGTTTGGCCTCGCCCTGAGTCAGCTCGACGAAGTCTTCTTCAGGCAAAGCCGGCAGTTCCTTGCCACAGTAGTCGCTACCCAGGTTGGTCAGGGCGCCACACATGCCCTCCAGGCGCTCGTCGACGGCCTGCAGATGATCGAGCATCTGGCCAATCGCTCGCGCCACCGGATCGGGCATGTCGCCACTGACGCCATAGGCATCAAAGCCGATTTTCTCGGCCATGGCCTTGCGCTTGGCCTCGACTTCGCTGTCTTCGGTCTTGACGATGATGCGCCCTGGGATACCCACCGCCGTGGCGCCTGGCGGCACTTCCTTGGTGACCACGGCGTTGGAGCCGATCTTGGCCCCGGCACCGACGGTAAACGGGCCCAGCACCTTGGCGCCGGCACCGACTACCACGCCGTTCTCCAAGGTGGGGTGGCGCTTGCCTTTATTCCAGCTGGTGCCGCCCAGAGTCACGCCTTGGTACAGGGTGACGTCGTCACCGATCTCGGCAGTCTCGCCAATGACGATACCCATGCCGTGGTCGATGAAGAAGCGCCTACCGATGGTCGCGCCGGGATGGATCTCGATACCGGTCATCCAGCGACCGAAGTTCGACACCAGCCGAGCCAGCCATTTGAAGTCACGAACCCACAGGGCATGACCAAGACGGTGCAGCCAGATGGCGTGCATCCCCGGGTAGCAGGTCAGCACCTCGAAGGCGTTGCGCGCTGCCGGGTCACGATGAAATACGCTTTGGATATCTTCACGCAGACGTTCAAACATCTTTCAGTCCTTCCGCTTATGCGGCTCGCCTCGGGCGACCTTCTGGGTCTCGGTGAGGATGCCGCGCAAAATGCTCATTTCCGAACGGTCGACCGCACTACGCCCATACAACCGGCGCAGACGCGCCATCAGGTGCTTGGGCTTCTCGGGATCGAGGAACGCGATATCCACCAGGGTTTTTTCCAGGTGGTCGTAGAAGCGCTCCATTTCGTCCAGGGTCGCCAGCTCGCCGGCGTCCGCTTTCTCGACTTTCGCCGGTGCGCCCTGCTCGGTCAGCCAGGCCATGCGCACCTCGTAGGCGAGCACCTGGACAGCGGCAGCAAGGTTCAGCGAGCTGAAGTCGGGGTTCGAGGGAATGTGCACGTGGAAGTGACATCGCTGCAGTTCGTCGTTGGTCAAGCCGGCATGCTCGCGCCCGAACACCAGGGCGATTTCCTCACCGGTAGCGGCCCGCTCTACGGCCTTGGCGCCGCACTCACGCGGGTCGAGCATGGGCCAGGGCAGGCTGCGGTCACGGGCACTGGTGCCGATCGCCAGGCTGCAACCGACCAGCGCCTCTTCCAGCGAGCCGACCACTTGGGCGCCATCGAGCACATCGTCGGCGCCGGAGGCACGGGCGCTGGCGTCGGCAGCGGGAAAGTCCAGTGGCTGAACCAGCACCAGGCGCGACAAGCCCATGTTTTTCATGGCACGAGCAGCGCCGCCGATGTTGCCGGGGTGGCTGGTATTGACCAGAACAACACGAATATTCTGCAGCAAGGTGTGTGCTCATAGATGCGATTGAAGGGGGTATTGATCTTACAGAACCGACCAGCGTAACGCCACGAAAGCAAATGTCACACTTCTGCCGCAGGAGTTTTCTGCTAGAATGTGCGGCTTTCTTCTTTAACATCCCCAGGTGAAACGCCCATGCAGCCTATGCTGAATATCGCCCTGCGCGCTGCTCGCAGCGCCAGTGAACTGATTTTCCGCTCCATCGAACGCCTGGATAGCATCAAGGTCGACGAAAAGGAAGCCAAGGACTACGTCTCCGAGGTTGACCGCGCTGCCGAGCAGAGCATCGTCAACGCCTTGCGCAAGGCCTACCCGAACCACTCCATCCAAGGCGAAGAGACCGGCCTGCACGCTGGCTCCGGCGAAGAAGGCAAGGACTACCTGTGGATCATCGATCCGCTGGATGGCACCACCAACTTCCTGCGTGGCGTTCCTCACTTTGCGGTCAGCATCGCCTGCAAATACCGTGGCCGCCTGGAACACGCCGTGGTCCTCGACCCCGTGCGCCAGGAAGAGTTCACCGCCAGCCGTGGCCGTGGCGCCCAAGTCAACGGTCGCCGCCTGCGCGTCAGCTCGCGCACCAGCCTGGAAGGCGCACTGCTGGGTACCGGCTATCCGTTCCGCGACAACCAGATGGAAGACCTGGACAACTACCTGGGCATGTTCCGCGCCCTGACTGGCCAGACCGCCGGCATCCGCCGCGCCGGCTCCGCCAGCCTGGACCTGGCCTATGTCGCCGCTGGCCGTTTCGACGCCTACTGGGAGTCGGGCCTGTCCGAATGGGACATGGCTGCCGGCGTGCTGCTGGTACAAGAAGCCGGCGGCCTGGTGAGCGACTTCAACGGTGGCCATGACTTCCTCGAGAAGGGCCATATCGTTGCGGGCAACATCAAGTGCTTCAAAGCCGTGCTGACTGCCATCCAGCCGCACGTGCCGCACTCGCTGAAACGCTGAGGCGGATTTCAGCCACAAAAAAAGCACCCTACGGGGTGCTTTTTTGTGGCTATTGCTCTGGTGAGATGCGTGGGAGCGGGCTTGTCCCGCGGTAGCATGCGCCCATCAACCTAGGAAGCCCGCCTGACGCTATCGCGGGGCAAGCCCGCTCCCACGATGCACTGCGTCCACGATACTGCCGCCCAAGATGCACTGCGTCAGTCAGAGAACTTGCCTTACTGCCCCGGCTGCGCCTGGCTCAGCACCAGCTTGCCATTCTCATCCAGCGGAATGGTCGAGCCCGGCTCGTGATCCATCTTCACCTTGCCGACCTTGTCGCCAATCGAATAGGTCACGTTGTAGCCAACCACCTTCTCGCTGAGGTCGTTGACCGTATTGCAGCGGGTTTGCGTGGTGGTGTAGGTGTCACGCTCCTGCATGCCCTCCTGCACCTTGTTACCGGCATAACCGCCACCGACCGCACCGGCTACGGTGGCGATCTTCTTGCCGGTACCGCCGCCAATCTGGTTACCCAGCAAGCCGCCAGCCAGTGCACCGACCACGGTGCCGGCAATCTGGTGCTGGTCCTTGACCGGCGCCTGACGGGTCACGGTGACGTCCTTGCACACTTCGCGCGGGGTCTTGACCTGCTGTTTAATCGGCTGCACGTCTGTCACCTGAGCAACCTCAGGGCCTTTGTTCACCAAGCTGTAGGTCGCCACAGCACCTCCGGCAGTGACACCGACAGCACCCAGCACCGCACCCACTAGCATTGATTTATTCACGTGAACCTCCTGATCGTACTTGCGGGTCCGAACCCGCGCTTCTCCCAGCCTTGGAGTAAAAAAAAAGCCGCGAGTTCAACACTCGCGGCTCTCTTTGCGCCAAACGGCGTAGGACAAATCCTTACGGACGGTCGTCCACACCCTCTGCCTTGACCGGTGGAATCAGGTCTTCGCTGTTCAGGTTCAGCCAGATCAGTACCACGTTGGCGATGTAGATCGACGAGTAGGTACCGGCCATGACCCCGATGAACAGTGCCAGGGAGAAGCCGAACAGGTTGTCGCCGCCGAAGAACAGCAGCGCCGCGATGGCCAGCAAGGTCGACACCGAGGTGGCGATGGTACGCAGCAGGGTCTGGGTGGTCGAGACGTTGATGTTCTCGATCAACGAAGCCTTGCGCATGACCCGGAAGTTCTCACGTACCCGGTCGAACACGACGATGGTGTCGTTGAGCGAGTAACCGATGATCGCCAGCACCGCCGCCAGCACCGTCAGGTCGAAGGTGATCTGGAAGAACGACAGGATACCTACGGTCACCACCACGTCGTGGATCAGCGAGATGATCGCGCCCACGGCGAACTTCCACTGGAAGCGGAAGGCCAGGTAGATCAACACCCCGCCCAGCGCCAGGAGCATGCCCAGGCCACCCTGGTCACGCAGCTCCTCACCCACCTGCGGGCCGACGAACTCGACGCGCTTGAGGGTTGCCGGGTTGTCGCCACCGGCCTTCTGCAACGCCGCCGCGACTTTGCTACCCAGTTGCGGGTCGTCGCCAGGCATACGCACCAACAGGTCGGTGGTCGCGCCAAAGCTCTGCACCACGGCATCGCCAAAACCCGACTCGACCAGCTCGGCACGCACGGTTTTCAGGTCTGCCGGACGCTCGTAGGTCAGCTCGATGAGCGTACCGCCGGTGAAGTCCAGACCGAAGTTCAGGCCCTTCTGCCACCAGCTGAACAGTGCCAGCACGGTAAGCAGTACGGTGATGGCGAACGCGACATTGCGCACGCCCATGAAGTTGATGGTTTTCATGGTTATTCCCTCAAACCCACAGCTTCTTGATGTCACGCCCGCCGCAGGTCAGGTTGACCATTGCGCGGGTCACCATGACGGCGGTGAACATCGAGGTGAAAATCCCGAGGGACATGGTAACCGCGAAGCCTTTGACCGGACCGGTACCCATGGCGAACAGGATGCCGCCGACCAACAGGCTGGTCAGGTTGGCGTCGATGATCGCGGTGTAGGCACGGCTGAAGCCTTCGTGGATGGCGCGCTGGACCGTCATGCCGTTTTTCAGCTCCTCGCGAATCCGCGAGAAGATCAGCACGTTGGCGTCAACCGCCATACCCATGGTCAACACGATACCGGCAATACCTGGCAGGGTCAGGGTCGCGCCGAGCAGCGACATCAGCGCCAGCAGCAGGATCATGTTACCGGTCAGGGCAATGGTCGCGATCACACCGAAGCCACGGTAGATGGCGATGATGAACAGCGAGACGAACAGCATGCCCCACAGCGATGCATCGACACCCTTGGTGATGTTGTCAGCACCCAGGCTTGGACCGATGGTACGTTCTTCAGCGAAGTACATCGGTGCGGCCAGACCACCGGCACGCAGCAGCAGGGCCAGCTCGGACGATTCGCCCTGACCGTTCAGACCGGTGATCCGGAACTGGCTGCCCAGTGGCGACTGAATGGTCGCCAGGCTGATGATCTTCTTGTCTTCCTGGAAGCTCTGAACTGGCACTTCCTTCTCGACACCGTCGACCATCTGTTTGACGTAGCGGGTCACCGGCTTCTGCTCGATGAAGATTACCGCCATGCTGCGCCCGACGTTGCTGCGAGTAGCGCGGCTCATCAGCTCGCCGCCATGGCCATCGAGGCGAATGTTGACCTGCGGACGGCCCTGCTCGTCGAAGCTGGCCTGGGCATCGGTGACCTGGTCACCGGTGATGATCAGGCCGCGCTCGACGGGCGCCGAGCGACCACCGTCACGGAACTCGAAGACCTCAGTGGTGGCCTTGGACGCGCCCGGCTCGGCACCGAAGCGGAACTCGAGGTTGGCGGTCTTGCCGAGGATACGCTTGGCTTCGGCAGTGTCCTGCACGCCTGGCAGCTCGACCACGATGCGGTTGGCGCCTTGGCGCTGCACCAGTGGCTCAGCCACGCCCAACTCGTTGACACGGTTACGGACGGTGGTCAGGTTCTGCTTGATCGAGTATTCGCGGATCTCGGCAACTTTGGCCGGGGTCAGCGCCAGACGCAGCACGGCGAGCTCGTTGCGCTCGGTGGTGGTCAGGTCGAAATCAGTGAAATTCTTGCGGATCAGGGCACGGGCCTGTTCGCGGGTGGCGTTATCGGAGAAACCCAGCATGATGCCGCCGTCCTGCTGAGGCAGGCTGCGATAGCGGATGCGCTCTTTGCGCAGCAAGGTCTTCACTTCGCCTTCGTAGACTTTCATCCGGGCGCTCATGGCCTTGTCCATGTCCACTTCGAGCAGGAAGTGCACACCACCGGACAGGTCCAGACCCAGTTTCATCGGGCTTGCACCCAGGTTACGCAGCCACTGCGGGGTGGTCTGGGCCAGGTTCAGGGCCACGACGTAATCATCGCCCAGTGCCTTGCGCACCACATCCTTGGCAGGGAGCTGGTCTTCCTGGTTGGTCAGGCGCACCAGCGCACTGCCCTTCTCGCCCAGGCTACCGCCCTTCACGGCGATACCGGCATCGCTCAGCGCCTTGGTGACGCGATCGAGGTCGGCTTGGTTGACCTGCAGTGCGGAGCTCGCACCACTGATCTGCACCGCCGGATCATCCGGGTAAAGGTTGGGAGCGGAATAAATGAAACCGATCGCCAGTACCAGCACGATCAGTGCGTATTTCCACAGAGGGTATTTGTTCAGCATCACGCCGCCCGTTCAAGACGCGGGGCGCGTTGCGCGCCCCGACTGGAAAAGAAAACCGGTAACTCAGATAGCCTTGAGCGTACCTTTTGGCAGGGTCGCAGCCACGGCGCCCTTCTGGAACTTCAGCTCGACGGTGTCGGACACTTCCAGAACCACGAAATCATCGGAAACCTTGACGATTTTGCCGGCGATGCCGCCGTTGGTGACAACTTCGTCACCTTTTTGCAAGTTGCCCAGCAGGTTCTTCTGCTCTTTGGCACGCTTGGCCTGTGGACGCCAGATCATCAGGTAGAAGATGACCAGGAAGCCAACCAGGAAAATCCACTCAAAGCCAGTACCAGCAGGGCCGGCGGCCGGGGCAGCTGCGTCCGCGTAAGCGGCGGGGATCAAAAAGCTCATGTGACACTCCAGTTGTTAAGTTGCACGTGTTGAGTTGGCAATACGTGAGAGACAGTCAGTCCAAAGGCGGCACAGGCAGCCCGCGTTTGGCATAGAAGGCGTCGACAAAGGCGGCCAATTTACCTTGTTGAATAGCCTCGCGTAAACCGGCCATCAGACGCTGGTAATGACGCAAGTTATGGATCGTATTCAACATGCTGCTCAACATTTCGCCGCATTTGTCCAGGTGATGGAGATAGGCGCGGGAGAAGTTAGTGCAGGTGTAGCAATCGCAGGTCGGATCCAGCGGCGAATCATCGTGGCGATGGAACGCGTTGCGGATCTTGATCACCCCGGTATCGATGAACAGATGGCCGTTGCGCGCGTTGCGCGTCGGCATCACGCAGTCGAACATGTCGACGCCGCGGCGCACACCCTCTACAAGATCCTCGGGTTTGCCTACACCCATAAGGTAACGAGGTTTGTCAGCCGGCATCTGCGCAGGCAGATAGTCCAGCACCTTGATCATCTCGTGCTTGGGCTCACCGACCGACAGGCCGCCGATGGCCAGGCCATCGAAGTCGATGTTGACCAGCGCTTCGAGCGAGCGCATGCGCAGGTCCTGGTACATGCCGCCCTGGACGATACCGAACAGCGCCGCGGTGTTGTCGCCATGGGCGTTCTTCGAGCGCTGGGCCCAACGCAGCGACAGCTCCATCGAGGTACGGGCGACATCATGCTCGGCCGGGTACGGCGTGCACTCGTCGAAGATCATCACGATGTCCGAGCCCAGGTCGCGCTGGACCTGCATCGACTCTTCCGGGCCCATGAACACCTTGGAGCCATCGACGGGCGAAGCGAAGGTAACGCCCTCCTCCTTGATCTTGCGCATGGCGCCCAGGCTGAACACCTGGAAACCACCCGAGTCGGTGAGGATCGGGCCTTTCCACTGCATGAAATCGTGCAGGCCGTTGTGCTTCTTGATCACCTCGGTGCCCGGGCGCAGCCACAGGTGGAAGGTGTTGCCCAGGATGATCTCGGCGCCAATGGCCTCGATGTCCCGCGGCAGCATGCCCTTGACCGTGCCATAGGTACCGACCGGCATGAACGCCGGGGTCTCGACCGTGCCACGGGGGAAGGTCAGGCGACCACGACGGGCCTTGCCGTCGGTGGCCAGCAGTTCGAAGGACATTCGACAGGTGCGACTCATGCTTGATCCTCGGGGCCGCGTGGCGCCGGATTGCGGGTGATGAACATCGCATCACCGTAACTGAAGAAGCGGTACCCCTGCTCGACTGCTGCCGCGTAGGCAGCCATGGTCTCGGGATAACCGGCGAAGGCCGAGACCAGCATCAGCAGCGTGGACTCCGGCAGGTGGAAGTTGGTGACCAAGGCGTCGACCACATGGAACGGCCGGCCAGGGAAGATAAAGATGTCGGTGTCGCCACTGAACGCCTTGAGCTGCCCGTCACGCGCAGCGCTCTCAAGCGAGCGCACGCTGGTAGTGCCGACGGCCACTACCCGACCACCGCGCGCGCGGCAGGCGGCAACGGCATCGACCACCTCCTGGCTGACCTCGAGCCACTCTTTATGCATGTGGTGGTCTTCGATCTTGTCGACCCGCACCGGCTGGAAGGTGCCCGCGCCCACATGCAGGGTGACGAAGGCGCGTTCAACGCCCTTGGCTGCGATCTTCTCAAGCAGCGCTTCATCGAAGTGCAGACCTGCGGTTGGCGCAGCAACGGCGCCAGCGCGCTCGGCATAGACCGTCTGGTAGCGCTCGCGATCGGCGCCTTCGTCTGGGCGATCGATATACGGCGGCAGCGGCATATGGCCGACCCGCTCCAGCAGCGGCAGCACCTCTTCGGTGAAGCGCAGCTCGAACAGCGTGTCATGGCGCGCGACCATCTCGGCCTCGCCGCCGCCATCGATGAGGATCTGCGTCCCGGCCTTGGGCGCCTTGCTGGCGCGCACATGGGCCAGCACCCGGTGGCTGTCGAGCACCCGCTCGACCAGCACTTCGAGCTTGCCGCCGGAGGCTTTCTGGCCGAACAGCCGCGCTGGGATCACCCGGGTGTTGTTGAACACCATCAGGTCGCCCGGACGCAGGTAGTCGAGCAAATCGGTGAATTGCTGATGCACCAGCGCCCCGCTCGGTCCATCAAGAACCAGCAGTCGGCTGCCATGGCGCTCGGCCAGTGGGTGGCGGGCGATCAGGGAATCGGGGAGTTCGAAGGAAAAATCGGCGACGCGCATGATGGTGTTCGGTTCGACAGGGCCGCAAAGTTTAGCCCAACGAATGAAAATTCTCCATGAAAGCCGATTGACCGACCGAAGGACCCTCTCTATACTGCGGCGCCACAAGCCCTGATGGCGGAATTGGTAGACGCGGCGGATTCAAAATCCGTTTTCGAAAGGAGTGGGAGTTCGAGTCTCCCTCGGGGCACCAAAATCCAGAAAAAACCGACCTTGATAGGTCGGTTTTTTTTTGCCCTGAATCTGCTGCAAAACGCCACTCTTGTGGGAGCGGGCTCGCCCCGCGATGTGGCCAGCCGCCGCCCAGCCAAGCCCACACCTGCGCCCCAGAACCCCGCCAAACTTTAAGAATTTCCCCATTCCCTGTAGTCCATTTCCCAAACATACTCCGCCCGCCTTACAAGCCATTGCGGTGCTTTGGGTCGCCCTCTAGTCTCGCCCGGTCGTTGCCGATTCAACGACCGGTTTTGACAGACCGACTCAACAGAAAACCTTATGGCTTGCCTCTAATGGCAGCTGTGCGTGGGGCACCTCGTGTGCGCCGGGTTTCCTTTGTTGACCGGTCTGTCAACCCGCGTACAGCTGCCACCCATCCTGTTTGACAGCAGCGGGTGTCGGCTCCAACCAACAGAGGTTTGACCATGCTGAAGATCGTCCCCGATCCACCCCACGCCCCTGAAACCTGCCACACACTCGAAGAGCTTCTGATCCAGACTGCCGAGTACCTGGTCTGCGCCCTTTCCATTGCCAACCAAAGCACGCTGTTCACCTTCAACACCCCAGCACATCCGCTCAATCTCGCAACCCTTCACGAAATCGAAGCTGCCCGTGGGTTGGTCGAAATGGCCTTGGGAAAACTACAGATACGTCACTGACATGGAGAGTCGAATGATGGGCGCAAAGACTGTTGGCAAAACCGGCTTCGGCTACGGCGATGGCGATCAACCGCTGTTCCGTGTCAACGCTGGCCACGATGCAGGCAGGGCAATGGAACAGGCCTCGGCGATGATGGCCTGCGTGCGGCGCATGACCTTGCTGGCGGCCACCGACGGGGAAGCTGACCTGGGTTGGGCCGCGCATCTGCTCAGCGATATGGTCAAGGCGGTGATGGATGATGTGGAACTGGGCCAGGCTGAGAAGGCTGGCCATTAGCACCCGCAGCCGCTATACGCCGATGCGGCCTTACCCGCTCCACAGCAGAACTTGCAGGGTGAGACTGGCTTGGTCTGCCTGTGCTGGCCTCTTCGCGGGCAAGCCCGCTCCTACAGCGATCGAGTTGACCACAGTTTTTGCGCTACGCACCGTTCGGGTAGGAGCGAGCTTGTCCCGCGATGAGGCCAGCTCTGGCACCCTTCCGGCCTTTTAACCAGTACTCATCTACCCGCACCAAACCAAACACCGTCTGCATACTCAATAGCCGCCTGCCACTTGCCCCAACCCAACGATCCAGCCAACAATAGATAGAATCATTCTCAGGTACAGTCCGCCATGCCTCCAGCCGACGCCTCTGCCCTGCACGATCTCTATCACACCCACAACGGCTGGCTGAAAACCTGGCTGCGGGCGCGCCTTGGCAATTCCAGCGATGCGGCGGACCTGGCCCAGGACACCTTCCTGCGGGTACTGACCGCGCGCAACGTCGACGCCATCCGCGAGCCGCGCACCTACCTCAGCTCGATTGCCAGGGCGTTGATGATCGACCGCTTCCGCCGCCGGGCGGTGGAGCAGGCCTACCTGGATGTGTTGGCGTTGCGCCCAGAGGCGCTGGATATCTCGCCAGAAACCCGGCTGTTGATCCTGGAAACCCTGACGGCCGTGGATGCCATGCTCGATGAGATGGGGCCGCGTACGCGCACGATCTTCCTTGCGGTGCAGCTGGAGGGGCTGAGCTATGTGGCCACGGCCGAGCGCTTGGCGGTGTCGGTGACGACGGTGAAAAAACACATGATCCGCGCCATGACCCAGTGCCTGATGCTGGTCGAGGACTGAGCCGTGCTCGAGCGCAAGATTCTCCAGGCGGCAGCCACTTGGTATGTGCAGTTGCACGCTGCGCCGCCGAGCGAGGCCGAGCGCCTCGGCTGGCAAGCTTGGCTTGCCCAGGATGCGCGTCACGCCCAGGCCTGGGCGCGGGTGGAGAAGCTGCAACGGCAACTGGGTCATTTACCTGAAGAGGTCGCATTGCCCACCCTTGCCGGAGTGCGGGCGCGGCGACGCGCTGTGGCCAAGGTGCTGGGGTTGCTGCTGGCCGCTGGGGCGACGGGCTGGGGCCTGCACATCATCGAGCCGATTAGCTCGCGCATGGCCCAGCAGCGCACGGCCAAGGGTGAGCGGCGCCATCTGCGCCTGGCCGATGGCGGGGTGTTGGATATCAATACCGACAGTGCTGTGGATATCCGCTATGGCGCTGGCTTGCGGGAAATCCAAGTGCATCGTGGGGAGGTGATGATCCAGACGGCGGCCGATCCACAAGGCCGGCCGTTTGTCGTGCATACACCGCAGGGCAGCGTTCGTGCACTGGGTACGCGGTTCAGCGTGCGCAGTGAGGGTCAGCAGAGTGTGGTTCAGGTGCTGGAGCATGCAGTCGAAGTCAGGCCTGCGGCGGCGGCCAATCGGCTGATGCGGCTTGAGGCCGGGCAGCGGGTCGCGTTTAACCGTGAGCGGGTCGATGCGCCGGAGCCGGGGGCACGGGATAGCGATGCCTGGGTGCGGGGCATGCTGATGGCGGTGGAGTGGCGCTTGGTGGACCTGGTAGCTGAGCTGCAGCGCTATCGGACCGGGCGGTTGCTGTGCAGCGATGCGGTTGCCGGGTTGCGGGTCTCTGGTGCTTTTCGCTTGGATGATACCGATGCGGTGCTGGAAAACCTGGCGGCGTCTTTGCCTGTCCGCGTGCATTACCTGACGCGCTACTGGGTGCGGATCGATGCGGTCTGAAAGCGTGTGCGATGGCAGGTCTGGCCTCTTCGCGGCTGTTTGGCGTCCCGACAAGCCCGCTCCTGTCAGCACCGGCCTCTTCGCGCTTTAGCTCGCTGCCTCCGGCGCCGCTGCGATATGCGCAAAAAAATCAATTAGGGGTTGCCGATTTTCATTCTCATTCGGCCAAGCACTGAAGCGGCGATAACTGCCGCACTGTGCCCTGCCAACCCCAAGGAACTTTCGATGTCTCGTCTTCCCCTGGCCCGCGCCGTCCAGCTGGCCCTCTTCGGCGTGCCCCTGATCGCTTTCACCCCTGCCAGCGTTGCGGCGCAAGTCCAGCAGTCGACCCGTTTCGAGATTGTACCCGGGCCGCTGGGCACAGCCTTGAGCGAGTTCGCCAGCGCCGCCGGGGTGACCCTGTCATTCGCCAGCGAGCAGACCCAGGGGCTCAGCTCGCCAGGCCTGCAAGGCACCTTCAGCGTGGAGGAAGGCCTGGCGCGCTTGCTCGGCGGCAGTGGCCTGCAAGCCAGCCGGCAGAGTAATGGCGGCTATGTGTTGCTGCCGACTGCCTCTGCGGCCAACGGCGCGATGGAGCTGATGCCACTGAGCATTTCCGGCAAGGCCCCAGGGTCGACCACCGAGGGCTCTGGCTCGTACACCACCGAGTCTTCGAGCAGCTCGACGCGGCTCAACCTGTCGCTCAAGGAGACCCCGCAGTCGGTCACCGTGCTGACCCGCCAACGCATGGAAGACCAGAAGCTCGACACCCTCACCGACGCCCTGGACGCCACCGCCGGTATCACCGTCATCCGCGAGAGCATCGGCGCGGACAGCACGCCGTACCTGTCCCGTGGCTTTGCCATCAGCAACTACGAGATCGACGGTGTACCGACCTCCTCGCGCATGGACAACTACACCCAGAACACCGCGATGTACGACCGGGTCGAAGTGGTGCGCGGCGCCACTGGCCTGATCAGCGGCCTGGGCAACCCGTCGGCAACCATCAACCTGATCCGCAAGCGGCCCACCCAAGCGCCGCAAGTGCTGCTGTCAGCCGAGGCCGGTAGCTGGGACCGCTACGGCCTGAGCGTGGATGTCGGCGGTGCGCTGAACGAGGCGGGCAATGTGCGCGGACGCTTCGTCGCCGATCAGAAGGACCAGCATGCCTGGATCGACCGCTTCAATCAGGAAATCTCCACCCTGTACGGCATCAGTGAATTCGACCTGAGTGAGTCGACCTTGCTGACGCTCGGCTTCAGCCATCAGGTGACCCATGCCAATGCCCCCATGCGCACCGGCTTTCCGCTGTTCACTACCACTGGCGCGCTGACCGACATCAAGCGCTCGTTCAACAGCTCGCCGGATTGGTCCTACTACGATCGCAAGCAGAGCAGCCTATTCACCTCGATCGAACAGCACTTCGCCAACGGGTGGAGCGGCAAGCTCGAATACAGCCATGCGCGCAACGACTACGACACCGTGGCCACCTACATGACCGGCGATATCGATGCCGCCACCGGCGCCGGGGCCTTTCTCATGCCGACCCGCTGGCAGGCCAGCCCCGAGCAGGACAACCTGGATGCCTACCTGACCGGCGCGTTTCCCTTCCTGGGTCGCGAGCATGAGCTGATCACTGGCGTAACCCTGTCGCGCATCGAAGAACGTGGCACCGCCAACTACGGCGGCTGGCAGCGGCGCGGCACCTACGATGGCGACATCGACAACATCTACACCTGGAACGGCCAAGCGCCCAAGCCGCGCTTTACCAAGATCGGCGAGAGTGACCTGACCGAAACCCAGTACGCCGCCTACCTGACCTCGCGCTGGCACCTGACCGACGCGGCCAGCCTGATTCTCGGCACCCGCGTAGTGGACTGGAACCGCGAAACCACCAACCGCATCTACGGGGGCGCGACCACCAAGACCGAACGCACCGAGACCGGCATCGTCATTCCCTATGCTGGCTTGGTCTACGACCTGGACGATACCTGGACCGCCTATGCCAGCTACACCCAGATCTTCAACCCGCAGAATGCCAACATCCGCGATGTCAGCGGCTCGCCACTCGATCCGCAGGAAGGCACCGGCTATGAGATTGGACTAAAGGCAGGCTTCTATGAAGGTCGGCTCAATGCCAGCCTGGCGCTGTTCCGGGTCGAGCAGGACAACCTCGCCGTGGCCGATGGCGACAATCGCCAGCCCAATGGCTTCCAGGCCTACCGTGCCGAGAGCGGCACCACCAGCGAAGGGGTCGAGCTGGAACTCAACGGCGAAATCCGCGAGGGCTGGCAGCTCACCGGCGGTTACTCCTACAGCGTCAGTTTCGATGACGACGACAAGCGCATCGTCACCGAAATCCCGCGTAACAGCGTCAAGCTGTTCACCACTTACCGCCTGCCGGGCGCGCTCGACAAGCTGACCGTCGGCGGCGGCGTCAACTGGCAGAGCGAGACGGGCTACAACACCAGCTACGCCACCACCCAGAGCAGCTACGCCCTGACCAGCCTGATGGCGCGCTACCAGATCAGCCCGTCGTTGTCGGCGACCTTGAACGTCAACAACCTGTTCGACAAGGAGTACTACTCGACCACCGCAGCCGGGCTGTACGGCGCCCCGCGCAACTTCATGACCACCCTGCGCTACGCCTATTGAGTGAGCCCGATCCTTTAGCGATGCCGCAACTGGTGACCGTGCCTTGGCGATGTACGCCAGGGCGCGGATGCAAAAACGATCTTTGCTTCTCGCACACTTCTGGAAACACCGCGCGACGAACAGCAGCGAACCTTGCCCGCCAGCCGGCGTCCGAACCTGCATCCGCTTCGTTTCGAGGTTCGCCGTTTGAAAGAGATCATCGCGCGCAAGATCCGCCTGGTGGTGAAGACCTTCGGCTATATCGGCTGGTCGCTGTTCTGGCTGCTGATCTGGGATGTATTGGTCACCATCGATTTCATGCTGTTCTTCAACAGCAAGTTCACCCTGCCACTGATGCCGCTGACCTTGCTCGGTTCTGCGCTGGTGGTGCTGGTGAGCTTTCGCAACAGCAGTGCCTACAACCGCTGGTGGGAGGCGCGCACGCTGTGGGGTGCGCTGGTCAACAGTTCGCGCAGCTTCGCCCGCCAGGTGCTGACGCTGATCGACGACGGCGACGAGGGCTTGAACCCGGTCAAGGCCACCTTGTTACGCCGGCATGTGGCTTACGTGAACTGTCTGGCGGCGCACCTGAAGGGGGAGAAATGCCCGGACGAACTGATGGCGTTCATCCCGCCGCAGGAGTTCGAGCGGCGCAATCGTTCGAACAATTTCGCCAACGATATCCTCAGCGGCTCAGCCGCGCTGCTGGCGCGTGAATACAAGGCCGGGCGGCTGGACAGCATTCGCCTGGCACGGCTGGAGTCGACCCTGGTGGACCTGTCCAATGCCCAGGGCGGCATGGAGCGCATCGCCAATACGCCGCTGCCCTACCCTTACGTGTACTTTCCGCGGCTGTTCATTTCGTTGTTCTGCCTGATCGTGCCGATTGGCCTGGTGGAGTCGCTGGGTTGGTTCACGCCACTGGCCTCGACCGTGGTCGGTTTCATGCTGCTGGCGATCGAGCGGATTGGTACCGACCTGCAGAGCCCGTTTCGTTTCAGCGAGCACCAGATTCAGATGGACACCATCTGCGAGACCATCGAGCGCAATCTGGAGTCGATGCAGCGTGAGGCGCAGTGCGGCGAACGGGTGCAATGAAGCCGCTCATACGCGCACGTAACGCTGACGCAGCAGGTCGCTCAGTGCGTCGACCAGCAACACCAGCACCAGCATGCCGATGATCACCGTGCTGGCCTGGGCTTCCTGGAACAGGCTCAAGGTGGTGTAGAGCATCTGCCCCAGGCCACCCGCACCAACAAAGCCGAGCACGCTGGCCATGCGGATGTTGTTCTCCCAGCGGTACAAGCTGTAGGCGAGCATCTGAGGCCAGAGATTGGGCAGGGTGCCGTAGCAAAACGCCGCGACTTGGCTGGCGCCGTGCAAGCGGATCGCCTCGGCAGGTTCGCTGGGGGTGTTTTCCAGCGCTTCGGCGAACAGCCGGCCGAGCACGCCGGTCGTATGCAGCGCCAGCGCCAGGGTGCCGGCATTGGGGCCCAGGCCTGCGGCCAGCACAGTCAAGGCGGCCCAGACCAGCTCGGGAATGGCCCGCAAGGCATTGAGCAGCAGGCGCGCGACGCCTTGCAGCGGCCAGCCGAAACGCCCCGCGGCAGGTAACGCCAAGAGCAAACCAAGCACCATCGCCAGCAAGGTGCCCAGACCAGACATGGCCAAGGTTTCCAGCGCGCCACGCATGACCGCGCGCAAGTGTTCGGCAGACACGTCCGGGCTGAGAAAGCGCGTCGCATACTCGCCCATCTGCGCCAGCCCACCGCTGCCCATGACGGCGGCCAGATCCAGCTCCAGATAGCCAAACGAAGCGACCCCCGCCAGCACAATCGCCAGTAACACCAGCAGGTTGAACACCCGGCTCATGCCAGCCTCCCGCGCAGAAAGCGGCTCAACAGGTCTGCCAGCATCACCAACAGCAGGAAGGTCAGCAGCATGCTCGCCACCTCGGCCCCAGCGAACATGCGCATCGATAGATCGATCTGCTGCCCCAGGCCTCCGGCGCCAACGAAGCCCATCACCACCGAGGCGCGTATCGCACACTCCCAACGGTACACGGTGTATGACACCAGCTCGCTCGCCGCCCCCGGCACGATGCCGTAGAAGAATGCCAGCAATCGACCGCTGCCCGCTTGCAGCAGCGCGTGCGCTGGGCGCTGGTCGACCGATTCGTAAATCTCCGCATAGACCTTGCCGAGCATGCCGCTGTAGGTGATGGCGATCGCCAGCACGCCAGCGGTCGGCCCCAGCCCGACGGCGCGCACGAACAGCAAGGCCCAGACGATCTCCGGCACGCTGCGCAAAAAGATCAGCACGCCGCGCACGGGCAGGCGCAACAGGCGCGAGCCGGCTGTCAGCCGCCCGGCGTTGGAGGCGGCGCGCAGCGACAGCGCACGGCTGGCCAATAGGCTCGCCGGCAGCGCCAGGATCAATGCCAACGCCATGCCCGCAGTGGCCACGGCCAGGGTCTGTACCGTGGCTTCGAACAACAAGGACAGGAACGCTGGATCGTGCGCAGGCGGCCAGAACGCGCTGAGGAAATTGGCCATCTGCCGACGGTTTTCTGCGTGCAGTAGAACGCCGGGGTTCAGCTCGCTCAGCTGCAACCCCGGCCACAGTAGCGCCAGGCATAGCAAGGTAAACAGCAGCCGAGGCAGCGCAGCCGGGTCGCGGCGCTCGACACTCAGCATCGTGGCAACTGCACCACGATGCTCGGCGCCGTTGTCGTCGGCGCCAGCAACTGCTCGTTGGCGTACAGCGCATCGAGCATGCCCACGCTGACCTCATTGGCCGGGCGGTCGAACACCACTTGCCCCTCACGGATGCCCACAATGCGCGGAAAGTGCGCCAACGCCAGCTCCACCGCGTGCAGGCTGGCGACCAAGGTCACGCCATGCGCCTGGGCATGGCGATTGAGCAGACTCAAGCTGTGCTCGGCGAGTACCGGATCCATGGCCGACACCGGCTCATCGGTAAGTAACACCTCGGGCCGCTGATACAACGCCCGAGCGATGCCCACGCGTTGCAACTGGCCGCCAGAGAGTTGCCCACATTGCACGAACATCTTGTCTGCCATACCCAGCGCCGCCAACGCCTGCCGCGCACCCGGCACGTCGGTGGGATAGATCAGATTGAGCAGCCCACGCAGCATGCCCCAATGCCCCAGACGGCCAGCCAGTACCGCGGTGATGACACGCTGGCGCGAAGGCAACGGTGGCGCCTGGTGCACCAGGCCGACCCGCGCCCGCAAGCGCTGACGCGCGCGCGCCGAGAGTGCCCAGGGCTGCTCACCGAGCACCTCCAGGTGACCGGCGCTAGGCCGAACGGCTGTGGCGATCAGGTGCAGCAAGCTGGACTTGCCCGCCCCCGAGGGCCCGATGATCGCCACCCGTTCGCCGCTTTCGATCAGCAGATCGAGCGCCTCCAGGGCGCGCACCTGGCCGTGGCGCAAGCTCGCGCCATGCAGGCGAATAGTCACTTGAGCAGCCCGGCCTCGCGTGCGGCTTCTTCAGTGCCCTTGTAGTTATCAGGGCTGGTTTCGATGAAGCGGCTGGCGGCCTGCAGATCGAGAATCGCCTTGTGCTCAGGGTTGGCCGGATCAAGATCGAGGAAGGCTTGCTTGATCTTGGCTTTCAAGCCGGCGTCCATGTTGCCGCGCACGGTCCAGTTGTAGTCGTAGTAGGTCGGTGTGGTGGCGAACACCTTGACCTTGTCGGTATCGACCTTGCCGGCGTCGACCAGCTTCTGCCAGACACTGGCATTGAGCACACCGGCATCGGCCTTGCCGGCCTGGACCCAGGCCACGGTGGCATCGTGGGCGCCGGAATAGGCCACGCGGCTGAAGTAGGTTTCAGGCTTGATGTTGTCGTTCTTGAGCATGAAGTAACGCGGCATCAGGCTGCCGGAGGTCGATGAGACAGAGCCGAAGGCGAAGGTCTTGCCTTTGAGGTCGGCCAGGCTCTTCACATTGGGATCGGCGGTGATGAATTTGCTGGTGAACTTGGCGTCTTGTTCACGCTGCACCAGCGGGGTGGCGCTGGGGTCTTTGAGGTGCACCTGAACGAAGGTGAAGCCGCCCAGCCAGGCCAGGTCGAGCTTATCGCTGGCCAGGGCCTCGACCACTGCCGGGTAGTCGGCCACTGGCACAAACTTCACCTCCATGCCCAACTGCTTGTGCAGGTACTGGCCCAGTGGCTTGAACTTGCGCAGCAGTTCGGTGGGCGCTTCGTCGGGAATGGCGCTGACCCTGAGGGTTTCGGCGGCCTGGGTGAGGACAGCACAGCACGAGAACACAAGGCCTGCGGCGAGCGCCAATGGACGTTTGAGCATGGGCTTTCTCCGGTTCGAGGACGGGGAAGACTGGATGTGGCCAGTTTCAGGTTCGGCGTCAGTGTTGAGCTCATCACGGGGCAAGCCCGCTCCCACGCTTTTGAACCCTCAGCTATTTGCGTGGGAGCGGGCTTGCCCCGCGATGAGGCCAACCCTGACGCCCCGCAACACCCGTCGAAGTATAGTGCCCATGGCCCAAACGCCAGGTTTGCTAGACTCGCCCAACACACAATGCGAGGTGCGTATGAGCGAGCCGATTCGTCTTACCCAGTACAGCCACGGCGCCGGTTGTGGCTGCAAGATCTCGCCCAAGGTGCTGGATGTGATCCTCGCCGAGAGCGGCAGTCAGGCCCTTGACCCAAACCTGTGGGTCGGCAACGCCTCGCGTGACGACGCTGCCGTCTATGCCCTGGATGATGAACGCGGGGTGGTCTCGACCACCGACTTCTTTATGCCGATCGTCGACGACCCGTACGATTTCGGCCGCATCGCCGCCACCAACGCCATCAGCGACATCTATGCCATGGGCGGTGACCCGCTGATGGCCATCGCCATCCTCGGCTGGCCGATCAACGTATTGCCGCCCGAAGTTGCGCGCGAAGTCATCCGGGGTGGGCGCGCAGTCTGCGCCGAAGCCGGTATCCCCTTGGCCGGCGGACATTCCATCGATGCCCCTGAGCCGATCTTCGGCCTGGCCGTGACCGGCGTGGTCAACAAACGCCATCTCAAGCGCAACGACACCGCCACGGCCGGTTGCCGGCTGTACCTGACCAAACCGCTGGGCATCGGCATCCTTACCACGGCAGAAAAAAAGGCCAAGCTGCGCGAGCAAGACCAGGGCCTGGCGCGGGACTGGATGTGCACCCTGAACACCCCAGGCAGCCACTTTGGCAAGCTCGATGGAGTCAAGGCGATGACCGACGTGACCGGCTTTGGCCTGCTGGGCCACCTGGTGGAACTGGCTGAAGGCAGCGGCCTGACGGCGCGCCTTAATTATCGAGCCGTGCCGCGTCTGCGGAGCGTCGAGCACTACCTGGCCGAGGGCTGCATCCCTGGCGGAACCTTGCGCAACTACGACAGCTATGGGCACAAGATCGGCGGGCTGAGCGAGCAGCAGCAACAGCTATTGTGTGACCCACAGACCAGTGGTGGCCTGCTGGTGGCGGTCAGCCCTGAGGGTGAGGCGCAGTTTCTGGCGGTGGCCACTGAACTTGGCCTGCAGCTGTCGCCGATTGGCGAGCTGGTCGAACGACAGCGCCACGCGGTCGAGGTGATTTGATGCGCCTTGACTGCTCCGACTACCGCCAGCTGTTTCTCGATGATGCGCCAATGATGGACATGCGTGCGCCCATCGAGTTTGCCAAGGGTGCGTTCCCCTGCGTGGTCAACCTGCCGCTGATGAACGATCAGGAGCGGCAGAAAGTCGGTACTTGCTACAAACAGCACGGCCAGGCCGCGGCCATTAGCCTCGGCCATCAACTGGTCAGCGGCGCGACCAAGGACGAGCGGCTATACGCATGGGCGTCCTTTGCCAAGGCTCATCCCAATGGTTACCTGTACTGCTTTCGCGGCGGCCTGCGTTCGCTGATCGTGCAGCAGTGGCTGCGTGAAGAAGTGGGCATCGCCTACCCCAGGGTCAGGGGCGGCTATAAGGCCATGCGTACGTTTTTACTGCAGACCACTCAACAGGCCGCAGCCCAATGCGACTTCGTCCTGCTCGGCGGTTTGACTGGCACTGGCAAGACTGAGGTGCTACACCAACTGAACAATGTGCTGGATCTGGAAGGCCACGCCAATCATCGCGGCTCGAGCTTCGGCAAGCGCGCGAGCGCCCAGCCGGTGCAGATCGACTTCGAAAACCGCCTGGCCATCGATGTGCTGAAAAAGCGCGCGCGCGGCATCGAGCAATTCGTGCTGGAGGATGAAGGGCGGATCATTGGCAGTTGCACCCTGCCGCTGGAGCTCTACCAAGGCATGCAGCACTATCCATTGGTGTGGTTGGAAGACAGTTTTGCCAACCGGGTCGAGCGCATCCTGCGCGATTATGTCATCCATCTGTCTGCCGAGTTCGTTGACCTGCACGGGCCTGAGCATGGCCCTCGGCTGTATGCCGAACGCATGCTGCAGAGCATGGCCAATATCCACAAGCGGCTGGGTGGCGAGCGATTCCAGCGGCTGGCTGAATGGCTCAAGCTGGCCCTTGATGAGCAGCTGCGCAGTGGTGCAGTGGAGCTGCATCGAGGGTGGATCGAGGGGTTGCTCAAGGAGTATTACGATCCGATGTATGCCTACCAGCGCTCGGCCAAGGCCGAACGCATCGAGTTTGCTGGGGATGCAATAGAGGTGCAGGCCTATCTGAAGGCTCGCCACCAGCGCCAGGCTCGTGGATAACGTCAGACAAGGGTGACTTGGCCGTTGGCAGTCACCTCGATTTCCCTCACTGCCCCGGGCTGAGCACCCGCTCCAGCTCCGCCGCGCGGTCACGGCTCATGTCCATTTCGCACATGGCCCCTTCGATGCGGTAGATACTGCCGCTGCTCAAGCGGCCGTGGAAGGCGCAGTTGCCGTCGCGGTACTTGATCCATGTGCGTTGCACATCGCGCAGGTTGGTTTTCTGCTCTTTATCGAGCTTGGCCATCAGTTGCTTGTACACCCGGTTCAGCCGCTCATCCTGCAAGCGGGTCTCGGCCTGGATACATGCGCCCATGGCCAATGTGCTGGACGCCTTGTCCATGCACTGGGTGTAAGTTTGCGAGTAGTCCTCGGCCTGGGCTTGGCAAGCAAAGCACGCCAGTAGGGCGGCACTGGCGATAGTGGATCGGCTGAGCATGGCGGGTCCTTGCATTCAAAGTTGGCAACCAGCCTAGCATTCTCTGGCAACTGGCCAACCACGCCGAACAAACATCAGCATCAGCTCGCCCCGGCACTACACTCACTCAGAACCCGCACTCGTTCACGCAGCCAGGCATGCCCAGCATCGCCTTCGCGCCGCGAATGCCAAACCTGGGCAAAGGCAAACGGCGCAATCGGCAGCGGCGGTGCGAAGCTGCGCAGGGCGGGGTCGAGGCGGGTGCCGAGCAGGCTGCGGCGGGCCACGGTAAGAATCAGGTCGGTGCCCGCGATCAGCGTCTGGGCAACGCCCCAGTGCGGCAGCGTCAGGGCAATCCGGCGCTGCTCAGCCAGCGCCTCGAGGGCCAGGTCGATCTCGTTGTCGATACCCGGACGGACCGCCACCAGCACATGCGGGCGCGCCAGCCATTGCGCCAGGGTCAGCCCACCCCGCGACGGCAGGCCACGCCGGTCAGCCAGACAGACGAACGACTCTTCGAACAGTACCTGGCACTGCACCTCAGAAGGCAGCTCGGGAAACACCCCCAGGGCCAGATCCACTTCGCCATCGATCAGTTGCCCCAGCATCGCCTCGCGACTGCCCTGGGAAACCACCAAGTCCACCCCTGGGGCATCCTGGCGCAGTTCGCGAATCAACGCCGGCAATACTACCCGCGCGCCATAGTCGGACATCGCCAGGCGAAACGTTCGCCGCGCCCTGCCCGGCTCGAACCCTGGGCTGCCGAGCAGACCATCGAGTTGCTGCAAGGCGTGTTGCAGAGGCTCACGCAAGGCTTGCGCACGGGCACTCAAGTGCAGCCGCCCGCCGCGCCGGACCAGCAGCGGGTCGGCGAAGATCTCGCGCAATTGCGCCAACGCATGGCTCACCGCCGGCTGGCTGCGATGCAAACGCAAGGCCGCGCGCGAGACGTGCTGCTCGCTGAGCAAGGCGTGCAGGGTCAACAACAGGTTGAGGTCGATACGGCGCAGATCATCCATGGTGCGAATACAGCCTGTGCAGACTTCGAATTTCCATCATTAAAATGGATAACCGAGACTGAAACCAGCCCTTTTACTGGAGAACATCATGCCGCAAGCATTAGCTCTATCTGCCCTGCTGCCATTGCTCGTTGCCGTGCTGGCTGGCGCCGCCGTGCCATTCCAGGCGGGCAGCAATGCCGCCCTGGGTCGGTTGCTGGGCCATCCGTTGTGGGCCGCGGGGGTGTCGCTGCTGGTCAGTTTGTTGATGCTGGTGCCAGCGCTGCTGGTGATGCGCGCACCGCTGCCGCAGTTGCAGAGCCTGGCCCAGGCGCCTTGGTGGGCGTGGTTTGGCGGCGTGGCCGGGGTGCTGTACATCACCGCTGCATTGGTCCTGACGCCCCGGCTGGGGGCGGCGGGATTCATCGTCTGCGTGATTGCCGGGCAGGTGCTGTCGTCGCTGCTGATCGATCAGTGGGGGCTGATGGGTCTACCGGAGCGGCCGGTGAATGTCTGGCGGCTGGTGGGGGTGGGGATGATTGTGCTGGGGATGCTGGTGGTGCAGTGGGGCACCTCGCGCTGATGCCCCAGTGTGCTGTTGGCAGTGCTGACCTCATCGCGGGACAGGCCCGCGCCTAGCACTGATGCAGTTCAAAACGCCTGCGGCTGCTCGGGCGGCATCAATACCTTATCGACCTGAAAACGCAGCGAGGGCATCTGCGTGCCGGCATACACCGCCACCCCCAGCGCCGCGATCAGCGCCACATCGAGCCAGCGCCAGCCGGGCATGTCAGTGCTGCTGCGAGCCTTCCAGCACCACCAACCCTGGCCCAGGCAAAACAGCGCAATCGCCCCCAGCCACAGATAAAAACCTGCACCAAAGCCAATCAAATCCTGGAACGCATAGCTGCGGTTATCCGGCAGCCGATCGATGCCAAGGCTGCTGGCCGCCAGGTACAACGCCGCCAACCCCAGTACCAGCGCCAGCCGGCGAAAACGTCGGTGGGCCAGCACCGCCAGTGCCAGCAACGGATTGGCGAACCACTGGTACAAGCCGAACGGCACGCCCCACGGCCCGTACAGCAGCATCTGCAAGGCCGGCATATGGCGCCCGGCGCTCATTACGGCACCCTCGAAGTACAAGCTGACGAGGTACAACAGCAGGCTGAAAGTCAGGTAGAAAGCGGGCAAGGTCGCACCAGGAGCAAACGGGACAAGCTGCGACCATACCCCAGGGCTGTGCCTGGCTCAAACCACTCAGAGTCCTGGATGGGCACGGTGTTGCCCTGGGTGATGAGCGCGGGCGCAGCCTTCATGGCCTGGTCGATGTCAGTCAGTTGCTGGTCTTCGAGCAACGGACTGATCACCAGCGACACGAAAACTGTCCCCCGAAAAGTAGCTATTCGCCTATGCAACAGGCGGTTCCAGCAACAGCCCGTAGAGCCCTGAGTCGGACAGCTCGCCCGCCACGCACCAGCGTGCGCGCAGGGTGCCTTCAAGGACGAAGCCCTGGCGCTCCAGGGTTCGCGCCGAGCCCTGGTTACGCGGGTCGATCTCGCCTTCCAGGCGGCGCATGTGCAGGGTGTGGGCGAGGTAGTCGATGAAGCAGGTCAGCGCTTCGTCCATGTACCCGCGGCCTTGCACGCTACTGGCCAGGCAGTAGCCGATCTCGCCGCGGCGGGAAATATCATCGATGTTGAACAACTGGACCATGCCGATCAGCTCGCCGTTGTCGCGGCGGTACATGCCCAGTTTGAGCAACTCGCCATTGGCGTAGGCTTGGCGGTCGGCGGCCAGTGCGCTTTCGGCCTCGGCGAGGTTTTGCCAGGGTGCGTGGTGCCAGTAACGCATGACCTGCGGATCGGCCATGATCGCCAGCCACTGCGCAGCGTCTGCATGGCGCATGGGGCGCAGTTGCAGGCGCGGGCTTTCAAGGCACAGGTCACTGGGGAAACTGCGGGGTTGGGTCACGCCGGACCTCCTGTCCATTGCTGGAAAGGACACAGTCTAGCGTTACTGAGGGTGTGCTGGGCAGCCTGGTTTTTTCTGCAGCAGTACCGGCCTCATCGCGGGGCAAGCCCGCTCCTACAGGATCAGCAGCGCAGCCAGTCCGGTAGGAGCGGGCTTGCCCGCGAAGGGCCGCAGAGCGGCCCCGAGGCCAGTGCAGCAAAACAATCAGAAGCCCATGCTGAAACTCAGCACCACACCATGGTCGCGGTTCTCGCTGGAGAGCTGCCCGGAGTAACCCAAGCCAAGCTTGCCGCTCTCACCCACGGACAAGTCGACCCCGGCCTCGACCACCGCAGCATCGCGGGCAATCGGCACCCCTTCGACGCTAAAGCCCGCGCCGCCCTGAACGAAGTTCATGTCGGCATCCGGCTTGGTGTCGCCGAAGGCGTGCCGCCAGCCCACCGACAGCCGTGGGGTGACCTCACTGCCGTTGTCGAGAGTGATGCGTTTACCCGCACGCACGCCAACGGTGGAGAAGGTCACGTCTTGATCGACACTGGCTTCAAGCCGCCCTACCCCACCTTTCTCGCGCCCGGTGTCGCTGTCGTAATTGACGTATGCCAGGCCTGCGAATGGCTCCAGGGCGACACCGCCGACATCGAAGGCGTAGCCCACTTCACCAAACACCTGGGCACTGCGCGCCTTGTAACTGGACTTCAGACGGTCGTCGTAGGCGCCCACCTGGACATCACGCTTGGTGTCGATGTCATGCCAGCTGTAACCGGCACCCAGGCGCGCGGCGAAGGCGTCGAGCTGGTAGTTGAGGTAGGTTGCCAGGTGGTAGCTGTCGACCGAAGCATCCGAATTGCGCCGGCTGGCGTCGATGCTGGTGCGGGTATAGCCGGCGGCGACACCGACTTTCCACTGCTCATCCAGGGCGCGGTCAACGCCAAGGATGAAGCCCGACAGTTCGCGGTCGACACTGGCGTGATTGCTGTTGCCATCGTAATCACCCCAGCCACCGAGGGCGCGCATCCAACCCACGGCCTGACCTTGGCAACCCTCGCTGCTCATTTGCTGGTTGGCGGTCGGCGCCAGGGTGCGCCGTGGGTCGTTCTGCGCAGTGCAGTCGGCCTGGCGCATGCGGTCGTTGACGGCCTCGCGGAGGTAACGCGAATCCTCGATCAGCACCGTAGCGGTACTGGCGTGGATCTCGCCGGAGAGGCTGTCGAAGGCTGCGCGGGCCTGTTGCTGATCCATGGTCAGGAGGGTGTTCTGCAGCGCCGTTGGTGCCGCCGTGGTGTCCAGGGCACTGGCCACCGCGTGCTGGTTGCGGGTAGCTGCGACGTCGGCGAAATCGTTGTCGTTGCGGCTGACAGTAATGGTGACGTCGTTGTCGCCATAATCGATATCGCTGTCGATGAACGCGCTGTTGCTCAGGTTGGTGGTGGCGAAGGTGCCCTCCACGCCGTCGTCAGCAGTGACCACCGTGTACTGACCGTTACCGTCGGCCAGGCTGGTGACTTGCAGGCTACCCCCCAGGTTGGCGGTACCGCCGACGTTCAAGGCACTCACGGTTGGCTGGTCGAGGGCCACTACCAAGGTGCCGTCGGCGGCGTTGGTGAAATCACCAGTGACGCTCAGGTTGCCATCGCTGCCCGGCAGCACGGTACCGTGGTTGGTCAGGTTGGCGAGGGTGCCGTTACCGGTCAGGCCGGCGCCGCTGCCCACAGTGACCTGGGCATCGAGGCTGGCATTGGGGTTGGCGGCGTTGCCGACCTGCAGCACGCCCTGGTTGACGTTGAAGGCGCCGCTGAACGGGTTGTCGCCCGTGAGCAACAAGGTGCCGGCGCCAGTCTTGGTGGTGGTGCCGGTGCCGCTGAGAGCCCCTGCGTAGGTGCCGTTGGCCGACTGCTGGAAGACCAGGCTGGCGTTGTTGAGGATGTCGCCTTGCAGGCTGCTGGTGTTACCCACCAGGGTACCGCCGCTGACTGTGGTGCCACCGCTGTAGGTGTTGGCGCCCGCCAGCACCAAGGTGCCGGAATCGAGCTTCTCGATGCCGCCGCTACCGGTCAGTGCAGCGCTGATCAGGGTGGTGGCGCCAGCGTTGACCCGCACTGCGGCCAGGCTGCCATCGGCGCCGTTGACCGGGGTCAGGCTGCCACCTGTGCCAGGCACCACTTGGTAGCCGTCAGTGAGGAACTGCAGGCCAGTGAAGCCTTGGTTGCCGACCACCGTGACAGTGCCCGCCTGGCCACCGAACACGGCGAACTGATCGGCCCAGGTGTCGCTGCTGGTCCCGGCGGCGTTGGTCCAGTTAGTGCCGCTACCCCAGGTGCCGCTGCCACCGGTGATGGTGCCATCGGCGCTGGTCTTGCTGCCGTTCCAGAACAACAGCGAGCCATCGTCGCCGCCCACCACCAGGTTGATCTGGTTGGCGATCGCGGTCTGCAGGGTCAGGTCAGCCAGGGCCACGCTGCCGGGGATGGCGCCGAACACCAGGCCGTTGTTGGTCAGCGTGCCGCCATAGCTGAACAGTTGATAGACGCCGGTCCCAAAGCCACCGGCATCGGTGATGTTGAGGGTGCCGTCGAGGGTCAGGTTGCCCGCGACCTTGACCGCGGTGGTGGACGCCGTTGGTGCGCCAAGGTCAAGGTTCAAGGCGCTACCCGACGACAGCGCGAGGCTGCCGACCGACAGCGCGGTGCTGCCAGCGCCAGCGCTGAGCGAGGCGCCGTCTTGTACCTGCACCGCGCCCGCCAGGGTACCGCTGCCACCCAGGTTGGCGCCGCCTGCAACCACCACGTTGGCGCTGTCGAGGCGACCGTTGACCAAGAGGCTGCCGCTATTGACCTGGGTGTTGCCGGTCAGGCCGTTGGTGCCGGTCAGCAGCAGTTCGCCAGTGCCGTTCTTGGTCAGCGTACCGCTGCCGGTGAGGTTGCCGGTGTAGCTGCCATTGGCGTTCTGCTCGAAGGTCAGGGCAGCGTTGTTGAGGATCGCACCTTGCAGGCTGCTGCTGTTGCCGACCACGCTGCCGGCGTTGATCTGGGTGCCGCCGGTGTAGCTGTTGCTGCCACCCAGGGTGAGCTGGCCGGCGCCGTTCTTGATCAGGCCACCGGCGCCGCTGATCGCCCCGTTGAGGGTCAGCGCGTTGCTGCCGGCGATGGCCAGAGCACCGTTGAGCACGCTGGTGTTGGCCAGGGTGACGGCCTTGTTGCTATCCAAGGTGGTGCCTGCGGCGGCGGTCAGGGTGCCACTGCCCAGGGCGCTATCGTTACCGACCACCAAGGTGCCGCCATTGAGTGCGGTACCGCCGCTGTAGCCGTTGGCTGCGTTGAGTACCAGGGTGCCAGTGTCGAGCTTGGCCAGCTTGCCGGTGCCGTTGATGGCGACGTTGAGGGTGGCGCTGACGCCGTTGTCGACGCGCACGTTGGTCTGGCCGCTGCCCCCGTTGGCGGCGATCAGCTCGCCCGCGGTGCCAGCATCGAGCACATAGCCGTCGGTGACGAACTGCAGGCCGCTGATCGACTGGCTGCCATTGACGGTGACGGTGCCCGCTGCGCCCTGGAAGATGGCGAAGGTGTTGTTCCAAGTGCTATTGACGGTCGCGTTGGCGTCGGTCCAGTTAGTCGTGGTGCTGTCCCACGTTCCGCTGCCGCCGTCGATCTGGCCGTTGGCGACTGTCTGGCTACCGTCCCAGAACAGCAGGTTGCTGCTACCACCGACCACCAGGTTGACCTCGTTGGCGACGCTGGTCTGCACGGTCACATCGCTCGCTGGAACCGGCGTAGTGCCAATGGTCAGGCCGTTGTTCTGCAGGGTTCCACCATAGTCGATGAGGCTGTAGACACCAGAGCCGAAGCCGCCCAGGTCAGTGATATCGAGGGTGCCGTCGAGGGTCAGGTTGCCAGCGACGTCGATCAGCGCCGCGCCGCCCAGTGGCGCGCCGAGGCCTGCATCGAGGATCGAGTTGGCCCCCATGTTCAACGCGCCGACGCTCAAGGTCGAGCCGCTGTTGACCGCCAGGCTGGCGCCATCCGCCAGGGCCACTGCGCCGCTCAGAGTACCGCTGCCGCCCAGGGTGGCGCCGTTGTTGACCGCCACGTTGGCGCTGGCCAGGCTGCCGTCGACAGTCAGGGTGCCGCCGTTGACGTTGGTGACGCCAGTCAGGCTGCTGACGCCGTTGAGCGCCAGGGTGCCGGCGCTGATCTTGGCGAGGGTACCGGCACCGCTGATAGCCCCGTCGAAGATCCCGCCAGTCACGCTCAGGCTGTTGCCAGCGGCGATGTCGATCACACCGTTGCCGCCGATATCGCCCAGGGTGGTGTTGCCATCCAGGTTAAGGGTCGCGCCACTGCTGACGTTGAGCTCGCTCTGGGTGCCGAGGGCGGTGGTGCCGAGGGTGCTGAGGCTGCCCGAGAGGATGTTGAGAATACCGCTGAAGGTGTTGTTGCCGCTCAGGGTCAGGTCGGCCAGGCCGTTTTTATTGAGCACGCCATTGCCGCCGAGCACCCCAGCAAGGTGCAGGTCGCTGCTGCCCAGCACGTCGACTGTCCCCGTAACGTTCAGCGCGTTGGCAATGGTGACCGGGCTATTGGTATCCAACGCGGCGCTGCCGGTGACGTTGAGGCTGCCGCTACCCAGGGCACTGTTGTTGCCCAGGACCAAGGTGCCATCCTGCAGCTCGGTACCGCCGCTGTAGGTGTTGGCGCCGAGCAGCGTCAGGCGGGCGGTGCCCGACTTGAGCAGGCTGCCGCTACCGGCGACGATGCCAGTGAGGGTCAGGTCATTGCTGCCGAGCACCTGCAGCTCACCGGCGAGGTTGACGTTGTTGCCGAGGATGACGGTCTGGCTGCTGTCCAGTTGCGTACCACCTGCGGCGTTCAGTGCGCCACTGCCCAGGGCAGTGTTGGACCCCAGCAGCAGTTGCCCGGCATTGAGCGCCGTGTCGCCCAGGTAGCTGTTGTTGCCGCCCAGACGCAGGGTGCTGGTGCCGAACTTGACCAAGCCTCCGTTGCCGCTGATGTCGCCATCCAGGGCAAGGTTGTTGCTGGCGCTGAGGTTCAGCGGGCCGGCCACGCTGATGTCGTTGGCCAGGGTCACGATCTTGTTGTTGTCCAGGGTGGTGCCGGCGTTTGCAGCCAGTGCTCCACTGCCCAGGGCTGTGTTGCTACCAACCACAATAGTGCCGCCACTCAAGGTGGTGCCGCCGCTGTAGCTGTTGTTGCCGTTGAGCACCAGGATGCCGCTGTCGAGCTTGTTCAGCGTGCCGCTGCCATTGAGTGGCAGGTCGAGGGTCGCGGTGACGCCAGGATCGACCCGCACTGAGGTGTCGCCGCTGCTGCCGTTGATCAGGTTGAGTGCGCCGCCAGTGCCGGCCAGCAGGCGATAGCCATTGTCGACGAATTGCATGCCGTTGACGGTCTGGCTGCCTTGCACGGTGACATCGCCAGCGGGTGCCTGGAACACCGCGAAGGTGCCACCCCAGGCGCTGTTGACGAGGCCGTTGATATCGGTCCAGTTGGTTCCGGCGCTGTTCCACACGCCGCTGCCACCATCGACCAGGCCGTTGGCAATGCTCTGGCTGCCGTCCCAGAACTGGATGACCAGGTTCGGTGAACTGACCAGCAGGTTGACCTGGTTGGCCAGGGCGGTTTGCAGGGTCAGATCGGCGCTGGTCACCCCACTGGGCAAGCTGCCGTAGACCAGGCCGTTGTCAGTGAGGCCACCGGCGTAGTCGAAGATCCGGTAGATACCATTGCCCATGCCTCCGATGTTGCTGACATTGAGGGTACCGTCGAGCGTCAGGTTGCCGCCGACATCGAACAATGCAGTGCCACCGGTGAGCGGCGAAGCCAGGCCAATGTCGATGATCGAGCTGCCGTTGAGCACCAGTGAACCCAGGCCCAGGGTGCTGCCACTCTGGCCGACCAGATGGCCGCCGTTGGCGATAGTCACAGGACCTGCGACAGTGCCTGAGCCGCTCAGGCTGGCCCCATTGGCGACGGTGAGCGCTGAACTGTTGAGGCTGCCATCGACTTGCAAGGTACCTGCGCTGACCTGAGTGCTGCCGCCCAGGTTGCTGGTACCGGTCAGGGTCAGGGTGCCAGTACCGAGTTTGTCCAGGTTGCCCGCGCCACTCAGGGCGCCGGCGAAGGTGCTGCTGGTGTTGTTGCTGCCCAGGCTCAGGGTACTGCCGATACCGATGTCGGCCACGCCCGAGCCGGTCAGGCTACCGAGGCTGGCATCGCCATTGAGGTTCAGTTGGCCGGTCGCGCCGATGTTGAGATTGTCGACATTGGCCAGCACGCCACTGCCCAGGGTAGTCACCGATCCGGCCTGGATGTCCAGGTCACCGGTAAAGGTCTTGGTACCGACCAGGGTGACATCGTCAACCCCGGTCTTGACCAGGTTGCCGGTGCCGGCGATATCGCCGCTGAGGGTCAACGCACTGCCAGTCTCCAGGGTCAGCTCGGCGCCATTGCCCAGAGTTATGTCGTTGCCCAAGACCATGGTCGCGCTGTTGCTGAGGGTCGAATCGCCGGTGACGCTCAGATCGCCCGTGCCCAGGGAGCCGGAAGTGCCCAGGGTCAGGGTACCGGCTGCCAGTTGGGTACCACCTTGGTAAGCGTTGTTGCCGTTCAGGGTCAGGTTGCCACTGCCTTGCTTGATCAGGCCACCGGTGCCGTTGACTACCCCGTTCAGGCTCAGGTCGTTGCTGCCATCGACGGTCAGGCCGGCATTGAGGGTAACGTTATTGCCCAGACTGACCGGAGCATTACTGCTCAGGGTCGAAGCGCCAGCCACTGTCAAACCGCCCAGGCCGAGTGCTGAATTATTGCCGACCACCAGCGCACCAGCGTTCAGCGTGGTGCCGCCCAGATAGTTATTGGCGCCATTGAGGGTCAGCGTCGAAGCACCGCTCTTGACCAGGCTGCCTGGGCCGTTGACCACGCCGTCGAGGGTCAGGTCGTTACTGCCCAGCACAGTCAGCGCGCCGGCCAGGTTTAGCGCATTGGCCAGGCTGACCGCGGCGCTGGAATCAAGGCTGGTGTTAGCTGCAGCGTTCAGGCTGCCAGTGCCCAGGGCGCTGTTGCTGCCGACCACCAAGGTGCCTGCATTGAGGGCGGTGCCGCCACTGTAGGTGTTGTTGCCATTGAGGGTGAGCGTCGCTGCACCGTTCTTGATCAGCCCATCGCTGCCAGCGATGACGCCGTTGAGGGTCAGGGCCTGATTACCCGCCAGGGTGAGGAAGCCGTCGGTAAGGTTGACTGCGTTGGCCAGGGTCAGGGCCTGGGTGCTGTCCAGGGTGGCGGCACCATCCACGGTCAGCGCGCCACTGCCCAAGGCGTTATTGTTGCCTAGCAGCAGGCTGCCATTGCGCAGCGTGGTGCCGCCGCTGTAGTTGTTGTTGCCATTGAGCACCAGTTGCCCTGCACCTTGTTTGTTCAGAGCGCCAGCACCGCTGATGACGCCATCCAAGGTCAGCGCCTGGCTGTTATTGACAGTGAGGGTGGTAGCCGCGCCGAGGCCGATTGCATTGGCCAGTTGCAGCGGGCCGGTTGCCAGCAGCGAGCTATTGCCAGTGACCGAAAGGTTGCCTGTGCCGAGCGCGGCATTGTTGCCCAAGGTCAGGCTGCCAGCGGCCAGGGTGGTGGTGCCCTGGTAGGTGTTGCTACCACTGAGGGTCAGGTTGCCAGTACCGGTCTTGTTCAAGCCGCCCGCACCGCTGATCACGCCGGACAGGGTTAGGTCGTTGCTGCTGATGAAGCTCAGATCACCACCGAGGGCGATCTGGTTGGCGATGCTCAGCGGGCCCAGCGTATCAAGATTGGCGTCGCCGCCGAGGGTCAGGCTGCCCGTGCCCAGGGCCTGATTGTTGTCCAGGGTCAGGGTCCCGGCGTTGAGGGTGGTGCCGCCACTGAAGGTGTTGGCGCCCGCCAAGGTTAGTTCGCCAGCGCCGTTCTTGGTCAGGCTGCCAGCACCGCTGACCAGACCGTTCAAGGCCAAGTCGTTGCTGCCAGCAACGTTGAGGTTGCCGAGCACGTTGACGGTGTTGCCGACGCTCACCGCCGTATTGCTATCGAGCGTTGTGCCATTGGCCGCATTGAGCTGGCCTAGGCCGAGCGCAGTATCACTGCCTAGCACTAAGCTCCCGGCGGTGAGGCTGGTATTGCCCAGGTAAATGTTGCTGCCGTTGAGCACAAAGGTACCTGCGCCGGCCTTGGTCAGACCGCCAACGCCGGCAATGTTGCCATTGAGCGTCAGGTCCTGTGCGGCGGCGATATTCAGGCTGCCGGCAAGGTTGATCTGGTTGCCGAGGGTCACGGCCGCTGTACTGCTCAGTGTGGTTCCGCTACCAGTGTTGAGCGCCCCGCTACCCAGGGCTGAGTTGCTACCGACCACCAGGGTACCGGCGTTGAGTGCAGTGCTGCCCTGATAGCTGTTGTTACCGTTGAGCGTCAGGCTGCCCGCGCCGGTCTTGATCAGGCCACCGCTACCACCAATCACCCCGCCCAGGGTGATGTTGTTGCTCGCCTGGGTGGTCAGGTTGGCGTTCAGGGCAATGGCATTGGCCAAGTTCAGGGCGCTGCTGCCGGTCAGGGTCGCGGGGCCGGAAACGGTCAATGCGCCGCTGCCCATGGCATTGCTATTGCCCAGCGTCAGCGTGCCGGCGTTCAACGTGGTGCCGCCGGCGTAGGTATTGACGCCATTGAGGGTGAGGTTGGCGGCACCGTTCTTGACCAGGCTGCCTGCGCCACTGACAACCCCATTGAGTGTCAACGCGTTGCTACCGCCAATGTTCACGGCGCCGAGCAGGCTCACCGCATTGGCAAGATTTAGCGCCGTATTGCTATCGAGCGTGGTGCCTGCAGCCGCTGTGAGGGCGCCCGTACCGAGCGCGCTATTGCTGCCCAGCACCAGGGTGCCGCCACCCAGACGGGTGCCACCGGTATAAGTATTGGCGCCATTGAGCACCAAAGTGCCGGTGTCGAGCTTGCTCAGCAGGCCGCTACCGGTCAGCAAGGTATTCACTGTGGCCGTGACATTGGGGTCGACGCGAATCGTAGTCGCACCATTGCTGGCATTGGTCAAATTGAGCGAGCCAGTACCACTGAGCTGATAGCCATCGGTGACGAATTGCATGCCGGTGATGTCACGCGTACCGACCACATTGACAGTGCCTGCGCTGCCCTGGAACACCGCGAAGGTGTTGGCCCAGGATTGATTGATTACACCGTTGGCGTCGGTCCAGTTGGTGTTAGTGCCGTTCCAGGTGCCGGTGCCGCCATCAATGGTGCCGTTGGGGATGTTCTGGGCGCCGTCCCAGAACAGGACATCACCTGCCGCACCCACCAGCAGGTTGACCTGGCTGCCGATCGAGGTCTGCAAGGTCAGATCGCCAGGCTGGACACTGCCGGGCACGGTGCCGATGTTCAAGACGTTGTCGATCAATGCACCGCTGTAGTCGAACAGACGGTAGACACCCAGGCCAAAGCCGCCGATGTCGCTGACATTGAGGGTGCCATCCAGGGTCAGGTTGCCATTGACGTTGACCAGCGCAGTGTTGCCGGTGGAGGGTGAGGCCAGGCCAAAGTCGAGGATCGAGCCGCTGTTCAAAGTCAGCGCGCCGGTGTTGAGCGTAGCGCCGCTGTTGGCGATCAGGTGCCCGCCATTGCCGATGGTGACCGGGCCGGAGACGCTGCCACCGCCACCCAGAGCGGCGCCGGTATTGACCTGAACGCTGCCAGTACTGAGCGAGCCACTGACATCGAGGGTGCCGCCAGTGACCGTGGTGTTGCCGCCGATAACGTTGACGCCAGCCAGTTCGAGGCTGCCACTGCCCTCCTTGATCAGGTCGCCATTACCCGCCAAGGCACCATTGAACACACTGTCGAGGTTGTTGCCGCCAACGCTCAGGTCGCTGCCAGCACCGATGTTCACTGCGCCGTCGCCGGTCAGGCCACCGACGCTGGTGCTCGCGCCGAGATTGAGGCTGGCGCCAGCCCCCACGTTGACTGACGAGGCATTGCCCAAGGCCGCGCCACCAATCGTGGTAAGGCTGCCGCCAAGCAGGTCGACAGCGCCGCTGAAGCTGTTGTCGCCGCTCAGGGTCAGGTCGGCCAAGCCGGTCTTGATCAGCCCGCCATTCCCGCTGATGTCGCCACTGAGGGTCAGGTCATTGCTGCCCGCCACGCTGAGGTTGGCGTTCAGATCGATATCATTGGCCAGGTTGGCCACTGAGCTGTTGTCCAGGCTGGCGGCGCCTGCCACGGTCAGGGTGCCGGTGCCCAAAGCATTGTTATTGCCGATCACCACGCCGCCAGCATTGAGGGTGGTGCCGCCGCTGTAGGTGTTGTTGCCGTCCAGCGTTAACGTCGTGTTGCCGTTCTTGATCAGTTGCCCTGCCCCACTGACGATACCGCCGAGGGTCAGCTCGTCGCTGCCCACCAAGGTCAAGTCGGCATTGAGGTTGATGTCGTTGCCCAGGTTGATGGCGGCGCTATTGTCCAGGCTGGCGGCAGCACCGACGGTGAGATCACCAGTGCCGATGGCACTGGCATTGCCCAGGACCAGTTCGCCGGCATTGAGCAAGGTGCCGCCAGCATAGGTGTTCAGGCCATCGAGGGTCAGCGAGCCGGCGCCGTTCTTGATCAGTTGGCCACTGCCGTCGATCACGCCGGTGAGGATCAGGTCGTTGCTGCCAACCAGGGTCAGCGCGTCGTTCAGGGTGATGGCATTGCCGACGCTGATATCGGCGCTGCTGTCGAGGCTGGCGGCGCCGCCGACGGTCAGTTTGCCGCTGCCCAGCGAGGTGCCGGTGGCTAGCACCAGTTCACCGGCGTTGAGCACGGTACCACCGGTATAGGTGTTCGGCCCGCCCAGGGTCAGGCTGGCGGCGCCATTCTTGATCAGGCTGCCGTTGCCACTGACCAGGCCAGCCAGGCCGAGGTCCGCGCCGCCGTCGATGGTCAAGGCTCCGCTCAGATTGACCGCGTTACCCAGATTGACCGCAGTGCTGGCATCCAGGCGGGTTCCGCCAGCGGCATTCAGCACACCAGTGCCCAGGGCGCTGTCGCTGCCAACTACGATGCGCCCGGCGACGAGGTTGGTGGCACCGGTATAGGTGTTGGCGCCGGTCAGGGTCAGGGTGGTGGCGCCGTTCTTGGTCAGGCCGCCCACGCCCGCGATGACGCCGGCCAAGGTCAGATCATTGCTGCCAGTGAGGTTGAGGTTGCCAGCCAGGTTCAGCGCATTGGCCAGGGTCAAGCCAGCCACAGAGCTGTCCAGGGTGGTGTTGGCGGCGGCGTTCAATGCGCCGCTGCCCAGCGGGCTGGCACTGCCGACGATCAAGCTGCCGGCGTTCAGGGTGGTGTCGCCGGAGTAGCTGTTGTTGCCGGTCAAGGTCAGGCTGGCGGCGCCGTTCTTGATCAAGCCGCCGGTACCGCTGAGGGTGCCGTTCAGGGTCAGGTTGCTGGTGCCAGCCACTGTCAGATCATCCCCGAGAGCGACCGCGTTGGAGAGCACCAAAGCGCCAGTACTGGCCAAGGTCGACGCGCCACCGACCGTCAACGCACCGGTGCCCAGTGCGGCGGCATTGCCCAGGGTCAGAGTGCCGGCATTGAGCGTGAGGCCGCCAGTGAACGTGTTGGCGCCGGACAGGGTCAGGTTGGCTGCGCCGTTTTTGACCAGCGCGCCGCTGCCGCTGATGACTCCGCCCAGAGTGGTGGCATTGCTGCCCAGTACGCTCAGGGTGTTGGCACCCAGATTGACCGCATTGCCGAGGTTGACTGCGGTATTGGCATCCAGGCTGGCATTGCCGCCCAAGGTCAACGCCCCCGTACCCAAGGCATTGTTGTTACCTACGGTGAGTGTGCCGGCATTGAGCGTCAGCCCGCCACTGAAAGTGTTGTTGCCGTTCAGGGTCAGGCCAGCTGCACCGCTTTTGAGCAGTGCGCCTGTGCCGCTGATCACCCCGCCGAGGGTAGTGGCGCTGGTGCCCAGCAGGTTGAGGGTATTGGCGCCCAGGTTGATCGCGTTGGCCAAGCTGACGGCAGTGCTGGCATCCAGGCTGGCGTTGCCACCCAGGGTCAGGGCACCGCCACCCAGGGCATTGTCGTTGCCCACGATCAACTTGCCGGCGTTGAGGGTCAGGCCACCGCTGAAGGTGTTGTTGCCGTTCAAGCTCAGGTCGCCCGCGCCATTCTTGACCAGCGCACCGGTGCCACTGATCACCCCGCCCAGGGTGGTAGCGCTGGTACCGAGCAAGTTGAGGGTGTTGGCGCCAAGGTTGATGGCGTTGGCCAGGCTGACCGCACTGCTGGCATCAAGGTTGGCGTTGGCACCGAGGGTCAATGCGCCGGTGCCCAATGCAGCGCTATTGCCGACGGTCAGTTGCCCGCCATTGAGCGTAGTGCCGCCGGCATAGGTATTGACTCCATTGAGGGTCAAGGTGGTGCTGCCATTTTTGCTCAGCCCGCCAGCGCCGGCGATCACCCCGGCCAAGGTTAGGTTGTTGCTACCGGTGAGGTTGAGAGTGCCCGTCAGGTTCAGCGCATTGCTCACGCTCAAGTTGGCGACGGTGGAATCCAGGGTGGTATTAGCCGCGGCATTCAGCGCGCCGCTGCCCAGCGCGCTTGCGCTGCCGACAATCAACGTGCCGGCATTGAGCGCAGTCGCGCCAGTTTGGCTGTTGTTACCGCTCAGGGTCAGGCTGGCGCTGCCATTCTTGACCAGGCCGCCAGTACCACTGAGGTTACCCGCCAGGGTCAGGTCGTTGGTGCCATTGACTGCGAGGTTGGCGCCAAGATTGACCGCGTTGTTGAGCGTCATGGCGGCATTGTTGGCCAGCGTGGCCGCGCCGCCCACAGTCAAGGCGCCAGTGCCTAGGGCCGCGGCACTGTTCAGGGTCAGGGTGCCGGCATTGAGCGTCAGGCCGCCGCTGAAGGTATTAGCGCCTGCCAAGGTCAGGTTGTCGCTGCCGTTCTTGATCAGGGCGCCCGTGCCGCTGATCACTCCGCTCAGCGTGGTGGCACTGGAGCCCAGCACGCTCAGGGCATTGGCGCCAAGGTTGATGGCGTTGCCAAGGTTGACCGTGGCGTTGGCGTCCAGGCTGGCGTTACCGCCGAGGGTCAACGCCCCCGTGCCAAGGGCCGTATTGTTACCCACGATCAGTTTGCCGGTGTTGAGCGTGGTGCCGCCACTGAAGGTATTGGCGCCGTTGAGAGTCAAGTCGGCTGCGCCGCTCTTGACCAGTGCTCCGGTACCGCTGATCACCCCACCCAGGGTGGTCGCGCTGGTGCCGAGCAGGCTCAGGGTGTTGGCCCCAAGGTTGACGGCGTTGGCCAGGCTGACGCCGGTATTGGCATCGAGGCTGGCGTTGCCGCCGAGGGTCAGCGCGCCACCGCCCAGGGCATTGTTATTGCCCACGGTCAGCTTGCCAGTGTTTAGGGTCAGACCGCCGCTGAAGGTGTTGGCGCCATTGAGGGTCAGGTCGGCTGCGCCGCTTTTGACCAGTGCGCCGGTGCCGCTGATCACGCCACTCAAAGTAGTGGCGTTGGTCCCCACCAGGCTTAGGGTATTGGCACCGAGGTTGACCGCATTGGCCAAGCTGACCGCCGTGCTGGCGCCCAGGCTGGTGCTGGCGCCGAGGGTCAGTGCACCGGTACCCAAGGCCGTGTTGCTGCCTACGGTCAGGGCTCCGCCGTTGATGGTGGTGCCACCGCTGTAGGTATTGGCACCATTGAGGGTCAGACCGCTGGCGCCATTCTTGACCAGTGCGCCGCTGCCGCTGATCACCCCGCCAAGGGTCAGAGCGTTGCTACCGGGTAGCGTCAGGGTATTGCCGGCCAGGCCAATGGCGTTGCCCAGGGTCAGCGCGGTGCTAGTATCGAGGCTGGCATTGCCGCCCAGGGTGAGTGCCCCGCTGCCCAGCGCACTGGCATTGCCCAAGGTGAGCGTGCCGCTACTCAGAGTCGTGCCGCCAGAATAGGTATTGACCCCGTTGAGGGTCAGGCTGCCACTACCGCTTTTGACCAGCGAGCCTGTGCCGCTGAGAATGCCTCCCAAGGTCAGGGCGTTGCTTGAAGGCAGGCTAAGTGCCGCATTGAGCTGCACGGCATTGCTCAGCACCAGTGGCACGCTGCCTTGCAGACTAGCGGCGCCATTGACCGTCAATGAACCGCTGCCAAGGCCAGCTGCGCTGGTCAGGTTGAGGCCGCCAGCGCTAAGCACGGTGCCGCCGCTGTAGGTGTTGCTGCCCGCCAGGGTGAGCAGGCCGCTGCCGGACTTGGTCAGTGCGCCAGCGCCCGACAGCACGCCGCTCAAGCCCAGGTCGTTGCTACCACTGACGGTCAGGCCTCCTGCGTTGAGGGTCACGGCGTTGGCCAGGGTCAACCCGGCAATACTGCCCTGCAGCGTCCCGCCATTGCTGGTGATGCCGCCACTGCCCAGCGCGGCAGCGTTATCGAAACTTAGGATGCCGCCATTGAGCGTGGTTTGAGTAGTGCCATTGAGTACCTGGCCGACCAGGCTCCAGGTACCGCTGTCGACGATCAGGCGGTTGAAGTTGATGTAGTTGGAGGCATTGATCGTACCGCTACCGCCGGTGCCGCTGCCGCCACCGATGGCGTTCTGCAGTGCCAGGGTGTTGGTGCCGCCGGCACCGCCATCGATCTTGCCCGCCGCCGCGAATGCGAGGTTGGGGTTGCTGGTGACCAGCAAGGCAAGGCTGACACCCAGCCCCGCGCCGACACTCGAACCAGTGATGGCGTTGAAGCGGTTGCTGCTGCTGGCCCCCATCGACAGGCTGCCGGTGAGGGTCCCGGCGTTGGTGAAGGTGTTGCCCGTCGCCGAGGCCTCGAAGGCTGCCCGGCCCAGTATGGTGCCGGTGTTGGTGAAATTCACCGTGCTGCCGCCGGTCACGGCGATGACCGGAGTGTCCTCGCTCAGTATCGTCAGGCTGGCCAGCGGCGTGGAGCCGATACTGCCGGCGTTGGTGATGGTGGTGGTGCCCGTAGGACCGTTACGCGCGTCCAGCGCCATGCCGGTGAGGTTAAGCAGGCTCGCGCCCAGCAGCGCACCGGTGCCCTTGATCACGCCGCTGGCGTTGTTGTTGATGGTGAGGGAGCTGGAGGTGCCGGTGTTGCCGATCTGCACGGCGGAGGACTGGATGCTCAGCAGCCCCAGCAACGTCGGGTCGATGGTTCCGGAGTTGTTCAAAGTGTTGTTGTTGCCGGCCAGCGACAGGGACGTCCCGCCTATGCCGAGCAAGGTGCCCAAAGTGGCACCGGCGTTGACATTGACCGTAAGGCCACTGCCGCCGTTGGTATAGCTCGGTGCCAGTGGGTTGGCCGCGCCGTTGCAGGTGATTATCGACCCCGCCGCGCTGCAGGCGGCCAGCGCCTGTTCACTGCTCAAACCAAAGGCCATGCCCCCCACTGCCAGGCTGATAGCCAATGACAGCTGTGAAATACGTGCAGGCGAACGCTTGGCAACTCTTCTGTCCACGGATAGCTCCTTCGTGGATCAGGCCATTCAGTCCTTGAATGCGTGTGGCAAGTTGCGCTGCCGGGGGAACCAAAACACGCGACGAGTCGAATAGCCTGACCTTGGCGACTACTGATTTCCTTTGAGGGAATGTGTAGTCGCTGCCGGCGCGGCAATCGGAAATCACGCGGATAAAATGGTGTTAATACTTTGTGCCTCAAGCACGTGTTTCGCGGGGTACAGGCCAGAGGCCGTTGGATCCAACCGACGAACGGTGGCTCTACTGCGTTCCTCGATTGTGTGCTTTAACGTTCCAGCCGTCAGGCGACTTCAGCCCCCTCGTCAGGCCAATGCGGCTCGTTGGCTTCCAGCGGTGGCAGGCCATAAGCAGCGCGTGCGGCATCGCAACTAGGGTTGTGCACACCGTCGACCCAGGACGCTTCGAACTCTCGGCATGGGGTCGAGCGATTAGCGTAGAGGGTGCAGCCGACCTGCTTGCCAATCTCACCCTCAAGGCCGATGCAGCGGCAGGGTTTGGCGTCGGTGCCAATCATCGCGACCCGGGTCGGGTTGATCTGCACCACCAGGTCATCGGGCACGACTCCGCCAGCAGACTGGCATTCGCCCCAGAAGAAGGACACACGGAAGTACCCGCAGCAAGCGCCGCAGTCAAGGCAAGGGTTGTATTCGGACATGATGACCAGGGGGGGGAAGGATTGTTGTTATCGGGGCTGGGCCCGCGGCGCCATTTGTAATCCAAGCAAAGGCGGCTGAGAAGAGGGGATGAGTAAAAAAACATTGCCGCTGATCGGGGCATCCAATGCATCGCGGGGCAAGCCCGCTCCCACGCAGATCAGCGTTGAATCCCAGACCAGTTCAGGGCTCAAGCTGGCGTTGAAGCGGGCTTGCCCCGCGATAGACGTAAAGCCTTACTTGTGGGTCAAGCCATCCGCCCGGAACATCTGGCGGATACCCCGAATGGCCTGGCGAATACGGTCCTGGTTCTCGATCAGGGCGAAGCGCACATGGTCATCGCCGTAGTCACCAAAGCCGATGCCCGGCGACACGCAGACCTTGGCTTCAGCCAGCAGCTTCTTGGCGAACTCGAGCGAGCCCAGGTGCGCATAAGCCTCGGGAATCTTCGCCCAGATGTACATCGAGGCCTTGGGGTTTTCGACCATCCAGCCCAGCTCGTGCAGCCCCTTGACCAGCAAGTTGCGCCGCTGCCGATACTGCTCGGCGATGTCGCGTACGCATTGCTGGTCGCCTTCCAGTGCGGCGATGGCCGCGACTTGCAGCGGGGTGAAGGTGCCGTAGTCGTGGTAGCTCTTGATCCGCCCCAAGGCACTGACCAGCTCAGGGTTGCCGACCATGAAGCCAATGCGCCAGCCTGCCATGTTGTAGCTTTTGGACAGGGTGAAGAACTCCACGGCAATGTCCTTGGCCCCCGGCACCTGCATGATCGAAGGCGCTTTCCAGCCGTCATAGACGATGTCGGCGTAGGCCAGGTCGTGCACAACCAGCACATCGTACTGTTTGGCCAAAGCGACCACGCGCTCGAAGAAATCCAACTCGACGCACTGGGCGGTCGGGTTGGACGGGAAGCCCAGGATCATCATCTTTGGCTTGGGGATCGACTCGCGGATCGCCCGCTCCAGCTCGTTGAAGAAATCCACCCCAGGCACCAGCGGCACCGAGCGGACCTGGGCCCCGGCGATCACTGCGCCGTAGATATGAATCGGGTAGCTGGGGTTGGGCACCAGTACCGTGTCGCCATGATCGAGGGTGGCGAGCATCAGGTGCGCCAGGCCCTCTTTGGAGCCGATGGTGACGATGGCTTCGCTTTCCGGGTCGATCTCGACCTCGTAGCGCTCCTGATACCAACGCGAAATCGCCCGACGCAGGCGCGGGATGCCACGGGAGGTGGAATAGCCGTGGGTGTCTTCGCGCTGGGCGACTTGCACCAGCTTCTCGACGATGTGCGGCGGCGTGGCGCCATCGGGGTTACCCATGCTCAGGTCGATGATGTCCTCGCCACGCCGGCGAGCAGCCATCTTCAGTTCGGCAGTGATGTTGAACACGTACGGGGGGAGACGATCGATGCGCGCGAAGCGGCGCGGCGAACCTTGGTCGGCCATGATTTCCTCGAGAGACGTTAGCGCCCGGAACCGTCCGAGCGACGCTGGCCGCTGCGGCGGCCTGATTCAGAAGATAATGCCGAAACACTATTAATGCAAAAGATAATTTCCTGTTTTTTATATATTTTTCAGGCATATTTTTTGAAAACTTTAGATCCATATTTGCAGTATCGGCCTCTTCGCGGGCAAGCCCGCTCCCACAGAATTCCCACAGCCTTTGAAGCTTGCACTGTACCTGTGGGAGCGGGCTTGCCCGCGAAGAGGCCGGTACAGGAAAAACAGGCAAAAAAAACCCCGGCACATGGCCGGGGTTTTTTCGTGTAGCAGGCGACTATCAGCGTGCGTAAGTCATCAGCACGTCAGCTGCGGTCTGGCTATCCACCGACATCATCACGCTCAAGGCGGTGACGGTGAGGATGGAGAAACCAAATACCTTGCGCGCCCATTTGCTGTCGTCTTCAGCCTTGTAACCACCCCAGGCCATGTACAACCAGTACAGACCCATGGCAGCCGCTACGGCCAGATAACCCAGACCGGCGTAACCGCCGAGGGTGAGCATCAGGGTCGCCAGGACAAAGGCCAGGACATACAGCACGATCTGCTTCTTCGCCGCCAGGACTCCGCGCGCCACCGGCAGAACCGGAATCTTGGCTGCCGCGTAATCGTTGAAGCGGAAGATCGCGATGGCAAAGCTATGCGGCATCTGCCACAGGCTGAACATCACCAGCAGGGTCACTGCAGCCAGGTCGAAGCTGTTGCTCACGGCGCAGTAGCCGATCACCGGAGGCATGGCACCCGACAGGCTGCCAACCAAGGTGCCGTGCACCGATTTGCGCTTCAGCCAGAGGCTGTAGAAACCGACGTAGACGATGAAGCCTACAGCTGCGCAGAACGCCGACAGCGGATTAGCCTGGACATACAGCAAGCTGAAGCCGGCCACCCCCAGGAGGGTGGCGTAGATCAGCGCGAGGGGCAGCGACATGCCGCCCTGAACCATGACGCGGTTCTTGGTACGTTCCATCTTCACGTCGATGTCGCGGTCGATGCAGTTGTTGAACACGCAACCTGACGCTACCACCAACGAAGTACCAACAACCACCGCCAGGAACAGGGCGAAGTCCACATGCCCCTTAGCGGCAAGGAAGAAACCGCCTGCCACGGAAAGCACGTTACCGAAAATGATCCCCGGTTTGGTGATTTGGATAAAGTGCTTCACGGACATGCAGTCTTACCTCACTTGGCCATCATTTCGAAGTGGATGCTGAACATGATCCACAGCGACAGGCCGACCAGCAGTGCAATTACCAGAACGGTGAACAGGAACGTCGAGACATTGGAACGCTGCTCTTTCGAGCGGTCCATGTGCAGGAAGTAAACCAGGTGCACCACTACCTGAATGACGGCCATGGCCACCACGATCAGGACAGTCAGGTTCTTCGGCAGGGTCGGATACATCACCAGGCCGAACGGAATCGCGGTCAGGATGATCGACAGTACGAAGCCGATCATGTACGACTTCACGCTGCCGTGGTTGCCTTCATGATGAGTGTCATGTGCATTAGCCATTACAGAACCCCCAGCAGGTAGACGACGGTGAACACGCAGATCCAGACCACGTCCAGGAAGTGCCAGAACAGGCTCAGGCAGCTCATGCGGGTCTTGGCGGTCGGCGTGATGCCGTGCTTGTTGATCTGATACATCATGATCGCCATCCAGATCAGACCGGCAGTCACGTGCAGACCGTGGGTACCGACCAGCGCGAAGAACGCCGACAGGAAGCCACTGCGCTGCGGGCCGTAGCCTTCAGCGATCAGGTGATGGAACTCATAGATTTCCATCGCGATAAACGCAGCACCGAACAGGAAGGTGATAGCCAACCAGCCCAGTACACCGGCTTTCTTGCCATCGAACATCTTCAGCATGGCGAAGCCGAAGGTGATCGAGGACAGCAGCAGGAACGCGGTTTCAACCAGCACGAAGTCGAGCTGGAAGATGTCGTGACCCGACGGGCCGCCGGCGAAACCGCCGGACAGCACCGCGTAGGTGGCGAAGAGCGACGCAAACAGGATGCAGTCGGTCATCAGGTACAGCCAGAAACCAAGTACGGTCATCTGGCCCGAGTCGTGGTGGTGATCGTCGTGCCCATGGTCATGACCATGAGCGTCACCGTGGATTACTTGACTGGACATTGATTACACCCGTTCAAACGATTCGACACGTGCGCCGGCAGGCAGAGCACCTGCTTGGGCCAGCGCTTTCATGCGCTCGCCTTCGATGCGCGCCACTTCTTCAGCCGGAACCATGTAGCCCTGGTCGTCACGTGCAGCGTGGCGAACGAAGACTGCGATGGTTGCTACCAGGCTCGCGCCTACCAGCCACCAGATGTGCCAGATGAAGGCGAAGCCGAAGACGGTCAGCAGCAGGCCCATGAACAAACCGGTAGAGGTGTTGCTCGGCATGTGGATCGCTTCGTACTTGGCCGCAGGCTTGTAGGCCACGCCGGCTTCCTTGGCTTCGTGCCAGGCGTCCAGACCAACTTTCTCAGGCATGTGAGCGAAGTTGTAGAACGGAGGTGGCGAAGAAGTCGACCATTCCAGGGTACGGCCGCCCCATGGGTCGCCAGTGACGTCCATGTTCTGCTTGCGATCGCGAACCGATACGTAGATCTGGATCAGCTGGCAAGCGATACCGAACAGGATCAGCACGGCGCCGACGACGGCAACGTACAGGTAGGGTTCCCACAGCGGGTTGTCGGAGTGGTTCAGACGACGGGTCATGCCCATGAAGCCCAGGGCGTACAGCGGCATGAACGCAACGTAGAAGCCAGAGATCCAGAACCAGAAGGCAGCCTTGCCCCACTTCTCGTTCAGGGTGAAGCCGAAGGCTTTCGGGAACCAGAAGGAGAAGCCAGCGATGTAGCCGAAGACCGCACCACCGATGATCACGTTGTGGAAGTGGGCAATTACGAACAGGCTGTTGTGCAGAACGAAGTCAGCACCTGGAACAGCCAGCAGAACGCCAGTCATACCACCGATCGAGAAGGTAACCATGAAGCCCAGGGTCCACATGATCGGCGCGGTGAAGCGCAGACGGCCCTGGTAGATCGTGAACAGCCAGTTGAACAACTTCACACCGGTCGGGATGGAGATCAGCATCGTCGCCAGGCCGAAGAAGGTGTTGACGCTCGCGCCGGCACCCATGGTGAAGAAGTGGTGCAGCCAAACGGCAAAGCCGAGGATGGCGATCGCGCCCGATGCATAGATCATCGAGTGGTGGCCAAACAGACGCTTGCCAGCGAAGGTCGAGGTGACTTCCGAGAACACGCCGAAGGCCGGCAGAATCAGAATGTAAACCTCAGGGTGACCCCACGCCCAGAACAGGTTGACGTACATCATCGGGTTCCCACCAAGCTCGTTGGTGAAAATGTGGAAGTCCAGATAACGGTCAACAGTCAGCAGAGCGAGTGCAGCGGTCAGGATCGGGAACGAAGCTACGATCAGCACGTTGGCCCAGGTGCAGGTCCAGGTGAAGATCGGCATGTCCATCAGCTTCATGCCTGGAGCGCGCATTTTCATCACGGTGACCAGGAAGTTAACGCCGGTCAGCGTTGTCCCCAGACCCGATAGCTGTAGCGCCCAGATGTAGTAGTCGACACCTACCCCAGGACTGTACTGAATACCCGCAAGCGGCGGATAGGCAACCCAGCCGGTCTTGGCGAACTCACCAACACCCAGGGAGATGTTGACCAGCAGCACGCCTGCCAGCAGCAGGTAGAAGCTCAGGGAGTTGAGGAACGGGAAGGCCACGTCACGTGCACCGATCTGCAGAGGAACCGCAAGGTTCATCAGACCAGTGAAGAACGGCATCGCCATGAAGATGATCATGATCACACCGTGAGCGGTGAAGATCTGGTCATAGTGTTCAGGCGGCAGGTAGCCTTCGGAGCCACCGGTGGCGGCAGCCAGCTGGGTCCGCATCATGATGGCGTCGGCAAAGCCACGCAGCAGCATGATCATGGCGACGATGATGTACATCACGCCGATTTTCTTGTGGTCGACCGTGGTCAGCCACTCGGTCCACAAGTAGGTCCACTTGCGGAAGTAGGTGATCAGACCTACTACAGCGATACCACCGAGCGCGATCATGGCAAGTGTCACCATGACTATCGGCTCGTGATACGGGATCGCCTCCAGACTTAATTTACCGAACATCTCTTACTCCTCTGCCCCGGCAGCTGGTTGCTTACTCGACTCCACACCCTGGGTTGTGGCCAGATCCTTGCTGCCTTCTTCTTCGTGGCTCGGACGACCGCGGTTCATACCTTCGTACTTGTCGACGATGATCTGGAACTGGTCAGCCGAAGCCTCGCTGTACAGCGCGACTGGGTTGTATTCGCTTGGTTTGGCCAAGGCTTCGTATTCGGCCTTGTCCAGCTTCTTCGGCGACTGCTTGACTTCAGCGACCCACTTTTCGAAGTCAGCTTGGGAGGTTGCAGTGGCCTTGAACTTCATACCGGTGAAACCGGCGCCGCTGTAGTTGGCGCTGATACCGTCGAACTCACCGTTCTCGTTAGCGATCAGGTGCAGTTTGGTGGTCATACCGGCCATGGCGTAGATCTGACCGCCCAGGCCTGGGATGAAGAAGGAGTTCATCACAGCGTCGGAGGTGACGCGGAAGTTGACCGGGGTGTTAGCTGGGAAGACGATCTTGTTGACCGTGGCAATGCCCTGCTCCGGGTAGATGAACAGCCATTTCCAGTCCAGCGCGACCACGTCGATCTGCACCGGCTTCACATCGGAATCCAGTGGACGGTACGGGTCCAGCTTGTGGGTGGACAGGTAGGTGAAGTAGCCCAGGGCGCAGATGATGATCACCGGGATGATCCAGATCGCCAGCTCGATCTTGGTCGAGTGCGACCAGTCGGGGGTGTAGGTGGCTGCCTTGTTGGAAGCACGGTACTTCCAGGCGAACGCCAGGGTCATGATGATGACCGGCACGACCACCAGCAGCATCAAGCCGGTAGCGATCAGGATAAGGTTCTTTTGCTCAATGCCGACCTGGCCCTTCGGGTCGAGCAGGGTCCAGTTGCACCCACTGAGTAAAAGCATGCCTAAAAAGGGCAATATGCCAAACAGTCTGGGGTAACGCTTTTTACTCATCTCACGACCTCTAGATCAGCTTGCTTCAATGCAATAGTGTTTTGTTCGCCAACACTTCGTCCTGCCAAGCGTTAGCAATTTGGGCTCGAATTCGCTCCTGCCTGGGGTCCGACTGCAGGACCTGGCGTTGAGCGGGCTTTACGGTGCTTTTGGTTTCGTAGGCAAACGGCCTGTACTTCAGACCAAGTCCATTTGGTGCGGGAAAACGCGGAGGGGTGTCCGCCCGGTATCGCCGTTGGGCGAAACTTGACGAAGTCAGCAAAAAGGAGCCGTGGCTTCCTTCAATCCTGCGACTTGCAAGCAGTGCCGAACGGAAATTGGGGGCGATTGTAGATAGGTCGCCCCCCCTTTACTATGACTTATTGAGCAACAGTCTTTTACAGAATGCGTAACAATCCTGCTCAAAAAATCAACTTCGCGACAGTTTGTCGCACCCCTCCCATTAGGCCTGAAACCCGCATTCTGCAAGGCTTTGTGTTTGATCTGGATCAACTGGGAGGCGAGATCAGGTGATTCTCTCGCGGTGCAACAGACTTGCGCGAATTCGGGACTTTGGTCTAAGCCCCGCGGCGGTTGCGATAGATGCCTAGCGGCACCAGGATGGCGGTCAGGATGAACGCCACCAGCGCCCATTGCGCCAGCGACAGACCCAGGATCGGCGGATACGGGGTGCTGCAGAAACCCTCGACCTGAAACGCCAGTGGCCAGACCTTGGCCAGGGGCAAGTCGTCGACGATCGGTTGCAGGGTATCGATGCCGCAACTGACCGCAGGGTTGGCGAGTATATACACATGGCGGCCAGCCGCAACGATTCCGCCGATGGCGCTGAGCATGACCAAGCCTTCGAACAGCGTCAGGCTGCGCTTGCCCGGCATGGCCGCTGCGATGAACGCGAACACCGCGATCAGCAGCAAGGCGTAGCGCTGCAGGATGCACAACGGGCATGGCGCCTCGCCGAGCACGATCTGCATGTAGAGCGCGCCGCCGATCAGGGCGAGACAGATCACCCCCAGCAGCACCAGGAAGCGCCGTTCACGATTGAGGCGCGATGTTTGTTCGTTCATTGCCGATTCCTTCGATGGAGAGTGGCAGCGCTGAGGCCGACCTGGGCGCCAGTCTACACGCTGAACATGACCTTGAATGTCGAAGGAGTGGCGTGACTGCACTATCCGCAGAGCTCTAGGACCAGACGGATCGACGTCGGTTCAACGTCGGCCATGCACAAATGGCGACGCGAATGCCGGACAGGCGCAAGCCCCTCGACACCCGCGAGTGAAGGATACAGTGATTAAAGCGCGATTAAGGATGAAACATCTGCAGCAGCGCCCGCTCCTACGCTATCGCGCGGGAGCGGGCTTGCCCCGCGATGATGCCGCACCTGCCTGGAGGATTACTCCAATGCAGCCGCCGGCCCAAAGAACTCGTAGCGGCTCTGCGACTCTGGCACACCTAGCCCTTTGAGCTGACGCTTGATCGCCGCCATGAAGGCCTTGGGCCCCAGGAAGTAGGCATCGACGTCGCGTTCCTGCGGCAGCCACTGCGCCAACAGTTCCTCGTTCAACAAGCCCACCGCATCGGCATCACCGCCCTCCTCGGCATGGCAATAGAAACGCTTGAGCTGCGGATGGCGCGCAGCCAGGCCGTCGATCCAGTCACGGAAGGCATGCACCGCGCCATTACGCGCACAGTGGATGAAGTGCACCGGACGCTCGGTAGCAAGCGCCGCTTGCAGCATCGCCAAGGTCGGAGTGATGCCCACCCCACCACTGATCAACACCAACGGCTTGTCGCTCTGCGCCAGGGTGAAGTCGCCTGCAGGCGGGAACAGGGCGATGGTATCGCCTACCATGAACCCGTCATGCAGGTAGTTGGACACCTTGCCACCGGCCTCACGCTTGACGCTGATGCGGTATTGCTCGCCATCGCACAAAGCCGAGAGGGAATAGTTGCGACGCTGCTCGGCACCGTCGATAAACAGTTGCAGGCCAATGTACTGACCCGGTTCGGCCTTGAGCACCGGCTTGCCATCGACCGGGGCGAAATAGAAGGAGACGATCTCGCTGCTCTCTTGCTCGCGGCGCACCAGGCGGAACTCGCGCGTGCCGCGCCAGCCGCCTGCGGCTTCTTCTTTCTGTTTGTAGAGGTTTTCCTCGGCGCCGATCAGGATATCGGCCAACTGACCATAGGCCGCGGCCCAGGCATCGACCACCTCAGCGGTGGCGATGTCCTTGCCAAGCACTTCTTCGATGGCGCGCAGCAGGCAGCGCCCCACGATCGGGTAGTGTTCGGGCAGAATCTGCAGCGCCACGTGCTTGTTGATGATCTGCCCAACCAGCCCGCCGAGCTGCTCGAGCTGATCGATGTGGCGGGCGTACATCAATACACCGTTGGCCAGGGCGCGCGGCTGGTCGCCGCTGGCCTGGTGGGCCTGGTTGAACAGCGGGCGTACCTCGGGGTACTCGCTGAGCATCATCTTATAGAAGTGGGTGGTCAGCGCCTCACCACCGCTTTCCAGCAGAGGGACAGTGGCTTTGATGATTGCACGTTGTTCGGCATTGAGCATTGCGACAACTCCTGAGCCTGTGGCTTCGAATGGATGCCTTGGCTACTTCAGCAATCGTGCCAACTTTAAAACCCAGTGTATTCGGACCTTGGCGGGGCATAGTGTCAAAATGACAATGACAGGCGTATAGTCATAACGACCAGAAGGAGTCTTTATGACCGCAAAACCTTTGCTCACTGCCCTCCTCCCCCTGGTCAGCGACCTGTCGCGCGACCTGCCCGACCAAGAGCGCTATCGCCGCCTATTGCAGGCCATGCGCGATTTGCTGCCGTGCGACGCCGCTGCCTTGCTGCGCCTGGATGGCGAATGGTTGGTGCCGCTGGCGGTCGACGGTCTCGCCCCTGACACCTTGGGCAGGCGCTTTCGGGTCAGTGAGCACCCGCGCTTCAAGATCCTGCTCAGCCGCAGCGAGCCGACGCGCTTTGCCAGCGACAGCCAACTACCCGATCCCTATGACGGCTTGGTCAATGCACCCGACGCCGACCTGGAAGTACACGATTGCATGGGCTGCCCGCTGATGGTCGATGAACAGCCCTGGGGCCTGCTGACCCTGGATGCCTTGACCCCCGGTCAGTTCCAGAGCCTGGAGCTGGATGCCCTGCAAGCGTTCGCCAGCCTGGCAGCGGCCACGGTCACCGTGGCCGAGCGCATCGAGCATCTGGCTCTGCGCGTGGAAGACGAACAGCAACGCGCCGAGGTCTACCGCCAGGCCAGCGGCCAGGACAAGGAATTGATCGGCCAGAGCAAGGCGCACAAACGCTTGGTAGAAGAAATCCGCCTGGTAGGCGGCAGTGACCTGACCGTGTTGATTACCGGAGAGACCGGCGTCGGCAAGGAGCTGGTGGCCCAGGCCCTGCACCAGGCCAGCAGCCGCGCCGACAAGCCACTGATCAGCCTCAACTGCGCGGCCCTGCCCGACACCCTGGTCGAAAGCGAGCTGTTTGGCCATGTCCGTGGGGCGTTCACCGGTGCCCATGGCGAACGACGTGGCAAGTTCGAACTGGCCAATGGCGGTACGTTATTTCTCGATGAGGTGGGCGAGTTGTCGCTGACGGTACAGGCCAAGCTGCTACGCGTGTTGCAAAGCGGCCAGCTGCAGCGCTTGGGGTCGGATCGTGAGCACCAGGTCGATGTACGGCTGATCGCCGCGACCAACCGCGACTTGGCCGATGAGGTGCGCAACGGCCGCTATCGCGCCGATTTCTATCACCGGCTCAGCGTGTATCCGTTGCAGGTTCCACCGCTGCGCGAGCGCGGCCGTGATGTGCTGCTGATTGCGGGCTACTTCCTGGAGCAGAACCGTTCGCGCCTGGGCCTGAATAGTTTGCGTCTGAGTCATGAGGCCCAGGCGGCACTGCTGGCTTATGACTGGCCGGGCAATGTGCGTGAATTGGAGCACTTGATCGGCCGCTCGGCACTCAAGGCCCTCGGGCAGCACCCGCAGCGGCCACGGATTCTTACCTTGGAGGCTGCGGACCTGGATCTGCGTAGTGTGCTGCCGACCACTGCCGCGCCGGTTGAAAGCGCGCAAGTCTTGGCCAGCCTGCCCGAGGGTGGGCTGCGTGAAGCGCTGGATGATTATCAGCGGCAAGTGATCGAGGCGTGCCTGGCGCGCCACGAGGATAACTGGGCGGCAGCGGCGCGTGAGTTGGGGCTGGATCGGGCCAATTTGAGTCGGGTGGCCAAGCGCTTGGGGCTGCGCTGAATGGGGGTGGGGCTGCTTTGCAGCCTATCGCAGCGGACCGAAAAACCCCTAAAGCCAAGCCAGCACAGGCCGATAACCCGGCATCCTCTCTTTTCCTGACACACCCAAAGGTTGCCCATGGCCACGCAAAATGCCCGCGCGGACTCGTTGTCCCTGCTGCTGTTCACCCTGCGCAGCGGCAAGCTGATGGCTATCAACCTGCTCAAGGTCAGCGAAATCATCACCTGCCCGCCACTGACCAAGCTGCCGGAGTCCCACCCTCACGTAAAAGGCGTGGCGACCCTGCGCGGCAATTCGTTGTCGGTGATCGACCTGTCGCGCGCCATCGGCGAGCGGCCGCTGGCCGACCCGGACGGCGGCTGCCTGATCGTCACCGAGATCAGCCGCTCGCGCCAGGGCCTGCACGTGCAGGCGGTGAGCCGCATCGTGCATTGCCTGAGCACCGACATCAAACCGCCGCCCTACGGCTCGGGCAATCGCTCGTTCATCACCGGCGTAACCCGGGTCGACAACACCCTGGTGCAGGTGCTGGACATTGAAAAGGTCATCCATGCCATCGCCCCCCCTCAGCCCGAGCCGCATCCCGGCGAGCTGAGCGAGGAAGACGCCAGCCTGTTGGCCGCCGCCAATATCCTGGTCGTCGACGACAGCCAAGTCGCCCTGCAGCAATCGGTGCACACCCTGCGCAACCTGGGGATCGAATGCCACACCGCGCGCAGTGCCAAGGACGCGATCAATGTGCTGTTGGAGCTGCAAGGCACCGAGCGCGAGATCAACATCATCGTTTCCGACATCGAGATGTCGGAGATGGACGGCTACGCCTTTACCCGCACCCTGCGCGAGACGCCCGACTTCCAGCACCTCTATATATTGCTGCACACCTCGCTGGACAGCGCCATGAGCAGCGAAAAGGCCAAGACCGCCGGCGCCAATGCGATCCTCACCAAGTTCTCCTCGCCGGACCTGACCGACTGCCTGGTGACCGCTGCGCGCACTGTGGTGTTCGCTGAGCACTGACAGTTATGCCAGTAGGCAAGCTGGGCCACCCTGATATATTCAGCGACAAACTCCCAGGCTTGATGCCTGGGGAGACTGGGGCATAATTCGCGCCCCTCGGATGTTTTATGCCGGTATCGCGTATGAAGTATTTCAGCTTTCTCCTGATCGCCTGCGCCCTGTCCACAGGTGTCGCCCAGGCCTCCAGCAGC